>JAABUM010006064.1_pt1 | contig 12141 bp, 10 predicted proteins | sample 5559161 | NCBI WGS metagenome assembly JAABUM01 (sample SAMN10711868, study PRJNA513369) | rock metagenome | isolation source: Antarctica rocks | place: Antarctica: Victoria Land, Siegfried Peak nord | reverse complement strand
GAGCGCGCCCAACACATACATGCGCTTGCGCCCAAACCGGTCCGAGAGATAGCCGAACAACGGCGTGGTCACGAGCGATACGCAGCAAGCGCCCAGCACGCAGTTGAATAGGAAGCCTTGCGAGAGATTGAGCGTACCCGAACCGTATGAGACGAGGAAGGTCGTGAAGAGATAGAAGGGCGCTTGTTGTCCGGTGCGGATAAGGCAGGTGAGAACGATCTCCCGCCAGTGATACTTCAAAACAGCGAGCACCGGCGTCTTGAGCACCTGTTTCTTTTCCTGCATCTCGGCGAATACAGGCGTCTCCAACACGCCGACCCGGATGTAGAAGCCGACGCCGATCAGTATGATGCTGAGCAGGAAGGGAATGCGCCATCCGATCGTCTGGAACCATTCCGGCGAGCTGGTGTGGTTGACGACATTCAGGACCACGACGGCGAGCAGCAGCCCGAGCGGCGAGCCGAACTGGGGCCAGCTTCCGGCGAGGCCCCGGCGCTTGTCGAATTGCGACCACTCCGTCGCGACAGCGACCGAACCGCCCCATTCGCCGCCGACACCGATACCCTGGAACATGCGGAGTACGACTAGAATGATGCCGCCCCAAATGCCGATGGAGTCGTAGGATGGAACGAGGCCGACCGCGATCGTGCTCGAGCCCATCAGCATGAGAGTGGCGATCAGGGTGCCCTTGCGGCCGATGCGGTCACCGAAATGGCCGAAGAGGACTGCGCCGATGGGGCGCGCGACGAAGCCCAGAAAGAACGTCGAGAGCGAAAGCAGGGTGCCGGTAAACGGGTCTTGTGACGGGAAGTAGAGCTTGCCGAACACCAGCGCTGCCACGAGACCGTAGAGGTAGAAGTCATACCACTCGATCATCGTTCCGATCGTGGCCGCGACGACGGCGCGTCTTGCATGCATGGCGAATTGCTCCGGCGTGCCATAGTCCGGAGCGGTCTTCATCCGTGCCATTGTTTACGTTCCTCCGCTGGTTTTGCGAGTGGCCTCATACCGATCCCGCCACGATTGAAGGTTTCGGTTGCCAACTCAATTTTTGCTCGAGCGAGTCGCTTCGCGTCGGATTGTTTGCAGACGTTTCGCTATTTCACGGCCCGGCTGTTTCCTCTCGTTGGGTCGGCCTGACGCGCAAGTAACCACGGCGATGAAATCGATTGAAGCGATAAATTTAAATCAAATATGATCGGGGTGATCGATCATTGGGGGATCGAGCGGGAGAAGACGATGAACGTTCGGCAATTAGAGGCACTCATCTGGGTCGTGCGCCTGGGCAGCTTCGCCGCCGCCGCGGCACAGTTAAACGCAACGCAGTCCACGATTTCGTTGCGGATTCAAGAGCTGGAGCAAGAACTCGGCGTGCTGCTGTTCGACCGTACTACTCGCAAGGCACATCTGACCGCAAAGGGGCGCGAATTGCTCGCCTACGCGGAGGAGGCGGTCGCGCTATTCTCGGAGATTCGCTACAGGATCGGCGCGCGCGAATCGCTGACCGGCGTCGTACGGATCGGGGTCGCGGAGCTGGTCGCCGTCACCTGGCTGCCAGAGCTGGTCTCATCGTTGCATCGCGAGTACCCCGGCCTCACGCTCGAGCTCGACATCTCGCTGACCGCCAATCTGTTCACGCGCCTGCGAGAAGGTAACCTGGATGTGGTGCTGATCCCGGGTGGCCAATTCGACACCGGCCTCGTGGCACAGAGCCTCGGCGTCGTCGAGTTTGCTTGGATGGCAAGCCCGCAGCTCGAGATCCCGGAGGGTCGCTTGACGCCGACAGACTTGAGCGCGTGGCCGATCCTGTCGCTGGGAGAAGGCTCCTACCATTACGGTCCCGCGGAGGCCTGGTTGGCAAACCATCGCGGTCACCGCCGCCACACCGACGTCTGCAACAGCATGAGCGTGATTGCCTCGCTCACCGCCGCAGGCCTCGGTGTCAGCCTGCTTCCGCCATGCTGCTACCAATCTGAGCTCGCCGGTGGACGACTGCGTGTGCTTGATACGAGTCCGGAGATGCCGGAAGTCGAGTTCTCGGCGGTGTACTTGAAACGGCAGCCGACGGTGATTCCGGACCTCATTGCGACGGCGAGCCAGCAGGCAAGCACGTTTCGGCAGCGCGGAGGGTGAGAGTGATAAATCGGAATTTCCGATTGGATATCTTCGTTTAAAATCGTTTGAGCTTATCGGCTGTGGTCCCTAGCCTGCAATCAGAAGAACAATACAGGGAAGGGAGCGTCCATGAACGCCAGCGTCGAAACCGTTCAGCCGTCCGACCTCCGGCAGTTCGCGGGCCATTTCCCGACGGGCGTTGCCGTCGTCACCACGCGTGACCTCCAGGGGAAGAGCTATGGCGTCACCATCAACGCCGTGACGTCGCTCTCGCTTACCCCACCGCTCCTGCTCATTTGTCTGGACAAGTGCTCGAACACGCTGGCGGCCATAGCCGAGAGCGGGACGTTCTGCCTGCATTACCTGGAAGCCAACCAGAGCCATGTTTCGCGAGTCTTCGCGTCCAAGAGCGACGACAAATTCGCCGAGATCGCCTCTCGCCTCAGCGAGGCTGGCAACCCTATTCTAGACGGGGTCCTCGCGGCAAGCGAGTGCCGGGTCACCGAGACCTATCCCGGCGGCGACCACACGATCGTCGTCGGTATGGTCGAGCGCATCCAGATGGGCGGAGGCGAGCCGCTGCTCTACCATCGCGGCGGCTACGCCTGCCTTGACAACCGGGTCGGGGCACGCGACGCGCTGACCGGTGTGGCCCGGATCGGCGTTGCGGAACTCGTCGCCGTCACCTGGCTGCCGGAACTGGTCGCGTCACTCCGCCGCGACTATCCGGGCCTCACGCTCGAGCTCGACGTCTCCCTAACCGCCAGCCTGTTCGCGCGGCTGATGGAGGGTGAGCTCGACGCTGTGCTGATCCCTGGAGGACGGTTCGACAACACCAACTTGGTGGCCAGCACCCTTGGCTTCACGCGCTTCGCGTGGATGGCGAGCCCGAGACTGGAGTTGCCGCAAGGGCCGATCACGCCGCCCGACCTGACCAAGCACCCGATCCTCTCGCTGGGCGAGGGGTCCTATCACTACGGCCCGGCTGAGGAGTGGCTGGCGGCGCATGGTGGAAGCCGCCGTCGGGTGGATGTTTGCAACAGCATGAGCGTGATCGCCTCGCTCACGCAAGCGGGGCTCGGGGTGAGCCTGCTGCCGCCGGGCTGCTTCCAGTCCGAGGTCGCAGAGGGACAGCTTCGCGTGCTCGACACGCGGCCGGAGATGCCGGAAGTCGAGTTTTCAGCCGTCCACATGAAGCGCCAGCCCAGCGTGATCCCGGAGGCCGTGGCCAAGGCGGCCCGGCAGGCGAGCAGCTTCCAGACGCGGAGCGAGCCGACCCAGGACGCGAGCCTCGCGGCCTGATCGGAAGCAGGGAGGTCGCATCATGAATCCGCTCGCAGGCCTACGGGTCATCGAGTTCGCGCAAGTTGCCGCCGGGCCGTTTGCAGGCAGCCTGCTTGCTGACCTCGGGGCTGACGTCGTCAAGGTCGAGAGCCCCGACGGCGGCGATGGCATGCGCCAGTGGCCGCCCTTGATGGAGGGGGAGGACGGCCGGGCGTACAGCGGCAATTTCGCGTCGGTCAATCGCAACAAACGGAGCGTCACGGCCGACCTCAAAGACCCGGCGCAGCAACGGCGTTTGCAGGAGTTGTGTGCCGAAGCCGACGTGTTCCTTGAAAACTTCCGGCCAGGCGTAATGCAGCGGCTCGGCCTTGGGTATGAGGAGCTGAAGGCGCGCAATCCCCGTCTGGTCTATTGCTCGATCACCGGCTACGGCCAGACCGGCCCTTATGCCCAGAAGGGGGCATTCGACGTCACGGTGCAGGCCCTAAGCGGCTTGATGAGCGTCACGGGCGAGGAAGACGGGCCGCCGGTGAAGTGCGGCGTTCCGGTCGGGGATTTCGTGGCCGGGCTATACGCGGCCTACACAATCCTCGCCGCGGTCCTGCGCGCGCGTGAAAGCGGCCAGGGCGCCGCGATTGATTGCTCGATGCTGGGCTCGCTCCTGGGTGTCTCGGCGCTGCAGACGAGCCAGTACTTCGGCACCGGTCGGGTGCCGGATCGGATGGGTTCGGCACATCCGCGCAATGCTCCTTATCAAGGATTTCAGGCGAGCGACGTCCCGTTCGTCGTGGCAGCTGGGAATGACAAGCTCTGGCGGGATTTGTGCGAACTGGTCGGCCAGCCTGATCTATCGGCTGACAAGCGGTTTCGTACGCAGTCGCTCCGGGCGGAGAACCAGAAGCAGCTCGCCGCCATCCTGCAGCCGATCTTTGCGACCCGGCCGGCAAAGGACTGGCTCGCGGCGCTCGACGGCAAGGGTGTTCCGTGCGCGCCGATCAACAATTTCGAGGAGGTGCTGACCGATCAGCAGGTCGCGCACATGGGATTGGTGCAGGCGGTCCAACTGCCGAATTCGGCGACGATGCAGACGGTCGGGTTTCCGATTGGCATTAGCGGCTTTCGCTTCGAGATCACGCGACCACCCCCGGCACTTGGCCAGCATAATGAGGAGGTATTCGGTGAATGGTTGAGCAAGACTGCACTTCCCCAGGCCTGATCGTCGATCAGGACCTGTGCCGCGGCGTTCAGAAAATCACCCTGAACCGGACGGGAAAGGGGAACGCACTCGATGCGGCGCTCGTCGAGGACCTGCTGGAAGCGGTCGAGCGCTGCTATGCGGATGGGACGAAGGTGCTCGTCTTGACCGGTGCGGGGAAGAATTTCTGTGGCGGCTTCGACTTCACGGGATACGAGCAGCAATCCGCCGGCGACCTCCTGCACCGGTTCGTTCGCATTGAGTTGATGCTGCAGCGTGTCCGCCGCGCGCCATTCGTGACGATCGCGACCGTCAATGGCGCGGCATTCGGGGCGGGAGCGGACCTCGTTGCCTCCTGCACCTATCGTCTGGCCGGATCCGGGGCGCGATTCCGATTTCCCGGCTTCCGGTTCGGAGTCGCCCTGGGCACAAGGCATCTGGCACGCGTGGTGGGTGCGCAAGAAGCCCGCGATAACTTGCTGAAGAACAGCACGATCGGCGCCGAGCAGGCGGCCGCGATCGGGCTGCTGACGCACGTGCTCGATCCCGCACAGCAGGCCGAATTCATCGACGCGACGCTGAGCGTGATAGCACCACTCAATCCGGAGGCCGCTGCGGACATCCTGCGGCTGACGGGCGAGGAGACGAACGACGGCGATCTGGCCGACCTCGTCCGCTCGGTTGTTCGGCCCGGATTGCACGAACGCATGGCACGCTACCGGCAAGGGCACGCGTGAGCCAAGGGTGGATGGCATGACGGTTCTGAACCCACAGTTCTTCCATGATCAACGCGCAGTCCCCGACGCGGTCGGGGCCGCTTTGCGCGCCGGTACGCTGATCGCACTGGGATCCCGGTCGTTCGCGCATGGACGAGGACGGTCGATACTGTGCGGCGTCGCCGGATTAATGAGCAGCGCGACCGTGAACCAGATGGCAACGCACGGACGTGGTCTCCTCTCCATCGCCGTCGATGCCGAAACGGCATTCCGGCTCGGTCTTCGCCGTATGGGAGGGAGTGCACGGGGTCTGCCGAGCAAGCCGGAGTATCTGGTCTCCATTGAGGCGTCCGCCTGCGCCGGCAGTGGCATCTCGGCAAGCGATCGCGCGCTGACGCTACGGGCTGCCGGTGCGTTCGAGGCGAACCAAGAAGATCTGGTCACGCCGGGTCACATCATGCCGTTGCTCGTGCGCGACGCTCTGTCGCCCACGGCGACGCTGCCGGAAATCGCGCATTCGATCGTGGCCGGCAACACGCCCTACGCCGCGGCAGCCTGGTGCGATGTGCTCGACGATGACGGAGAGGTCGCAAGTCTCGACGGGAGCGCGCGCCTGGCTGAAACGCTCGCCATTCCGCTCTTCGTTCCGGACGAGAATGTGGCGTGGCCGATGGGCAGTGCGTTCTTTCCGGGCCCTGGAGCGCGGCGTCATGCCGAACGGATCGACCTTTTCCGCTTCGATCAAGGGTCATAACCAACAACCAGGAGGAAGACACAATGCAGATGCGAATCGTATGGGGCAAAGTCCTGTCCGGCAAATGGGACGAGTACGAAGCCGCGTTCAAGCAGGCGTTGGCCGAGCGCGGAGCGGTGAAGGGCCTGCATAATCAATGGCTGGTCCGGGATCAAAGCGACCTGGACGCTGGATTCTCCATTTCGCTGTTCGAGAGCGACGCGGACATGCACGCGTTCTGGAACAGCGCCGCGCGCGAGAAAGCGATGGCTCGCCTGCAGTCGTTCTACGTCAACCAGTACACAGTCACGCACTGCGACGTGAAATTTGCGGTGAACGGCTGAACTGGCCCCGGCTGCTGCAGCGCACACGTAGATGGTGTGGGATGGCATGGCTGGCATTCCGCAATTGACCGCACGGGACAACCTTCCTTCCGCGCCAGGCCCGGCTCTGCACGACCTACGCTCGCCCCGAGCTCGCTTGCTGATGAGTCCGGCGCTCTGCGTCGTGATCGCGTCGGTGGGGCAGGCCGCCGGGAGATGGGCGCCTCTGGTGGGGGCGCCGCTATTCGCCATCGCGATCGGGGTGGCGTTCACCAACGCGTTCCAGCGTAAGCTGCACCTGACCTCGCTGCGGATCGGGGAAGTCGCCAAGACCTGCCATAAAGGGCGGCATCGTGCTAATGGGAGCCAGTCTCGATCTCAGCGACATCGTGCGGGTCGGCGGAGAGGCGCTGCCGGTCATGGCCGTGACCATCGTCAGCGGCCTCCTATGTGTCTGCTACCTGGGCCGGCGAATGGGCATGCACTGGCGCATGCAGGCCCTGATCGGCGTCGGCACGGTGATCTGCGGGGCGTCGGCGATCGCCGCCCTAGCGCCCGTCGCGCGGGCACGGGCCGAGGAGATCGCCTATTCGATTTCGGTCATCCTCTTCTTCAACATGGTGGCAGTTTCCGTTTTTTCGGTCCTGGGCCACATGATGTCGCTCAGCGACCAGGGACTTGGGCTCTGGGCGGGCACCGCGGTCAATGATACCTCGGCCGTCGTCGCCACGAGTTTTGCCTTCAGCCAAGCGGCGGGAACGTTCGCGACCATCGTCAAACTCACGCGAACCACGTTGATCATTCCGATTGTGTTGTTGTTCGGGCTGTTGATGCCGCTGGTCGACCCGGCTTCGTCGGAAGCGGCGGGCGGCTCACTATGGCGGCGTGTGGCCAAGGCGGTCCCCCTTTTCATCATCGCCTTCGTGATCGCGTCGTTGTTCAAGACGGTGGGCCTCGTCAGCGCCAACCTTGCGCCAACTATTCAGGAGGTCGGGCGCTGGATACTCGTCGTGGCTTTGGCGGCGGTGGGCCTGCAGGGACACTGGCGTGCTTTCGCGGGCGCGGGCCTCCGGCCGCTTCTGCTCGGGTTCATGACATGGGTCACGGTCGCCGGCGCAAGCCTGACCGTGCAGAGGTTGACCGGGGCCCTCTGGTTGACCGGGGCTTTCTGAGTGTCTGGCCGCGATCATCATATGCTTCTTCAACGAAGTTGTGGACATATTGGTAGCTGCAAGTCAACAGCGTAACGAAGAAAAGCGAGTGGGATCAAGACCTTGGCTTTAAGCCATGACTTGCAAGAGACTGTAAACATTGAGAATGATGTGGGTCAGACACTGAGACAAGCGTGGGAGATAAGTCGCGCACATGGCCATTCGTAGAGTACTCCTTCCCCCTTTCCGGGACCGAGAATGGAGAAGCGGGGCTCACGACCGCGCTCCTGGTCGCGCAAATCTGGAAGGCGCACGTCAAGGCCGTGTATATCCGAGTTGACTCGCATACCTTGGCGGCGCTGGCCGGCGAGAGCCTGTCGGACGGAACGATAAGCGAGATGATGGCGCTTGCGGAACAGGAGCGGGGCGGGCGCCTTCGTGCCCTCCAGACCATGTTCGACCGATTGACATTGGAATGGAACGTGGCGGTATCGACTACGGTCCGGGATGCCGCCACCGCCAGCTTCGCGGTCTTGCCGGGAGGCGAACCGGACCAGGCCGCACAGGTGGGTCGGCTCGCCGATCCGATCGTGGTGCCGCACCCCAACGCGGTGGAGGACGTGTCCTCGTCAAACACGTTGCACGCGCTTCTCTTCGATGCCGGTCGTTCCGTCCTGATCGCGCCACACCAGGCGCCGAAGCGAATTGGCGAGCGCATCTACGTCGGCTGGAATGGGACATCCGAATCCGCTGTAGCGATCTGGTTCGCCCTGCCCTGGCTGCAACGTGCCAAGTCAGTCGGCCTACTTTGGGCGAAGGAATATCAACACCGGGGCCCGCCAGCTCAGGAAAGGTCTGAGTATCTGGCGGATCGCGGCGTGCAGGCCGAAACGGTCGGGTTCCGCCCCGTTGGCGGCGACGTCGGCGCCGGCCTGCTCGCAGCGACGCACGAATTCGGGGCCGACCTGCTTGCCATGGGCGCTTATTCGCATTCGCGGCTACGCCAGCTGATCCTCGGTGGGGTGACCCGGCACGTCCTGGAACACGCGGCTCTACCGGTCCTCATGAGTCGGTAGACGGGGTTGCGGTATCTTTCGGACGGACCGAGTACACCCGAACGTTCCGGCGCATTTTTGCGGCCCGCTCTGGCCGGGGCCGCGGCGACGCTTGCCGGGATCGGCCTTGCCCGCTTTTCCTACGTGCCGCTCTTCCCAGCCATGGTCGCGGCAAGGTGGATCGATGGCGGCGGCGCCGGCTTGATCGGTGCAGCCAACCTTGCCGGCTATCTTCTCGGTGCCCTCGGTGGACGAATGGTCGCGCGCAGGTTTGGCACAGCGCGGGCGCTGGATATCGGTATGGCGGCGGCGGCGCTGGCCTTTGCGGCCTGCGCCTGGAACGGGGGCCTGCTTTATTTGGCGCTCTGGCGGGCTTTCGCGGGCGCCGCCGGCGGAGTTCTGATGGCCCTCGCCGGCCCGGCGGTGCAATGGGCAGTCAGTCCCGTCGCGCGAGGAAGGGCTGGTGGCGTCGTGGTCGCCGGTGTCGGTACCGGGGTCGTCCTGTCCGCTTTGATCGTACCGTTGGCGCTTCCGCTCGGGGTGTCCTGGGCGTGGCTCGGCCTGGCTGCCCTCGTTACGTCCCTATGGGCGTTCGCGCATTTCTCCTGGCCTGACGCGCCGATACCGTCATCAGAGTCATCGCCCGGATCTAGCCGTGGTGCGGCTAGGCTGTTTCTCGCGTACGGACTCTCAGGCGGCGGCATGGTGTCGCACATGGTCTACCTCTCGGACTTCGCCGTGCGGGGGCGAGATCTGGGTACGGCAGCCGGGTCATGGGTCTGGCTGCTGTTTGGCGCGGGCGCGATCGTTGGAACGCTTGCCGGAGGACGGGCTTGCGATCGTTGGGGCGCATCCAATAGCTTGAGCGCCTGGCTGGCGGTCCAGGTGCTGTCGCTCGCGGCCGCCCTCGTGCCGTCGGCGGCAGCGCTGGGCGCGGCCGGGTTCTTCGGCGGCTTCGCCGGGATCGGCATCTCGGCCGTGGCGCTTGCGCGGGCCAGAGAGTTGGCTGGCGCCGGCAGCGCCACGTTGTGGGCCGGCGCAACCGCCGCCTTTGCAGCCGTCCAAGCCGTCACGGCATTCCTTCTCGCTGCATTGTTCGCCCGAACCGGGTCCCATGCCCTCCTGTTTGGGACTTGCCTTGTCTTATCGCTGATCGGACTGACAGTTAGCGCTGGTCCGGGCCGTTCGAGCACGGGTTGTGTGCCACCGGTCCGCTGAGGAGCCGATGTCCGAACCACGCAAATCTCCGGCATTCCTAAGAAACACTCACGCCGGCGCGGGGGCCTCCTGCAGGACGTATCCGAGTGACTTGGCCCGCCGCTCGAGATTGGTGAGAACCCGGCGGCGGTAGCGCTCCTCGTAGTGGGAGGCCCCCGGGTCGCTGTATTCCATGCCGTGACGCAGGGTGTTGTAGAACAGGACGGCGATCTTGCGCGCCGTCGCAGTGACCGCCTTGGCCTTGCCGACGCGCGCCGAAAGGCGTCGGTAGAAAGCCCCCAGCGCGGTCTCGGAGCGCCCGACGGCGACCGCGGCCAGCCGCAGCAGCGCCGCCGCCCGGCTGCCGGATCGCCGGGTCCGCGAGGACAAGACCTTGCCGCCGGAGATCTTGTTGCTTGGCGAAAGGCACAGCCAGGAGGTGAAGTGCTTGGCATTCGGCCAGGCCGAAAGGTTGGTCCCGCACTCCCCAACCAACTTGAGCGCCAGGTAAGGCCCGAGCCCATGGATCCGGGTGAGGTCGCACCCGAGCAATCCGTGCAGGGCAGCGCGGACGTCGAAGGTTAAGGCATTGGATTGCTTTTTGGGTGCCTGGATGGGCGGCGGCTTGCCTGCAGGAGAAGACGAGGCCTCCCGCAGCCGCTTCAGAACCGCCTCGATGCGCCCGTCGCAGAGCGCCACCTTGGCCTGGTAGACGTCATACAACTCCAGTGCCTGGGTCAGGGCAAAGACGTGCTCCTCGCGGTCATTGCCGACCAGCGCCTGACGGATCGTCTCCGTGGAAGCGTGGCAGCGTCGGTCGCGATGGGCGGCGAGCACCGCTGGGTCGCGTTCTCCGGCCACGATGGCGCGGATGATGGCCATGCCGGTCGTGCCCGTGATGTCCGTCACCACGTGATGGAGCTGCAGGTTCATTTGCGTCAGGGCTTTTTGCATGTGCTGGATGTGCGAGCCCGCATAGTCCAGCAACCGTTCGCGCTGGCGCAGGTAGCCCCTGAGGACCGCAACCTCGCCCTTCAGCCGGAAGCTGGCCCTGAGCAGCCCATGCTCGTGCAGCCGCTGCAGCCATTGGGCATCGCTGATGTCGGTCTTGCGACCTGGCACGTGCTTGGCATCGCGGGCGTTGACCAGGATGACCTCGAAGCCGCGCTGGTCGAGGATCTCGAAGGCCGGGATCCAGTAGACGCCCGTGGACTCCATGGCGACCGTGCGCACGCCGCACTGCCCGAACCAGTCCGCCAGCCGATGCAGGTCGCCGGTGAAGGTTCCAAAGCTGCGCACCGGCTCGGGGTCCTGGTCGGGCCCGACTGCGGCCACGTGCAGCGTGGCGCCGATGTCGATCGCGGCTGCATGGGGGTGGGTTGGGGAGATGTCCCGCTTGCGGCGGGCCTTTCTTGTTCCAGACATGGCAAGCTCTCCTGTTCGACTTCGAATGGAGGGGCTGGGCTGTGCCAAACGATCAACTTCCTAACCGGGATCGCCGCGAACGGCGTCGCCACTCTCAAGTGCGCAGCAGCCCATGGACCACGTTATGTAACGGGGTTGGACACCACCAAAATGCCGACGGCCTCTCCTCTCCGGCGCCCACGCTAGCACACCGTTTCTACCCCCGCAGGCGGGGCGCCGACCCGCGAACAGTTATGTAGCTGCGGCCACCGGCGAGATTGGGCTTGTACTCGGCGGCTGACGCTGCCATGGATGATGTCGTTTTCACCTCTCGTGATCGGTTCTCATGGCGCAGCATTTCCTGCTTTCTGCCGGCGCTCGCTCGCTCAGCGTCGCGAAGATCATGCGCATGTCCGACAGCGGCGTGGAAAACGTGTTTCTGCGCCTGCGCTAGCCCGAAACAGACGGCAAACCTGTGTGTCCGGACTGCGGCTGCACGATTTGTTACGCGTGCCGGCGGCCTGAGGGCCAGCTGCGATGGCGCTGCAAGGCATGCCGGGGTGATTTCTCGATCACCTCGGGCACGTTGTTCGCCTGGCACAAGCTGCCGTTGCGGACCTACCTGCTCGCCGTCGTGGTGTTCTGCAACGAGGTGAAGGGCATTGTGTCAAGAAGACGCGCGAGCGTCATGCTGTACGAGAGATGAAGGAGGACCCTTCGGAGCCGTCCTGTAGGGGGAGGCTTCAAACCGCCACGAGCTGCTTTGGTCAATGCCGCGGTGGTGAACGTCGTGGTTAAAAGGCGTGACAGTGATCACGTCAGGTATGGATGTGACCTGCCCCCCTAGAAGTGGGCCGCCGGCTATGAGAGGCCGGGGGCAAGCGGAGGGGAACTGGGATGGCGCGCAAGCATCACAAGCCGGAGGAGATCGTCGGCAAGCTGCGGCAGGTCGCGGTGCTGGTCGGGCA
>JAABUM010006063.1_pt1 | contig 12142 bp, 14 predicted proteins | sample 5559161 | NCBI WGS metagenome assembly JAABUM01 (sample SAMN10711868, study PRJNA513369) | rock metagenome | isolation source: Antarctica rocks | place: Antarctica: Victoria Land, Siegfried Peak nord | reverse complement strand
GCGTTCGCCCCGACCGATCCTGCCGGAGAACCTACCGGTGGAGCGGATCGTCTACCCGGCCCCCTGCGCCTGCGCCAAGTGCCGTGGGGAGCGCCTGCGCAAGCTCGGCGAGACAGTATCGCGCACGTCGTCGCATGATCCCGGTGTTCTCGGCTTATTCTAGCGCGCGACCCTGAGCGAAACTGCTGGCCTTCCTACAGGGTCGAGGCTGGTCACGACCTGTTCGGGGTGTGGGTGGGACATGAACTCACATACCTGTCGTGAGCTGGCATGCGCCTTTTGTCTGATTTTCGATTTCCGCCATCGCGAGATCGAGGGAAGCGAACGGTCCGGCCTTGATCTCGGACAATTTGCCATGGGCAGGTCTGATCAGGAATTGCCCCTCATTCGACAGCGTGATCGTGCCCAGAACTCTGGCGAGGCGGTCTTCAAGACTCCAGGAGCGAGCCCCGGTCGATGTGACGATGGTATCCACGATCCCAACCCTCCAAGATGCTCCGATCATATGGAAACACATTCGCGTCTTTCGGCGCGGATCACAGCAACGCTTTCTGAAAACAGGATGGTGCCGAGCACTGGCGGCGGCGATGGCACACGCTCCGGGCTCGGCGGGCGCTGGGCGACTTGCTGAAGGGCCCGTGTCCACAGGTTGCCTGGGGGAGGCCAAAACGGACGCGACCTCCCCCATCCATCCACCGCAGAGGTCAGACCGGCAGATATGGCCTTCGTAGGCCGTCAAGGTTGATGGATCGCTAACGGCACTCTCCGCTGATCCCACTCTGAACGGCCATCGGCAGGTCCGTTTGCAGCATTTCTTCGACCCGATGTCGCAGCCCGGGATCCATTTGGATCAGTCTGCATTTTTGGCCCGATACCATCAGGATGACCCGTTGATGAAGACCTTTAACCTCGCACTGGCGCTCGTGCCCACCTTAAGCCGTCGCACGGTTCGGACGATGGTGGGGAGCTTCAACCGCAGCGCCATTCACGGGGAGTGATGGCCAAGCCCACCCTGGGGAAAAGGCCCGTCCGCGCCCAAATCGCATCTCAGCGGCGGGGGGCAGTGCCGCCGGGTCCTGAAAATGCCGCCAGCGATCGCGCCAGGGCCGGCGTGAGGCCTTCGCGATAATCTCGGTCACTGATCGCCCCTTTTTTTCTGGATTCCCTTCCTTTGAGAGGCATTCGTTTTGGGTGTGAGTAGCAACGGAACAGGAAACCTACACCAGGATCTCGCTCAGAGCTCATCCGGTTCAGCGGTGCGCGGATCACGTAACGGCCTGAGTTCGCCGCACTGGCTTTCCTGAACACCCCTCCGCCCGCGATCGCGGCCGAGATGCAAGATAACATTGAACATGCGAGGAACTGCGTCGCGGCAGTTGCGGGGGGCGACGGCAAGAACGGCCGAATTTGGAGCCATGGCCCAAGCCGGCACCAGCACATCGGTCCGCAACACTTCTCCGAGCATCGAGTTAGCTGCTTGTTCCCGGACGGCCAACGGGAGTTCATTGCGGGGCGGCATTTGTGTATCGCGGCGATCTGGATGAGCGGGCGGCGACAATCAGGATGAGACAGTTGGGGTCGCGGCGGGGTGATGATGACGGGTTGGGACATCATCGCGCAAGCTGTTTTCGGTGTTGATTGTCGCGGCGCGTCAATCAGCCGAGGCTTTGATTGTCGCGCGGGTCGGTGGTCGGCCGGGGCCGCGCTTGCGTTCCAGGGCGACGCGTCGCCGGTAGCTTTCGACGTTCATCTCGAAGATGGTCGCGTGGTGGACGAGGCGGTCGACCGCGGCCAGCGTCATGGCGGGATCGGGGAACACCTTGTCCCATTCGCCGAAGGGCTGATTGGCGGTGATCAGCATGGAGCGCCGCTCGTAGCGGGCGCCGATCAGTTCGAACAGCACGCTGGTCTCCGCCTGGTCCTTGGTGACGTAGGCGAGGTCGTCGAGGATCAGCAGGTCGAACCTGTCGAGGCGGTTGAGCGCCGCCTCGAGCGCGAGTTCGCGTCGGGCCACCTGCAGCTTCTGGACGAGGTCGGTGGTGCGGGTGAACAGCACTTTCCAGCCGTTCTCCACGAGCGCCAGGCCGATCGCCGCCGCAAGATGGCTCTTGCCGCCGCCTGGCGGCCCGAACAGCAGGAGGTTGGCGCCGGTCTTGAGCCAAGCATCGCCAGCCGCGACCGCCATCACCTGGGCCTTCGAGATCATCGGCACGGCGTCGAAGTCGAAGCTGTCGAGCGATTTGCCGGGCGGCAGGCGCGCTTCGGTGAGGTGGCGCTCGATGCGGCGGCGGTCGCGTTCGGCGAGTTCGTGCTCGGCCATCGCGGCGAGGAAGCGGGCCGCCGGCCAGCCTTCCTTGTCGGCGCGGGCGGCGAAGTCGGGCCACATGGTCTTGATGGTGGGGAGACGCAGCTCGTTCAGCATGAGGCCAAGGCGGGCGGCGTCGATCGGAGCGGCCGCGTTCATGCGGCCTCTCCCGTCATGGCGGCGCCGATCAGGCTCTCGTAGCTCTTCAGCGACGCGAGTTCGACGGTGACGTGGGGCACCGCGGCCGGGTCGGGCGCGAAGCGGGTCCGCAGTTCGGCCAGGTCGGGCAAGAGGCCTGCCGCAAGCCCGTCGGCGAGGCACCCGGCGAGGTCCGCCTCGCAGCCGCGGTCGTGTGCGAGGGCGAGCAGGGCCACCATGGTGCGGCAGGCGTCCCGCTCCGAGCCGGAGGCCAGGAGGGCGTCGAAGGTCCGGCGGTAGGCCTCGCGCGGGAACAGCCGGTCGCGATAGACGAGGCCGAGCAGCGCCATCGGCTTGCGCCGGAGCGCGTGGATGACGTGATGGTAGCTGACGACGCTGTCGTCGCGGCCATCCGGCCGAGGGCGCCCGCGCGGCAGGGTGATAAGAGGCGTGCCGCCGACGAACACGTCGAGCCGGTCGTCGTAGAGGCGGACGCGGAGCCGGTGGCCGACGAGGCGCGAGGGGACGGTGTAGAACACCTTGCGCAGCCGGAACCCTCCCGAAGAGGTGACGCGCACCGTCACGTCCTCGTAGTCGCAGGTCCTCCGGTCGGGCAGGCGCCGGAGGTGGGGGCGCTCGCTCTCGATCCGCTTGGCATTGCGGGCATTGGCGCGGCCGACGATCTGGTCGACGAAGGCTCGGTAGGCCGGCAGATCGGGGAAGTCGCGCGAGGCCCGCAGCAGCACGGCATCGGCGAGCGCGCGCTTGAGATGGCCGTGCGGGCTTTCGATCGCGCCGTTCTCGTGGGCCACGCCGGCCGTGTTGCGGGTCGGCGTCATGCCGTAGTGAAAACACAGCGCCTCGTAGCGCCGGGTGAGGTCGGCTTCCGCCGTCTCGTCGAGGTTGCGGAAGGCCGCCGACAGGCTGTCGGTGCGGTGCTGGCGCGGCGCCCCGCCGATCAGCCACAAGGCGTTCTGCAGCCCTTCGGCCAGGGCGACGAAGCTTTCGCCGCCGAGGATTACATGCGCGTGCTCGAAGCCGGAACAGGCGAGGCGGAAGTGGTTGAGCCGGTGGTCGAGCGCGATGCCGGCGACCGTGATGCCGAGGTCGGCCATGTCGGTGAAGTCGGACAAGCCGGTGCGGCCCGGCTCATGCGTCTGCCGAAAGATGACGTCCTGCTCCTCGCCATGCATGGCCCGCCAGGAGCGGATCCGGCGCTCCAGGGTGCGGCGGATGCCGCTGCCGAGATCGGGGTGGCGCCGGACGATCTCCTCCAAGATTGCGATCGGGCGAAGGCCGGGGGCGGCCACGAGCATCGGCACGATCTCGGCCTCGAACACCGCGGCAAGCGGGTCGGGCCGCCGGCGGCTGCGGGGGGCCTGTCGCATCGACGGCAGGCGCGGGTCGCGGGCGATCCGATGTCCGGTCGCCCTGCTCATCGACGCTTTGGCGGCGGCGGCCGCCACGGTGTCGGTCTGACGGAATTGCATGAAAAGCCTCATCTGGTGATCGGTCACGTGGCGGCCGGGCACGGAAGCCCTCCTTCCTGAAGAGGAAGGGCATCCTCATTGCCGGCCGACCGCGATCACCACCCGGGCCTTGAAGGGCCTATGCCGCTGTGCCGCTCCCTTCGGTCGAGCTTCGCTCTCCCTCACGGAGCGGCACAGCGGCGGCTCTCATCCTGATTGACGCGCTATCTCACCTTGATCGTCGCGGGACACCCAGCAGCCGCCTCCTCGCCATCGCCCCCCTCCTAGCCCAGAGCAGCCTACGCCCACCCGCCCGCGACGGAGTCCGTGTCGATGGGCCGTCCGCCATACGACCGTATGGCGGGCAGGACCCGAGCTGTCCGGCAACATGCGTTGACAACGGCGAGGCGGACAAGGAGAAAAGCGGACGGGAAAACGGACGTGGAGGGGACGTTGGCGCTGATCGGCTATGCGCGCGTGTCGACCTCGGAGCAGGATCTCGCCCTTCAGCTCGACGCGCTCCGCACGGCGGGGTGCGAACGGGTGTTCGAGGAGCGCGCCTCCGGCGCCAAGACCGATCGGCCGGGTCTGGCGCAGGCTCTCACCTACGTCCGCGCGGGGGACGCGATCGTGGTCTGGAAGCTCGACCGGCTCGGCCGTTCAATGGCCCACCTGATCGAGACTGTTCGCGCACTCGACGCCAAGGGCGTGGGCTTCCGGTCCCTCACCGAGGGCGTGGACACCACCACGCCCGGCGGCGTCCTGATCTTCCATCTGTTCGGAGCGCTCGCCCAGTTCGAGCGCGACCTGATCCGAGAGCGCACGAACGCCGGTCTGAAGGCGGCGGAGGCGCGAGGAAGGAAGGGCGGCCGAAAGCCCGTGGTCACCGCCGATAAGCTCGCCCGCGCCCGCGCCCATCTCGCCGGCGGTCTCACCGTCCGTGAGGCCGCAGCCCGGGTGAAGGTCGGAAAAACCGCCCTCTACGACGCCCTCGCCGACACCGGCGACGCCCGCAAGGCCTGAGTTCCCGCTCCGTTCGACCTTAGCGTACGCTCAGCTCACTTTCTTGCAGCGACCCCATCGGCGAGTACGAGAAGGGGATCGCCAACCTTCCGGATGACGATGCCCGCCGCCCGACCTTCATGACGCTCCGCGACAGCTTGATCGAGCGCTTCGCTGAGCGCCTGCTACCGGTGTCGGACCCCGTCGTGCGCCGCTGGGGCGTCATCAGCGGACATGTCCGTCGCGAGACGGGTCATCCCGCGCCCGTCATCTACACCCTTCTGGCCGCCACCGCGATCGAGCACGACCTCTATCTCGTGACACGCAACGTCCGTGACGTGCGTACCTCTGGGGCAGCGTTGTTCAACCCTTGGGAGGATGATCCGGCAGGATCGCCCGTTCTGCCTCGCCGGGGACGACGGCGGCCTTCAGTGTAGCCGGACGCTGCCTGCCAGGCCATGCGGCCGTGCTCGGTGATGGCCCTGAGGTGGCGGTCGCGCTGCGTGGGCGCGGTCTGGGCCGTGTCGCTCGGCACCGCGGTGGAGCGCGGCGGCACGATGATGGCCGCTTCCGGATGGCGGGAGGCGATGCTGGCGGTGACGCCCTCCTGATCGTAGGCTCCGTCGCCGGTGAAGGAGGCGAGCGGTTCCTCGATCCGGTCGAGCAAAGCGCCCACCTGCGAGCCGTCGTCCACGTCCCTGGCGGTCAGCAGGGCGGCGACGATCTGCCCGGTACCGGCATCCAGGCCGAGATGCAGCTTGCGCCACGACCGGCGTACCTTGGTGCCATGTTTCTCCCCCAGCCACTCTCCGGCGCCGCACAGCTTCAGCCCGGTGCTGTCGACTAACAGGTGGAGGGGGCCGGTACCGGGGGCTGGATCGTGGCCGCGGCACCTCCACCGTCGCGGCCCGTCGGCTCAGCGTGCTGTGGTCGGGCACGGCGAGGTCGAGCCCGAGCAGGCGCATGGCGGATCCGATCAGCCCTTCGGTTTGGCGCAGGGCGAGCCGGAACACCGCCCGCAAGGTCAAGGCAGTCAGGATGGCCAGGCCAGAGTAGGTCGGCTGCCCGCCCCGGGTCGTCCGGGGCTCGGCCTTCCAGGCCGCCATCGCCTCTTCGGTGAACCACACCGTCAGGCTCCCGCGCTGGCGCAGGCTGGCGTCATACTCACGCCAGTTCGTGACCTTGAACCTCTGCCTGGGGATGCGGTGACGGCAGTCGGCGTTGGCTTTGAACGGCACAGGGCATCCCAGGTCAGAGGGCTGCGGCTCTCCTACCCCGGGCCGCCCGCACCGCCAATCACCGGATCGCTGCAACAAGGCCCGTCGAGAAATGACATGGTGTCGTCGGTCACCGTGTTCTCCGGTTCGTGTCGCGTCTTAGCAACCCGATGCTACCAGAGCCAGGGTGCCCAAAGGGGCTCCAAATTCTCCACCACTCCAGCGGACACTACCGATCATCATTGCGCGTCGCTACAGCTATGGGGCAGGGACACATCGCTCGTATGGTAATTCGAAGGTGAGTTCGGGCGACACACGAACCAGCTGAAACGAGCCACAATGACAGACACTGTCTATCCAAGCCGGCGACCATGGTTGTTCGCATCCTTGCGGGGCTTGCGGGCAGATTGGCTGCCGCGTGACCTGCTCGCCGGCCTTCTTCTCACGGCTATTGCGGTTCCGGAACAGCTCGCAACAGCGCGGCTAGCCGGATTGCCGCCCGAGGCCGGCCTGATCGCCTTCGTTGCGGGGTCCGTGGCCTTCGCGATGTTCGGTAACAGCAGGTTTCTTTCGTCGGGGGCGGATTCGACGATCGCGCCAATCCTTGCTGGAGGTCTTGCCGCATTGGCCGCGACCGGCACGGCCGAATATGGGAATTTGGCAGCGCTGCTCGCTCTGATGGTGGGCGTGATCCTCATCGGCGCTGCGCTGCTTCGCGCAAGCTGGGTTGCCGATCTGCTGTCCATTCCGGTGACAACCGGCTTTCTCGCTGGGATCGCCGTGCACATCATCGTGGGCCAACTGCCCGCCGTTCTCGGCGTGGCGGGTGGGTCGGGGACCCTGGCTGCGCAACTGCATGTTGTTCTATCCGCGATCTCCTCCCTCAATCGCTACGCTCTGGCCATCGGGTTCGCGGCTTCCGCCGCGACCCTTCTGACGGAGCGACTTGCCCCGCGTCTTCCGGGTGCGCTCATCGCGATTTTGGCGTCCGCGGCGGCTGTCGCCGCGTTTCATCTGAAGGGGGTCGGCGTCGCGACTCTCGCGGCATTGCCAAAAGCCATGCCGCAGCCCGGCCTGCCCGCCATCGACGGCCTGCGAGACATCGTCAGCCTCGTTCCCCTCGCCGGGATCGTCGCCTTGGTGTGTGTCGTGCAGACGGCGACAGTGGTGCGGAGTTTTGCGGGTGAGGGCGCGGAGCTCGCGCCACTCGAGAAGAACTTCGCCGGCATCGGCGTGGGCTCTCTCCTGGCGGGATTGTTTGGTGCCTTTCCGGTCAACGCCAGCCCGCCGCGGACGGCGGCTTTGGTGGAAGCGGGAGCTCGTTCGCAACTCGCTTCGCTTCGCTGACGGCTGCCGGCTGCACCGTCGCATTGGTGATTTGGAGCGGCGCATTGTTCGGCCTGATCCCGCAGGCGGCGCTCGCCGGCGTACTGATCTCCATCGCAATCCGTGTCTTCCGCCTGCGCGAAATGGTGCGGATCCTGCGCCATGGAGGATCCGAGATCATCCTCGTGCTGGCCAGTGCTGCGTTGGTTATTGCCTTGCCGATCGAGGTAGGCATGGTGTGCAGTATTGCGCTGTCGCTGCTGCAGAGCGGCTATGCTGTGGCTCGACCGCTTTGTGTTGCGCTGGCGCGGGCGCCGGGAACGACGATTTGGTGGCCGCCGACCCATCAAGAGCGCGGCGAACATGAGCCTGGCGTGTTAGTCTTTGCTCCTGCGGCGCCGCTCAACTTCACGAACGCGGTACACATCTGCCAGCAACTCGAGAAGGCGGTTGCGTCAGCGCCCGAACCGGTTCGCCTGATTGTCATCGAAGCAAGCGGCATTATCGAGATCGACTACACCGGCTCGCAGATCCTCCAAGGAACGATCAAGGCCTTCCAGGCTAAAGGGAACACTGTGGCGTTTGCCCGACTTTCGGCGGAGCGGGCTCAGAAGCAGGCGGAGCAGACCGGTTTGCTGGCCTGCCTGAATGCGGCCCGAGTTTTCAAGTCGGCGGAAGACGCCGTCCAGGCGTGGAAAAAGATATGGACTCAAAGGCCGTAAGGTTGGGTCGCGGGCCAACACACGTGCGGGATCATATATGATCGGCAATCGATAGGCGTAGAACTCGTGGTCCTCGTTGTAGTCGCTGGGACCGGTGCCGAGATCGGCGAAATCGTAGACGAGCGCGATGGCGACGGTCCATTTCACCGTCTTGAAGCCCAGCTCGCTTCCCATCTCAGGAGCAGCGGCGCTTCGTGCAGCACACTGGCTGGCGCCTCGTTTATCTGATGCGCCATGGTCGTCAGCGCGTGGCGCATATAGTGCATTTCATGCATGTCATCATAGCGGTCGCTGGGTACGACCTGCACTAAGCGAACCTGAGCAGGTGCATTGGCTATTTCACGCGACGGCCGGCGAAGTATCCCTTGTTGGTCGTGTTCTGCTTGACGTTGGCAGTCTCACCCTGCTCAGCGGTGTTGTCGGCCTTTGGAGGGTGCATGGACGTGTCCTGCTCGATCTTTGGATCGTCTCCCGGACCCTTGGGGCTTCGGTTGGCCGGGGGAACCGGCGGCATGTGGCTGGTCATGACCTTCGTCCTTTGGTCGACGGGCCGATGCCCATAGCCTAACCATGCCACGGCAGAGTTGTTGCCGGCGTCATGGGAAGTGAGCGATATCGTGGCACTCGTGGAAGCTGCGGACGCGAAGCCTGCCAAACGCGGCTCTTACAAAAAGTTGGCGGAAGAAATTTCAAACTGACCCACTACCGTCCCGCATTGTGGTTTGTGCAGACTCCCCGATATGTTGCACAACACCAGCCACTCCGTGGAGATAGCCGATGCGCACCTATCCTCTGCACGAAGCCCGCGCCGAGTTCTCCAAGCTCGTCGACCGCGCCCTCGCCGGCGAGCCCCAGCGCGTCACACGATACGGCCGGGAAGCCGTCGTGATCGTCTCCGAAGCCGAATGGGCGAAGCGCCCGAAGAGCGCCGCCACATTGGGCGAACTGTTGGCGAACTTTGCCGAACATACCGGATTCAGCGAGGACGATTTCAACCGCCCCTGGACGAACCCCAATCGACCGCTCGGCGCCGACTTCACGGATGATCTGTAGGGTTCCGTGTATCTCCTCGACACCAACATCGTGTCGCGGCTCGACCCGCGCCGGCACAGCAGCGCCCCGGCCCTCGTCCGCTGGATCGCCCGCAATGGCGCTCGCCTGTTCCTGAGCGCCCTCACCTTCATGGAGCTGGAGGCCGGAATCCTGAAGCTTCGGCGTGATGGCAAGCGGGAGCGCGCCGATGAGTTGGCGACGCTCGCCCGCGCCATCCTGGAAGATTTCGGTGAGCGAGTCCTGGCGATCGACGCGTCCATTGCCCTTGAGGCCGCCCGCCTGGCCGAAGCTGCCCGACCCACGACGCTGGATGCCCTCGACCTCCTCATTGCCGCCACAGCGAAAGCGCACGGCCTCACCGTGCTAACCCATAATCTGCGCCATTTTGTGCCGACCGGCGTGTCGGCGCTCGACCCCCTGGCCTCTCTCCCGCCTGACGTGTCGCCATAGCACCGGCGCGGGTTGAGTCGGACTGAGATCCTGCGAGATCACCCTCGACGTGTGTCTCCATTCCGGCGTTCGGAACGACGCCGTATTGGCCTGCGCAGCAAGCCCCCGCCGCATGTGGTATCACATTAGGCCATCCCGCCAACGCCACCTCGCCAACGCCAGCGTATTTGCTTCTGCGGCGGTACTGCTGGGCTGATCTGCTCGTTCGCGCACCTGCTCCGCTTGCTCCAATGCTCAATTGAGGGGCTTGTCGCAAACTTGCGTAGGGGGCAGGACTGGCTGGGCCGACCCTGGTTTCAGGCTTTGTTAACCTCTGGAAGCCCGAAGCAGAATGCGAGCAGGCGGTTTTGCTCGCAAACGGTCCAGGCGCCGGCGAACCCGAAGCCCTTGCGCAGCCACAGCATGGCCTCGAAGCTCCGGATCGTGCGCCGTGCCGTGTTGAAGGATTGGGAGCCACCGACGCGCGGCATGTTCTTCTTGACCGGGAAGTGATCGCTCTCGATCCCCTGCTGCAGGTGCCTGGTCACGTAATGCTTTGGGGTGCTTGGCAGCAGGCCAGCCTTTCGGGTCGCTACCATTGAGGTCTGAAACGGCCGTCTTTTTCGATGAAGTTGATACCTCACGGAGGTTGATCGCGGTGGCCTGGATTTGCTCCGCCCCGTGGCCTGATTTTAATCCGCCCTTTACAGCCTTCGACGAAGACCGTGCCTGCAACCGAAAGGATCACGGCCCTGACCGGCCGCCGGGCATCCCGGGCCCGTTCGTCGACGGAGATCGGGCTTGTAAGCGCCCGGTAATCTTGCTTGTGTCGGGCAGTCGCCGCCGCCCAAAATGGGCAGGCTGGGCAGGCGAGCCGGACGGGGAGCTTGCATGACGTCGATCCTCATCGCACAGGGTGGCGGACCTACCGCTGTGATCAACCAGACATTGTGCGGGGCGATCAGTACAGCCCGGCAGCGTGATCCGAGCCTGCGCATCCTGGGTGCGCGGCATGGCGTGCGGGGCTTGCTCGCGAAGGATGTCGTCGATCTGACGGCTCTGAGCGAGCGCGATCTCCTGCGGCTCGGCAACACGCCGAGTTCATCGCTCGGCTCCACCCGCGACAAGCCCGACGCGAAGGCCTGCGATGCGATCTTCACCGCGCTAGACGCCCTTGAGGCTCGCGCCTTCATCTATATCGGCGGCAACGACACCGCCGGCACGCTCGAACTCCTGCGCAGCCGCGCCTCCGGCGGGCGCCACTTCGTGCATGCGCCCAAGACCATCGACAACGACCTGATGGAGAGCGACCACACGCCTGGCTTCATCTCGGCCGGCGCCTTCGTGGCCAACGCCTTCGCGAGCGTGGATCTGGACGTCCAGGCGCTGGGGGGCATCTACTGCGCCGTCATCATGGGACGCCACGCCGGTTTCCTGACCGCCTCACCCACCGCCTGGCAGACCGGGCCGAACGACGCCCCGCACCTCATCTACTCGCCGGAAAGGAATTTCAGCGTCGCCCAATTCCTGGACGACGTCGCGGCGGTGCACGACCGGATCGGGCGCTGCATCGTCTCGATATCGGAAGGCGTGCAAGACGAGAACGGCCTCCCGTTCGTCGAGGCGCTCGCCAACGCCGCCGGCGGCGTGCTGGAGCGCGACGCCCACGGCAACGTGCAGCTGACCAGTGGCGGTCTCGGCATGGAGATCCAGCGGGTGCTGAAGGCGCGCTTTCCCAAGGCGCGGACCCGGGTCGACACGCTCGGCTACCTGCCCCGCGGCTTTCTCGGCCTCGTGGATCCAACCGACCAGCGCGAGGCCTTCGCGGCCGGAGCGTTCGCGGCCGAAACGGCGTTCTCGACGAGCGGTTCGGTGGCGCTCCACTTCGACGGCCAGCGGACAGCGCCGAAGCTCGTGCCGCTGGACCAAGTCGCGGGGCGCACCCGGCACATGCCCGACAGCTTTTTTGCCAGCGGCAACACGATCTCGGACGAGGGGCGGAGCTACTTCCGCCGTCTCCTGCCCCCGCGTCCGGACATCTTCCCTCCGTTCGTCTAGCGTCGGGGCACGTGGTCATTAGGGCCGTGCTGTCGTTCCGAAAGCCAGAAGCGCGTGCGCCTGGTTGGCGATCGCCTGCCCATTTGCCTTGCTGAGGCCCGTCAGTCCAAGCCGGGTATCGAGCGCATGCACGCTGGCTGGGCTTGTCGCAAATTTGCGGTGTTCACGGGTCGTTATACCAGCGGCACTTGCTTCTGACTCGACCGGTTCCCAACGGGCCCCGCTGTGATTCGCTGTCCTTTTCGCGATTCGCAAGGGGAGGCAGAATTGGCGGTGACTTTGTTGCACGGACCCATCCGGTGGCGCCGAGAACCGCGCCGGCGTAGGAAGCTCCGCCCTGACCTGACCCGGGATGCCCACCTTGCCGTTCAAGCTGAACCAGGACTGCCGCCGTCACATTCCCAAGCAGAAGCACAAGCTCAT
>JAABUM010006062.1_pt1 | contig 12144 bp, 10 predicted proteins | sample 5559161 | NCBI WGS metagenome assembly JAABUM01 (sample SAMN10711868, study PRJNA513369) | rock metagenome | isolation source: Antarctica rocks | place: Antarctica: Victoria Land, Siegfried Peak nord | reverse complement strand
CGCTGACGCTCGCGCGGCTGACCCTGGCGCTGGGGCTGCGCAGCGAGCGCATGTACCTGGACTGGCTGCGCGACGCGATCGCACACGCCCGTCGCCTGCCCGAGGGCGGTCGCTAGACACTCAGCCGCACGATGGCCCCTCCTCCGTTGGGCTGTGTCAGGATTGGGACGACGAGCGAGCCCGACACCATCCGCGTCCACACCCGCTTCCACCGGTGGCCGGACACCGGTCGAGAGCGCGAGCGTCCACCCGGATTCCGTATCAGGGCACGGATCCCGACGCGCATCGCGCGCCGGGTCCGCACCGGGAGCAGCCCGTGGTGTCGGGCATCCAACCCTGCATCCGGGCGATTTGACGGCCAACGTAAGCTTAGTCACGGATCTGCGGGTCGAGGGTGTCGCGCAGGCCGTCGCCGAGGAAGCTCGCCGCGATCACGGCCACGAAGAGGACGAGGGTCGGGATGAAGAACGTGTGCGCGCCGACACGGAGGCTGTTGCGCGCGGTGCTGATCATCGCGCCCCACTCCGGGGCGGGCGGCGGCACCCCGAGGCCCAGGAAGCTGAGCGTCGCGCCGGTGAGGAGGGCGGCGGCGATGCGGAGCGAGGCGAAGACCACGATCGGCGAGACCAGGCTGGGCAGGATGTGGTGCAGCATGATCCGCCAGTCCCGCGCCCCCAACGCCCGCGCCGCGACGACGTACTCGCGCTCGCGGATCGAGAGGACGGAGGAGCGCGTCAGGCGGATGAACCCGGGGATCTCGGTGACGCCGATCACGATCACGGTGTTGAGGAAGCCGGGGCCGAGCGCCGCCACGATCGCGAGGGCCAGCAGGATGGAAGGGAAGGCGAGCATGACATCCACGACGCGCATGATCAGCGGGTCCAGGCGGCGGTAGAAGCCGCTGATCGTGCCGATGAGCACGCCGACGGTGAAGCTGAGCAACACCGCACCGAAGCCGATCGAGAGGGAGAAGCGCCCGCCGTAGAGGATGCGACTCAGGACGTCGCGCCCGAGCTCGTCGGTCCCGAAGAGATGGGCCGACGAGGGCCCTTGCCAGCGATTGGCGATGCTCTGCTCGGCCCAGGGATAGGGCGCGATGAGCGGCGCGAGCGCCGCGAGGGCGATCAGCGCGAGCAGGATCGCCGCCCCGAGGACCGCCGCGCGGTGGCGCGAGAAGCGGCGCCAGAAGGATGGGCGCGGGCGGCGGGCGGCAAGGCGGTCCCCGACGGCGGCACCGGGGCCACCCATCGACTGGGCCTGGGCGGGGGCATCGGACACGGGCATCCCTCCGTATGGTTGTTGATAAAGACGGGCGTCTCGCGGCGAGGGGCGGCGACTTTACTGGTAGTGGATGCGTGGATCGACCACGGCGTAGAGGAGATCGACGAAGAGGTTGACCAGCACGAAGATCGTGGCGACGACCAGCAGGCTCCCCTGGATGACCGGGAAATCGCGCCCGGCGATCGCGGAGACGGCCAAGCGACCGATCCCCGGCCACGCGAAGACCGTCTCGGTGACGACCGCGCCGGAGAGGAGCGCGCCGATCTGCAAGCCGACCACGGTCACCACCGGCAAGAGGGCGTTCTTCAGGGCGTGGCGCAGGATGACGCCGCGCTCGTGCAGCCCCTTGGCGCGCGCGGTGCGGATGTAGTCCTGGTTGAGCACTTCGAGCAGGGCCGAGCGGCTGAGCCGCGCGACCACGGCGATCGAGCCGAGCGAGAGGGCCGTGGCGGGCATGATCGTGTGCTTGAGCCCATCGAGGGACCAGAAGTCTCCGCCGGTCCCCGAGATCGGGAGCCAACCGAGGCGCACGCCGAAGATGAAGATCAAGATCAGGCCGGTGGCGAAGACCGGGACGGTGATGCCGATCGTCGCAAAAAAGGTCACGATCGTATCCAGCGGCGTGCCCTGCCGGGTCGCGGCGAGCATCCCCAGCGGGATGGCGATCAGCGGCGTGATCGCCGCCGCCACCAGCGCCAGCCGCAGCGTGTTCGGCAGCGCGTCGCGGATGTCGTCGATTACCGGGCGCTTGCTCCGCAGCGAGCGCCCGAGATCGCCGTGCAGCACCCGACTCAGGTAGGTCCAGTATTGCTCGGGCAAGGGCCGGTCGAGGCCCAATTCGCGGGTGATCGCGGCCACCGTCTCCGGCGGCGCGTCGGCCCCGGCGATCACCTGGGCCGGATTCCCGGGAACCAGATGGAGGACCATGAAAACCAGCACCGAGGCCCCGAGGACGGTGATCGGCAGACCGAGGAGCCGACGCATGATGTACTGTCGCATGCGTTCCTTCCGCGCCGCAGCGCCATAGCGGGCCGGATGGTCGGGCGGGCCGCGCCGCACGGCCCGCCCGCGAGACTAGGCGAGCGAGAGATCGAGCAACCGATAGAGCCAGCGCGACGGGTGGACCTTGATCCCCCGGACCTTCTTGTTCGCGCCGAGGGTGCCCAATTGGTGGATGAGGGGCAGCGCGGGAGCCTGCTCGGCAAGGGTCTTCTGGATCGACTCGTAGTCCTTCGTCACCGCCGCCTTATCGGTGTTGGTGAGGGTATCCTCCATCAGCGCATCCATCTCAGGGACCGCATAGCCGAAGCGATTCGGCGAGGGCTGCTGCTTCGAGTAGAAGTAGAAGCGGAGGACATCGGCGTTGTCGTAGAAGACACCGACAGTGTAGCCGACTTGATCGCCGGTGCGCGCCGCCGCGAACCAGGCCGTCTCCTCGTAGGGCTTGGCGTCGAGTTTGACCCCGGCCTTCGCCAGTTGTTCCTGGAGGATCTGGGCCATCAGCGTCGTCGCCGAGTCGTTGATGTACCAGAAGGGGACGACCAGCTGCTGGCCGTTCTTCTCGCGGATGCCGCCCGCACCGGCTTTCCAGCCCGCCGCGTCCAGGGTCGACTTGGCCTTGTCGAGATTAAAGGTCGCCGCGATATCCTTGACGGTCGCCAGATTGTTCGGAGTCTTCGGGGCGAGCATATTGACGGCGGCCTCGCCGAGGCCGAAGAACGCCCCTTTGACGATCTCGTCGCGGTTGATCGCGTGGCCGAGCGCGCGGCGGACCTGGACGTCGTCCACCGGGCCTTTCTTCGTGTTGAGGCCGAAATAGGTCGTCTGGAGCTGATCGTACTTGACCACCCCGACCTGATCCCCGCTGGAGAGCCGCTCCACCTCCTGCGGCGGCGTGTCCACGACGAGGTGGATGTTGCCCGCCTCGAATTCGGCGATCCGGGTGTTGTCCTCGGGGATGATCCGCACCTCGATGCTGTCGAGATACGGCGCGCCCTGATTCTGGAAGACCGGCCCACCCCAGGCGTAGTCGGGGTTGCGCTCGACGACGAAACGCTGCTGGCGGACCCACTCTTTGAATTTGTACGGGCCGGTCCCGTCGACCGTGGTCACGCCGTAATTCGCGCCAGCCTTGTCCACCGCCTCGCCGTTGAGGATCACCGCCCATGAGCCGGCAACCTGATCGAGGAGGATGTTATAAGGCTTGTCGAGCTTCAGGATGACTGTCTGCGGATCGGGAGCCTCGACACTGGTGATCGGCTGGATGGTGTAGCGCGTCGGGGACTTCTCGTTCTTCAGCCAGCGCTCGAAGGTGTATTTCACGTCGGCGCTGGTGAACGCCTTGCCCGAGTGGAACTTGACCCCGGAGCGGAGCTTAAAGGTGTAGGTGAGGCCGTCGGGGCTGACCGTGTATGACTCTGCCAGGGCTGGTTTGAAGGAGCCATCGAAATCACGATTCAACAGATTGTCGTGCATCATCGCCAGGTAGCGCGAGGCGCGCAGGGCGGTCGTCGCGTGCGGGTCGAGCGTCTCCGCATCGGCCGAGGCACCAAGGATGAGATTGCCGCCCTTCTTGGCGGGGACACTCGACGCAGCGGGTGCACTCGAAGCCACCGGGGCGCTCGACGCCGCTGGGGTGGTTGACGGTGCCACCGAAGCCGCCGCGCCGCTCGAGGGGGCGGGGGAAGCCGGGGCGGTACTGGCCGCCGGGGCAACCGACGCGGCGGGCGCGGTCGTCGTTGTCGCCGTCGCGCCGCCACACGCGGCGAGGAGCGCGGCGGCCCCGAGCGCGCCCAGGCCCGCCAAAACCTGACGGCGGGTGATGGTCCCCGCAGGGGAAGGTGAATGTTCGCGAGTCATGGCGCAACAGCCTCCTTCAGACGAAACAAGCGCGACAGGGAGGATGGCAGCGGGAAATTCGGGCTACACGATCATCGCGCCATATCGGTGGACCTTATCCCACGCGGGAGGCGATGTCAATTGCCAGCGATCACCAGTCCAGGAATAGGCGTTCTCGTGATTGTAACGCCAGTGCGGCCTGCCGCGCGTGCGCCGCTCACCGGTGAGCACGGCGACCGACTGCCGCAGTACGCCACCGAGAACGCGAAGCCCTGGTCGGGCAGGGGCTCCCATTGTGTCACTCGGTGACGTGCGCTACTATCGGGCCGTCAGGTGGATTTGTTCGTCGTTCGCCACGAAGAGGGAGGGCCGTATGTCGCACCCGCTGACCCCCGAGGCGCTGGTCTACGGCCTGGTCCAGGTGAGCGATCCCCAAGTGTCGCCCGATGGCGCGCGGGTGGTGTATGGCCGTACCGCCACCGATCGCGAGAGTCGGCAGGCGACGAGCCACCTCTGGCTCTGCGACATCAACGGCGGCAAGCCTCGCCAGCTCACCCATACCGGGCAGCAGAACGCCTGGGCACGCTGGTCGCCCGACGACACGCAGCTCGCGTTCGTCTCCGACCGAGTCGCCAAGGGTGCCATCTTCGTCCTGCCGCTCGACGGGCACGGCGAGGCACGCGAGCTGACCCGCCATAACGTGCCGATCAGTAACCTGGCCTGGTCACCGGATGGTGCCTCCCTGGCCTACAACGCCCCGTTCGATCCGGCGAACCCCGAGGAGCGCGAGCCGGAGGCGGGGACCGTGCCGCCGGTACGGGTGATCCGCCGCCGCGATTACAAGCTCGACGGGCGGGGTTTCCTAGGGGAGGTCCGTCAGCAGGTCTTCGTCGTGGCGCTTGCCACCGGCGAACGTCATCGGCTCACGCGCGAGTCGCTCGACCACCTCGGCCCGCTGTGGTCGCCCGACGGGCGCAGCATCGCCGTCCGGCGCGGCGCTTCGGACCAGGCCCTCCGCACGCAGATCGCCCTGATCGATGTCGCCACCGGCGAAACGCGGACGGTCGGCCCGGCGATGAGCGGCACGACCTGCGCCTGGTCGCCCACCGGGGATCGCCTCCTGCTCACCGGCAGCGCCGAGGCGGGTGGACAGCCCGATTTCTACCTCTACACGCTCGCGCAAAGCGAGTTGCGCCGGCTCACCGACGATCTGTCGTTCCTCCCGGCTCCCCTGGTGCGGAACGGTGCGCCCGCGCCGCTGATCTGGTCCGAGGAGGACGAGGTACTGACCCACGGCGTCCGCGCCGGGGGGAGCGGACTCTACCACCTCCAGATTGCCAGCGGGCAGACCGAGCCGCTCATCACCTGGCAGGCCCTCCATAGCGGGCTGAGCGTCAGCGCCGACGGGCGGGTGGCGGTGCAGGAAGGCGGCGATCTCGCCTCCTGGAGCGAGGTGATCGTGACCGATCTCACGCGCGGCGAGTCGCGCGCGATCACCGCGCTTAACCGGGCGACGCTCGATGCCACCCCCCCGGCACGCTGGGAGCAATTCGAGGTGCGGCGTGGCGACTACACCATCCCCGCCTGGCTCTTCTTCCCGCCCGATTTCGACCCGGCGCGGCGCTATCCGGTGATCCTCGACGTCCACGGCGGCCCGCATGGCCACTACGGCTACCACCTGAACGCGACCCAGCAGTGCCTGGCGACGCACGGCTTCCTGGTGGTCGCCGCCAATCCGCGCGGGTCGAGTTCGTATGGGCGTCGCTTCGCGGCGGCGGTGGTCGGTGACAACGGGGGCGAGGACTATCTCGATCTGCTGGCGGTCCTCGACGCCGTCCTCGAACGCCCCTACGCCGATCGCACGCGCACCGGCATCTGGGGCTACAGCTACGGCGGGTACATGACCGCCTGGACGATCGGCCAGACCGCTCGCTTCCGGGCGGCGATCTGCGGCGCGCCGCGCTTCGACAACGTGTCGGCCTACGGCTCCTGCGACGACGGCCCGAACCTCTCCGGGTATCAGATGGGCGGCACGCCCTGGGAACAGCGGGAACGGTTCGTCGCGCGTTCACCCTCGGCCCGCGCCCACCTCATCCGCACGCCGACGCTGATCATCCACGGCGAGGCCGACGATCGCTGCCCGCTCAACCAGGGGGAGCAGTTCTTCAACACGCTGCTGGCGGTCGGCTGCGAGGCGGAATTCGTGCGTTACCCCAACTGCGCGCACGGCTTCATCTCCAGCGGTCCGCCCGCGTACCGGGAGGATGTGCTGGCTCGGCAACTGGCCTGGTTCCGGAACTATCTCGGCGAGGCACAGTAGCGAGGGAGGCAACGAACGGGAGGGGCGCGAACGAGCTTGAGCCTTGTGTTGGCTCCCGTGGTCATCCGTACCAATTCGCGCGCTTCTCTGGATGCTCTATGCTGCGGTTACTTCGGCGCGAGCGCGAGCTGAGGCGTAACGGCATCGGCACAAATGGAGAGGGGGAGCGCGCGTTGAGGACCATCGCGACGGCGAGCAAACGCGGTGCCCGGGCCGCGCTGGACGCGGTCCACCGCCACCTCCTCGCATGGGTTGTGTCAGGATTGGGACGGCGCTTGCTGCTCGGGAGTGCGCCGGGCAGCGCGAGGCCGGGCTGACCGCCCATCAAGCGGCGGTCAGCCCGGCCAGGATCGCCGCCCAGCGGTCCTGGAATCGGCGACGTCGCTCGGCGAGCGAGACGAACTCGCCCGAGCGGGCCTGGGCGCGGAAGTACTGACGCTGCTCCTCGAAACCGGTGCAGAAGCGCGCGGCCGCAGCGAACGATCCGAAGCCACGCATCGGGTAGTAGCGCTGCTTCAGGTGTTGTCAAGGTAACTGGCGAGCCTTGCGGGCGGGTGTGCGATACTCGCCGTATGAAAGAGCACGCTACCTGTCCTGGCCGGTTAGCTCGTCCAGGGTGATTTCCGGACACTCCTACCACACGAGGGTACTGTCACGTTAAGTTTTGACTGAACGAAACCTCCCCACACCGAGCCAGTTCTGGCCGTCGCTAGCGCTTGTAAAGGTCGGATCCGGTCTCCTATGCGCCGATCGTTCCCCACTTTCGGACCGCCGTCGGCACCCAAAAGGCGTAACTTGACAGTGCCCTCAGGCAACATCGTCCTGTGCATCCCCTCCGGTGGATTCCTCACGTGACGACGGTGTGTGGCGTGCGAGTTCCTCTGCCAGGATCCGGCCCCATGAGAGTGAGGGATCCGCCCGTGTCAACTCTCGCACCGAAGAACGCAAATTCTCGGGGAGATAGGACCAGAGTCGCTGCCCCAACTCTCGGGCGATCGCCGCAGTAACTACCTGACCGCTCTGCCCATTGCCGGTGGTCGCGATGGTCCGCTCCTCGACCGTACCGCGTTCGTCCGGATCAAACGACGTTTGATCCGGAGCGAGAGGGGCCGCTGGGCCGCCGCTGTTCACACCCTCGGTCGTCGACGGAGCGACCGTGTTCGATAGGGGTATCAGCGGATCAAACGACGTTTGATCCGGCGGCGCGGGACGCGAACCTCTGCCGCCCCCCTTGAAGCGCGGGTTCATGATGCCGCTCGCGATCAGTCGCTGCCGGTGCGCCTCGATCTCCGCATGACGGACCTCCTCGCCGCGCTGGAGCCGCACCTTGAAGTGCTCGATCTCCTCCTCGGGCATCTGCTGGAGCGAACGGGCGGCCGTCATATTGAGCTGCTTCCGTTCAAGCGCATCCGCCACCACCTGGTTGGTGAGCAGGCGTAAACGGTCGCGGATCAGCTGACCGGACAAACTGAGGCGCCCCGCGAGGGCGGGCGGTGTGAGGCCCTCGATATCGAGCAACTCCTGGAAAGCGCGCGCCTCGTCCATAGGGCTGAGCTGTTGGCGCTGCAAATTCTCGAGGAGTTGCAGGACCCGGACACGGACCCCCTCATCACCCCGGATCAGCACCGGCACGCTCGCGAGGCCGGCGCGCTCGGCCGCCGCGCGACGGCGACCGCCGGCGATGACGATGAACTCCTGCACCCCGTCGGCGCGGATGGAGCCCTCGCGCACCAGGAGCGGTTGGATAATGCCGAACTCGCGGATGCTGGCTGCCAGTTCCTCGAGACGACGATCGCCATCGTCATGGCTCCAGTCGCGGCGCGGCTGCTCGGGATCGGGGATGACACGCTCGATCGGGATCTCGAGCGCCCCCGGCAGCGCGCGCTCCTCGCTCGTCGTCCCCGCGCGCTGCGCCACACGTTGCTGCGGGGCGCGCAGGACGCTCATGCCGCGCTTGCGCGCCACTTCATCCGGTGCCCGCTCAGGGATACCGCGCTCAGTTCGCGCCATGGATCGCCCCCTCACGTCGCGACTGCACCGTCGCATTGAGCACCCGCTCGGCCAGATCGAGGTACGGGAGCGTCGCCGTCGCGCGCGGCTCGTAACGCACGATCGGGATCCGCGCGTTCATCGAGCGCTTCATAGCCACACTATGCGGCACGGGACTCGCGATGAGCTCGCCGAACGTCTCGCGCAGGAGCGCGACGACGCCGCGATCGACATTATCCGCATCGATATCGGTTGGCACGATGGCGAGGGGCTTGGCGACACGTTCCTCGTCCTCGATCAGGTTCTCGATCAGGCGCAGCGTATCTTGCAGCGCATCGATATCCTGCTGCACCGTCATCGTGGGGAGGATCGCCCACTCCGCGGCGACCAGCGCGATCGCGGTGGCGAATTCGAGGGACGGCGGCGTGTCGAGCAACACCGCGTCGTAATCTGGCAGCGTCTGCAGGACCCGGCGGAGGCGGCGAAAGGCCGCAGGGTAGCTCCGTAACTTCTCGGCCGCCGTCTCGATCGAGCGATCCCCCGGCAGCAGGTCCACACCGATCGCCGTTGACCGCAGGATGTCGGCGGCGGGGCGACCATCCAGAACGATGCAACTACCGATCCCGTAGCCTTCCTCGACCGGCTCCTCGAGCAGCAGGCGCGTGAGCGACGCCTGGGGATCCAGGTCCACGATCAAGATCCGCGGCGCGCGCTCGAGGAGCGCCCCCGCCAGCTGAAACGTCGTGGTCGATTTGCCGGAACCACCCTTGCGATTCACGATGGCGACGATACTTCGTAGGTCCATCACCGTTCCCCTCGTGCGAGGGGCGTCCCCGCCCCGTCCGCCAGCCGACTGCGCTTCGCGTCCGCCAGATACTCGATCAGGATCTGGCGGACAAGCTTGTTGCGCGACAGGTGGACCCCCTCAGCGCGCTCCCCGAGCTGCAGGATCGCCCAGCGCGGGAGGTAGCAGCTGATCGTCTCGCCCCGATCCTCCGTCGGTAAGGGTTGTCGCCCGCGCCGGACCTCGCGCCCCGCATGCTCCGCCGCCATCGTCCTCTCCATCCCTGAGCTCGCCATCTTCGCCCGGCTCCGCCCGCAATAACTTAATGCAGTAATTTTGTACGTACATAATAGTTGCCGCGTGTCGTCCCGTCAAGCGTCGTCGTGCATGGTGCCAGACGCCGCGACCGCCGAGTCGGTGACGTCATCGCGCACGAGGCGCAGGACATCGTCGTACCATAGATAACGGATTTCAATTGCTCGACCGTGCACCAGGGCCAGCCGCTTGGCGATGGCAGCGCGGCCCGCCCGATGCGCGACGGCGTTGGCCCGTTCGGCTTCGGCGCGTGCCAGGAAGATGAGCGCCGCGGGTGCCGACCCGCGTGGTGCGTAGAAGAGGGCCTCTCGGAAGAGCAGCGGCAACGCTGGTGCCTCGTGCGCCAGTCGGGCCCAGAATGCCTGATCGTCGACACGCAGGCCCACCGCAGCCAATCGTTCCCGCTGCTCGAGATCGCGAGCAGCGGCCGCGGCCGTTTGTTGCCGCGACCGTTCTTCCCGGCGGAGCGTGTCCTGTGCCCGCTCGGCATCCGCTCGGGCGCGCTCCGCCGGTGTGCGATATCCCGGTGGCGTAGCCCAGTCTTCCTCGATCCGTCGTCGTAGACGCCCGGGTGTGAGCTGCGCCCGTCCGGGCTGCTCCGCGCATTCCCAGGTGTGGATATCGAGATGATGGCGCACATGCGCCTCGCTATGTGTGGCGATCAGGCGACGCGCAACCGTGACGGTCACCCCAACGCCCGCGAGTTCGACGCCGAGATCACGATCCACAAGCGACTCAACAACAACATCGTCGCCCGTCGTGTTCATCTCGGCATCGTGCGCGACGGTCCCCTGTTGTTCTTTCTTCTGTGTAGTCTCTCGATCAGTCTTCGATCCCTTTAAAGATGCCGCCACATCGGGTCGCTCGATCGCGACAATTTGGTCCGGCGCATGATGCCAAGTTGGGTCGTTCGAGGCCGACAGATCGGGTTGCTCCATCGCGACATTCTGGGTCGGTCCATTCCGACATTCTGGGTTTATGGGCGGAGTCGGTCGCTGCGCCACACTCTCCTCGCACACCTCGAGCGCTTCTAGTACGTCGAAATCGACCGTGTACCACTTCGTCCTATCGCGCGCCGAGGAATTGTATGCGGCGCACGAGACCAGCAGACCACGCCGCTCCAGTTCTTGCAATGCGCGCTGGATCGTCTTGCGCGAGCGGAAAGCGAGCGCCTCCCAGAACGGGACCTGCGACGGGCAAACCCATCGTCTGCCATCGCGAATGGGCGGGCGGCGACGATCGCCGAGCCAGTAATAGATCTGCCGCAGCACGACCGCCTCGTCGAGCCCGATCAGCGCGGCGAGGCGCACACCGATCGGCAGGAGATCTTCCTCGTCGAGGTAGTTGCTGGCGGGGAGTGGCGGCAATCCCGCGACAGCGATCGTATCGTCGGCCCCGGCACCCGACCATGATTCGGCTTCCAGCGGGCGGCGATCGAGCGCAGCGAGGCGGGTCCAGGCGATGGTATAGCTATTGGTGGCGTCCCCCGAGCGGATATCGAGCTGGCGCGAGACGATCAGCCCGCTCGTTATCAATGAGGCGAACGTGCGCTCGATCGTGCGTGTCGTCCAGAACGGGAAGTCACGCTCTTGCCAACGGCTGAGCGGCGCGCGCACCCAGCGGCACCCTTTGGCGACACGAGGCTGGCGCTCATCTTCGAGATAGTAGCGAATTTGCTGCAGGACGATCGCCTCGTTCAAACCGACGATGCCGACAAGGCGTGGGAGGAGGAGGAGGCGCCGTCCGCCGACGAGCAGACGACTGGCCGGGAGCGGGGGCAAGGACGGCATGTCCGCCGCCGCAAGGCGACGACTGGTCACATTCGTACGCGACGTCACGGGCAGCGATTCCTCTACCCCGCGCCCCTCGTGGCCCGCCATTCCCCCGCCGTCCCGCACAGGACCGCCGCATGGCCGTCCCCTCGCCACTCTAGCATGGGCTCGGGTGCCGCAAACCGCGCAAGTAATCACAACGCGCGGCGTGTGGAATCACAGCATAGTCACAGGGACGCGCGTCATCGATCGCATCGTATAGGTACTGCACGTACAGATACGAAGACGATCAGCGCTCGACAAGATGTCACGGGGCGGGATACCCCTCCGTCGCGGTCCCGATACCCCGCCAGCCAGGGCACAATACCCCTCCCAACGTGTGGCCTGCGCGAATCATTCTGGTCGCGATACCCCGCCGCATTGTGAGCGATTGTGACTGCACACGGTCGCGATTGGGGCAGGATACTCCGCCGTATTGTGATCGGCTGTGACTCGAAGTCGGCGCGAATGGGGCGCGATATCCCGCCACATTGTGATCGGCTGTGACTCGCGCCGCCGTAAGTGCCCGAGACAGGCCACATCTGGCAAGCGCCGCCGCGCGCTAAACGGGGCGGAGGGGCACGATGCCCCTCCCGATCGTGCCTATGTGTGACTGATCGTGTCCGAATTCGCGCTGTGCGCTGGTGTGAGGGCCGATTCCGTGACCGCGCCATTGCCGGGGCGATCAGTCCGTGTGTCGGGGAGGAGTCGACCGCCCCTGGCGCGCGCCCCGTACCGTCACCGCCCAAGCATATACGCGCTGTCGGAACGCTTCCGATGGGCGCGGCTTATTCGGCTTGTCGCCC
>JAABUM010006061.1_pt1 | contig 12144 bp, 15 predicted proteins | sample 5559161 | NCBI WGS metagenome assembly JAABUM01 (sample SAMN10711868, study PRJNA513369) | rock metagenome | isolation source: Antarctica rocks | place: Antarctica: Victoria Land, Siegfried Peak nord | reverse complement strand
CCCGCGTCGCCTGCCCAAGGCGCTCACGGTCACTCAGGTCGAGGCAGTGCTCGAGGCGGCAGCTCCCGACGGCAGCCCCCGGGGGCTGCGAACCCGGGCCCTGCTCGAGCTGCTCTACGGCAGCGGGCCGCGGATCAGTGAGGCGGTGGGCCTCGACGTCGACGACATCGACACCGAGAACGCAGCGGTACGGCTACTCGGCAAGGGCGGCAAGGAGCGGGTGGTGCCACTCGGGTCCTACTCCCTCGCGGCCCTTGATACCTACCTGCGCCTGGGCCGCCCCGTGCTCGGCCCCCGCCAGCCGGCCCTGTTTGTCAACTCGCGGGGCACCCGGCTCTCCCGCCAGAGTGCCTGGACAGCGCTGCGCGTCGCGGCGGCCCGGGCCGGCGTCGACAGCGGCGTCTCGCCGCATGTGCTACGGCACTCCTACGCCACCCACCTGCTCGACGGCGGTGCCGACGTGCGGGTCGTGCAGGAGCTGCTGGGGCACGCCTCCATCACGACGACCCAGTTGTACACGCTGGTCACCGTCGACCGGCTCCGCGAGGTCTACGCCTCCACCCATCCCCGGGCGCGCGCCGCACACTCATAACGCAGTCGCGTGGCCCGGGTGTCACTAGCATGCAGATGCCAGCCCGACGCCGACGGAGGGACGCATGAGCGCCGACCTGTCGCCGCCAGCGACACCAGCCACCGATGAGGTGTCAGCAGTAGCCCCGGCGCCCGCCGCGCTCGCAGACTCTGCGGCGGCCGCCTCGGCCCGCCTCGGGCCCACCGGCCGCCCGGTGCCGGACTTCCCCGAGCCCACCGCCGTGCGTGAGCACGGACCGGCCAGCGTGCTCGCCATCTGCAACCAGAAGGGGGGCGTCGGCAAGACGACGACAACGATCAACCTCGGGGCGGCCCTAGCAGAGACCGGCCGCCGCGTGCTCCTCGTCGACGTCGATCCCCAGGGCGCGCTGTCGGTCGGCCTGGGCATCAACCCCAACACCCTCGAGCACACCCTGCACGACCTGCTTCTCGGCAGTGAGGGCGTGCGGCCGCCCGACGTCGTCGTCTCGACCCACGTTCAGGGGCTCGACCTGCTGCCGAGCAACATCGACCTGTCGGCAGCGGAGGTACTGCTCGTCGGCGAGGTCGGGCGCGAGCACGCCCTGGCCCGGGCGCTGCGGCCGCTGGTGCCCGAGTACGACGTCGTGCTGATCGACTGTCAGCCCTCGCTCGGCCTGCTGACCGTCAACGCGCTGTCGGCGGCAGACGGCGTGCTGATCCCGCTCGAGTGCGAGTACTTCGCCCTGCGGGGGGTCGCGCTGCTGCTGCAGACGATCGAGAAGGTCGCTGACCGGCTCAACCCCCGGCTGGAGCTCGTCGGCATCCTCGCGACGATGCACGACGGCCGCACCCTGCACGGCCGTGAGGTGCTCGACCGGGTGGTCGAGGCGTTCCCGGACAAGCTGTTCCACACCGTCATCAGCCGCACCATCCGCTTCCCGGAGACGACGGCAGTCGGCGAGCCGATCACCTCGTTCGCCTCCTCATCTGTCGGCGCGAGCGCCTACCGGGCACTCGCGCGCGAGCTGCTCGCCCGCTGGCCCGCCGGTGGTAGCGTCGCGGGTGCCAGCGCCCCCAGCGCGACCGCGGGCGGTCGCTGACACGTGCTGTTCCACCTCGCCGAGCCCGCCGTGCTGCTCGGCATCGCACTCGGCGTGATCCTCGGCGTCTACGTGCACAGCGTCGCCCAGGTCATCGCCTCGGCCGCCACGCACGACCCGACGGCCCGTCGCTCGGGCCGTCTCTCGCCGCGCCCCGTCTCTCACCTGGGCATCTACAGCGCGATCGCTGTCGTCATCGTCGGCTACGGGTGGGCCGAGCCGGTGCCCATGAACGACAGGTGGCGCAGCCGGCGGTTCGTCGTCACGGGAGCGCTGCTGGCTGGCCCGCTGATGCTGGCCGTCCTCTGCCTGGCCGCGCTCGGCGGCCTGCGGATGACGGTGACCGACGTCGGCCAGTCCTCGGGGTCGGGCCTCAGCTTTGTGGCGCGGCTGCTGCTCTGGGTGGCGTACACGCTCGGCGCCCTGTTCGTCGTCAGCCTCATCCCGCTAGGCCCGACCGACGGCAGCCGCATCCTCTGGCTGCTCGGCGGCACCTCATACGGCTGGCAGAAGGCGCGCTACCAGCTCGAGGAGCGCAACATCGGTCTGGGGATCCTGCTCGGCCTGCTGCTGCTGCCGGTGCTGCTGGGCGGGTTCCCGTCCGTGGTCGGCCAGCTGGTCCCCCCGCTGCTGCGCGGCCTCGGCAGCCTCGTCGGCCTGAGCCTGCCGTGAGCACGGCACCGGCGGCAGTGACGGTGAAGCCGTCGCCTGCCGCGCCGGGCCCGGCACGTGGCGGCTTCACGGTCAGCCTGCCGCAGTTCTCCGGACCGTTCGACCTGCTGCTGTCCCTGATCGCCAAGCACCAGCTCGACGTCACCGAGCTGGCCCTCGCCGAGGTGGCCGATGACTTCGTGGCGCACGTACGCGCGGCAGGCTTCGACCTCGATGCGGCCACCGAGTTTCTCGTGGTGGCAGCCACGCTGCTCGACCTCAAGGTCAGCCGGCTGCTGCCCACCCCGCCCACACGCGAGGAGGACGACGACCTCGCGCTGCTCGAGGCCCGCGACCTGCTGTTCGCACGGCTGCTGCAGTACCGCGCGTACAAGAAGGCGGCGGCCCTGTTCAGTGGCCTGGCGCTGCTGGAGAGCAGGTTCGTGCCGCGGCAGGTCCGGCTCGAGGAGCGGTACGCGCGGGCCCTGCCGGAGGTGACGCTGACGATCGACGCGGCGGGTCTTGTCGAGCTCGCCTCCCGGCTGCGGGCGCCGCGCCCGGCGCCTGTTGTCGAGCTCGACCACGTGCATGCCCCCCGCGTCGACGTCCGGGAGCACAGCCGGGTCGTCGTGGAGCGGCTCCGGGCGGTCGGCACCGCATCCTTCCGCTCGCTGTGCTCCGGATGCACCGAGACGATCGAGGTCGTCGCCCGCTTCCTCGCGGTGCTGGACCTGCATCGCGAAGGGCGAGTCGCGTTCGAGCAGATCGTGCCCCTGGGCGACCTCACGGTGCGCTGGGTGGCGCCGTGACTGCGTCTGCGGACGCCGCGCTCCACGCGGTCGAGGACGCTCCGAACCTCGCCGCTCAGCTCGAGGCCGTCCTGCTCGTCGCCGACGATCCGGTGCCTGTCCTGCTGCTCGCCGAGCGCCTCGAACGGCCGGTCCCGGAGGTGCAGGACACCCTCGCTGGACTCGCCGAGCAGTACATGCGCGATGCCCGCGGCTTCACCTTGCGCGAGGTCGGTGGGGGCTGGCGGTTCTATACAGCCGAGCGGTGCGCCCCCGTCGTCGAGCGCTTCGTGCTCGCCGGGCAGAGCGCCAGGCTCTCGCAGGCGGCGCTGGAGACCCTTGCCGTCATCGCCTACCAGCAGCCGGTCACCCGGGGCCGGATTGCTGCCGTGCGCGGAGTCAACGTCGATGCGGTCGTTCGGACCCTGCTGACCCGCCGACTGGTCGAGGAGGCGGGCGCGGCGCCCGAGTCGGGGGCGATGACCTACCGGACCACGGCCTACCTGCTCGAGCGCCTCGGGCTGCGGGACCTGTCCGAGCTGCCGCCGCTGGCGCCGCTGCTGCCCGGCCTCGACGAGGCGGTGAGTGAGACACTGGAGGCGGTGCTGCCAGAGGCACCGGAGGAGCCGGCCGAGACGACCACGGGGGAGCAGCTGTGAGCTCACCCGACGGATGGGACGCCGAGAAGCTGGACAAGTTGCGCGAGCTCGGCGCCCTGGCTGAGGAGCCGGACGACGAGGCCGAGGATCCCGGCGAGCCCGACGCGTTCGCGGACGAGCCGGAGCCAGCGGCCGCGCCCTCAGCGCCCTCAGCGCCGTCAGCGCCGTCAGCGGCCGGTGGCGACCCGACCGAGGAGGGCGTGCGGCTGCAGAAGGTGCTGGCTGCTGCCGGCATCGGCTCCCGGCGGCACTGCGAGGAGCTGATCGAGAAGGGCCGCGTCTCTGTCAACGGCACGCGCGTGCGGGTGCAGGGGATGCGGGTCGACCCGGACCGTGACGTCATCGAGGTCGACGGTGAGCGCGTCGTCACCCGCGAGGACCTGGTCTACCTGGTGTTCAACAAGCCACGGGGCGTCCTGTCGGCGATGAGTGACGACCGCGGCCGGGAGACCGTGGGTGACTTCGTCGCCGACCGCACCGAGCGGCTGTTCCACGTCGGCCGCCTCGACCAGGACAGCGAGGGGCTGCTGCTGCTCACCAACGACGGTGAGCTCGCCCATCGCCTGGCCCACCCCTCGTTCGAGATGGACAAGGTCTACGTGGTCGACGTGCCCGGGCCGGTGACCAAGCGGGCGATGCAGCGGCTGCGCAAGGGCGTGCAGCTCGAGGACGGGCCTATCCGGCCGTCGAAGGTGGCGATAGTCGATTCGGCCGGAGGCCGGGCCTTGGTCGAGGTGACCGTGCACGAGGGGCGCAAGCACGTCGTGCGCCGGCTGATGGAGGAGGTCGGCCATCCGGTGACGCGGCTCGTCCGCACGTCGCTCGGGCCGGTCATCCTCGGCAACCTCAAGGCAGGCCGGGTGCGTCACCTGACCCGGCACGAGGTGTCCTCGCTGTACTCGTCGGTCGGGCTGTAGCGCGCGCGGCAGGACGCACGGCGCCGGCCGGTAGGTTCTCGTCCCGTGGCGGTCCGGGCGGTGCGGGGGGCAACGCAGGTCGACGCCGACGAGCGCGGGCTCGTGCTCGATGCCGTCGCCGAGCTCGTCGAGACAGTCCTCGAGCGCAACGCGCTGACCCAGGACGACCTGATCAGCATTTGGTTCACCTCCACGCCCGACCTCGTCTCCGAGTTCCCGGCGTACGCCGCGCGGCTGACCGGCATCACCGACGTCCCGCTGCTGTGCGCGACGGAGATCCCGGTGCCGGGCGCGATGCCGCGGGTGGTGCGGCTGATGGCGCACGTCGAGACGCCGCGCAGCCGCGCCGAGCTGCGCCACGTGTACCTGCGGGGCGCGGCCGCCCTGCGGACCGACCTGCCGCAGTGACATCCGACGGCCCGCAGTGACGTCCCCCGAAGGTGAGCGCGGGCCGGTCGGCGTCGTCGGGGCCGGGCTGATCGGCGCGAGCGTGGGGCTCGCGCTGCAGGCCGCGGGGGTCGAGGTGCTGCTGCGCGACGTCGACCCCGAGCAGGCCCGGCTGGCTGTCGCCCTCGGTGCCGGGCGGCCGTGGCAGCCGGGGATGCGAGTGGCGCACGCCGTCCTCGCCGTCCCACCGCACGCTGTGGGACCGGCCCTGCGAGCGCTGCAGGACGAGGGGCTCGCCCGGACGGTGAGCGACGTCGCCAGCGTCAAGCAGATGCCCGTGGCGGAGGCGACGGCCCTCGGCTGCGACCTTGCGACCTGGTGCCCGGCGCATCCCGTCGCCGGGCGCGAGCGGGGCGGGGCCGTTGCGGCGCGCGCCGACCTGTTCGTCGACCGCCCGTGGGTGCTCTGCCCGACGCCGCAGACCTCCCCGCTCGCCCTGGCAGCCGCCCGCGCGTTGGCGTTGACCTGTCGGGCATCGCCGGTCGTGGTCCCGCCGAACCGGCACGACGAGGCGATGGCGCGCCTTTCGCACGTCCCGCAGCTGGTCGCGAGCCTGCTGGCTTCGGCCGCGGCGGACTTGCCCGCGGACGACCTCCGGCTGGCCGGGACTGGCTTTCGTGACACCACCCGGCTCGCGGACAGCGGCGCCGAGCTGTGGGCGTCCATCCTCGACGGCAACCGCGAGCCGGTGGCGAGTGCGCTGGACGGCCTCGCACATGAGCTCGAAGCCGTTGCGGCGGCCCTGCGCGAGGTGCCCGCCGCGGCCCTGTCCGCGCTCGTGCGGGACGTGCTGGGGCGCGGTCAGGCCGTCCGCCGGCTGCTGCCCGCCAAGCCTGGGCAGCCGGCCCCCGACTGGGCCTGGGTCGGTGTCGTGGTGCCCGACCGGCCCGGGGAGCTCGCGGAGCTGTTCGCCGCGGTCGCGCGCTGGCTGGTCAACGTCGAGGACGTGCGGGTCGAGCACAGCCGGGAACAGCCGCGCGGGGTCCTCGAGCTCGCGGTGCGCCCCGGGCAGGCCGACGACCTGCTCAGCCGGCTCACCCACGCCGGCTGGACCGCCTACCGCCGGGCCTGACCGCTAACCTGCAGGGTCGGGCCGCGAGCACGCCCACGGCCGCGCCGCGCAGGCGGGCCGGCATCCCCCACGTACCCGTCAGGACTGGCAGCAGGAGAGGTGGCCGTGGCGCAGGAGCACCCGACGCGGGTCGTCGCCGTCGACGGCCCCGGCGGCTCGGGCAAGAGCACGGTGGCCCGCGGTGTCGCCCGGCGGCTCGGGATGCGCTACCTCGACACCGGGGCCATGTACCGGGCGGTGACGCACCACGTGCTCGACTACCGCGTCGACCTCGAGGACGCTGAGGCGGTGGCGGAGATCGCCGAACGGACGGTACTGAGCGTGGGGACCGACCCCGATGCCCCGACGATCGCGGTCGACGGCCACGACGTCAGCGCTGAGATCCGCAGCGGCCCGGTGACCAACGCGGTGTCGGCAGTCTCGGCGGTCCCGGCGGTCCGGCGGCTGATGGTCGCCCGGCAGCGATCCATCATCGCGGGTGCGGGCCCGCGCGGCATCGTCGTGGAGGGGCGAGACATCGGCAGCGTCGTCGCCCCCGAGGCCGAGGTGAAGGTCTTCCTGACGGCGAGCAGCACCGTGCGGGCCGAGCGCCGTGCCGCCGAGTCCGGCAGCACGGGGCCTGACGCCGTCGCCCGCACCCAGGCGGCGCTGCATCGCCGAGACACGGCCGACAGCAGCCGGCCGCAGAGCCCTTTGACGCAGGCGGACGGTGCGGTCCTCATCGACTCGACCTCGCTGTCGCCGGACGAGGTCATCGACCAGGTCGTCGGGCTCGCCGGGCAGCTGACCGCATGACGACCACGCAGCCCGTCGTCGCCAGCACAGTTCAACGGCCTCGAGCGACCCCTGCCTTTCGGCCAGGCGTGCTGCGCACCGCCCGGGCCGTCGCCCGCCCGGTCATCAACAACCTGCTGTTCGACCTGCACCTCGACGGCGTCGAGCACGTCCCGACCGATGGCCCGCTGCTGCTCGCCGGCCCGCACAGCGGATGGCTGGACGGGCCGCTCGTCGTGGCCGAGACGCCGCGTCACGTCCGCTGCCTGACCAAGTCCGAGCTGTACGCGGGCCGGCTCGGTGACTTCCTGCACGTCATCGGCCAGATCCCGGTCGAACGCGGCAAGCCCGACCGCAGCGCCCTGCAGGCCGCGCTGGACGAGCTGGCGCACGGCGGCGCCGTCGGTGTCTTCCCGGAGGGGACCCGCGGCTCCGGCGAGCTCGACTCCGTGCATGACGGGCTGGCCTACCTGGCTTCGCGCTCGCGTGCACCCATCGTCCCGGTGGCCTGCGTCGGGACGGCCGAGGCGCTGCCCAAGGGTGCCCGGCTGCCGCGTCACACGCGCGTCGACGTCGTCTACGGCAAGCCGTTCCTCGCTCCGGAGCCGGCGAGTCCGCACTCGCGGCGCGCCCTGGCTGAGGTGGGGGAGACGATCCGGGTCCGGCTCGTTGAGCACGTCGCGGCCGCGCGAGCGGCGCATCCCGTTCTGGGCGCCGGATCTGGACGGCACCGGCTGTGAGCGACGAGCCGGCGGGCGCCGGGCACGAGGAGCCGGCGGCGGCCGAGGGACCGGTCCCCGTTGTCGCCGTGGTCGGACGGCCCAATGTCGGCAAGTCGACGCTCGTCAACCGCATCCTCGGCCGCCGCGCGGCCGTGGTCGAGGACGTACCGGGGGTGACGCGCGACCGCGTCGCCTACGACGCCACCTGGAACGGGAGGCGCTTCACCCTGCTCGACACTGGTGGCTGGGAGCCGACAGGCCAGGGGCTGAGCGCGTCGATCACCGCGCAGGCGCGCATCGCCGTCGATGCCGCTGACGCCGTGCTCTTCGTCGTCGACGCGACTGTCGGCGCAACTGACGCCGACGAGGCCGTCGCCCGGTTGCTGCAGCGCTCGCGGCGCCCAGTCGTGCTGACGGCCAACAAGGTCGACAGCGAGCGGGTGGAGTCCGATGTGGCTGCACTGTGGTCGCTCGGCCTCGGTGAGCCGTATCCGGTGTCGGCGCTGCACGGGCGCGGCAGCGGTGACCTGCTCGACGCCGTGCTCGACGCCCTGCCCGAGCCGGCGCCGCTCGACGCCGACGCAGTCGAAGGCGGGCCGCGCCGGGTGGCCCTGCTAGGTCGGCCCAACGTGGGCAAGTCGAGCTTGCTCAACCGGCTGGTGGGCGAGCAACGGTCGGTGGTGGCCGACGAGGCCGGCACCACCCGCGACCCGGTCGACTCCCTGGTCGAGCTGGGCGGTGAGACGTGGACGTTCGTCGACACGGCCGGCCTGCGCCGGCGGGTCCGCGACGCGTCCGGGGCCGAGTACTTCGCCTCGCTGCGTACCGAGACGGCGCTGCGGGCCGCGGAAGTCGCCATCGTGCTGCTCGACGCGAGCGAGCCGATCACCGAGCAGGACCAGCGGATCCTGTCGATGGTGGTGGAGGCCGGGCGTGCGCTGGTGCTCGCGTTCAACAAGTGGGACCTGGTCGACGAGGACCGCCGCGAGCAGCTCGAACGCGAGATCGACCGGGACCTGTTCCGGGTGGCGTGGGCGCCCCGGGTCAACGTCTCCGCCTTGACCGGGCGCGCGGTGGACCGGCTGTCGGGCGCGCTGCACACCTCGCTCGGCGGCTGGGAGACGAGGGTGTCGACCGGCCGCCTCAACGCCTGGCTCACCGAGGTCACCAACCGCACCCCGCCGCCCTCCCGCGGAGGCCGGGTGTCGCGGGTGCTGTTCGCGACGCAGGCCGGCGTGTCGCCGCCCCGCTTCGTGGTGTTCGCGACGGCCTTCCTGGAGGCCGGCTACCGCCGCTTCCTCGAGCGCCGGCTGCGGGAGGACTTCGGCTTCGCCGGCACCCCAATCGAGGTGTCGGTCCGGGTGCGCGGGCAGGACGGCAAGGCGCGGTGACGGCTGCGGTAGCCTGACGTCGGTCCGGGATGTGGCGCAGCTTGGTAGCGCACTTGACTGGGGGTCAAGGGGTCGCAGGTTCAAATCCTGTCATCCCGACAGCAAAGATGCAGGTGAGGGCGGGTGTTCCCACCATCGGGGGCACCCGCTCACTGCTGTTGACAGCAACCGTGACAGCAACGGGCCAAAAGACAGCAGTCACCATTCAAGGGCCTCGTCGAGCCGGTCGGCTGCCTCGCGGGCCTGCGCCGGGGCGACGTGGCTGTAGATGTCGGCCGTGATCGCGTACGACGAGTGGCCCAGATGCTCCTGGACGACCTTGGTGTGCGTCCCGGCCGCCAGCAGGAAGCTTGCTGCCGAGTGCCGCAGCGTGTGCAGGTGGACCCCCTCGAGGCCCGCCCGCCGGGCTAGCACGTCGAAGCGGCGCAGCACGTTCCGCGGCTCGAGCAAGGTCCCGACCTCGGTGGCGAACACCAGCCCTGTGACGTGCCAGGACGGCCCGGCAGCGAGTCGGTCCGTCGCTTGCCGGCTCCGGTGTGCCCTCAGTGTTTCGACCGCCGACCGGGGGAGTGGGACCGTGCGCCGTGACCGCTCCGTCTTCGGCTCGCTGACCTCGAGGCCCTTCGATGTACGCCCCAACGTCCGACGCACCCGCACGACCCCGACCTCGAGGTCGACGTCGCCCCAGTGGAGCGCGAGCGCCTCACCCCTCCTCAGTCCGGTGGCGAGCATGACTCGGTACAGCCCCTCGAGCCGGTCGCCGGCCATCGTGGTCAGCAGCACCTGCGCCTGCGCCGCGGTTAGGTAAACGGCGTCGGTCCGTTCAGCGACGGGACGGCGCACCGCAGCTGCGACGTTGGTCCTGACGAGCCCGTCTCGCACCGCGACCTCGAGCGCCGCCCGGAGGACTGTGTAGATCGTGCGGACGGTCGACGCCGAAAGGCCGGCGTCGCGCTTGGAGACGATCAGCGCCTCGACGTCGGAAGGGCGCAGCCTGCCGAGTGGCAGGTGTCCCAGCGTCGGTGTCAAATGGGCGCGGACCATCGTCGCGTACAGGTCTTTCGTGGCGCGCTTGCGGTCGCTGGCCTCGAGTGCCTTCGTGCACCACTCGACGAGCCACGCGGCAACAGTGACGCTCGCGTCCTGGATCGGCGCCCCGCTCTCGACACGCTGCCGGGCGTCGCGGAGTTTGGCCCGTGCCTCGGTCTGCGTTCGTCCATAGACGGTGCGCCGCTTGGGACGGCCGTCAGCGTCTTGATAGGACAGCTCGGCGACCCAGCGGCCGTCCGCTCGCCGGTACACCGACCCCTCGCCATTCGCTCGCCTCATGAGACGCTGCCCCGGGTGGTGGGCGGCAGGTGCCCGGCCTTGCGCGAGAGGTACACCCAGCGCTCGACGATCCGCCGATGCGGGTGGGCGCTAGCCGGCGCTCCTTCGGGCAACTTGCCGCCTACCTGCTCGGCCAGCGACTTCAGCGGCCGTTCGCCTCGCGCGAGAGCCGCCTGATAAGCCGCCGCGACCTGGCGCAGGAAATCTGACGTGAGGCCATTGCTAGGGGGCTTCAGGACGGCCGTGCTATCGACGTCCGCCTGACCTTTCGGGCCTGCGGGGAACGCGACTTCCAGGACGCCATCAATCTCCGGCGGCACTTGAACATCGGGGTAGTCCGCAAGCATCAGCCGGATGTCCCATCGGCTAGCCGTCATGGCGTACATCTGCGCCAGTGGGAGCCGCCGGAGGTCTGAGGCCTTGATCGGCCGGTCAGTCATCTTTACGTACATCTCACTGAAGCCACCGTCGCCTAGCCGTACGTAGACCACGCCCGGCACGTGGGGTTCGTCCTCGAACCTGGTCCAGTCGCCGTCGCCGATCATCCTCGTCATGCCACGTAGGTTGGCACAGTAACCATGTATGTGTCAAGCCGTACACGGCCGCGTTTGTCTGCCATCGTCTGCTGTAGTTGTAGAAACCTACACGGCGGGAGCCAGACGATGCTCGGTACAGAGGCACTGTTGCTGCGACCCGAGGAGGCGGCAGCGCGTCTCCACGTGGGACGCAGCACCGTGTTCGAGTTGATGGCCGACGGACAACTTGAGTCGATCAAGATCGGCCGCTCGAGGCGGATTCCGCATGCAGCGCTCGTCGCGTTTGTGGAGCGCTTGCGTGACGAGCAGGCGGCAACGGCATGAGCCCCGGGAAAGACGAACGCCGCCCCCGGCCAGGAAGCGGCGATTCGTCGAGCAGCAGCAACTCAGAGTCTAACCGCGCCCCCCGACAGGATCGAGCTGCGGGACGCCGCCTCGACGCCGCGTTGCGCTTGCCGGGCCTCGACGACGGCACCCGCGACCCATCGATCGCATGGGATGCCTGCCCCGCGCCAGGTGAGCTGGTCATCGAGGTCGGCCCCCGGAACACCGCATGGCTCACAGGCTCGAGCAAGGTCATCGTGCCGCTGCTGGGCGCCCTAGGGGCGCGTTGGCAGCATGGGCCTGACGGCTGGGCGTTCAGCCGGCGGTACGTCGAGGACGTGCTCGCCGCCGCGGACGTCGAGCGCCGCCCGATCCGGCTCAGGTCGGTCGAGCGATGACCGCCCCGCCCGGAATCCCCGTCGTGGTGGTTGACGCGGTCCACATCAACCGGCGAGGCGGACGCACCGTCGAGATCGTCTGCCCGTTCGACTGCAACCGGGTCGACCGTCGGAAGCGCCGGCCAGCTCGGCACACCCACGGGTGGCCGTGGGAGCAGGAAACGGTCGGTTCTCGCTTATCGCACTGCTGGCAGGCGCCGGCACGCGAGTACTCCATCATCGTCCCGGAGCACCTGGCGGTGAGCGCGTGACCGCCGCGCTGATTGCCTGCCCCGACGCCGAGCGCGAGCTGGCCGGTGCGCTGCTCGCCAGCACACCCGCAGACGCCCGTCCGATCCTCGATCGGCTCGCCGACGACGAGCTGACAGTCGAGGCGTGCCGGATCACTGTCGCGGCGATGCGCCGGCTGCTCGACAGCGACGCACCCGACATCGGCCCGATAGCCGTCCTCGGCGAACTGCGCCGCAGCGGTGAACTGTCCAGC
>JAABUM010006060.1_pt1 | contig 12146 bp, 10 predicted proteins | sample 5559161 | NCBI WGS metagenome assembly JAABUM01 (sample SAMN10711868, study PRJNA513369) | rock metagenome | isolation source: Antarctica rocks | place: Antarctica: Victoria Land, Siegfried Peak nord | reverse complement strand
GACCAGGACCCGGAGAAGCCGGCAGACCGGCCGGTCACGCACGCCCTGCGCGAGGCCACCGCTCCTTCATCATCATCAGCGGCTTCTCAACAACCGCCCCCCAGATAAGCGGTGGATCCGGGCTTAGTAAGGGCAGTCTGCAATGCGGTCTGCAGCGCTGTCAGAGTCAAGCCGCTGCTGCTGCTGAAGCACTGTGCCTGCGGTAGCCCAAGTGCCGTGAAGAAATTGACGAAGCAGTCCTGGCCTTTGACCGGGTCCGGACCGGCGGTCTGCAGGCAGTTCCCGAACGTGGTCAGGGCAGCTGCTATGCCAGGTGACGTTCCACTCGGCGGGGTCAAGCCGGGCAAGCCAGGGATGCCCGTCGGGATGCCCGTCGGCCTGGACGTGGGGACACTAGTGGGTACCGCGCTGGTGATGCTCGTCGGCACGGACGTTTGCGCGACCGCCGGCGCCGCCGAGAGGAGGAGAGCCGAGGTTACGGCTAGAGCAGACAGCAGGGGGCGCGCACGCATGACCACTCCAACGTCCATGTACAGGAAAGGTGACGGATACCGTTCGTAGCATGTCCGGAAAGTCGGGTGCTACACGTGTGACCCGCGCCTCACGGCCGCTGGTCCCGCGGTGGGCCATCTACGCGATCGTCCTGCTCATCGGGCTCGCGGGCATCGGCAGCTACTTGTCCAACCGGCCTGAGAAGCCGTCGAAGCCGGCCAACGCCACCGTGGCGACGGTGCCGACCGCTTACGTAGTCACCGCGCTGAACCCCTCTGTCGACATCAGCAACGGCCCCGGTGGCGCCGCGGCGCGCACCCTCGCCAACCCCGACAGCTACGGTCAGCCGCTGACCTTCCTCATGGAGGACCGGCAGGGCGACTACGTCAAGGTCGCGCTCCCCGTCCGCCCCAATGGCAGCAGTGGGTGGGTCAAGGCATCCCAGGTCCGCATCCAGGCCGACCCGTACCGCGTCGACGTCGACATCACCCAGCATCAGCTGCGGCTGTTCCGGAGCGGCGACCTGCAGGAGACCTTCCCCATCGCCGTCGGCCGCAAGGAGACGCCGACCCCCGGCGGTACCTACTACCTGCGGGTGCTCATCAAGACCAAGAACCCCGACGGCCCATACGGGCCTTACGCCTACGGCCTCAACGGCTTCTCACCGGTGCTCAACTCGTTCAACGGCGGCGACGGCGTCATCGGCCTGCACGGCACGAACGAGCCGCAGGTGATCGGCGGCGACGCCAGCCACGGCTGCATCCGGCTGCGCAACGCTGACATCACCAAACTGGTGCCGCAGCTGCCGCTAGGGACTCCTGTCCGCATTCTTGCCTGACAACGTGCACCCACTGGTCGCAAAATCAGGGCGGAAATATGCCTATTCACCGACCTCTGAAACAACAGTTTCCCTTGATCCGCCCATTTCATAACGGCACCTGATACGAGAGGCCTAGCCTGCCCCCACTGCGTTATCAACCAAGGAGGCAGGCAATGAGACGTCGATGGGGCCAGTGGGCTGGCATGTCAGTGGCGGGGGCTGCGCTGGCGGCTGGTTGTACGTTCCCGGCGAGCCCTAACCAGGCAGTGACCGTCTCGGACTCGGCGCATGGCGCGATCTCGGGGATCCCGTCGAGCCTGCCCGGGGGGCAGTACACCTTCACCTTCCGCCCGGCCGCTCCCTCGGGCGGTGTCCAGCTGGTCCGGCTCGCGACCGGCTACACGCAGGGACAGTTCTTCTCCGACATTGGATTGGCGTTCGGCAACCCCTCGACGCCGGGCTTCAAGACGGCAACGGAGCGGCTGTATGCGAACGCGCACTTCGTCGGGGGAGTCAACGGCCCCGCCAGCTTCTCTACCTATCTCATCCCCGGGAAGTACCTCGCCGTCGACGCCAATGCGCAATCAGGCACCCCTGAGTCGTTCACCGTCACCCCTCGAGCTGTCGGGCCGAACTACCCGCGCGCGAACGTCGCGATCGGCGGGTACATGTCGATGACGGGCGGACACGATTCGTTCGGGTGGGCGGTTCTGGGGGCACTCGGCCGTAGCGGAGTGCTGCACTTCACCGTGCTCGATGGGGACGAGCCGCACTTCGTCGACCTCGCCAAGCTCACCCCTGGGCACACCGCCCAGCAGTGCTTCAGCTTCTCGGGCAGCGGCGCCAACCTCAACTGCACCGAAGTGCTGGCGACGGGTGTCCTCTCGACCCACGAGACGATGACGATGCCCTACACCTTGCCGGGTGGCGGCGACTACGCCATCGCCTGCTTCGTGACCAACCCCGACACCGGCCAGCCGCACGCGATGCTCGGCATGATCAGGACCCTGCACGTCAACTGATGCCAGAGGGCGCCGGTCCGGGCAGATCCGCGACCGGCGCCCCTGCATCGCTCAGCTAGTGGCCCCCCCCGGTGACGAACCCGCCGCCCGGGTAGGGCCGCAGGCATGGCCACCTACCTCGTCACCGGGGCGACCCGTGGCATCGGGCGCGCTGTGGCTCATCAGCTGCGCGAGCACAACCTCGTCCTCGTCGGGCGCGACCGCGAGGCGCTGGACGAGCTGTGGCACACCTACCCTGGCGCCCGCACCCTCGTGGTCGACCTGGCCGATGCGAGCAGCATCGAGCAGCAAGTCGACCGTGGCGACCTGCCCGAGCGGCTCGACGGAGTCGTGCACTGCGCCGGAGTGCTGGTGCGCGGGCGGCTCGAGGAGCTATCCGTCGACGACTGGCACCGCCAGCTGGTGATGAACGTGGTGGCTGTCGCCGAGCTGTCGCCGAGCTGACGCGCGTGCTGCTGCCCGCCCTGCGTGCCGCCGGTGGCACCGTCGTCCTCGTTAACTCCGGGGCCGGGCTGAGTGTCAGCGGCGACCGCGGCGTCGCCTACGCAGCGAGCAAGTTCGCGCTGCGGGCGCTGGCCGACGGGCTGCGCAACGAGGAGCCCGGGCTGCGCGTCACCAGCATCTATCCCGGCCGGGTAGCGACGGACATGCAGCGCGAGCTGCGCGACGACGAGGGCGCCGCGTACGCGGCCGAGGACTACCTGCGGCCCGAGAGCGTCGCCGCGCTGATCGTGCACGCGCTGCAGGCTCCCGCCGACGCGGTGGTCAAGGACCTCACTGTCATGCCCACGCCCTGAGCGCGTCTCGCACCCTCGGCTCGACCGGGCGGCAGGTCACTGCATCTGAGTGGTGGTCGCGCCGCTTGCCGCCGTTCGCGGTGCGCGGTCGCGTATCAGGGCTGCGGAGAGGGCGAGCACGACGACCCCGAGCAGGATCGCGCCGCCGGCGTCGCCGCCGGCGATGAGCCAGCCGATGAAGGGCAGGGCCGCGGCCCAGCGGACCGCATCGGCTGCCCGCTCGACGTCCGAACTGCAGTCATCCTCATCTGAGGCCCCCGACCGAACGGCGCATGACGGGACGATGCGCCGCCCGGCCGGGGAGGATACTGCAGTTGCGACATGGCCTCCAGGCCGCGCCGGCTCAGCCGTTGGTGCCGTAGCCGTTCGGCGCGCCCATCCCCGGCATCCCCTGCGGCATGTTCTTGGCCTCGTCACCGGCGTGGAGCTTGTCGATGGTGGCCTTGCCGCTCGTGGTGGTTGTGCTGAAGCGGACGGCGTCACCCACGACGAGGTCCTTGATGGCCGCCTCGCCGTTCTTGTCGATGTCGCTGGCGGATGACACGGCGTACTTCGTTGTGCCGCTGGCCGTCTTGATCGTCACCGACGTGCCGTCGACGGCCGTCACCGTGCCGCTCTGCCCGAGCCGGTGGCCCATGCGCCCACCATGAAAGCCCTGCGGCATGTCCCTGGCCTCGTCACCCGCGTGCAGCTTGTCGATGGTCGTGCCACCGGACGTGGTCGTGCTGAAGCGCACGGCGTCACCGACGGCGAGCTTCGACAGGGTCGCCTCGCCATTCTTGTCGATGTCGCTGGTGGAGGTCACGGCGTACGTCTTCGCGCCGCTGGCGGTCTTGATCGTCACCGAGTTGCTGCCCACCGCGGTCACCGTCCCGCTCAACCCCAAAGCCATGCCACGGTGCCCCGCGCCGTAGCCCTCCTGCTGGGTGCTGGTGCCTGCGGACGGACCCGTGCTCGGCGTCGAGTTGCTGGCGGCTGTGGCACTCACCGTCCCGGCGAGGATGCCGCCGACCAGCAGGCCGCCGCCTACCAGTCCTGCCTTCTTGGCCCACAGCCTCCGGCTGCCCTGGCCCGACCCGGTCGGAATGCCGTTGGTGCTCGTGGTCATCGTGTCCTCCTGTTCGGTCGCCATGACGGCGATGTCACTGAGCGTTCCGCCGCAGGCTTGAGGCTGGCTGGCAACAGGGTGGCATCCGCATGTGACTACGCCCGCCTGGCGAGAGCATCATCGGGTGCGAAGCCGCCCAGATCGGACGTAAAACGGTCGCGCCCGTAACGGCCAAATAACGCATCCTGCGCGCTGCTTGCGGCGCTCGCCGACGTGAGACACAGTCCCTTCACCCGGGCGGCGTGCTACCGCCTCGGCAACGAGGAGGAGCTGTGACTGCACACAACCCCGAGATGCCGGGCGCGATGCGTGCCGCGACGGTGGCGCCGCCGGCCCCTGCCGGGCAGGAGCGGACCAGTGACGAGCAGCGGCTGCACGAGCTGGGCTACGCGCAGGAGCTGGCCCGGACGATGTCGGGCTTCTCCAACTTCGCTGTCTCGTTCACGATCATCTCCATCCTGTCCGGGTGCCTGACGCTGTACGGCTACGGCCTCAACACCGGCGGCCCGGCCGTGATCGTCTGGGGCTGGCCGGTCGTCGGCATCTTCACGTTGGCCGTCGGGCTGGCGATGGCCGAGGTCTGCTCCAGCTACCCCACGGCGGGCGGGCTGTACTACTGGTCGGCCAAGCTGGCGCGGCAGAACGGGCCGGCGTGGTCGTGGTTCACCGGCTGGTTCAACTTCCTCGGCCAGGTCGCCGTCACCGCCGGCATCGACTTCGGGCTCGCGTCCTTTCTCAACGCCTTCCTCGACCTGCAGTTCAACTTCGCGACCACGCCCGGGCACACCGTCCTGCTGTTCGGAATCGTGCTGCTGCTCCACGCGCTGCTCAACGTGCGCGGCGTCAAGCTCGTCTCGCTGCTCAACAACGTCAGCGTCTGGTGGCACATCGTCGGCGTCGTCGTGATCGTCGGCGCGCTGGCCCTGCTGCCCTCCAAGCACCAGTCGGTCAGCTTCGTGTTCACCAAGTTCGTCAACAACACCGGCTTCGGCTCGACGATCTACGTCGTGCTCATCGGCCTGCTGCTCGCCCAGTACACGCTGACCGGATTCGACGCCTCCGCGCACATGACCGAGGAAACGCGGGACGCCGCGCGCTCGGGCCCCCGCGGGATCGTCACCTCGATCGTCGTCTCGCTGATCGCCGGCTGGATCCTGCTGATCGGCGTGACCTTCGCGATCGAGAACTACCAGGCCACCACCGGCACCAGCACGGGCGTCCCGCCGGTCCAGGTGTTCATCGACGCGCTCGGCAAGACCGGCGGCAAGCTGCTGCTGCTCATCGTCATCGGGGCCCAGTTCTTCTGTGGAATGTCCTCGGTCACCGCCAACTCGCGGATGATCTACGCGTTCTCGCGTGACGGTGCCCTGCCGGGCTCGCAGCTCTGGCACCGGATCAACCACCGCACTCGCACGCCGGCCAACGCCGTCTGGCTCGCCGCCGGCTTCGCGTTCCTGCTCGGCCTGCCCTACCTGGTCAACGCCACGGCTTATGCCGCGGTCACGTCGATCTCGGTCATCGGCCTGTTCATCGCCTACGTGATTCCGACCCTGCTCCGGATGCGCGCCGGCGACAGTTTCGTGCCGGGCCCCTGGCACCTCGGGCGCTGGAGCCGCCCAATCGGTGTCGTTGCCATCGCCTGGGTCGCCTTCATCACCGTGCTGTTCATGCTTCCGCAGGCCAGCCCGGTGACGGCGAAGACGTTCAACTACGCACCCCTCGCCGTACTCGTCGTGCTCGGGTTTGCCGGCATCTGGTGGCTGGTGTCGGCGCGCAAGTGGTTCACCGGGCCGCGGGTGCAGGGCAGCGCGGAGGAGATCGCGGCCGCCGAGCGCGAGCTCGAGGTCCTGGCGTGAACCCGGGGATGCTCACGGTCGACGCGCTGCGGGCGCACGTCGAGGGCGGCTCGGTCGACACGGTCGTCGTCGCCGCGACCGACATGCAGGGGCGGCTGCAGGGCAAGCGCTGCGGGGCCCGTTACTTCCTCGAGGAAGTCCTGCCACACGCCACCGAGGCGTGCAGCTACCTGCTGACAGTCGATGTCGAGATGGAGACGACGGACGGGTATGCGATGTCGTCCTGGGAGTCGGGGTACGGCGACGTCGTCCTCGCCCCCGACCTCGCCACCCTGCGGCTGGTGCCCTGGCAGCCGGGCACCGCGCTCGTGCTCTGCGACGTGCAGTGGGAGGACGGCAGCCCGGTGCCGCCATCCCCGCGACAAGTGCTTCGCCGCCAGGTCGAGCGGCTGTCGGAGCGGGGATGGACGCCGCAGGCGGGCACCGAGCTGGAGTTCATCGTCTTCCGCGACAGCTACGAGCAGGCGTGGGACAGGGGCTACAGCGGGCTGGAGCCGGCCAACCAGTACAACGTCGACTACTCGGTGCTGGGCACCTCGCGCATCGAGCCGCTGCTGCGCGCCATCCGGCTCGGGATGACCGGCGCCGGGCTCTACGTCGAGTCGGCCAAGGGGGAGTGCAACCCCGGCCAGCACGAGATCGTCTTCCGCTACGACCAGGCGGTGACGACCTGCGACAACCACGTCATCTACAAGACGGGCGCGAAGGAGATCGCCGCAGAGCAGGGCTGCAGCCTGACGTTCATGGCCAAGTACAACCAGCGCGAGGGCAGCTCCTGCCACGTGCACCTCTCGCTGGTCGACGACGAAGGGCAACCGGTGTTCGCCGGCGACGGCCGTGCGGGGATGTCGCCGCTGATGGAGCACTTCCTCGCTGGGCAGCTGGCGTGCCTGCCCGAGCTGACAATGCTGCTCGCCCCGAACGTCAACTCCTACAAGCGGTTCGCGAAGAACAGCTTCGCGCCCACTGCGGTCGCGTGGGGGCAGGACAACCGGACGTGCGCGTTGCGGGTTGTCGGGCACGGGCGCTCGCTGCGGTTCGAGAACCGCGTGCCCGGGGCCGACGTCAACCCCTACCTGGCCGTGGCGGCGCTCATCGCCGCCGGGCTGCACGGCGTCGACGCGGAGCTGCCGCTGGAGGAGGCGGTGCAGGGCAACGCGTACGAGGCGGGAAAGGCGCAGGTCCCGACCTCACTGCCGGAAGCTCGCGCCCTGTTCGCGACAAGCGCTGTCGCGAAGGAGGCGTTCGGCTCGGAGGTCGTCGAGCACTACCTCAACGCCGCGCGCATCGAGCTGGAGGCCTACGACAGCACCGTCACCGACTGGGAGCGCCGCCGGGGCTTCGAGCGGCTGTGAGCGCTCCGCGCGCGTCCAGGCCCGTCATCGGGCTGACGTCCTACTCGACGCTCGCCACCTGGGGCCAGTGGGAACGGCCCGCCGCCCTGCTGAACAGCGGGTACCTGGATGCGGTCACGCGCGCGGGCGGGCTGCCCGTGCTGCTGCTGCCGCTGCCCGAGGGCTCGCCTGAGGCGGTGGCGCGCCTGGACGCCCTGATCCTGACTGGTGGCCCCGACGTCGAGCCCGAGCGGTACGGCGCGGCTCCCCACCACACGACCCGAGCCCAGCCGGAGCGTGACGCGGCGGAGCTTGCCAACCTCGCAGCTGCGCTCGAGGCCGACCTGCCCGTGCTCGCGATCTGCCGCGGGATGCAGCTGCTGAACGTGGCCTGCGGGGGCCGGCTCGTCCAGCACCTTCCGGACGAGGTGGGGCACGACGGGCACCGCCCGGTCGAGAACGGGTTCGGGCGCCGGACCGTCCAGATTGCCGGCGGCAGCGTGCTGCAAGGGGTGCTGGGGCCGCAGACCGAGGTGTCGTGCCACCACCACCAGGCGGTTGCCGGTGCGGCTGACGCGCTGCAGGCGGTGGCCTGGGACGCCGACGGCACGGTGGAGGCCGTCGAGATGCCGGGGCGCTCGTTCGTCGTTGGTGTGCAGTGGCATCCCGAGGAGAACCTCGGGGACGTGCGCATCCTCACGGCGCTCGTGCAGGCCGCGGCGTTGCACACTGGGGTGTGACCACCGCGCTGCCCGCCGAGGAGACGCCAGCTGCCGACCGGGGTGACGGCCAAATGCTGCGCGTCGTCAATCCCGCAACCGAGCAGGTCGTTCGGACACTGCCCGCGACCTCGGCCGAGCAGACCGACCGTGCCATCGAACGGGCAGCCGCCGCCTTCGACGGCTGGCGTGCCGTCGCTCCCGCCGATCGCGCCCGGCTCCTGCGCCGGTTCGCGGAGGCGGTCGACGCCGAAGTCGAGAACCTGGCCGGCCTGGAGGTCATGAACTCCGGTCACACCATCGGCAACGCGCGGTGGGAGGCGGGCAACGTCCGTGACGTCCTGCACTACTACGCGGGCGCGCCGGAACGGCTGGTCGGACAGCAGATCCCAGTGGCGGGCGGTGTCGACATCACGTTCCACGAGCCGCTGGGCGTGGTCGGCGTCATCGCCCCGTGGAACTTCCCGATGCCGATCGCCGGCTGGGGCGTCGCGCCCGCGCTCGCCGCCGGCAACACGGTGCTGCTCAAGCCAGCCGAGTTGACCCCGCTGACGGCCGTACGGCTCGGCGAGCTGGCGCTCGAGGCCGGCATCCCCGAGGGCGTGTTCCAGGTGCTGCCCGGCCGGGGGCCGGTGGTCGGCGCGCGCTTCGTCGGGCATCCCGCGGTGCGCAAGTTGACGTTCACCGGCTCCACCGAGGTCGGCAAGCAGGTCATGGCCGGCTGCGCGGCGCAGGTGAAGCGGGTGACGCTCGAGCTCGGCGGCAAGAGCGCCAACATCGTCTTCGCCGATGCCGACCTCGAGCTGGCCGCCGCCGCAGCGCCGATGGCCGTGTTCGACAACGCCGGCCAGGACTGCTGCGCGCGCTCGCGCATCCTCGTCCAGCGCAGCGTGCACGACGAGTTCCTCGCGCTGCTCGAGCCGGCTGTGCGGGCCGTGCGCGTGGAGGACCCGGCCAGCGAGAGCGCGCAGATGGGGCCGCTGATCAGCGCCAAGCACAAGGCCACCGTCGGGTCCTATGTCGGGGAGGGTGCGCCCGTGGCAGTTCGAGGGAGCGCACCCAACGGCCCCGGCTTCTGGTTCGCCCCGACCGTGCTCGCACCGGTGTCACCGTCGGACCGCGCCGCCACCGAGGAGATCTTCGGCCCGGTCGTCGTCGTCATCCCCTTCGAGGACGAGGCCGACGCGGTGCGCCTGGCTAACGACACCGAGTTCGGGCTGTCCGGGTCGGTCTACACGCGCGACGTCGGCCGGGCGCTGCGGGTCAGCCGCGCGCTGGAGGTGGGCAACCTGTCGATCAACTCGCACTCGTCCGTCCGCTACAGCACGCCGTTCGGCGGCTTCAAGCAGTCCGGGCTCGGCCGCGAGCTCGGCCCGGACGCGCTGCAGGCGTTCACAGAGACCAAGAACGTCTTCATCGCCACCGACTAGTTCAGCCCGACCGACGAGAACGGAGCACACGTGGCCGAGCGCCTTACCGGACGGGTTGCCGTCGTCACCGGCGCGGGCAGCGGCATCGGGTTGGCCAGCGCCCGGCGCCTCGCCGCCGAAGGGGCGCACGTGGTGTGCGTCGACATCGACGAGGCGAGCGGGGCCGCGGCGGCGAGCGCGACGGGCGGGCTGTTCGTCCGCGCCGACGTCACCCGGGAAGACGAGGTCGAGGCCTTGTTCGAGCAGGCCCTCGACACCTACGGCTCGGTCGACATCGCCTTCAACAACGCGGGCATCTCCCCGCCCGACGACGACTCCATCCTCACCACCGGCCTCGAGGCATGGCAGCGGGTGCAGCAGGTCAACCTCACCTCGGTATACCTGTGCTGCAAGTACGCGATCGGGCACATGCAGCGCCAGGGCCGCGGCTCGATCATCAACACCGCCTCGTTCGTGGCGGTGATGGGCGCTGCCACCTCGCAGATCTCCTACACCGCCTCGAAGGGCGGGGTGCTCGCGATGAGCCGGGAACTCGGCGTGCAGTTCGCGCGGGAGGGCATCCGGGTCAACGCGCTGTGCCCTGGGCCGGTCGACACGCCACTGCTGCAGGAGCTGTTCGCCACCGACCCCGACCGTGCGGCCCGGCGGTTGGTGCACATCCCCATGGGGCGCTTCGCCCAGCCGGAGGAGATCGCCGGGGCGGTGGCGTTCCTCGCCAGCGACGACTCGTCGTTCATCACCGCGACGACCTTCCTTGTCGACGGCGGCATCGCCGGCGCCTACGTGACGCCGGTGTGAGGGGCGGCCCGTGCTGAAGATGCCGTGCAACCTCAGCAGCAGCCCGCAACGCGGCTGTTACGCGGCTGCCGCACCATGAGCCGAGGCGGGGCTGCGCCCGGCCGGGAGAACCCGTTCCGTGAGCCAGGAGGCGCCGTGCCGCTCGACACCGACACGGGCTCAGCCGAGTCATCGCCGGCGGCGCCTCCAGCGCCCCAGGCGATGAGCATGGCCGACCCGGTGGAGGCGCATGCCGGTGTGGTGTCGGAGTCGGGCCACTCGGCGATGCGCGCCGACATCCGGCGACTCGGCGCCATCCTCGGCGAGACCCTGGTCCGCCAGGAGGGGCAGGAGCTGCTGGACCTGGTCGAGCAGGTGCGGCGGCTCGCGCGACGCGAGGACGCCGGCGACCAGCTGACCCAGCTGCTGGCCGGCCTCGACTTCCCCGACGCGATGCAGCTCGCCCGTGCGTTCAGCATGTTCTTTCAGCTGGCCAACGTCGCCGAGCAGCTGCACCGGGCCCGGGAGCTGTCGAGCCGCCGCCGCAACGCCCGCAGCCAGCTCGGCGAGGTCTTCGAGCGCCTGCGCGCAGCCGACACGCCGCCGGACGAGGTGACCCGCGTGCTGGCCGGCGCCGAGCTGCGGCCAGTATTCACGGCGCATCCGACCGAGGCGTCACGCCAGTCGGTGCTGCGCTCCCTGCGCCGGGTCGCCGAGCTGCTGGAGGCCGAGCTGCCGGACGAGGTGCGCCAGCGTCGCCTGTGCGAGGTCGTCGAGCTGCTGTGGCTGACCGATGAGATCCGTGCCGGCAAGCCCTCGCCGCAGGACGAGGCCCGCAACATCGTCTACTACCTCGACCAGCTCTCCCGCGGCGTGCTGCCCGGCCTGTTCGACGACCTCGCCGACGAGCTGACAGCCTTCGGCGCCCAGGTGCCCGTGGGTAGCGTGCCGCTGCGCTTCGGCTCCTGGGTCGGCGGCGACCGCGACGGCAACCCCAACGTCTCCCCCCAGGTGACCAGCGATGTCCTGCGGCTGCACGCCGACCGAGCGATCCGCTACCAGCTCGACCTCGTCAGCCAGCTGATCGACGAGCTCGGCATCAGCACCCGCGTCGTGCAGGCGACGCCCAAGCTGACCCAGAGCCTGGAGCGCGACCGCGAGCAGCTGCCCGAGGTCTACGACAGGTTCGTCCGGCTCAACGCCGAGGAGCCGTACCGGCTCAAGTGCTCATACATCAAGGCGCGCCTGCAGGCCACACACGACCGCATCGCGCGCGACCGCGAGCACCGCGACGGCGCCGACTACCTCGGGGCGGAGGCCTACCTCGCCGAGCTGGAGCTGATGCGCGACTCGCTGCTCGCCTCCCGCGGGGAGCAAATCGCGAACGGCACCCTACGTCGCACCATCGCCGTCGCCCGCGCGGTCGGCCTGCACCTGGCCACCCTCGACATCCGCCAGCATGCCAAGTTCCATCACGCCGCCCTCGCGGCGCTCTACGACAGGATCGACGAGCTCCCCACGCCGTACGCCGAGCTCGACACCGATGCGAGGACCGAGCTGCTCGGCCGCGAGCTCGCCGGTGGCCGGCCGCTGATCGGGCGCAACATGCCCCCTCCGGAGGACGCGGCCGTGGTACTCGACGTGCTCGACGCCGTCCGCGATGCCCTCGACGCCTTCGGCAGCGACGCCGTCGACACCTACGTCATCTCGATGGCCCGCGGCGCAGACGACGTACTCGCCGTGGCGGTCCTGGCCCGCGAGGCGGGCTTGATCGACGTGGCCGGCGGCCGC
>JAABUM010006059.1_pt1 | contig 12146 bp, 12 predicted proteins | sample 5559161 | NCBI WGS metagenome assembly JAABUM01 (sample SAMN10711868, study PRJNA513369) | rock metagenome | isolation source: Antarctica rocks | place: Antarctica: Victoria Land, Siegfried Peak nord | reverse complement strand
GCCCAGCAACCGTCCCTGTCGATCCCGGGCATGACCGTTTGCGAAGCCGGACGGGCTACGGAAGGTCGAGACGCCGCCATCTTGGCTCCAGCGTAGGATGCGGTCGTTTGGCAGGTCGCTGACCAGCAGGCAGTCCTGGTCGGCAAACCAGACCGGCCCTTCGAGCCATGCAAACCCCTCCCCAAGCTTGACCAGCGGCGCGTTTGGCAGGACCAGGCGGCGGAACGCCGGGTCGTGGATTTCAAATCCGTCCATGGCTAACGGATGTGACAAGGCGTGCGCTGGGGCGGGACGTGGACCTGCACGGTCATCAGCACCGCCGGCTCCGCACCGATCGTGCCGGACCGGTGCCCGTTCTTGCCGTCATGCGGGATGCAGCCCTGGTCGTCGCCGAAGGAGAACTCGCCCGGCCCCTGCTTGATGCGCGTCCCGTCCATGCTCTCGATCCACCAGCGCCCGGACAGCACCACGATCCATTGCGGCGCCGGGTCTTCGTGCCAGTCTCCGACCCAGCCGGCCGGCTGCACCGTGACGACGACCGTGGCCTCGCTGCGGTCGTGCCGGTTGTTCCATTGCGGGGCGGCATTGCCGACACCTTTCAGCTCGAATGCCGTCAGGCTACATTCGGTCTGGTGGCTGACACCGTCTTGGTCGGTCCATAGATGCCAATACGGAATGCAGGGCGCCGGGCCGGATGCGTCGGTCATGCGCCCAGAACTTTCCAAGCCCTGTATTGTTCCATGACCATGGCGCGGATATGCGCCGGCGGGACGGAACGGGATCGACTGTCATGATGCTGCTAAACGACTACGCCCCGCTCTTGTTGCGCATCGCACTGGTCGTGCTTTTCCCGTTCAGCGCCTTGGACAAGATCGTGAACTGGCGGACGGCGATGAAGCAGGCAGGCAATGGGGCCTTCGCGCCCGCGATGCTGGTCGTGGCGATCCTGGTCGAAACCATCACCCCCGCCTGCATTGTGTTGGGCTGGCATGACCGTCTGGCTGCCTTCGTGCTGGCGGGCTTCTGCGCCGTGACGGCCGTGCTGTTCCATCAGTTCTGGCGTTATCCGGATTTCTGGCACTTTCGGGAAGGCCCGGGGCTGGAGCACTTCTGGGAATTCCTGAAGAACTTCGGCTTGGTCGGCGGTATCGGCCTGGTGATGCTTGCGCCGCACACACTGCCGCTCAGCCAGGTGATCGCCCATCCGCTCGCCTCGACCTATGTCTCAGGCCCACAGGCCGGCGCCGTGCGCTGAGAAGGGATCAGCAGGATGCGATGGCCGTCGGGATCGCGGATCATGACCGGTTCGGCGCAGTCCATGGCCAGCATGCTTATCGTAACCCAATCCGTGAGGCATGATGTGGCCGGGCCGGGCGGCATGGGACGGCCCGGAGGCTGGTAGGCGAGGAGTTCGAGGCCCGGTCCTATAGCATCGCCGGGGCGTAGGGCGCTGATGCGGGCCTGGGCGCCAGGCAAGCCGTCCAGCCGGGATTGCGCCGGGCCGTGGTTGAAGGTTCGGTTCACGATGCGCAGGCCAAGCCTGCGATAGAACCGCAGGCTGCGCCCCGTTGAGCGGACGGACAAGGCGCTGTGATCGATCCCAAGGCATGGGCCAGGCGCAGTCATGTGCCAGATGGGGCGGCCCTGGCCTGGAGAGAACTCGATCAGTTCCAGCGGGTGGCCGTCAGGATCGCGGAACTTGAACGCGATGATTCCGTCGGGCGGCAGGCGTTGCGGACCGTCCGTCGAAATCGGCGTCGGCGACAACCGCATCAGACGTTCATAGGCGGCGGCCATGTCATTCACGACGATGGCGATGTGCTGGAACCAGAGGTCGTTGCTCTGGCTACCCGGCGGATAGGCTTGGCCCGGCGCCCCGAGATGAACCAGGGCGATCTCTTCGGATCCAAGTCCCATGACAAGTTGGGTGATCGCCGTCCCAGCCTGGCCGATCGCCGCTGCCACAGCCGGATGGAGAGGCTCGGTCCGGAGCCGGCGAAAGCCCAGGCCGTCGCGGTAGAACGCCTCTGCCTGGTCCAGGTCGGCGGTCACCCGGCAGACCCGCACGACCTGGCCGGCACGAGGATGCCGAACCAGGAGGCGCGCCGCTGCGAAGGCGAGGGCACCGGCGAGAAAGGCTAGGCGCAAAGCCGTTCCTTGATGCGGTCCGCCACGCGTAGGGCATTGGCGATGATCGTCAGTGTTGGGTTCACGGCGCCGATTGAGGGAAAGAAGCTGGCATCGGTAACGTAGAGGTTGTCCAGCTCGTGCGCCTTGCAGTCGAGGTCCAGCACCGAAGTCCCGGGGTCCGTGCCGAACCGAAGCGTGCCGGCTTGGTGCGCGGTGCCGCCGATCGGGATGTTCTTGCCGAGATAGAGGCCGCGCTCGAACAGCACGGGCCAGGCCTTCATCGGTCCCAGCATCTCCTTCAGCTTCTGCTTGAGGCGCGTCGCCGTTTCCAGGTTGTTTTCCTGCACGCTCAGCACGACTCGGTCGCCGTCGTAGAAGATCCGGTTGTCCGGATGCGGCAGGTCTTCGCTCTGCAGCCAGAAATCGATCGAGTGCTCCGCCATCCTGTCAAACGGCATCTCCGGCACGAGCGACATCAGGCTGGGCAGCGGCGCCTCGCCGCGGATTTGCTCGCCATGCGACGTGGCGCACATCTGGATCAGCCCCAGCGGGTACTCCCAGTCCGGCGCGTCGAAGTAGTAATCGCTGACCGCCAGTGTCTTTTGGAACACCGTGTGGTTCGGCTCCTTCAACAACGCCATAACGATCGACATGTTGTGGCGGACGTAGTTGCGCCCGACCTGGTCGGAGCCGTTCGCAAGCCCGGTCGGATGAGCATCGCAGGCCGAACGCAGCAGCAGAAGGGCGGAGCTGAGTGCACCGCATGCGACGACCACGATATCGGCGCTGTATCGCTCAGGCCGCCCATCGCGGACCACCTCCACGGATCGCACCTGCCGGCCGGCTGGGTCGGTCGTCAAACGCGAGACATGGGCGTTGATCAGCAGGGTGAAGTTGTCCGGATGGGCCGCGAGCGTCGGATCGACGGAGATCACCTGCGCATCGGCTTTCGCGTTGATGGCGCAGGGAAAGCCGTCGAACGTGTCGCAGCGGATGCACGGGCTGGTGGGAGTGGCGGTGCCGTCGGGGTTCTGGTCCAGCTTGATGCCGAGCGGCAGATGGAACGGGTGCAGCCCCTCGCGCACAAGGATGTCGTTCAGGTCCTGGATGCGCGGCTCGTGCTGCACGGGCGGGTAGGCATAGGGCGCACTCGTCCACGGCTCGTTCGGGTCTTCGCCCCGCTGGCCATGCACGTGATACAGCGCCTCGGCCTGGGTGTAGTAGGGCTCGAACACGTCATAACCAAGCGGCCAGGCCGGGGAGATGCCGTCCTTGTGCCGGATCTCGCCAAAATCCCGTTCCCGCAGCCGTAGCAGCGCCGAACCATAGACTTTGGAATTGCCGCCGACGTAGCGGTGCAGTCCGGGCTGGAACGAGGTCCCATCCTTGCCGAACCAGGTGTCCTTGGTCTGGTATAACCCATCCACGAACACGGCTTTTGCATCCCAGTTGGTCCGCGAGCGCTGCAGATACGGACCTTGTTCCAGCATCAGGATGCGCTTGCCGGTAGAGGCCAGGCGCTGCGCGGCCGCCGCTCCTCCCGGTCCGCTGCCGATGACGATGACGTCGTAATGCTTGGTGGACAATTGGCGGTTCCGATCAACAGGCGATGGCCGATACAACGCGCTTTCGCTGCCGGTCGAATACTGCCAAGCCAATCACGATCAGGATGGCCCGCGGCTTTGCAACCGGGTCCCAACAATGTTTCGCGACAGGACAGCTAGCTCTGCGTTCCTGTTTTGACAGGCGTGCCATCCATATAGGTCCGCTCTCGGGAGCGGCGACGGCGCTGTTGCACTGTCGATCATCTGCGCAGAGCGCATTGCCTCGCCTGAAATGCTCCCATTAGATGACCTGTTGCCTCACGTACCTTACTCCCCACCGGTGTTCGCCGGCGGTGGCGACCATGAGGCTTATCAGCATGACGAGGCGTGACGAGTTGGTTGTGTCATTGGTGGGGCGATACGCTCTAGCCCGGATTATGCACCGCGGCGTGGAAGTTGCTCGTGCGGCTCGCAGGCTGTGCGCATGAGCTTTGGAAGACAATACGATGCGGTTACACCACCATGACAAAATCGGAATGAATTGTGAGGTGTGCCTGCTTTGCATCACAACAGCGACCTGCGCTCCTCCGCTCAATCCCTGCAACGTGCTCCCTTCAGCGGCCGACCAGCGCGAACGCTTCGAGCATGAGGGCGATTGCCACCACCCAGCTCCCGAACGCGCGGACCGCCACTGTGCGGATCGAGGCGATGCGGGGCAGTAGCCAAACCAGGACGGAGATCCCGATCGCCATCACCAGGTAGGCAGTGATGCCGATTCCAGCGGCGAGGGCCAGCTTGTCCGGCCGTGCGACGGCATCGAGCCCGTCATGCGCGCCGCGCAACAAGCCGATCGTGGCGGCAAGCCCGGTCAGCGCGGTGAACGGCAAGCGGATGCCTGCCGATAGCAGCGCGCCGATCACCAGCAGCTCGGCCCCGCTCACCCAGGCTGGGAATGATCCAACCAAATTCAGGCCGCCGAGCGCAAAACCCCCGAGCAGGCCGGCGGCGAGCGCCTCCGCCACCCACCCGGCGCGGTTCGGCTCATAGGTCGCAGCCAAGGCGCAGAGGGCAATCCATTGCAGCACATCGTCCGGCCCTACGAGCACCATCAGCCCGCCTGCGTAGAAGCCGCTGATCGCGGGCGAGAGGCCATGCGCGGCTGCCCCCGCCGGCACCAGTGCCGCAGGGCCGAATGCCAGCCCCGCCACGACCCACGGTTGTCTCACTCCGTGCCGCCGAGCGTCGAGACCACGAAGAAGCAGCCGACAACGGCGATCGCGGCGCCGAGGCACCGTATTGCGGCCGAACCCGCACGGGTGTGGTCCACGGTGCCGATGGTGATACCCACAAGATGCAGCAGCCCGGTCGCGACGACGAAGCCGATTGCGAAGCTTTCGGCGTCCGTCGCGGCAGGCATCTCCTTGCCATGGGCGTAGCCGTGGAAGAGCGCGAAGATCGCGACCACGATCGCCGCAGCCCAGAACGCAATCCGCACCCGCAACGCGACCAGGAGGCCGAGTGCGACGCCGGATGATGCGATCGCCAGTTCGGGAAAGGGGATCTCGGCACCGCTGATACCGATCAGCCCGCCGGCCGCCATGACGAGCGGGAATGCGACCGGCAGCACCCAGATGGCCGGGTTGCCGAGCTGCGCGCCCCAGAGACCGACCGCGACCATCGCGACCAGGTGGTCGGGTCCCAGCAGCGGGTGGGTGAACCCGGCGCCAAAACCGGACGCCACCCCAGTGATATGGGCTAGCGCGGGATGTGGCAGCGCGAACAGCGCGGCCACGGGCAGCAATCTACGCATGGGGCGTCCCCGTCGTTATGATGGCGATGATGGGCCGAAGATCGGTGAACCGCACGGCGCGCTCGGCGATCCAAAGTACAGCGAGCAGCGCCACCCCGCCCGACAGCACGGGCAGCATCCGATGCGAAACGGCAGGGGTGGCGCGCAGCACGTGGCCAATGGGCGCTGCGACCATCGTTATGCCGATTTGAGCCGCTTCCAGCCCGAAACTGAACGCCAGCAGCGCGAGGGCCAGCGTCGCCGGCGGCAGTTGCAGCGGACCGAGGCCGCCGGCGATCCCCAGCCCATGGATCAGCCCGAAGCCGAATGCCAGGATGCGCCGGCGCCGGGGCAGGAATGCGACGATGTTGTCGAGCGCCGTCAGCAGGATCGTCACTGCCACGCCAAGCTCGGCGGCCGTCTGCGATACGTGGGCAAGTCCGAGCACGGCCAGGGTCAGCGTCAGCCCGTGCGCGACGGTGAATGCGGTCAGCAATGTGACGATCTCGATCAGGCGCCGAACCGGGCCGCCTGCATCCGCGCTGGGTCGGAGCAGCAGCGGTGCCAGCAGCATCATGATAAAAAGCACGTGGTCGGCGCCGGCGAGCAGATGCTCCACGCCACCCATGAAGAACTGGCGGATCAGCGTACCGTACCCACCCGACGCACCGAAGCGCGCTACCGGCTCGGCCGGCGAGACCATACCCGTGTGGGTGACGCCGTCGTCGAGCGTGACGTTGAACAGGCCGCGGTGGTTCGGGTCGATCTCGAACAGCGCGCCATATCGGACATCCAGCCGCGTGACGGTGAGGGGACATTGGAAGGTCGTATTCAGCACCGCGTAGCTGCCGTCGCCGAGCAAGTCGACCAAGTGGTCCACCGGACCGGCCACGCACTGCGCGCCGCTGGTGGCGACCTGCAGGCGCGACAGGGCGTAGGCGTCGATCTGGCCCGCCTTTGCCTGCATCTCGCCCCAGGTGATGTCGCCGTCATCGTTCGCGTCGAGCCCGACCGCCTCTTCGAGATCGCGCAACGCGATGGACCAGCTCACGCGCGCCTGGTCACCGCTGGCGGCGATCGTAAGATAGCTCGAGCTGGCGCTGTGTGCCCGCACTGGCCCGGCAGAGGCCACGCAAGCACCGATCGCAGCCAGCAGCGGGAGCAGTATCCTCATCGCGCCTCGGCGGCGGCGGGGAGCGATGCCAGCTGCTGCGCGAGGCCAGCGATTGCTAGGTCCTCGACCCCATTCCCGCGATACCAGGCAAGCGCCGCGGCTGCGGCCGCTGGGCGCTTGGCGGCCAGCGCCGCCTCCATGAGGATGCGTGCATCGGCGGGCTCGCGCTGCACGCGCCAGTTCGATTCCGCGATCGTGAGCGCCTCCTGCGGCTGGTGCTGCACATGCAGTGCAAAACGGGCCTGCTCGCGTTCATGCACGATGTCGCCGCGCCGCCGGCTGGTCTCGAACGACTGGGCGAGCTGGGCGACATGGGACGCGTCGGCCGAGCCGAGCCGTTCCTCGGCTTCGGCGAGCCGCAGCAGCAATGGGTCAATCCGGGTCCGGCCGGCGAGCATCGCAGCCGCCTCGCGCGGCCGGCCGAGATCGAGCAATAGATCGGCATAGGCGCCGAGCAGATACGAGTCATCCGGCGCGATCGCACGTGCGCGCTTGAAGGCGTCCTCCGCTTCACCGTTACGGCCAAGCCGCGAGGCGACCTCGCCTTCGACGGTCAGCGCCCAGAGCCGCTCGGCCTCGGGTGAGGTAGGATCGGCGTCGCTGATCCTCAGGGCGGTGAGCGTGGTGGCCGCGTGTCCGGTCAGGCTGGACGCACCTGCCAGGCAGGCTACGGCGGCTGCCTGCCCAACATGGACCCGAGCCAGGCCGCAATCCTGCTGCGCGAGCGCGTATTCGGCGCGGACCTCGTGCACGACGGCGCGGGTCAGCAGCGCCTGCGCATTGTTTGGCTGGATCGTCAGCACGCGGTCCAAATCGGCGAGGGCCGCGTCGAACAGATGGTTCGTCTGCCGCAGCAGGCCTCGCAGCAGCAGCACGTCCGGCGGTGGATCTTCGGCGCCGATCCAGGGGCCGAGCGCCGCCTCTGCGCGGCCGCAGGCGCGCGGGTCGAACAGCGTGCGGCACTGCGCCATTTCGCCGCGGGCAACGCGGATGGCGACGGCGAGGTCGTTCCGATTCGTCAGGAGCTGGGTGTGCAGCGCGTGCAAGGCGTGACGTCCGGGATCCTGCGCATCGGGCAGGCGTTCGATGATCAGCGACTCGTCGGTGGGCGCCATCGGCGCGGCGCGTGTCGTCGTGGCCGCGGCGACAAGCATTAGCGCCGCGGCCGCGCAAAACAGCCTGCACGGGGCGAACCCCATGCAGGCGATCAAGGGTGACGGACCGATCAGGGTGACTTGGGAAGCTGATCGGTTGTATCTGCGGCCTGTGCGCTCTGCGGCGAGCCGGGGATTGGCGTGTTCAGGTAAGGGAACGTACCGCCGTACATCGTCGAGTCGACGTAAGCGCCATCAGTGAAGTCAAGGCCGCCCGATGGGGCGTCAGCCTTGTTGCCGAACAAGCCGAGGGTATAGAGACGGCCCATCGCAACTCGCAGCGTGATGTCCACCACATCGTCACCTGGGCGACGGCCATTCGGATAGCCTGCATTGTCGCTGCCGATCACCCCGAGACGGCTCTGCCCGCCCTTTGCGACCGGCGCGATGGATGTGTTCAGTCGCATCTCCTCGCCAGCGGCCACGAGGTGCGCCGGCGCGTTCAGCCCGGTGATGCCGGTCAGGAACACCGCCACGAGGTCCTCGCGGGGGAAGACGGTCGGCGCCTTGGTGCCGAATAGGGCCTCGATGAGCGCCGGAATGGTCGGGTTGGTGACATAGGTCAGAAACTGCCCGTCATTGGCCGGCACGCTGGCGCCGAACTTATCCTTGTCCGGCAAGCCAATGACCAGCTCGTTGACCAGCGGGTTGCCGAGGCGCGACAACTGCCTGAGCTTGGGCTTGTCATCGTCGCCTTTCAGCATCGTGGACGCCGTGGTCCAGACGCCGACCACCGGGTCGGCTTCAGTCGCGAGGCATTTGATCGGCACTTCGACTTCGAGCGAGCTGATGTTCTTGCCGCCGAGCGAGTTTGCGGTCGTGTTGGCAAATTCCTCGCCGACGGGGTTGGCGTAGTTCACCAGGTCGAACGTTTCACCCAGGTTCACCACAAAGCTTTCCTTGCGCTGGCCGACAAAGGCGCGGCCCGGCGTGCTGCAACCCGGTATGTTCACGGGATAGATGAACTGGGCGGCATAGCCGGCGTAGTCCGGGATGGTCTTGTTGCCGATGTTGTCGACAGGCTTGTCGAATACAGTCCCGCCGGTCGCGGCGTTGGTGATCGGACTCTCGACCGCACGCCCCTCAGAGTAGGTGACAAGCGAGATCGTGTAGGTCTCGACCACGTTCTGCGTGGGCGGCACTGGCGACGTGATCTGGCCAAGCTCGGTCAGCGCCACCGGAACCTGCTTGCCGCCGATGTTCAACGACAGGCCGTTGTTTTTGTTGTTGAAGCGGAACCGGAACGTCATCGCCGGGCGGCCGGTGCCCTTGTTGTCGACGTTGATGTCGTACACGGCATTCGGGTCCATCGTGTAGTAGTTCGGACCGCCAAACGGCTCCTGGAACGGCTGGTAGTTGGCGATCATGGTCACGAAATCGGAGCGGCCATGCTCGTAGCTACGAAACAAATAGACGTCGGTGCTGTCGAGCTTTGGCAATTGGGTGATCAGCGGCGCCTCGCGGTGGCTGGAGGCGAAGGCGGTGGGCATGAAGCCCAGCGTCACGGCCATGATGGCCGCGCTCGCGCGTATGCAAGTCATTGAATTCTCCCCGGTGGATCAAGCGTCCGTCCCGCCACAGCGTCGGCGGCTCCAACCCTTACTGGCAAAGCTGCCGTTTGGATGCGCCAGCCTCATGACAAGTTCTTGTGCTTGACGCCCGCAAGCCTCGACGGGCGCGAGATCATCAGCACCTGCCCACAAAACGTGGCCGTGTTGCACGGATCACAACGAACGTTTTCGCTCTTATTGTGAAGTTTGTAGCGACCAGGGATGTAAGCGGGGCAAAACCCCGGGCACGCAGGTGCAGCATTGGCGCTGGTCCGGAACGAAAGGCGCGAACCTCCGCCAGTTCCCAACGTCGCACCCCGGATTGATCCCATTTCGGTCTAAATCTGCCCGGGGTTTTGCCCCAGTTAGGGGTTGCGAGGGATTCTCTGCAGCCTCGTACGTTAAGGGTCAACGCGTTTTGGATGACGGAAATCAGATGTGGCTGCTGAAAAACTCTTGCTCAGAGCTGTCGGCTGATCAGATCTACCTTTTCCGTGGCTCTGTGAGGAGAAGGGTGATCAATGATGGGGCATTTGGATCGGTCGACTTTCCGATCCTGCACGGTGCGGCTTGAGGAACTCGTGCCGGTCGATCATCTACTGCGGCGCGTTGACCAACGGCTCGACCTGACGCCGGTTGTTGCCGAGCTCAGGCCGTACTACGCCAGCACGGGCCGGCCTTCGATCGCCCCCGAACTGATGCCGCGCATGCTGCTGATCGGCTACTTGTATGGCATCCGGTCCGAGCGGCGCCTCGTCGAAGAGGTCCGCCTCAACCTCGCCTACCGCTGATTCTGCGGCCTCGCGCTCGACAAACCCGTTCCCGACGCCTCTACCTTCTCGAAGAACCGCCACGGCCGCTTCCGCGACGCCGCCGTCTTTCGTCGCGTGTTCGAGCGTGTCGTGGACCTTTGCGTGTCGGCCGGCCATGCCTGCGGCAAGGCCGTGTCGGTGGACGGAAGCTTTGTTGCAGCCAACGCAAGTCCAGTGCGGCGCGTGGACGGCAACGATGTTCCTGCCGCCTGGCGCGAGGCGCCGGGCGCGCAGTCCCACGCCGTGCAATCCTACCTTGCCGACCTCGACAGGACGGCAGGCTTGGCCGGCGAGGAGCAGCAGGACGAAGCCCCATTCGTGCCCAAGCACACTTCGCTCACCGACCCGCAGGCGGCCTGGTCGCGCATCAAGAACGTGGGCTGCTTCGGCTACAAGGCGCACTTCCTGATCGACAATGCCCACGGGATTATCCTGGACGTAGAGGGCACAGACGCCCGGCTTTCGCTTGAGATCGTGGGCCGCACGCGTCATGCTGGAACGCCAGCAGGCCGGGCGAGGCATCGCACCGGGTCTGCTCGCCGCCGACAAAAGCTATGGCACCGGCGCGTTCCTGGCCTGGCTCGCTGGGCGGGGCATCGAACCGATGGTGCCCGTGCTCGACCGCACGCACCAGACAAACGGCATGTTTGAGGGAAGATGGAGGGGATGACCACCACGCCCATGGTCTAGGTAGCGGTGGTGTCCACCATCGGTGTATCGTTGGGAAACGCTGGGTGTGAGAGGTCCAACGCTGGTCCGATGGTGTCAGGCCGCGATGGAGGCCATGAAGGGGATGACCCCTGTTCCCCCTCACCGTCATGGAACCCTAAGTCTCCAGGCTCTTATTGGGTTCCGGGGTGGTGAGGCCAGGAGCGGGAAGCGGGGCTGAGGGCGCCTGGTGCGTGAGCAAGAGCGGGAGTAGGTGGCCTGCTCGCGCGAGGAGCTTTTGTTATGGCCGCATCCGACCTGATCAACCTTTCGGCGCTGCTGGATGACGCCAAGTGTTTCATGCTGGTGCGCCAGCACCGTTGGCCGGAGGGTGTGCGCTGCCCTGTATGCGGCAGCGGCGCCGTCATCCGGGACGGCCATGACGATGCCCAGCCTTGCCGGCAGCGCTACCGGTGCAAGACGTGTGCGGGGCGTTTCGACGACCTGACCGGAACGGTGCTGGCCGGGCACCATCAGCCGCTGCGGGTGTGGGTGCTGTGCCTTTACTTCATGGGGCTGAACCTTTCCAACGAGCGCGGCTCGGCGCGCCTCCTATGGCGGGAGAAACGGTCAGGTGTATAATCAGCACCGGAGGGGCGCGGCCGCTCCGTTTTTGGTGGTCAAGAACCCCGTTTTCCAACTTGGCCCGTGGGTTGCTGCGCACTTACGAGTGGTGACGCCCCCCGGGGCGATCCCGGTTAGGAAATTGATCTGTCGCGCAGCCCATCCCCTCCGCCCTTGCGCAGCAGAGGAGGATTTGATGAGCAAAGCCAAACGGCCCAGCCGGAGGCGGGAGATGTCGCCCGTCCACGCCCACGCCGCCGCCGTCGACATCGGCGCCACGCTGAACGTGGCCGCCGTCGGCCCGGACCGCGACCCCGAGCCGGTGCGCAGCTTCGGCACTTTCACCGCCGACCTGCACCGCATGGCCGATTGGTTCGAGCGCTGCGGCGTGCGGACCGTGGCGATGGAGAGCACCGGGGTCTACTGGATCCCGGCCTACGAGGTGCTGGAGCAGCGCGGTTTCGCGGTCGTGCTGGTCAACGCCCGCGACGCCAAGCACGTGCCCCTCCGGCCGCTTTGCGGCCGTCTGCTTCGCAGTCGGATCGCCGGAGGCGATGGCGCAAGACCGACGTCAGCGACGCCCAATGGCTGCAGCGGTTGCACGAGTATGGGCTGCTGCGCGCCAGCTTCCGCCCGGACGCCGAGATCGCGGCGCTGCGCGACTACCTGCGCCAGCGCGAGCGTCTGCTCGACTATGCGGCGGCGCACATCCAGCACATGC
>JAABUM010006058.1_pt1 | contig 12147 bp, 3 predicted proteins | sample 5559161 | NCBI WGS metagenome assembly JAABUM01 (sample SAMN10711868, study PRJNA513369) | rock metagenome | isolation source: Antarctica rocks | place: Antarctica: Victoria Land, Siegfried Peak nord | reverse complement strand
GAATACCGGGGTTCTAAATAAATTTAATCGGGAGAATACCGGGGTTCTGAATAAATTTAATGCCCGGAATACCGGGGTTCTAAATAAATTTAATCGGGAGAATACCGGGGTTCTGAATAAGTGAATACCGGGGTTCTAAATAAGGAATACCGGGGTTCTAAATAAGTGACCTCCGAAAATTTCAAGCCAGTTGGGCGTTTTCAGGCCTTTTTTGCGTACGTAACAGTCTTTAACTGTATTTAATTAACAACAACAAGACTTTAACTAAGAAAATTTTCGTGACAATTTTTGCGTGCTTCGCACGTGTTGTTGTTGCTCTTTTTAATTTCCAACACACAGACCCATGTGTAACCACAAGAAGCCTACAAGTCCCTGTCGAGCCGAGCTCGACTTAGTTGTTCACGAAGCCAAAGTGCACTACAATTTTCCTCACGAGCGTTGGTGCTTGAGAGCAGGTTGCTTTTATGAGCCACTCCCCAGAAGACACGAGCGAAGAGGCATCCCTTCCGGCACAACCGTCGCTACCTGCCAAACGGAGGGGGCGTCCGCCTGGCAGCCGCAACAGACCCAGGGTGACGCAGTCGCCCGATGAATTGCCTGCTCCACCGACGGTGAAGAAAACGCGACAGCAAATCACAACACCTGCATCTGAGCCGAGCACGCGTGTTGGCAAAGACGTGATGGGATTGGTTGAGTACCCATTTGCGGCGTTGGGAGCGACAGGGCCAGCGGTAGTGCTGGAGCAGAAGTGGGATGTCAAAGACCCGGCCACAGGTGAGGTGCGCGAAGCGACGTGGAAGATGGCGGGCTCGCCCACACTGGGGCTGCCCACACCTACTGACGAGCGGGTGTATTTGGTGTTAATGGAGCTGTCGCGCGAACTGGGCTTCCCTCGCACCGTACCGTTTACGTGTTACAACCTACTCAAGCGATTGGGCTGGCGTGACGACCGCGACTCTTACGAGATGCTGCGAGAAGCTTTCGAGAAGCTCTCGAGCGTGATGATCACCACACGTAATATCCACTGGAGCGAGAAGAACGGGCGCTTCTACAACACGGGCTTCAGCCTAATTCAGGGCTACGTCATTGAGGCTGAGGATCCTGGACGCAAGAAGCCGAGCGAGAAGGTGCCGCAGTCGCACTTCATCTGGAACGAGGTCGTGCACGACCTCATCACCGAGGGCAAGATCCGCACGATCGACCTGGACTTCGCTCTCTCGCTGGCCAAGCCGATGTCACTGCGCTTGTTCCGCTACCTGGACAAGAAGATCTACGACGGCAAAGGCGCGTTCGAGATCGAGCTGCACCGCTTGTGCGAGACGCACCTGGGCATGACGCCCGCGCCTTACAACTCGCAGCTCAAGCAGCGCCTGGAGCCCGCGCACGACGAGTTGCGCGACCGTGGCTTCCTGGTCGAGGTCACCTACGCCCCCATGAAAACCCGTGAGGGTGAGAAAGTCCGCTACACCTTCTCACCACGCACTGGTCAAATCGCCGAGTCGGTGCCGTTGCCCTCTGGCTCTGGTGCAAGTACTTGGACGGTGGCCGCTTCATCCGCGCAGCCAGTTCCCCTCAAGAATATTCCAAGTTCTCACAAACATAGTGAAGGCGAAGAGGCAACAGTGAATTCTGAGGGTGAGGAATTGCTGGGGCGCATGGCTGCGCTCAAGGTCTCGCCGGAAGTGGCGCGTGAGCTACTGCAGAACAACTCGCTCCAATTACTGCGGCTGCACTTGGATTGCCTGAGTGACCGGGCGCCCAAAGATCCCGCCGCAGTCTTCGTCAAGGCAGTGCGTGGGGAGTGGGAAGCTCCGCAGAAGTACTTAGAGCGTGTAGAGGCCACAGAGCGCGCGCAAAAGCGTCGCGAGGCTCAGGAGTCGGCTCAAGCCTCGAAAGCCGCTCAGAAGGCCTCTGAGGGCGCTCAGATGGCATCTCAGGAAGAAGAGGCCAGCCAGCTCGATGAGAAATGGGAGCAGCTCGCTCCCGAAGTCCGCAGCCGCATCGAGGCTGAGGCAAAGGAGCGGCTGGGCGTCTTGGGCCAAGCTGGGCGGGCGCCAGCCGCGCTCGCGGCAATGAGGCGCACCTTGCTACGCGAGATGCGGCAGGCTTAGTAACAGCTTCTGCATCGGAAATACGTTCTTCATCAACAACCAAGTGCGAGCAAGTATTCGGGACTATGCAAGTTATGACGGCGGCTCGTTGAGGCAGATGCTTATAACGCAGCACGTGTGAAGAAGCAGATGTAGTGGAAAGCCCAGAGTCTACGAAGTAGCCCAGAGTGCCCCGCTGCTTGCGGCGGGGATGAATGGGCTGGAGGAGGGAACAGACTCGATGTCTGTTTCCTCCTCGGAAGTTCTGGAAGTGGGAGGTGGCTCAATGCCACCGAGCACTTCTTGTCGTGGTCGTTAATGCCCCACCGCTTGCGGTGGGGTTCTTTACTTCTCTTCCATCGTTTCTTCCTCAAGCACCAGGGCAGGGTCACGCTGACGCAGGCGCTCTACGAGAATTTCCTTGGCATCCGCATCAAGGCCACCGTCACCGTGGGTCTCGCGAAGGATCTGCCGCAGAACCCGCACCTCGGGCTCAACGCGAAAGAGGGCGAGCACGGCTTCGGCGTTTTCGGGCGGCAGAAACTCGCGGTGGATGAGGTTGAAGGTGGCAGCCAGAGCGCGTATCTCCCCATGTTGATGCCGAGTCTGCTCGCGCAGGAGGGCCACCAGTGGTTCAGGGCACGTTCTCCAGCGCAGCGGCCATGTCATGCCCCAGAAGACTTGCTTCTGCACCTCCTTTTCCGCCCGCATATCGTCATCCAGCGCCAGGCGCCTCCACTCGGTGGGCATCTTGTCCCAGTGCACCGCGAACGTCTTGCCCAGCATATAAGCCGCCTGGCGCCGCCACTCTTGCTGGCTCTGCGCCAGCTCTTCCAGCAGATGGCGCACATCGGGCGGCGCGTCTTCGAGGAGGCCCTTGGGTAGTAGCTGCGCGCGAGCAGCTATGTCAAAGAGGCCGCGCAAGTACTTGGGGGCTTCATCCAGGTGGATCAGGAAGAACTCCCAGCCGCTCTCGATCAGCAGGCCGTTGACGCCGTCTTCGCCCCTGGCAAGCAGCCAGCCGTAGAATCGCCAGGCGTCCTCAAGCGGAAATTTAGGGTGCGAAAGCAGGTGAGAGCAGGCCAGCCCGAAGCCCAGTTGCTTCGACTCGCCCAGGAACCGAACGAAGCTCTGGCGCAGCGGAAGAGGCAGGCCGCGCCAGTTTTGCAGCACGCTGTGGAGAAATGTCGAGCCATGAACGATGTAGTGGCTGCTTCCGTAGTCAGGCATCCGCTCGCTCAGCAGCGAGATGGCCTGGTGCTCAAGCAGAGGGCCGAAAGAAAGCAGGTAGAGGAAGATCTCGTGGCGCAGAGCCTCGAGGTTGAAGTCGCCGTCCTCATCCTCGGGCTCCTCGTCCTGGCGCGATGGCGAGAGTAGCTGGCGCGCGATGGCGTTCACCAAGTCGGCTCCGTTGCGCGCCAGCTCTTGCGAGACGACCTCAGCGACTGAGGCGTGCGCTGGATGCACGTCGGTGCGGCCTGGCACTTCCTCTGTCTCTAACAACTTGCGCACGAAATCCTTATCGGCTTCAGGTGCCTGGCCCGCTTCTACCGACTCCCGTTCAGGCTTCGCACGGCGCCTGCCTCCTCGCAAGTACTTGGAGCGTGTCGTGGGCAGCGTGTAGTAGAGGCCCCAGTAGCGCCGTCGTGCCGCTTCCTCGTCTTGCGTGGGATCGCCCGACAACTCCAGAAGCCGGTGTATAAAGGCGTAGTGGCGGGAGAAGTCGCGGTGCTTGTAGTGGAAGGTGGACAGCCCGCAGAGCAGGAACAGAAACAGCTGCTCGCCCGGCGTCTCGGCATGGCACAGGGCGCGCGTCAGAGCTTGGACATCCTGGTGAATCTGGCCGGTGGCTGCCTCGATGGACTCCCAGGTTGCCGGTGAGGGCAGCTTCAGCACGATCAGCTCGGCTTCGCGCGGTGTCTTGGCGCGGTGGCCGATGGCGTGCGCCATGTCGAAGCCCTCGTTGCTGAAAGGCCCGTTCGTGTCGAAGGCAGCAGCGTCCACTTTGCCGCTCGATACGAGCAGTTTCCCCGCGAGCTGGGTTAGGGGATGTTTGGCGGGATCGGCGGCGGGTGCGCTGTAGGAGTCGGGCGACAGGCGGATGATGTGCATGGACGGCGGCAACTCTCCTCGCTGTCGGAGGTCGTCCTGCCAGCGGTCGAAGAGCCCGTGGCGGCTGGTGAGGAGGATGCGGCAATCGTGCCTCGCTCCACTGCGGCGGATGGCCTCGGCACATGCCCGCAGGTCGAAGAAGTCGTGCCGGGTGTGCAACGCTTCGGCGTAGTCGGCTTCGGTCTCGCCAAAGGGGTCTTCGATGAGCACGAGGGCGCCGGGGCGGAGTTGGGCGGCCACGAATTCGTGCTCATCGATCGGAGCGTGCTGCGAGCCGAGTCCCAGGCGGCGCGAGAGGCGCGCAATCTTAAGCCCCAGTCCAGTGGCACCTGCGGATGGCACTGGAGCATCGGGCTGCCTGCCGTCGTCGGGCGCGATCCAGACCACGGGCTTGCCCTCGCGGAAGTGGCGGTAGAGCATCTGGAGCGCCACGAAGGTCTTGCCAGCCGCGGGCGGGCCAGAGAGGATCGTCAGGGGTTGCGAGGCGAGGGCGCTCTCGATGTCGCCGATCTGGTGCGGCGGCACGAACCTCTCGCCGGGAGACAGGCCGGGCCAGATCTGCCTCAGGCTCTCGCCCCGCTCCGGCTGCCCGGCTTGGTGGAAGAACTTCTCCCACGAGCGATTCTGCAGCAGGGATTCGACCTCAGCCTTCTGTAAGGGGCGATCGCACCTCTCCCACAGGGTGGCTACCTGAACGGGCGTGAGCACCAACACATGAGGGCGCCAGTTCAGGCCCGCGTGGACAACGAGTTGCTGGGTGAAGTCGCGCTGCCTCCTGCCAGTTCCGCATCCCAGCACGATGATGGTGAGGCCGATGTTGCCCCAGCTTTCGGAATCCTTGAGCTGGGCCTTGACGGTCTTGAGGAAGCCGTCCTTGAGGTCGTGATTCGACTTGATCTGGAAGCTGACGGCCACCTTCGAGTGCAACCCTTCGAGAAACACATCCACGCCGTGATCTTGTGGGTGCTCCACGTGCTCGACGCGAACCGGCTCAGGCAGGGCTTCGGCGCTCTCGCGCAGCCACCGGCACAGACGCGGCCCAAAGTCGTCGCGCCCACGCACCGAGCGAAACACCTCCTCGGCCCTTTGCTCCGACACAGCGGGTAGAGTCACGCAGAAGGTGTGGAGTACTTCGATGAGGGGTTTCATAACGTGCGGCTGCAAGTGTCGCTGTTCGAGACCTGGTGCTTAATCCAGCCCGCGCCGCTGCACGGCGAACCGCGCCGCATCCAGGTGACTGGCGATAACCGCGTGTGCTGTGCCTTCGATCTGGGCGAGCTCAAACAGAGCATCCAATCTGGCTGCGTGCTCGCGCCAGCCAGCCTCGTAGACAACAGCAGCGGCGAAGGCGAACCTCTGGGGCGTGGCGTCCTGCTCCAGCCAGCACAGAACTACCTCAGCAGCTCTCTGGGGCGCGTCGTCCCGCCGCCTGGCCTCCTCGGCCCAGAAGTGCATCGCCAAGTGGAAGCGATTCTCCCAGTTGTCTTGGTGGCGCAGCAGAAGGGCATCCAGTTCGGCCAGCAACTCGTCGTCGGAAGGGAAGAAGCGCCTTCTCATTTCGGAGCTCAGGTGCGGGTAGAGGAGGCGACAGCCCCACTCGGCGGCCCGCACACGTAGGCAAGCCTCGATGATGCGTGACATCTCGCCTTCTATGTGAATCTCACCCAGATGCACGCCATCCTGATCCAGGCGGTCGATGTAGGGCAGGATGTTGGAGACGAATCGCTGCACGCGAGGCCGCAGGCGGGCTTCCTCTCCTTCACGCGGCCAAAGCGGAAGCTGAAACTCAAGGTACTCGAAGATGTTGACTTCGGGCGCAAGTACTTGCAGGCGCTCCGCCGCCATCTCCAGGCAGCGCGGCGTCCCAACCCAGAGCGCCAGCAGCAAGAAGTGAGGCTCAACGCTCAGGTGATCCCAATGCTCGGCCAGCACCTTCTCGGCGTCTGCGGCGGGCACGCGCGCGAGCAACTGCAAAAGCCAGCGGCCATCCGCGGAGCGTTCGCCAGAAGGAAGAGGCTGATGCACCGACCCGGCCCATCCCAGCAGGAACTGCAGCAACTCGGAGCACCACACAGGCGCGGCGCTTTGGAGGGACGATGCATCCTCCCTCACTTTTTGCAGCAGAAAAGGAACTGCTCCTGTGTCGCCGCGCCGTACCCTCTCGCGCATCGCGTCGCCGAAGAAGGGTTGTGCGGAAGAGACCTCAGCCAGAACTGAAGTCGGAGCCTCAGACGGATTGGTGCACCACAGCGCGAACGCCACGCTGCGAGCGCGCTCGCTCAACGACTCGTCGGCCCAAAGTACTTGTAGGCGCTCAATCGTCGCGCGAGACAGGCGTTTCTTGCCCGCCAGTCCGTGCTCCCGGTTCCAGTCCAGGAAAATCTGCAGAGTCCAGGTCGATTCCTCGCCTGCTTTCGACTGGCGATCAACGTGGCGAACCACGAACTCCATGCCGCACGGCGAATCTACACGCCACAGCGAGGCCACGATGTCAAAGGCCAGAGCAGGCCGCGCTTCGACTTGCGCGACGAGGGCGCCCACGGCCTCTTCCGTCCACGAGCGCCCAAAGGCAACGTAAAGCGAGTAGCGAACCCGCCAGCGATCGCTGAAGGCGTCACCGTCAGCCTTCTCATCCGAAAGCGACTGCCACAGGTCGAGAAGCTCATCGAGCATCTGCGCCCGTTCGTCCACAATCTCGGTAGGCAGATGCGGCAACTCTTCCACGTAGCAGTCGAGCAGGCTTAGTAGAAACAGCGCCAGGTATTGTTGCTGAGACTCCCCTGGCAACTGCTGCCAGGCGGCGCGAAGTGCTGGCAGCAATTCCGGCAGTCGGAGTAGCCCAACCATTCGCGCCGCGCCCAAGAAGTTGAGCCCGTCACTCTTGGTGCGCAGCGGCGCCTGCAAGATCTCGCCCAGTTGAACCGCCAGGCTGGAGCGATGCTGGGCACGCGACCGGCGAAACAGCACGTTGCTCGTGTCGCAGGCTTCCCAACGACGCGCTATATAATGAAGGAAGCTGGAACTGATGCTGCCGTTGTGCAAGCGCGCTTGCATCAGGAACTGGTCGTTAGGCAGCGGCTCGGTGATGGAGAGCACTGTGGGATCGTGCAGCGACTCAAGCACCTCGCCTACGGCTTGCAGCAGCGTCCACGGCGCGCCGCAAGTACTTGCATCACGTGCCCAAGCGCCTAAACCATCGGTTATGGCCTCACGTCGGGAGGCATCCGCCACTTTGAGGAAGCCATCTGATGGCGGAAGGTGACGCAGAGATTCGGTGAGCGCGACGGGGTTGCGCTGCAAGTACTTGCACACGGGCCTTAGCCCATCGCCTGGAAGCGTCACGCGCGACAGAGCTTGGCCAATGACCTCGGCGAAGAAAGGCTCAGCCAGAGGTGCCCACTTGTCGCCCTGAGCCTCTGCGCCAATCGGCTCGGATGCGCATTCTTGGAGGCGCTCTTCCATCGCCTCCACAAGAAACATTTGGCGCAAGCGGTCATGGCGGAACTCCCACCGGGCCTGCCTTGCGTCGCCTGCCTCCGAGATGTGGCAAAGCGCGCCGGCGTGCGCCAGCTCCCGCAGCGCGGCTTGCTCGTAGCCCGCCGCACCATCGGGCATCCACGATCCAAGGGCGGTCCACGAGGGCGCCAGGTCGCGGTGCTCGATCATCAGCGTTCCCAGACGAGAGAGCGCCCGCCGGAAGATCGGCGTGATGAAGTGGGAGGGCGAATTTAACGCGGCTTCCTGGCAGCACCGATTCACGTATCGCTCGACCACGTTTGTGCTGAGAGCTTCCAGCCCCACCATCTTGGAGCCGCCAGCCTGGATCTCGTGGCTCGTGCTTGCGAGCTCGGCAAACAGGCCAAGGAGAAAGGGATCGTGCCCCAACTTTGCCGACAACGCCCGCGCCTCCTGAGGAGCCACCTCGATACCAGCTTGGCGGCAGGCGGCTCGAACGGCGCGCTCTCCCTCTTCGAGCGAGAACTGGCCCAGGCGCGTGACCTTCATCCACGCCGCGCCCTCCTCTTCCAGCCCCAGAGTCGCCCACGCCTGCGGCCAGAGCGAGCAGAACACAGTCCACGGGTTCGAGCCAGTCCCAGTGCTCGCTGCACCCGAAGCGGATACGCCCAGGCGAGGCTGACCCGAAGACGCAAAGCCCGAACTGGCGGCGTTGCTCTGGCCCATTGGCCTCACCCAGCCAATGATTTGGCGCGCCGCTTGGGCTGGCGAGGTGTGGCGGTTGAGGTCGTCCACCACGATCCACAGCGGCTTGGACGCGGGCAGCAGTTCCCACAGTCGAGCCTCCGCGCCCGGCGCTAGTGCGGGATGCAGATCGCGCAGCAGCTTCTCCAGCGCTCCGTGGAGATCCAGGCTCTGCGCCACATACTCGGCGGGCAGCCAGAGGCCATAGCCGCCACTGTCCAAGTACTTGCGAAGACGCTGGTGCAGGCTCGTGCTCTTTCCGCAGCCGGATGCTCCCAGCAGAATGTGCAAAGCCACCTCGCCTTCGTGCTCAAGCGGCTCGCGCGAGCCCTCGTCCCGCTCGATAAGGCGCTCGCCATCCGCGAGGCTAATCGACCGCGCGTGTAATTCCAGGCTCCGCTCGCACAGATCGCGCAGTAACGGCAGCGACAGGTCTTGAGCGTCGCTGCCCAAGTACTTGTGCCGCAGCCACTGGCCTTGCGGCTTGTCCAGAGCTCGTGTCAGACGTGAGCCGTCCCAGAGGTCTGGCTCAACGCCCAGCTCCTGAGCCTTGAGCCAGACCTCCTCCGGCAGCCTGTCGGGCAGGTGACGGCTGGAGCACAGCACGACCGTGAACCTCGCCTGCGGAAATTGTTCGCGTAAGCGTGCGGCACGCCGTCCCTGCTTGATGAGGTCGCCTTTCTGCGCGTGCAGCCATTTGTCCTTCAGGCTCTTGCGTTCGGTGGTCGTGTGCTCAACCAGGACGAAGTGCGGAGGATCGCTGCCTGGCACCTGGCAGCAGCCATCAGATTCGGCCTTGATGGTATGGCCGCGCGCGTTGCCCCCTGTTTCGAGAACCGCCGAGTACAGGACGTTCTCCTGCGACAGCACGGCTGTCGCAAGTACTTGAAAATCGCCTTCGTTTATACGCTCCAGTGCCTCTGCGGTTGTCATAACCTATCCAGTGCCGCGCCCGATCCGCGCCTGCTCTTGGTGAAGTCTTCTCGCTCTTGGTGAACCGTGCTTAGAGACCTGAAGCCACACATCAGGCCCAAAATCCGTCCGATTGGAATAGTAGTTTATGAGCGATGGCCTGCCCAACATCCACGTCTTGCCGCCACGTCCTCTGGCTCTGACGCCTTCGGGGCGGCTGAGGTTGGGCTGCGCCTACCAAGACGTGCAGGCGCTTGACATTCTGCGGCTGTGGCTTGAGAACATCGGCCAGTTCGAGTGGGTCAAGGTCGAGGCCGACGACAAAGGCTCCTTGGACGATGTGCAGGTCAAGCGGAGCGACGGCACGCTGGAAGCGTGGCAGGTGAAGTTCTCGACCAACCCCAACTCGCCAAGCGATGCGTGGACATGGCAGAAGCTCCTCGAAGGCGCAGATAGTGACGCTGAGGCCAGCGCGACGAAGGGGCGCGCCGCGAAGAGATCCTCGAAGAGCGGGCAGGCTAAATCGCGCCGTCGCTCGCTGCTGCAGAAGTGGTGTGACACCTGGGAGGAGGCGAAAGGCAAGGAGCCTCAATTCGAGGCCGGGCTGCTTTCCAACCGCCGCGCTGCGCCGGAGTTGGCCCAAGTACTTGTGGACGCTCCTACTTCCAGGCGAGCGGCCAAGGTCGCGCGGTGGGAGAAGATACCGGCCCCAGTGCGCAAGCGCATCGCTTCTCAGCTGGGAGGCGCGGCGCGGGCCAGGGAGTTCCTGAGCGCCTTCCGCTTCTGCTTGGAAGAGCCTGGGCTGGACGAGCTGGAAGCGGGAGCCTACCGTCGCTTCGAGAGGCTCGGAGGCACGCCCGGCGGCTGGAGCAGGCTGGAGCGCGCGATGCGAACGTGGGCTGAGGGCAAGGATTACCCGCTGCCAGATGGCCGCATCCGCCTACAAGACGTGTATCGTGCCAGCGGCCTGCTCCCGAACCCGGTGCGCCTGAGCACGTTCCGGCCACCGACGGCCTTCTTCCAGAGCTACCTGGAGCCGGAGCGCGCCTTCCACCACGCGCACGCCCTCGTCGGGCGGCGTGAGCCTCTCAGGGCGATGCTGGAGTTCGTCCAGGGATCGAAGCAGGTCGCCATCCTGCCGGGCCGCGGCGGCAACGGCAAGACGCGCCTGCTGCTGGCGCTGTGCCGCAAGCTGGCGCGCCGCCACCCCGACCTCTGCGTGCGCCTCTCCGAGAACCTGGAGCTGACCCACGAAGCCGTCCACAGAGAGCTGCCTGACGCCGGAGGCTTGGTCATCGTGGACGACGCGCACCGCGTGCGCGGATTGGAAGTGCTTCTGGCCGCAGCGAATCAGAATCCCAAGCTGCAAGTACTTCTGGTGTCGCGCCCGCACGCCACCGCCTACCTCGTGGCCCAGGCGCGCTACGCCGGAATCGACGGGCGGCAGATCGAAGAGTGGCCGGCGCTGCCCAGCTTGAGCTACCCCGGCGACATCCAGCGCCTGGCACGGCGTGCTCTGGGCCGCGGCTGGAGCCGCTACGCCCACGAGCTGGCCTCGGCCACGCGCGACTGTCCCTTGCTCACCGTCCTGGGCGGCAAGCTGCTGCGCGAGCGCCAGGTGCCACCCGCCCTGCTCGTGCAGGACAAGGAATTCCGCGACGAAGTGCTGGCCCGCTTCCGCGACATCACGCTGGGCCACTTCGCGGAGCAGGGCGACGGTCAGTTCCCGCGCGAGCTCTGCCTGCGCGTCCTGCCCCTGATCGCCGTGGCCTCGCCCCTGCCGCTTGATAACCGTGACCTGCTGGAAGCTCTGGCGGCCCTGGCTCAGACGGACCAAGCGGCTCTGCTGCGCCTGATCGACGGCCTGTCGAGCGCGGGCGTGCTGGCCAGAGTTGGTAGCTGGGTGCGCATCGTGCCGGATGTGCTCTCCGACTTCATCCTCGAAGACGCCTGCTACGGGAGCAACGGGCACCCCACCGGCTGGGCGCCGCAGGTCTTCGAGAAGCTGGCTGATGTCGCCCTCGACAGCGTGCTGCGCAGCCTGGCCGAGCTGGACTGGCGCCGAGGCTTACTGGGCGCGGGGGCGAACGCAAGCACTTACGCTCCGTCTGGCGAGAGCCTGCTGCTGCGTGAGGTGTGGCAGCAGATCGAAGAACATTTCCGTGCCGCTAATCTATCGGGCCGCGCTGCGTGGCTGCGCCGCTTGGAGCGCATCTCCTTCATGCAGCCAGCGGCGTTGTGGCGTATCGTCGAGATCGCGCTCCACGAGCTTCCTGCCGCAGACGAGGACGGGGAGCAAGCGCCGCGTTGGGCGCGCCCGACGACACGCGACGACGTTCTGGGCCACCTGTCGCCGCTGCTGCGCGGCATCGCCTGCGACGAGCGATTCACCGCCCGTTGCGCCGAGATCCTGTGGGAATTGAGCCGTGACCGCGAGGCTAAGCCCGGCACCAGCCCAAGCGCGTTCCAGGCGCTGAGTCAGCTCGCCTCTTACCAAAGGGGCAAGCCATTTGAGTTCCAGCGGATCGTGCTGAGGTGCTGCCAACGCTGGGCGCGCGACCCCAAGATCTGGGACTACCGCCAGTCGCTTCTGGATGTGGCCGCGCCGATGCTGGCGCGCACCTTCAGCTGGAGCCACATGGATGGGCGCAGGCTCCGCTACGGCTCGTTCGATGTCGAGCCAGGCTCCTCCGATCCTCTGCGAGCACTGCGCCAGGGCGCGATGTCTCTGCGAAGTAGCCCAGAGTGCCCCGCTGCTTGCGGCGGGGATGAATGGGCTGGAGGAGGGAACAGACTCGATGTCTGTTTCCTCCTCGGAAGTTCTGGAAGTGGG
>JAABUM010006057.1_pt1 | contig 12151 bp, 11 predicted proteins | sample 5559161 | NCBI WGS metagenome assembly JAABUM01 (sample SAMN10711868, study PRJNA513369) | rock metagenome | isolation source: Antarctica rocks | place: Antarctica: Victoria Land, Siegfried Peak nord | reverse complement strand
TCCTCCACCTGGGGCCTCCCTGTTCCGTGTCCTAGACACCACGGATCCTGAGGCCCCAGGCCCCTTCTCAGGCCCAGGCTCGAACTACGTGTCGATCACGCCCACCACGCTTCATGACGAAGAGCCGAATTGGGTGCCGTCGTCTTGAGGACGTAGAGATAGTCCTCACCCGATCTTGAGACGCCGGGTCGGGTCCGCCTCGAAGCAGCCAGGATCATGTTCTTCGATGTCGGCACCCTCGAGCTGCTGCGCACCAGTTCCGCGGCCAGTCCGGTAGCCGATGAGGTCGCGGCCACGGGGTTCGGTGCGCTGTGTCCCGGCGTGACGGTGCGGTCGCGAGCCCTCAGGGGACGGACGGGGGCCTGAGTGGGGCCCGCCGCTCACCATCCGCGCCGATACGGTCGGTGCAGCCGACTGAAGGACCTCCTGTGCCGAAGCCTCCTGCCTGGTCCGAGATCCGTGCGAGCGCGACCTCGTTCGCGTCGCTCTGGGATGGGGTGACGCAGGAGAACGCGGAAGCACAGACGTTTTGGAACGAGTTCCTGCAGATCTTCGGCGTGGACCGCAAGCGCGTCGCCTCGTTCGAGAAGCGCGCCGAGCGCACCTCAACCGGCGGGCGGGGTCGGATCGACCTGTTCTGGCCCGGCACGTTGGTCGCGGAGCACAAGTCGGCCGGGTATGACCTGGCAGCGGCGGAGGCGCAGGCCCTCGACTACCTGGAGTCGCTGGACGCCGGCGACTTCCCGGGCGTCGTGGTGTGCAGCGACTTTCAGCGGATGAGGGTCTTGGACCTGTCGGGGGACGCGCAGGCGTTCGAGTTCCCCATGGCGGACCTGCCGAAGGAGATCGACCGCTTCGGGTTCATCGCGGGCTACCGCAAGCGGAACTTCTCCGACGACGACGAGCAGAAGGCCAACATCAAGGCGGCCAGGCTCATGGGCCGGCTCTACGAGCAGCTGAGCAAGAACGGCTACGAGGGCCACGACGCTTCCGTGCTGCTCACCAGGCTGCTGTTCCTGCTGTTCGGCGAAGACACCGGCATGTGGGAGAAGTCGCTGTTCACAGAGTTCGTGGAGACGCGGACCCATCCGGACGGGAGCGACCTCGGAGGCCAGTTGGCGCACCTGTTCCAGACGCTCGACAAGCCCGAGCCCCGGGCGAAGGCCCTCGACGAGTTGCTGCGTCGCTTCCCGTACGTGAACGGCGGGCTCTTCCACGGCCAGATCGAGATCCCGTCGTTCGACCGGGAAATGCGCGACGAGCTCGTCGCGTGCTGCCGCTTCGACTGGGGCTCTATCAGCCCCGCGATCTTCGGATCCATGTTCCAGGCGGTGAAGAACAAGGACGCAAGGAGGGCGCTCGGTGAGCACTACACGACTGAGTCGAACATTCTCAAGGTAATCGGCCCGCTGTTCATGGACCGGCTCTGGTCGGAGTTCGACGCCGCGAAAGACAGCGCGATCAGGCTCAATCGCCTGCGGAACGGCTTGGGCGACGGGAGGTACATCGACCCGGCCTGTGGCTGCGGCAACTTCCTCGTCGTCGCCTACCGGGAACTGCGTCGCTTCGAACTAGAAATCCTCAAGCGGCTCCGCGACCTGACGGGTCAGCAGCAGCTCACGCTCGACCCGACGCTCGGGCTGCAAGTCTCGCTGGACCAGTTCTACGGCATCGAGATCGAGGAGTGGCCCGCCCGCATCGCCGCGACCGCGATGTTCCTGGCGGACCACCAGGCGAACCTGGCTCTAGCGCAGGAGTTCGGCATGGCCCCGGACCGCCTCCCGATCGAGATTGCCGCGACGATCAAGATCGTCAACGCGACCGAGGTCGACTGGGACAAGCTGCTGCCCGCGAACGAGTGTTCCTATCTGTTCGGCAACCCGCCGTTCGTAGGCATGGGACGGATGACCGCCGAGCAGCAGGAGGACAACCGGCGGGTCTTCGCAACGGTGCAGGGCACCGACCGCACGGGCCGCCTGGACTACGTCGCGTGCTGGTACGCCAAGGCCGTCGGGTACATGAAGGGCACCAAGATCCGGGCCGCGCTCGTCAGCACGAACTCGATCAGCCAGGGGGAGCAGGCCCGCGCCCTGGGTCCGCTGCTGGAGAACAACGGCTTCTCGATCGACTTCGCGCACCGTACGTTCGCCTGGACCAGCGAGGCCCCCGGCGCAGCTGTCGTCCACGTCGTGATCGTCGGCTTCTCCGAGAAGGGCGCGGGCGGCGGCAAACAGCTCTTCGACTACCCAGAACTCAAGGGGCAGCCCATCGCCGCCGCCGCCAAGGCCATCAACATCTACCTGGCCGACTCGACGGTGATGGCTATCGGAAAGCACGCATCGCCGCTGGTATCGGTCCCCAAGCTCACCGAGGGGAACCGTCCGCAGGACGGCGGCGGCCTCCTCGTCTCGCCCGAGGAGCGGAAGGAGATCATGCGGGAGGATCCGCTCGCGGCCAAGTACCTTCGCCGCCTCGTCGGGGCCTACGACATGATGCGCGACGAGCGGCGCTGGTGCCTGTGGCTCGTCGACGCCGACCCCTCCGACGTCCGCAAGTCGCCGGTCCTACGGCAGCGCATGGCGGTCGTCAAGGCGGCGCGTCTCAAGAGCCCGACCGCCGGCGCCAGGGACAAGGCCGCCACGCCGGGGCTGTTCCTCGCCATGCGGCAGCCCACGCAGCGATGGCTCTGCGTGCCCCGACACAGCAGCGAGCAGCGCCCGGTCATCCCGATGGCGTTCTTCACAGCGAGGGACATCGCACACGACTCGACGCTCACGCTGGCCGGCGCCGACGAGTACCTGTTCGGAGTGCTGCAGTCCACGATGTTCACCGTCTGGGCGAAGACCGTCTCCGGGCGGATCAAGAGCGACATCCGGGTCTCGCCGGACCTCTCCTACAACTCGTTCCCGTTCCCGTCGCCGACGCCCGCCCAGCAGGCCCGAGTCGACGCTGCAGCGAAAGAGGTGCTGGCCGCCCGCAAGACGCACCCGCAGAGCAGCCTCGCCGACCTCTACGGGCCTGGCATGCCAGGCGACGTCCGCGCCGCCCATAAGTCTCTGGACGCCGCCGTCGACGCTATGTTCGGCCGCCGCGCCTACAAGACCGAAGCGGCTAGGCAAGCCCTGCTGTTCGACCTGTACGGCAGGCTCACCGGGACGACGCTGATCTGACCCTCCGTGCGAGTCCCAGACATGCCGAGCCGAGACCGCCAGCATCCCTGGCTGTACGTTGCCCGCGTGGAGCAGCATGGCGGTCCGTCGTCGTTGGAGACCCAGGTCTTTGGGGAGCGCACGCTCTACGACAACCACTGGGTGCGCCTGGTCCTGGTGGACGTCGAGACTCCGGACGGCCGCCGCTTCGAGCACCACGTCGTTCGCCTTGCGCGGGTGGCCATCGCTGTCGTCCTCGACGGCCAGGACCGCGTCCTGCTGATGTGGCGTCATCGTTTCGTTCCTGATGCCTGGGGCTGGGAGTTGCCGGGCGGCATTGTCGAGGACGGCGAGGACGCTGCTGCTGCCGCCGCTCGCGAGACTGAGGAAGAGACCGGTTGGCGCCCCGGGCAGTTGCGACCGCTGACGTCCTTTCAACCGATGGTCGGCATGGTCGACACTCCGCACGACCTGTTCCTCGCGGAGAGCGCGACCAAGGTTGGTGAGCCCACTGATCAGGAAGAAGCCGGCAGGGTCGAGTGGGTGGCGCTTGCGGACGTCCCCGACCTGATCGAGAAGGGTCTCGTCGCGGGAAGCGGCTCACTGGTCGGGCTGCTTCACGTTCTCGCGCTGCGCCATGGGGGCTCACGCAGCTGAGGTGAGCGCTGCCAGTCGACGTTGCTGCCGAATGGAACCCGTCTGCAGCGCGAGGGCGTGGCCAGTACGGATCTGCTCCGCTGCCCCATCGACGTCCTGCTGGTGCCCCAGTGCTATCGCGAGGTCACAGCGGAGGCCGGCTTCGGCTCGGGTGAACGACCCGTCAAGCTGAACGAGGGCCTCGGTGAGTACCGGGACCGCGCCGCTGTCGGAGAGCCTGGCGAGGGTGTGTCCCCGCCATCTGGCCAGGTGCACCGCGTCTAGCGATAGGTAGGGAGTGCCTCCGTCATCCATGTGCTCGGGGAGGTGTCGCTCGGCGGCGTCCATCTCGTCACGAGCCTGTGCAGCGTGTCCCGCTGCGGCGTAGGCCTCCGCGGCGGCGGCGTGTAGCCAGGACCGCATGCGAGCCGGAACGAGCGGGATGAGCGTCTTCGCCTCCTCGAGCAGGGCGACGGCCTGTATTGGCTGGCCGAGATCGAGCAGGACGAACGCGTGTTCGCCCATGGCATGCGCTTGCAGGCACGGCGAGCCTGACTCGAGGGCTGCCCGTCGGGCCACCTCATGGAAGTTCCATGCCTGGGCCGGGTCGCCGACGTCGAGTGCTTGCCAGCCGGCCAGTGCCGCGGCATCGGCCAGGATTGCTGCGAGCGGGCGACGATCGCGGTCGAGCACAGAGTGTGTGAGCAGGGCTTGCACCTGTCGGATGTGTCCGCGCATCTGCTCGAGCAGTGCTGGTGCGCCGAGGGTCCGATCGAGGCGACGGACGCGATCGGTCTGCTCGTTGAGGAGCTGCAGCAGCTCGAGGTCGACCCTGCCGGCACCGGCAAGCCGGCTGCGTAGTTGATCGCAGTCAGCCAGTGGCGCTGGTAGTCGGCTGGTGGCTGCAGTGAGGCCGAGACCGGTGTCGTCGAGGCCGTAGATCAAGCGGAGCAAACGTCTGTAGTCCTCGTCGGGCTGTACGTGCCCGTTCTCCCAGCGGGACACCTGCCCGCGCAGGCTCTCCGCCGCAGGCAGCACAAAGCCGTCGCGCTTGGCCGTGGTCTGTAGCTCGCGGATCAACCGGGCCTGTGACCAGCCTCGAGCAGCGCGGGCTTGTTGCAGCTTCGTGGTCACGGCGGTCCCCTTCGGGTCCCAACGGCACGCTTCGGACAGTCGCAGAGTGTCACGGACCGCCGACAGTCGCCAGCGTGCGCCACGCCCACGCACGGTCCTGCCACCTGCCAAGTCGCCTCTGGAAGCGCTTGCCTACTCATCAGCGGGCCACTCGGCCCGGGGCTGAAGGGGAAACGGATGAAGTTGCCGATCGCGACGGATGGGGTGTTGTTCCTGTGTGCTGGGCCGGCGGTGCCGGTGGTGGATTTCGAGTCCCGCCGGCCGCGGGCGGATGAGAACGGGGAGCCGTTGTCGGCGGTCCAGCTCGTCGGGTTGTTCTCCGACGGGGCGGAGGTGATCCGGGTCCAGCTCGCCGGCCGGGTGCCGGAGCTGGTGGTGGGTGCTCCGGTGCGGATCGAGGCGTTGGTGGCGAACTACTGGACGATGGGCGACCGCAGCGGCGTCTCGTTCAAGGCCGCGACCCTGTCCGCCGCCCCGGTGGTCTCGTCGGGGAAGTCGGCGGCGTCGTGAGCACCGACGAGTGGCACTACCTGGCGACGCACGTGCCGGTGCTGTGGCTGATCCTCGCCCCGTTGGCGGTGGTGCTGCTGCTGGTGGGGTTGGCGTGGTTGTCGTCGACGGGGTGGGCGCAGCGCCGGTTGTCGGGTCGGCGGATGTCCCAGCAGTGGCCGGTGCTGGCCCACGAGTGCGGCTTGACCCTGTCGGGCTGGTCAGCCCGCACCTCGACCCGGTCGGCGGATGTCGAGGTGGTCGTCCCGTATTGGATCGCCACGACAACTCACCGGTTCGGGTTCGTCGCCCGCTTCGCGCTGCTGACCGGTCAGACCCTCGAGGGCTGGCAGCAGGCCGCCGAACGGATCGCGGTCGGTTGGGGTGCCCGCCGCGTCCTCATCCGGCAGGACACCGCCCGCAGCGTGGCGGTGACGGCGCTGATGGTCGACCCGCTCGCCCAACCCGTCCCGCTCGACACGACCCCGCTGCCGGGTGTGCTGGCAGTGCCGGTCGGCTGCCGCGACGACGGCTCGCTGTGGGTGCTGGACCTGGCCGCGGTGCCGCACTGGCTCATCGTCGGCGCGACCGGGTCGGGCAAGTCGACGCTGCTCAACGCCCTGGTCTGCTCCCTGGCGCCCCGTCCGGTCGCTTTGGTGGGGATTGACTTCAAGGGCGGCGTCGAACTCGCCCCCTACGCCCCTCGGTTGTCCCGCCTCGCGGTCGACCGGGCCGAGGCGTTGCCGCTGCTGCGCGCCCTGGTCCGCCTCGCCGACGACCGGCGGACCCTGCTGCGCGAGCGGGGTGCTCGCTCGGTGTGGGACCTCGACGACATGCTGCGTCCGGTCCCGGTGGTGCTGGTGGTGGACGAGGTGGCGGAGCTGTTCCTCGACGGCGGCACCGGACGCGCCGAAACATCTGAGATCGCGGGCTGCTCGTCAGCGATCCTGCGCCTGGCGCAGCAAGGCCGGGCGCTCGGCATCCACCTAGTGGTGTGCGGGCAGCGGGTCTCCGGCGACCTGGGCCGTGGCGTCACCGCGCTGCGGGCGCAGCTGTCGGGCCGGGTGTGTCTGCGGGTCAACGACCCCGACACAGCTAGGATGTGCCTGTCCGACGTCGCCATCGAGGCGGTCCACGCCGCCGAACGACTCGACCCCACCCGCCCCGGCCTGGCGGTGGTGTCCGACGCCGAGACCGGCTGGGCCGTGGCCCGCGGCGCCGCGGTCACCCTCACCCACGCCCGTCAGGCTGCTGAGGACACGGCAGGGCTGCGGGTGCCGTGGGAGCAGCTCGTCCCCGCATCGGGCCACCCGGTTGCCGCTGCTGGCGTCGGCGGGGTGCCGGAGCTGCCGCCGCACATCACCGCGCTGCTGACCAACGCTGCCGCCAAGCAGGGAGCCGGCCGTGGCTAACCCGACCAGCTGCAAGGACGACGGTCCGGTACTGCTGACCGCTGCCGACGCCGCGACATACCTGCAGCTCGACGTGCCGGTGGTGATACGGGCGATGGCCGACGAGACGCTGCCAACCGTCCGCCGCGACGGCGTCACCTATGTGCCGGTCCGCGGCCTGTTGCTGTGGCTCGGCTACCCCGAATATGCCCTGCCCGCCTACCTGCAGACACCAGAAGCACGGGTGGAGGGTGACGACGATGGCGCAGTCTGACTGGCCCCCCGACGTCCTCGACGGCACCGCGGGGCTGCTGTCGGGTCCGCTGTCCCGCGACGGCTACCCCGGCCCCCGCCGCACTGTCGCCTCTGAAACGCCGGCGCCTCGAGATGCGGAGCCTGCTGTGCCGGTGCGGGTGGGGGAGCTGCTGCCGGGGGTGTGCCGTGAGCTGGTCGCCCGCGCCGCCGACCCCGACCGCTACGACCGCTGGTCCCGCCTGGTCGCCTCGACCGGCAACTGCGCCCACCCGATCCGCCTCACCGGCACCGTGCACCGGGTCGAGGCCGCGACGGGGGAGGTCCGCTCCTCCTACGACACGGCCGGCGAGCCGGACGGGGTGCTGCTCGTCGCCTGCCGCAACCGCCGTGCCAGCGTCTGCCCGCCGTGCTCGGAGACCTACCGCGCCGACACCTACCAGCTCATCGCCGCCGGCCTCCGCGGCGGTAAAGGCACCCCGCCCACCGTGGCCGCCCACCCGCGGGTGTTCCTGACCCTGACCGCCCCGTCTTTTGGTGCGGTGCACACCATCCGCACCGACCCGGCGACCGGCCGGCCTCGTCGCTGCCACGACCGGCGACAGAGCCGCTTCTGCCCGCACGGCCGGCGCACCTCCTGCTCAAGGCGGCACCCGGCCGACGACGGAGATCTCGGCACACCGCTGTGCCCGGACTGCTACGACTATGCCGGGGCGGTGCTGTTCAACGCGCTCGCACCCGAGTTGTGGCGCCGGCTGTGCATCTACCTGCGTCGCGACCTCGCCCGCCTGGCCGGCGTCACCGTGACGGAGCTGAATGCTCGGGTGCGGCTGCGGTTCGCCAAGGTCGCCGAGGCCCAGCGCCGCGGCCTGGTCCACCTGCACGCCGTCCTCCGTCTCGACGCCGCCGCTCCCGACGCCGACGGCCAGACGGCGGTCCCGCCATCGGAATTCGACGCCGCACTGCTGATCCAGGCGGTGCACGCCGCTGCTGACCGGGTCCGGGTCGACGTCGACGCAGGCAGCGGCCTCCGTAGGAGCCTTTCGTGGGGCCAGCAGCTCGACGTCCGACCCCTCGCCGGCTCCGTACCCGTCCTGGATGAGAACCCTGCTGCTGCCGACGGGGAGGCGCCGCAGGCGCCGGACGAGTCGGCCGTGGCCGCTTACCTGGCCAAGTACGTCACCAAAGCCACCGACCACCTCGGCCTCGCACCACGACGGCTCACCGTCGAGACCGTCGCTGAGCTGGACCCTGCCGAGCACCTGCACCGGATGGCGCTGACCGCGTGGCAGCTCGGCGCCCGGACCGAGCTGGCCGAGCTGCGGCTGCGCAGGTGGGCGCACATGCTCGGCTTCCGCGGCCACGTCGCGACCCGGTCCCGCGCCTACTCGACCACCTTGGGCGCGCTGCGTGCTGCTCGAGCGGCGTGGCGGCAGGACACCTCCGGCGGCCTACTCGACAACGAGCAGCGGCTTGTTGACCCGTCCGACGTCGACCTCGAGCAACCGGCAGGCGCCGACCCTGCCTCCGACCCGGACGACGACCCGTCGGTACTGCTGGTATCGGCGTGGCGGTTCGCCGGCTCTGGTCACCGCACCACCGGCGACGCGGTCCTTGCCGCGTCCGCTGCTGCCAGTGCCCGTGAACGACGCCAGGCGATCCAACTGGACCGCTGGTGGACCCGCTACCTCGACGAGCAGAAGGCGAGCCTGCGATGAGCACCTACCACCTGGACGCCGGCATGCTGCCGGACCTGCCCCGCGCCGCCTGCCGGAGCGTCGACCCGGACCTGTTCTTCACCGACGGCCGGATCGAGCAGGCCAAGACGGTCTGCGCCGGCTGCCCCGACCGCCTCGCCTGTCTCGGCTACGCGCTCGAGTCGGGGGTGCAGGGGGTGTGGGGCGGCACCGACGACGCCGAACGCCGGCAGCTGTCGGCGCGGCTGCATCCGGCTGGGCGACTGGATCTGGGTCTGCTTCCCGTACCCCGCCAGCAACGGGTGGGGTCGGGACGGTCCAGGGGGAGCGCAGCTCCTCACACTGTGACGCCGCAGGCGCCCTTGACCGGCACGGGCACGCCCGCAACCTTCAGCGGAGGGAAGCACACCCCAACCCCGCCAACTCGAGCCCACGGACGTGGCCGAGCCACCATCGCGGAGCCATCGGCGGACACGCTGCTCACCGTCGACCAGGCCGCCGACCTGCTCGGGACCGGGACCCGGTTCATCCGACGGATCATTGCCGAACGGCGCATCGCCTACGTCAAGGTCGGCAAGTACGTCCGAATTTCCGTAGCCGACCTCGCGGCCTTCGTGGCCGACGGACGTCAGGAGCCCAGCCGCGTCAGCTGATCGACGTCTCAGACACGTCCGCTTGTGCCCTGTGCGCAGATTCCGGAGGATGCGATATCGATGGTGCGGCGAGGTTTACGGCTTGCGGTCACAAACGAGTTGTCGCGGCAGGCGTACGGCGTCGCTTTGGTAAGGAAGCGTCCCGGCTGCAGCCCAAGCCGGACCCTGAATCGGGAAGATCGAAAGGACGCGGGTGATGCAGTCACGCATGTCCTCCCTAGTGCGGGCCTTGTGCGGGAATCTCGACCAGGCGGGTCTTGTGGGCCCTCCGCGAAGGCACGCCCGTGGACAAGCATCGTTGCCGAGGGCCGCCTTATATGCGACGATCCCCACAGGTAGCCGCACGCGCTAGGCAGTCTCTTGAGACTGTTCGCCCGATGAGCCAGAATCCTTCAGTGGTTTACCGATTGCCGGGACATTTCCCAGAGCTCGTCGGACGCCATCATTGATGTCCGAGGCCAGCCGTTTGGCGGGGTCCCGATGAAGACGACGCTAGTACGAGTCGCCGCTTGAGGATGGTCTGAACCTGCTGCACGAGTGCCCCGGATCCTGGCTACGGACTCGTATAGAACCGACACAGCGGCGGCCAAGTCCTCGTAGCGCACCATCCAGTTCCCCAGCAGCATGAATTCGTTCTCAAGTCGGAGAGCATAGGGCTGACCCTGTTCGAAGGTGGGGCGGCTCATTCTCGTGGATGACTTCGTTAGCCGATCATCCGTGTGCTCGATCATGTCCCGCATCCGAGTGACATCCTCGCGCTTGCTATTTGGGATCTTCGAACCGTTCCGATCGACGCCGCGTGAGCGAAGGGCGTCGATGCAGTTGATCCCCCTCGCGAGAGCGCTAACCAGATTCTCCATGTGATCAATCGCGCGGATGTAGGGACTAGTACGCAAGCCCTTGCGCGACTCAGCTCCCCACCCGTCGAGGTAGTCGAGAAGCTCGAAACGAGCGGCGTCGTACTCGCGAAGTGATTTGTCGGTGAGGCGCACCAGGTTCGTATAGAGTCCTACTTCGGCGAACTCCTGTGGAAGCTGCGGGGGGAGACCGCTGAACGCTCGGTCTAGGAGAAGATTGAGCATTCCTTGGTTGAACATATGGTCGACCGATGGCATCTGGGCGGCCGTTAGCGTGGGTTCAAACGGCTCTGGTGTCGGCGTCTCGTCTGGCACCTTCGCCAAACTACCGCGGTCCCCCGTCGGATCCGGCGGTCGGGCCTGTGATCCGCAGGGATGAGCATCTAGGCCGGTCCGGGCGGTGGAGCGGGCAAAGCCGTGTTCTGAGCTTTGGAACCTCCCGGCTGGACTGTGGCGTGAGGGGCCTTCATCGTTCTTGTGAACCTGCGTGAGCCGCGATGGACTCAAGCGCTACTTGGACCACGTCATAGGAGCTGATGTGACTAGACGACGCCGTTTCGGGCGGCTTCGAAGGCTGCCGTCTGGCCGTTGGCAAGCCCGCTACGCCGGCCCGGATGGGCGGGAGCGGACGGCGCCCGAGACCTTCCCTACGAAGACGGATGCGGCTCGGTTCCTTACTTCGATTGAAGTTGACGTCGGGCGCGGGGTGTGGCTCGATCCGACCCGGGGCGCTATCACGGTCGCGGCCTATGCCGGCGCTTGGCTGTCGGCCCGGCGGGTGAAGGGGCAGCCGCTTGCAGCAGCGACGCGCAGCGTCTATCGCAGGCGGCTCGACGAGCAGATCATGCCGGCTCTTGGCAATTCTCCCATTGATCGCGTGACGCCGGCCGTGGTGCGCACCTGGTATGCCGCGACGACCAAGACTGGGGCGACGACAGCGGCGCAGGCATACCGGCTGCTGCACGCCATCTTCGCTACGGCCGTTGCTGATGGCGACCTCGTCCGGAATCCCTGTCAGATCAAGGGAGCGGGCAATCCGTCGACTCCTGAACGGCCCCTCGTCGATCGGGCGCAGGTTGAGGCTTTGGCGGACGCCATGCCTGAGCACCTACGAGCCCTTGTGTTGCTTGCTTTCTGGGGTGGTCTGCGGCTGGGGGAGCTGCTGGCACTCGAGGTGGGCGACCTGAAGCTGGCCGCTGACGTCGGATCGGGGTCGGTTCGGGTTCAGCGTCAGCAGCAGGACGTCGATTGCCGAACGATCGTGACGGCGCCGAAGGTCGGCAGCGTCCGGACGGTGCATCTGCCTGCGCCAGCGGTAACGGCCCTAGCCGAGCACCTGGCTGACCGGGGTCCGGCCCTGCCAACGGCTCGGGTCTTCGTCCGGGCCTCGGGGGAGCAGCTGCACGGCTGGGACGTCCATCGGCACTGGAACCGTGCTCGCCGCGAGGTCGGCCTCCCCGTTGTACGGGTGCACGACCTCCGTCACGCCGGCCTGACGCTCGCGGCCCAGTCGGGCGCAACGCTCGCCGAAGTGATGCGCCGCGCCGGCCACACGACCAGCCGTGCGGCGCTGCTCTACCAGCACGCCGCAGAGGACCGCGACCGTGACCTCGCGGCCCGGATGGGCGGTCAACCGTCGGGCACGCTGCGATCCGTACGGGCACGCAGCGGGCACGAAGCGGGTACGGGCCGGTCTGAGCAGACCCCGTGAGATGGTGAATTCGCTGGTCAGGGCGGTGCGCCCGGCAGGACTCGAACCTGCGACTAAGTGCTTAGAAGGCACCTGCTCTATCCACTGAGCTACGGGCGCTCGCCCCCATTCTGCGACGGTCACGCCGTGTGCTGCCCCGACACAAGGGCCGTGCCTTCCGGTCAGGCGGCCGGCGTGGGCGA
>JAABUM010006056.1_pt1 | contig 12151 bp, 12 predicted proteins | sample 5559161 | NCBI WGS metagenome assembly JAABUM01 (sample SAMN10711868, study PRJNA513369) | rock metagenome | isolation source: Antarctica rocks | place: Antarctica: Victoria Land, Siegfried Peak nord | reverse complement strand
AGGATGCGCCGGGCCTCGGGGTCCGTGACCCCGCTCAGATCCACCTCATCCAGCATACGCACGCTCCGTCAGGCCCCGACTCAGTGGCCTCAGTATACCTGCCCCCCCCGACTTTTTGAGAGGATACGATAACAAGCCCCGCGCGGGGCTTGTTATCCCTCTATATGTCCTCTTCTTTCAGGGCAACTGGCCGTCCGCCTTTATGTTCGCGATGGCGGCGGTGTAACGTTGGTACTGCTGGCCATGAGGGCGCCGCCCCGGATGGCGCCGGGGAGGAGGGGGGCGCCAAGGTCCGGCTCGGGGGAGAGGGCCGGAATCGGCACGCCGACCTCCTCGCCGTGGATAACCATGTCGCCCGTCTCCAACATCGCGTCGGGCATGCGCAGCGGGACCACCAGCGCGATCAGCTTGAGGATGGCGAAGGTGCCGACAGCGCTAAAGGCGATGACGAAGAGCGCGGCCTGCGCCTGTACCTGTAGCTGGTGCGCGCCGCCGCCGCCGAGCAAGCTGGTGACAGAGAATCCGGGTGTCTTGCCGTTGCCGAGGTACTCCATCATCTGCGGGTCGGCGACGACACCGACCATCAGGCCGCCGATGAGCCCGGCGATACCATGCGTATGGATGACGCCGAGGGCATCGTCGACGCGGCGGAAGATGGCGACCCTGTTCATGGTGAACCACGGAATCGCGCTGGCGACGACACCGATGGCGATCGCGCCGGTCCCGTTGACGAAGCCGGCGGCCGGCGTGATGGCGACGAGGCCGGTAATCATACCGTTGACCGCGCCGACGAGCGACGGCTTACCGGCGACCACCATGTCGATGCTCAACCAGGTGAGCAGCGCGGTCGCCGCGGCGATGTTGGTGTTGAGCACGGCCGACGAGGCGTCAACCCCGGCGAAGAAGGGATCGCCGCCGTTGAAGCCGTTCCAACCCATCCACAGCAGACCAGCGCCGGCCATCGTCATCATCAGATTGTTTGGTCCGGGCTCCTTGCGGTCGCGCGCCAGGCGTGGGCCGATCACGGCGGCGGCCACGAAGCCCGACACGCCGGCCGAGAGGTGGATGACATAGCCGCCGCTATAGTCCACCGCCCCAGACTGGGCCAGCCAGCCGCCGCCCCAAATGCTAAACGCATCGACGCTGTAGATCACGGTCGACCAGACGGGGACGAGGATCATCCATGCCTTGAAGTTGATGCGGCCGACGACGCTGCCCAAGAATAGCAGCGGGGTGATCGCTGCGAACACGAACTGGAAATAGATCAACGACGCCTGCGGGAAGCGGAACTGAGGCATCGCGCCGATCCCGCTCAGGAGCGGGATATTGGCCCGCGCCTGCTCGGCGACATGGTCGAGCGACGGGCCGGGGATGCCCAGGAACTGCGGCAAGGAGCCAATATTGATGGGGCTGCCAAAACTCATCTTGAAGCCCCACAAGACCCAGATCAGCAGGACGACGGCGAAACCGTAGAAGGCCATCAGCGCGCTGTTGACGGCCCAGCGCCGCTGCACGACGCCGCCGTAGAGGACAGCCAAGCCGGGGATACTCATAAGGCCGACGAGGGTCGCGGCCGTCAGTTGCCAGGTATTATCGCCCGTGTTCAACCATGATGGATAAGGGAGCATAGTAAGCAGGTCCTCCTCGAAGATAGAGCGTTCGCCAGAGTCGCGCATGCGACTCGCATCGGACACACCCCATCGTCGGGTCGGAGGGCCGCATCGCCCCGGAGGTCGTATCGCGCGACATGACGGAGCATATGCGCGATACAGGCAAGCCTGCGCCGCTCGCCGGGCGGCAAAAAGCCTTCCACCCATGGACGGTAGGCGGAAGGCGTCATCGCCAGCATCAATCCCCACGGCGCCCAGCGACAGTGCAGCAGGCGCATTCACGTAGGTTGTCAGCATCATAGCAAATGCCGGCGAGGTTGTCTATCGCTACGCCGCCTGCGGCTATACGGAATGCTACATGCGCGCGCTAGCTATTTTGCCCAGTGGCCCCGTGATCGCGCGCTACAAGGGCAAGTAGAGCACTTGCCCTTCCCATTCGTCCTGACGGCTGCCTTCAACCAAAAGCACTATATTGTCGATCGCTTGAGCCCAGGATACGGCACGACGGACAGCCACGACGCCACAACGCCGGGCATGTAGAAGGATCGCGGTAAGGGCCGCGCCGTCGCCGCCAAGAAAGACGCGCCCCTACAGTCGCAGCATTGTAGCAAGTCATAGCTTGACAAGGTTCCGGCCACGCGCTATCATCATCCCTATACCTAAGAAACATAGGTAGTGAGCGTAACCGAGGCGCAACGTTACTATGCAAGACCTACGCAAGGGCAGCACGGCGCTGCTCACGCTACATGTGCTGGATGAGGAGCCAATGTACGGCTTCCAACTCGTCGAGGCGCTACGGGCGCGCACAGGCGGCGTCCTCGACTTCGCAGAGGGCATGCTCTACCCCATGCTGCACAAACTTGAGCGCGGCGGGTTACTCGCGGCCGAGTGGAGGCCGAGCGTAGATGGTCCGCCGCGCAAGTACTACCGTTTGACACCCGCCGGCCGTGACGAGTTGGCGCGCCGGCGCGACGACTGGGTACGCTTCGCCGACGCCGTGGACATGGCGCTCGCGACGCGGCGATGAGCGGGCACGGCGATCACCGCCCACCCGACCACATCGCGCGCTACCTGCGCCGCCTCTCGCGCTGGGCGCCGCGTGGCAGCCGCCACGACCTGGTCATGGAGGTTGAGCGCCATCTATATGAGGCGACCCGCCGGGCCGAGGACAAAGGGCTATCGCATGAGTTGGCGCAGCGCGCCGCCGTGCGCGCCTTCGGATCGGCGTGGCGCATCGGCCTGGCGGCGCGGGGGCTGGACGAATCCTCGTTTTTCGCGCCCATGCGGCGTGCCGCTGCTATGTTCGGCGGACGCGTTCGATGGCTACGGCCGCTACGCCGGGCGCGTTTGAAGCGGCGGTCACGCCCACGTCTTTTCTAAGGGCAGCGACCACATACGGCGTATGGACCGTAGGGTCGCGCCATGGAAGGAGAGCATATCATGTCTATCATCGTGGATTATCCCCCCAGCGAAGAGACGCACGATCCTCCTCAAACGGCGCCGCGCTGCAGGCGCGCCTGCTGGCGCTTCCGCTTCCCCTGGACGCGGACGGCTGTGTCCGGCCCGGTGGCCGACGACGATCTCCTCATCGTCAACATGACGGACGAGATATGGGCGCTCTCGCTGGGCTATCGCGACCTCGGAAGCCTGCCGCCCTACGAGCGGCAGGAAGTCAACGTGGTGCGCAAAGGGCGGCTCTCCGCGCGGCGGGTCGACCAGCCCGCGGCCACGGACCCGCTGACGCTCGCCCTGACACCAACCGTGCGCGCCGTCGAGATCGGCGCCGCCGTCCGGCATGGCGTGACCGTGTACCATCTCAGGGTGATCGAGCGATCGGAGGCAAGCCGGCGCGTCTCGCGTCCGGCCGGTGGTTGACGCGCCGCTGCTATGTTAGACCTACGCGCCGCGCGGTCCGGCTCCGGTCGTGGTGACCCACTGAGTAAAGCGCGCGATAATCTGCTGTAGGGCGCGCGGGTCTTTCTGGTAGTCGCGGTAGGACGGCTGCACCGTGAATTCCACCGGATGGCCGGCGCCGCGCACGACAGTGAGGCAGTCCGCGCGCGGGCGCGCGACGACCGCGTCGGGGTCCTCCCAGGCCAACCGCTCCACGAGTTGATCGGTGAACTCCTGCAGCGTCAGGATCTCGCGGCCCAATAGGCGGGTTGCCAGCGACATGATGGTCTCTCCTCTATGGTCTACACAGGTAAGGGGACCTGGTACCCGATAGCGTACGCGTGATCGCACGACCGGGTAATAGGACAATAGGGCTACCCTCATCATGCTCAGCAATGGCAAGCTTGTCGTCAAACTCCCCCGGCAGCGGGTGGACGCGCTCATCGCCGTTGGAGAAGGGGAACGCTTCGATCCCCGCCATGATGGCCGCCTCATGAAGGAGTGGCTCGTCGTAGAGCCAACGTCTAGCGAGGGATGGCTGCCTCTGACGAGAGAAGCCATGGAGTTCGTGGCCTCACGCTAAGTGGGGGCGCCAGCGGCGCGCTCCGATGCGGTGAGGGCGGACACACCCTCGTCGTCGGCATAAATGACGCTTTGCAGGATGCGCGTGGCCTGCCATTTCTCTCCGTCTCCACCGCGTTCCAATTGGGCGAGCAGGTAACCTCGGCAGAGCGTCAGGTACTCGTTCTCCAGAGACAGCGTGTCTTGGCACAGCGCGCGCAGCCGTGCGCGTTCCTCGGAGCCCTCGGGGAGTTCGTAGCCCCATTCCCCCTTACATGTATCGTTGATGGCCGCCGCGAGCCGCGTCCGCCTGTCGTCCGGCAGATATTCTTTGCAGAGCCGGATGCTCTGGCTTTTCTGGCCTGCGTAGCGCCCGGTCTCGATCGCGAGGATCAACGTCGCGATCCACGCCGCGATGGACACGAGGACGCGCGTCCCACGGTGCGCATCCGGCCGGGCGGGTACGATATCATAGCCGTAAAACTCCCCGTCGGGGTCCGGATACGCGAGCGGGGGCGTGAGGGGCGTCGCCAGAGGATAGGCGAGAGCTTGCCGCTGGCGCGGGATGCCCAAGGCGTACACGCCGGATTCGATCACGTCGAGGACGTAGCGTGGGAACGGCGCGTCGGGGAGCGCGGCGCGGATGTCGTCGCCGTAGACAGGGACGCCGGCGACCTTGATGAGGGCGTTGAGGAAGCTTGACTGCGTCGACTCCGGAGCCGGGCCGCGCAACAAGTCGTCCTCGGAGTACGCGTGCGCGTCGATTTGAGTTGGGCTAGCGACGGGAGCGCCCGCGTTCGCTGGTGGGTCTGGTCGGCGACTATACGCTGTGCCGCGCCTATTATTGGTGCGCGGCGTGCAAGCGGGGCACGGCGCCGCTGGATGCAGCGTTGGGCCTGGGGCCGGGGGAGGTCTCGCCGGGGTTGGCGCGGGTGGTGGCTGGCCTGGACCGTCGGAGCGCAGCGGAGAGGGGCCAGTGCCCAGGGGTGGCGGTGGACGCGACCTTCACGCCCGCGGCGGAGCAGGTGCAGGAGGCGCTTGGCGCGACGTTGAGCGACGAGACGGCGCGACGCCTGGCCGAGCGGATCGGGGCGGCAGCCGAGGCGCAGACGCAGGCGGCGATCACGCGCGCCCAGCAGGGCCAACTGGTCTGGATGGAGGATGAGATCGAGCGCACGGAGGACACCACAATCCTCGCCGTGGAGGTGGACGGGGTGCTGGTGCATCAGGAGGCCGGGTGGCACGAGATGAAGGTCGCCACGCTGGCCCCGCTCGGCCCGGACCTGCACACCGACCCCGCGACGACACGCACCCATCTGGCCTGGGGGGACGCGAGCGACGGAGTGGGCGCGGAGGAGGCCGAGGACTGCTGGTGGCGCGTCCATGTGGAAGCCTTGCGGCGGGGTTTGGGCACACCGGCGGTCCGCACCGTGGTCGTGCTGGCCGACGGCGCCCGCTGGATCTGGGAGCGCGCGCGCGCCTTCCTGGGCCTGCCGGCGTCGAAGTGGTCGAGATCGCGGACATCTATCACGCCTACGGCTACCTCTGGGCAGTAGGCCACGCACTCCATGGCGCGGGGAGCCTGCGCGCGACGGTCTGGGTCGAGGCACTCATGGATCAGCTCTACCTGCACGGCGCCGCCCCCGTGCTTGCGGCGCTGGCAACCCTCGCGCCGACCACGGAGGAGGCCGTGCGCGCCATCACGGACGCCCAGACCTACGTCACCCGTAACGTGGCCCGCATGGACGACCCGCGCGTCGTCGCCCGGCAGTGGCCCATCGGCTCGGGAGCCGCGGAGAGTTCGTGCACGTGCGTGGTCGAAGCGCGGCTCACGCAGGCCGGCATGCGCGGGGGCGTCCCCGGCAGCCAGGCCATCGCCAGCCTGCGTGCCCTGCACCGCTCGGGGCGCTGGGCCGCCTTCTGGCAGACCCACCCCGACCAGTACCAACCGCCGACGAAGGAGGTGTCCCCGCTCACCCCGCGCGGGCCGGCCGCGTCCGCGCCACGTCCCGCCGTCACGGCGGCCTCCGCAGTGTCCGCCACCGCGCCGCGTGTCTCTGCGCGGGCCGACACCGCGCGGACTACGCCGCGCCCCACACCCACGCGTGCCCAGCGTCCGCTGCTCCTACCGCGCTCCGCCTAGGGAACTTTGCTGTGGCGCACCCCTCAGGGTCACACCGGTTGGCCGCTGTCTATTTTGCCAATCATCTAGACTCCTACTACAGGCACCTATGATGCGAATGAGTCACGTTTACGCGGCGAGTTTGGCGTGGTCAATCCAGCGGTCGATGGCCCCCTCCACCTGGTCGAAGGAAGGGCGTAAGGCCGGGTCGCCCACGGCAGCGGCGGGCACGATGCGCGCCAAACCGGGACGCAAGATGCGGGCATAGACGCGCGTGAAGAACAAGGCGGTGCGCAGCCCCTCGTGGGTGACGCGATAACGCTGGGTGTGCGGGATGCGCTCAATCAACCCGTGTAGACGCAGGCGGCGCCGGTCGTACGTCATCCGGCCTGGAGTTAGTTGGGTGAGCTCAAGGCCCAGAAGCGGCGCGAGATGCGCGCGCAGATCGCGATTGGCGAACCCGTTAGGCAGGAGACAATAGAGGACCAGGACGCTCAGGAGCGCCTGCACGCGGGGGTCGGCGAACGGCAGGGTGGACACGCGTTGATCGCCGACCACTTGGGGGCGGGTCACCTGGTGGAAGGCGTCGTCACCGAGGAGGCAATCGTGGCTGAGTTGTTGGACGTCGAGCAGACGTCGATTGGCCTGAAAGCCGACGGCCCGTAGGGCGGGCAGATTGTGTAGCCGCTTGCCGATGGCGAAATCACGCGTGTCGTTGATGGTGGTCTCGGTGCGCAAGGCGCGTCCTTCTTTGTGATACTGCTTGATCCGGCTATGCGTGTCGTCCGCGTAGAGCGACGGGACGACGCCCTGGGTAATGACGCGGGTGCGGAAACGGTAGCGCGCGGTGGTCTGCTTGGTCACGCGCCGCCCCAAGATCAACTGCACCTGACGGGGCCGGCCCACGTCGAGGTTCTCACGGATGATCTCCTCGCAGAGGATGCGCCCCGTGACGGGCCGGTCGAGCACCTGCGTGAGGGCGAACTCGGCCTGCAGGATGGAGACATCGTAGCGAAAGCCAGCCGCGCGCTCCTCCGGCGTGAAGGGATGGGGGACGCGGGCTAGCCACTTGCGCAAGAGCGCATCAATGCGTGGAGCATCTAAGCCGTCGCAGATCTCTTGCAGGCGGGCCGGATCGGCACAGGAGAGGATGCCGTTGTCCAGGGCCTCGAAGGTGATTCCGTCCGCGGTCAACTGACGCTTGAGATACTCATGCCCATTGAGGCAGAGCTTGGCGTTGTAGGGGACGTACGCGCAGAACGTGAGGAAGAAGGGGCCAAAGTCCCGGTCCACGGCGTAGATGTCGTACTGGTTCACCAGAGCGGTCGATTTGACCAACCAGGCATAGGGCTGCCCCGTCTGGGTATTGTACCGCCGCTCGGTGCGCCACACTGTGGCCTTCTCCCGCGCTTTGCCGATGAAGAGCACGCCTTCCTGCGTGGAGAAGGTCGCGAGATACGCCTGCGCGACCTCATCCTTGCGCTGCCCGTGAGCGAAGGTCAGCAGCGGGACGCCCTGTCTGGGCGAAGCGTTCTAGCGCTTTGACGAAGGCGGTCGTGATCGGTTCCATCAGCGCCGAGGAAGCGAAGGTCGCCCCGTGCAGTTCCCGGAAGAAGCCAACCACGCCACCCACGCGTTGCAGTTTGGGCACGTAGACGTTGAGAGACAGGCGGTCGATGCTTTCCACTTCTAACGTCACGCGCTCCCGTAGAATCCCGGCGACGGATTGTGATACGCTCATGCTGTCCTCTGGTTGTGGCCTGCTCTTTGGGGCACCTCGACCGCTTGACGGTCCTCTCTGGAGACGGTATACCGTACTCCGTGTGTGCCCGCAACCAGAGGCCTTCTCCCTGTTCTCCCCTTGCCCATCCGTCCATGCCTCGTCGGTCTGAGGCGGAGCCTCGTTAGTAGTCTGTCAAGCGAACTCTGAGCAGTTGCTCCTGGGACCCCTCTGGGGAGTGGTCCCAGGGGGTACGACCCCGCTCAACTGTTTAAACCAGGCTTGACAGACTACTAGTGGGTCATGCCGCATTTAAAGCGGGAATTGCCGCGAGTGTCTGTCGCCCTCAACAACCTGCGACATCACACTCCCGGGTTCGCTACGAAGACGCTTTCTGGCCGTCGCCAAAACCCGTTCTATTTGCGGCGTGACCCACTAGTAGGCGCCGCGCAGCTGCCGCGCGGCGGCGACCATGCGCGCCAGCGCCGGCGTCACCTCGTCCCACGTACGCGTCTTGAGGCCGCAATCGGGGTTAACCCAGACCTGGCCGGCCGGCAGCGCCTCGAGTGTCGCCCGCAGCATCGCCACGAGTTCGTCCTCGCCGGGCACGCGAGGGGAGTGGATGTCGTAGACGCCGGGGCCGACCTCCTTGTCGTAGCCGGTCCGCCGGAAGACGTCGAGCAACTCGCCGCCCGAGCGCGAGTTCTCGATGGAGAGCACGTCGGCGTCGAGCGCCGAGATGGCGTCTATGATGTCGTCGAAGGCGCTGTAGCACATGTGCGTGTGCACCTGTGTGGCCGGCCCCGCGCTGGAGGCGGCTGCGCGGAAGCAGGCTACGGCCCAGGCCAGGTAGAGGTCGCGGTCGGCGCGGCGCGGCGGGAGCCCCTCGCGCAGGGCCGGTTCGTCGATCTGGATCGCGCGCAGCCCCGCCGCGTCCAGGTCGGCCACCTCATCCTTGAGCGCCAGGGCGATCTGGCGACAGGTGTCGGCGCGCGGCTGGTCATCGCGCACGAACGACCAGTTGAGGATCGTCACCGGCCCCGTCAGCATGCCCTTGACCGGCCTGTCGGTGAGCGATTGCGCGTAGGCGCTCCAGCGCAGCGTCATTGGCGCGGGGCGCGTCACGTCCCCGTAGATGATGGGCGGACGGACGCAGCGCGACCCGTAGCTCTGCACCCAGCCGTAGCGCGTGAAGGCGAAGCCTGAGAGCTGTTCGCCGAAGTATTGCACCATGTCGTTGCGCTCGGCCTCGCCGTGTACCAGCACGTCCAGCCCCAACTCCTCCTGGCACCGGATCGTGCGCGCGATCTCCTGCTCGATGAAGCGGTCGTATTCTTGTGCGGTGATCTCGCCGTCCTCGAACCGGCGGCGCGTCCGGCGCGTCTCCGCCGTCTGTGGGAACGAGCCGATCGTGGTCGTCGGCAAGGGCGGTAGGCCCAGCCGCGCGCGCTGCAAGGGGCGACGCTCGGCGTAGGGTAGGCGCGGGACCGGGCCCTCTTCGGCCATGCGTTCTTGTACCGTCGCGTCGTGGACGCGTGGCGAGGCCGCGCGTTGTTCCGCCATGACCGCGCTTGCGCGCAAGGCCTCCGCTATTGCCGCGCGGCCCTCGGCCAGCCCACGCCCCAGCGTCGCGACCTCGGCGAGCTTCTGCTCAGCGAAAGCCAGCCAGCCGCGTATCTCCGGCGCGACGCCGTCTTCCCGCGCGGCGTCGTAGGGGACGTGCAGCAGCGAGCACGACGTACTTACAATCAGGCGCTCGCGCGGCATGATCGCCGTGAGGTCTTCCAGCGTGTCGAGGGCGGTCTCCAGGTTAGCGCGCCAGACGTTGCGTCCGTCCACGACGCCGGCCACGAGGGTCTTATTGTCCGGCAGGCCGTGGCGGCGCAGGAGGTCGAGGTTGTGAGGTCCGCGCACGAGGTCGAGCGCGATCCCGTCGATCGGCAGCGCCGCCAGCGTTTCGTAGCTCTCGCCGACATGGCCGAAATAGGTCGCGACCAGCAGCTTGGCGGCGCCCTTACGCGCGGCGAGCGCCGTATAGGCGCGGCGCAGCGCCGCCAATTCTTCTGGCGTACGGTCCTGCACCAGGCAGGGCTCGTCGAGTTGTATCCACTCCGCGCCCCCGGCGGCCAGCCGCGCGATAGCCTCGCCGTAGACCGCGACGATACTATCGAGCGTTTCGCCCAGGATGTCCAGCCCCTCATCCTGCGCTTTGCCGAGCAGCGCCAGGCTGAACGGGCCGACCAGCACGGGCTTGGCCGCGACGCCCAACGCCTGGGCCTGGGCAAGTTCGTCGAACGGCTTGGTCGAGGCGAGGCGGAAGCGCTGTCCGCGCTGCCACTCGGGCACGATGTAGTGGTAGTTGGTATCGAACCACTTGGTCATCTCCATCGCCGTCACATCGAGTCCGTCGCGTTGCGCGCCGCGCGCCATGGCGAAGTACGTGTCGAGGTCGACCGTCGCGCCCTCCTGGTCGTCCCAATGGTAGCGTGCCGGCACGGCCCCGACGAGGGCCACGGCGTCGAGCACATGGTCGTAGAGCGAGAAATCATTGACCGGGATGAGCGTGACGCCGGCCGCGCGTTGCGCGTCCCAGTGGGCCTGGCGCAGTGTAGCCGCTGTCGCGCCCAACCCTTCCGCCGTCAGCGCGCCCTTCCAGTAGGACTCGCAGGCGCGCTTGAGCTCACGGTCGCGCCCGATTCGCGGGTATCCCAGTATCGTCGTCCGTGTCATAGGAGTCTCCTTTTTGGTCGATAGTCGATAGTCGTTGGTCGTGAGTCGTCGCGGCGCCCTTGTAGGGTATGAGGGCCACCGCCTACAACTTCGGCCCGTCGTCTTAATTATATAACGAACGTTCGATTTATAATCAAGGGAGGAGTGTCGCTAGATCGTGGCGTGGTATACCCTGTGATGGGAGGGAGGAGTTGGCATGCCGCCGAGGGCAGGGATACACGAGGCCGCGCGACGGGCGCAGATTTTACGCGCGGCGCGCCGTTGTATCGTCACGCTGGGCTACGAGCGGGTGACGGTGCGCGATGTCGCGGTGGACGCCGGCGTGAGCACCGGGACGGTCGTGCACTACTTTGGCGACAAAGATAGCGTGCTGGAAGCCGCCCTGCTCGGCAAAGTGCAAGACACTGGGCTGGCCTTACGCGCGGCGCTTACCGGCGCGAACACGTCGTGGGAGCGATTGGAGCGGCTGGTCGAGGCCAGCCTGCCGGCGAGCGACGAGGTGCGTGACGAGTGGCGGCTGTGGCTGACCTTCTGGGGTGAGGCTACGCGCAATGAGCGGCTGCGCGCGGTGAGTGCGCGGCAGCATCGGCGCTGGACGCGCTTCCTGACGCGCATCATCACCGACGGGATCGCGGCCGGCGAGTTCGCGCCGGTCGATCCGGCCGTCATAGCGGCGCAGGCCGCCGCCTTGATCGACGGCTTGGCCGTGCAAGCGACCCTGCGTAACCCCGAACTTGACGCCGTCCGTATGCGCGCCCTATGCCTCGATGCGCTGCGGCGGCTCCTTAATCAATGAGTGACGAGTGGCGAGTGACGAGTGACGAGTGTTTGTAGTTCTCGCCACTCGCCACTCGTAAAGATCCAAGCGAGCCTATAAGCCGAGTTCTGTCCCCGGAGTATGGGGCTCCTCCGGGGGGCGACCATCCATCTAGGCCGGCGGTTACCCGCCGTCTCAAGCGACCAACCCGGGACAGGGCGAGCAACCCCTGAGCCGGCGCTGCCAGGCAACGCCGGCGCGGCCCCTGTTCGGTCTTGCTCCAGGTGAGGTTTACCGCGGCCGGCCGGTCACCCGGACGCCGGTGGGCTCTTACCCCGCCATTTCACCCTTACCGCCTTGTTTGAGTGGCGAGTGGCGAGTGGCGAGTGGCGAGAGTCTGTAGTTCTCGCCACTCGCCACTCGCCACTCGCCACTTACGCAGTGGCGGCGGTATGTTTCTGTGGCACTGTCTTGCGGGTCACCCCGACTGGGTGTTACCCAGCGCCCTGCTCTATGGAGCTCGGACTTTCCTCGTGCGGGCCGAAGCCCGCCCGCGGCCGCCCAGCTCACTTGGATCAGAGTAGAGGCTATCAAACGGGCGGTGACTTGTCAAAGAAAGTTACTCGTCACTTAGGGCAATCGCATTATAAAAAAGCTTGCCAGAGAGGGGACAGGAGGCGATACTAGGGCCAAAAGGGTAGGGGGCAACGATGGACGCGGGCGCCACCTGTACGATCATGACGCATTTTGAGGCATTG
>JAABUM010006055.1_pt1 | contig 12152 bp, 12 predicted proteins | sample 5559161 | NCBI WGS metagenome assembly JAABUM01 (sample SAMN10711868, study PRJNA513369) | rock metagenome | isolation source: Antarctica rocks | place: Antarctica: Victoria Land, Siegfried Peak nord | reverse complement strand
CCTGACCGGTAGCCGTGGAGACCACCTGCAGCGTCTCAGGGCTGTAGGCCCCGCTGTTGGCCACCAGCATATATTTGCCATCCGGGGACAGCACCGCGTTCATGGGCAGGTGGCCCAGGCTGGTCTGCGTCCCCGCTGGCGTGATCATGTGGTGATTGATCAGCTGGGCCGAGGGCGCGGCCAGCGCCGCGCTGGCCTGGACGTGTGATGAGGCCAGCAGACCAGCCTGGGGCACGACCATGCCGAGACACGCCGCGCCCAGCAGCGCGCCGCTCAGCACGCGCCGGCCGGAGAGGAGAGGCCGCGTTCGCCGCGAGAGTCGTTCGGAGATGCGCATAGGTAAGGTGTTGTCCTTTCTTGCTGATCCGCCTGCACCGTCGGCGGCCACGGTCCCCCTGGTACCCTTACCAGCCGTGGTTACGCCGGCCCCAACCATGATGTACCTGGTAGCCAGAGGGCTGATCATCCCCGCGTCTCCCCCGAAAAGAGGCGGGGTTCCAGACCGCCCGTCGCGGCTGTTACCACAGTACAAAGGGGAGTGTACAGGCTAGATATTAAGAGGGGTTTAAGGGCAGTTTAAGGCGCGGTTAAATCGCCGCCTCTCCACATCCAGTGCTCGGCGCACCCGACCGGGCGAGGGCGCCCGGCGCGGCCTGTGCTGAACAGGCGTCTCTCCACGGTCGTCAGGCTCCCTCACTGAACGCGCTGGCCGCGCGGACGGGCCTGGGGGTATGGCGCCAGGGCGCTACACCACGATGCTGGCGACACATTGATATATGGCCGCGCGCAAGGCGTCCGGCATAGGGATGAAGCCATGGCTGGGCCGCGCCGGGATGAAGTCATGGGACAGATCATCGAATGGCGGTGCCACCGCCACGAACTCAATCTGCTCAACGATGGCCTGGCCGCCCCGGGAGTCAATCTTAGCGCGCGCAAGGGCTGGGAAGGGGAGGACCTCCTCGCAGTGAACCACGCCCCGGATAGGCTCAGCAGGGGCCGCTATCCTGGCAACGGCGCCAGATCTTCCCCCTGGCCGCCACCGCATCCCAGCCCTTGCGCGCGCTAAGCCGCGCCGACGAGACGACAGAGGAGCCGACGTGGCCAGGGCGGGTGTTCGAGAACCCTCATGTGGAGTACGCGGACCCCATGCACGCCTTTGTGACCTGTCCTGGCCGCTTGGGTCATCCGTACCTCGTCCTGCTCTCATGATGCACGCTATGCGCTCCTGTCGCCTGCCATCGCCCCTTGTCTCTGGCTACCACACGCCCTGACGTGATCGGCACGCATCAATGCATAGGTATGCACCGGCATGCATGGCTATCCGGCCACCGTACACCTGTGGCTGACCGTCCTCGCGTGAGCGAGGCGCTGACACATCGTGACTCTGCTGCGTCTGAAAATAGGGGAGGATGAGCGACAGTCCTGCGTCAGATCGGATGAGCCACGCGGCCAGCACAGGTGTCCACGTGCACGCTGCCTATCGCCTATCTCCCCGCACAGTCTTCCACAAGGCGAGGCCCGCGGGACAACAGTGTGTCAGCCATCCTCGCTTAGCCCTGGAGACGCGCAGGACACGGACCAGTAACGGTGGGCGCGGGCATGCGTAGCCGCTCATGAGACGGTGAATAGGGTCTCCTCGTGCTCCCGCTGAAATCTCAGCGGTACCAGTCTGCTTGGACAGTGTACATGGCGGCGTACCGGCCGCCGCGTGCCAGCAGATCAGCGTGGCTGCCCTCCTCGACAATGCGCCCCCCGGCGAGCACGAGGATGCGATCCGCTAGGCGTGCTGAGCCGAGTCGGTGCGAGATGAGCAGGACCGAGCGGCCCTGGGCAATGGCGCGAAACTGCCGGTAGACCTCCACCTCGGCGCGGGCGTCCAGAGCGGCCGTCGGTTCGTCGAGGACGAGCACGGCAGCATCGCGCAGGTAGGCGCGGGCGAGGGCCAGCTTCTGCCACTGGCCGGTAGAGAGGTCCTGGCCCGTGGCGTGTGTCCGCCCCAACAGCGTCTCGTAGCCCCCTGGCAGCCGGGCGATCACGCCATCCGCGCCGCTGCGTGCGGCGGCCTGTTCGATAGCGGCCTGGTTATCACCCCTGGACAGATCACCGAAGCCAACATTCTCGCGCGCGGTCAACTCGTAGCGTACGTACTCCTGAAAGACGGCGGTAACACGGCTGCGCCACCAGACAGGGTCCACATCGAGCAGATCGTCGCCATCGACGGTGATGTGCCCGCTGGTCGGCGTGTAGAGACCCAGGAGCAGCCGCGCCAGAGTGCTCTTGCCCGCGCCGTTCTCGCCGACGAGGGCAATGGTCTCCCCAGGTTGGATGGTCAGGGTGATGCCGTCTAGTACGACATGGGGAGAGGCGGGATAGGCAAAGCTCACTGCCTCAAAGCGTATCACGGGGAGAATGGGCAGGGCCGTCGACGGGCGGGCAGCAGGGACGCTCGGCGCACTAGTGGGATGCACGGAGGGAGGTGGTACGAGGGCAGACGCGGCGCCTTCAGGGGAAAGGGCCAGGTAATCGAGCAGGTCGCGGATGTAGCGCAGGTCATTGTCGAGCACGGTGAGGGACCATAAGAAGACGTAGAAGGTGCTGCTGAAGCGCTCGATCGCGCCAACGTAGACGGCGTAGTAGCCGAGCGAGAGGCGCCCGCGGGCAACCAGAGCGACCACGCCGGTCATCACAAGGGCTAAACTGAGCGGCAGGCCTGTTCCGAAAGACAGACTTGCCGTGAGTTCCTGCCGCGCCACGTCGAGTCGCTCCGACTGCACCTCTCGGAACACACGCTGCCGCCGCTCCAGGAGGTGGTTGCCCAGGCCAAAGAGGCGCACCTCGGCCGCAGCCTCGCGGCGCGTGAGCAACATGTCGAGGTAGGCGAGCAGGCGCTCCGAAGCAGTGGCGCGCCGATCGAGCAGCCATTTGCGCCGGTAGAAGCGGATATTGATCAGCGTGAGGGGGAGCAAGCCCGCGAGAAGGATCGCCGGGAAGACCAGGCTGGCCGACCCGACGTAGAGCAGCAGACCAATTGCCGTGATCAGCGTGGCAGGAAGAGGGAACACATGTTCCATGGTCTGGACCAGGCGCTCGTCAAGCCCACGCTGGGCGCGGTGCAACTGGTCGTAGAAGTCCGGCTGCTCAAAGGTAGCCAGGGGCAGCCGGACCGCCGTGGCCAGCAGGCGTTCGTGAGCCCGCGCCTGCAACCGTTCGCGCACCGTCTCACCGAACCAGTGCGCGGCAGAGGCGAGGACCACTTGCAGGAGACGGACTGCGGTGATGGCAGCGAGCCAGGAGAGGGCCGTGGCCACCGGAGTCTGCCCCATCACCACGCCCACGGCGCTGTCGACCAGCAGGCGCAGGAGCGCCAGCACGGCGATGGGCAGCAGTCCCTCGATAAGGGACAGCGCCCCAATCAGGGCCACCTGACGCGGCCCCAGCTCCCACAAGAAATGCAGCAAGCGCGGAAAGTAGCGCCAGCGTTGCCTCAGGCTATCCGGCGCCTCAGGAGAAGGAGGCACGAGAATCTCCTGTAGGTGGGTCGCGGTACCACGCCGCTTGCATAGCGTACAGGCGCGCATAGGGACCGCCGGCGGCGATCAAGTCGTCGTGGGCGCCCTGTTGGACAATGCGTCCTCCTTCCAGGAAGATGACACGGCCAGCCAGGCGTGCTGAGCCAAGTCGGTGCGAGATGAGCACGACGGTTTTGCCTCGGGCGAGAGCCAGGAACTGGCGGTAGACCTCCTGCTCAGCGAGGGCGTCCAGAGCAGAGGCAGGCTCGTCGAGGACGAGCACGGCAGCGTCACGCAGGTACGCGCGGGCAAGGGCTAACTTCTGCCACTGTCCACCGGAGAGATCCTGACCGTCGGCAAATGACGTTCCGAGCATGGTGTCGTAGCCCCGGGGAAGGCGTTCAATCATCGCGGCGGCGCCGGTAGCCTGAGCTGCGGCGGCAATCGCGGCGTGGTCCTGCAGCAGCTCCAGACGGCCGAAGCCGATGTTGTCACGGATAGTCAGGGCGTACCGCACATGGTCCTGAAAGACGGCGGCAACGCGCGTCTGCCACGCGCCAACCGGGAGATCTTGCAGGTCGCGTCCAGCAACAGTGATGCAGCCCGCCGTCGGGCGATAGAGGCCCAACAGCAGTTTGGCCAGAGTGCTCTTGCCCGCGCCGTTCTCACCGACCAAGGCTATCGTCTCGCCAGGGCGCAGGCATAGGTCAATCTGCGATAGGGAAGGGGTCGCGGCGCCGGGATAGGTGAATGAGACCCCGGCACAGGTGATGCCCTGGCCAAGCCCCAACGGGAGAGGCTCCACAGGCGTGGTGGGCATCTCGGCGGCGGGTAGGTCCAGGAAACGCTGGAGGTAGGCCAGTTCGTGAAGGAGCTTGGCCACGGCCTCGACGCGCGAGGACAGGGGCCAGAGTTGGTCCTGATACGCCTGGGCAGCGAAGAGCAGGGCAATGAACGACCCAGGCGTGAGCACGTGGTGTGCCGCGGCCTGTAGCAGAGCCAGCACCACGGCGGCGTAGACAAGGGCAGGTATGAGTGACCAGGGCAACGCGCGCCGCAGGCTATGCACCCGCAGGTCGGAGGTCTGGTGGAGCAGGCGATCATTGGCGACACGCCAGGCAGCGATGAGGTGGTCGCCCAGGCCGAACAAGCGTACTTCGGCAGCCGAACCACGTTCACTGAGCAGCGAACGCAGATAGAGGACCTGGCGCAGCAGCGGCGTCTGACGTGCGTCGAGGCGCAACAACGCGCCCTGCAGGTGGGTGCGCCATCCCACGGTGACGGCGGTGCCCAGCAGGAGCACGATGGGCAGCGTCAGGGAGGCGCGACCGAGCTGCCAGAGGATCACGGTGCTGCTGGGCACGTACGCGACGAGGCGCTGCAGTTGGGTTAGTTCCTCACCCAGGTTCTGGCCGACGACGCGGCGAGCGCGCTGCAGCTGGTCGTAATAGTCCGCGCTCTCGAACAGTTCCAGGGGCAGGGAGAGGCTCTTGTGCAGGATGAGGGTGTCGACGCGGGCCTTGACACGCTCGTCGAGCCGGGCAGCCATGTAGGGCTGGAAGGTGCGCCCATTGACGGCGATCTTGTCCACGAACAGCAGGGCCAGAGCCAGGGCGAGCCAGGGTACGGAGGGGCCGAGGGCGGCCAGGAGAGGACCCTGATTGCTGCTTGGAATAGGAGGGTGCGCAGCGAGGGCATTGATCAGCCCAGTGGTGGCCATGATGGTCAGGAGCGGTGTCAGTGCGCCGATCAGACTGAGGACACCCAGCAAGGCAATGAAGGGTGGCCAGGGTGTGAGCAGGGTATGTGTGGCGAAGAGGATCAGACGCCACGTCGCCCCTAGACGCTCCTGGAGTCGGCGTGTGGGTGGGTCTACCACAATCCTGGTGCCCTCCGGGAGTCAAAGGGAGTATCGGGTGTGCGGGAGCCGCCCGTCAATTATAGAGCATCGCTCTGCTCAACTTCAACCGGACTCCCCTGATCGTCGACTGGTGTACGACCATATGAGAGCGCTCTCCACGGCGTGGACGACCATGGCGAGGGAGATCTGTCCGGTTCCAGTAGAGGGAAGCAGGGGAGGCAGCAAGGAGGGTATCCTGACTCCGCGAAACACAATGAAGAGATGAGGAGACGGACATTACCATGTCCTCATTGCGCCTGTGCTGGCCGCTCGGTCCATCCGAGTTCGTGTGTGCTCTCGTGAGTATGCTGTGCGCTCACAGCGGCCACGCGTGCTGTCGCGCCTCAGAACATGACAGAGGGACGGATGACAGGCGTAAACTCCCACAGCGCACGTCTGTCGTCGGAGGCCGCCCAGGACGCGAGCCAGTCGCTGAGAGACGCGGCCTCGACCTCGTCATCGAGATACCGGCGCAGGACGCACCCGCCAGGACGCGACGCGCGCCCTCACGCCAGGGGACGTGCTGCCGCTGACTGAGCAGATGTTCGCCACGCGTGAGAGCAGTGCCGCGGAGGCAGCGGACGCCGATGTGGTGTTCCTCCCGGTCGATCCCACGGCACGCGCTGCCACCACGGCGCCAGGCGCCGCTGCGGACAGCGGCTGGATGCTCGGCCATGTCGGCGCGCATGTGATTGCGGTGGGTGCGACTCAGGCGCGTGGGGTCGCGGTCGCGGGACGTGCGCGCGATGCGACGCCCTGGACGATGATGACGACCACGTGGCAGGTATGGGACCAGCTCGCCGAGAGCTGCCGCATGTGTCTGGCCTTGCGCGGCGCCTGGCCTGATACGCCCCACCTTGATGTGGCGCCGGTCTTGATCCCCGGGTTCGGTCCGCTCAACACGGTGGGGCAGACCGTGCGCGGCATCGTCCACGCCGAGGAGCGCCGCGCTCACCTGCGCGCCTTCCTGGGCCACGCGCGCCTGGTGCCCCAGCACGAGGAAGGAGCGTCCCCTGGACATTGTTGACCTCCATGAGCGTGCGCTCGATGAGACGGCCCGCCTTATCGATGGCCTGCACGCTGACCAGATGGCGCTGCCCACGCCCTGCGCGGCGTGGGACGTGCGGGCGCTGCTTGCCCACCTCATCGGAGGCAACCTGCGCTGGGCAGCTCTGACCCAGGGGGAGCCGCTACGGCGCGAACCGGGGCGAGGAGAGGGGCCACGCCCTGACCTGCTGGGCGACGATCCGGCGGGCGCCTATCGCCGCTCGGCCACGCTGCTTGCGGAGGCGTGGCAGGACCCGGCCCTGCTTGACCAGTCGTTTGAGCTGCCCGTCGGGGTCATGGCGGGACGCGCGGCGCTCGAGGCGCATCTGGTCGAGACGGTGGCCCACGCCTGGGACCTGGCCCGGGCCACAGGGCAGCAGCTCGCGTTCGATCCCGATGTCGTGGGAGCCGCCGCGCGCTTTGCCCGCTCCCGCGTGCCCTGTGAGCGCCCCCCCGGCGCACCGGTCGCTCCCGCGTGCCCCGTGAGCGCCCCCCCGGCGAGTCGTTCGCTCCTCCGGTCCCGGTGGCGGACGACCTGCCCGCGATTGAGCGTTTCGCGGCGTAGTGTGGCGCACGCCGTGACACCGCTCCCTGCCGGTCCTCGTCGCTCTCGCTGACCGATGCTGGCCCCGCGGCGTAGTGTGGCGCACGCAGGCTGCCGATGCCCGGTCTGGCCCCGTGGCTCAGTGTGGCGCCGGTAGGTCAGTGCCGTTCCGTGGCGCGCGGTCCATCCCCCCCTCTTCCGCTGTGACGGGCGCTGTTGCGCAGGACCTGCCCGCACGGCTCATAGCAGCTCGCCCTGACGCCGCTCAGGAGGGGTGAACGGCAGCCCCAGCAGCCCGAAGGTCGTCGCCTCGTCGGGCGGTTCCCGTACCGCGCCATCCTGCCCGCGCTGCTGCCCGCTTGCTCCCAGGCACTGCCGCGTGCGGCGCTTCCGCCGCGCCAGGACACCGGCGCCGAACGCGGCGTTGCCTGTGCGCACCAGTAGGGTGAGGCTCCACACTTCGCCAGCACATGGGGCACACATATTTGCAATGGTGTTGGCCTTTTTCTCTCCCAGGTTTCATGGCCTCGCACCTCTGGCGGATAGACATAACGGAGGCTCTTGAGCGATGATTTTAAGGCCACGATTGCTGCTCGTATATGTGCCCCAAGTCGTGGCGACGTGTGGGTGAGGCCCCCCTTGTCCGGCTGAGCCAGGCACAGGTCCACCCGCGGGTCGGGGTGGGCGAGCAGAGCGGGCTGGTTGTCGCGCCGCGCAGGGGTGTCTCCCGTGGTGAAGCGGGAGCGGCCCTGGCGTGTTCGGGCGCTCGTGCGGGGCAGTGGTCGCCCGGTCACCAACGAGGCCGGCGGCGCTGGGGTGCTGATGGATCCCGCGCATCGGGATGATCCACACCGTCCCCAGCGGATATAAGAGACGGCGGATACGAGCCTGTGTCCGGCATATCAGAGGCACCGCACGCCCAGATACGAGCCGTGTCAGAGCACGCGCCCTATGCTCATGCACGACCAGGTCGCCGCGCAGACGCCGGAGACAGGAGGCGTGGGCCAGCGCCGCCGTGGTCAAGATGAGGTGGGGGAGGGAGATGGACGCACGGGTAGAAAGTCAGCCTCTCAGGCGCTTCTTGCGCGACGCTCTGCGTGTCAACGAACGAGCGCTATCTGATCAGCCTTGCGGACAGTGGGCGTGGCGGGGCAGGAGTCCGGGACAGGCGGCTCGGATGGCCCAGCGGGCCGCTCCTCCGTCGCCCCATGGTGACCTCCCACCCCGGCCCCTTTCCCCGCCCCGCAGGCGGCGCGGTGATCACCGTCTCCCCATTGAGGAAGAAAGGAGCACATGACCATGGATAGCCCACACAGCGTCCCCAGAAGCCGGAGCGGGGCCCTGGCCCTGCTGGCCGGTAGTCTGGCCGCCCTGCTCGGCCTGGGTTCCCAGGCAGCCAACGCGGCGGCCCCCAGGGCAACGCGCACGCCGACTGTCCCTACGCCGGCACACCCGCCGCCGGCGACCACACCGCCAGTGGCGCGTCCGTCGTCGGCCACACCAACGCCGCCAAGGGGCATCCAGCGCGGGCACTGGGAGGATGCCGTGTACGCGTTGCAGACGTACAAAGCGGCGCGTTACCAGAGCTTCTTCACCCAGTTGGGCGCGGCGGGGTGGGAGCTGGTGGGCCAATCAGCCTACGCCAGCCCGGGCAGCCAGGCCGCCGATGTCCGGCTGGTCACCTTTAAGCGGCCCCGCTGAGCGGCGGCGTGTCAGGGAGGAGGAGACGATGAGCCGTGGCGGGGACAGGAGTGACCAGCGCGCCCGTCCCACTCCTGCCACCCTGCGCGCGCTCCCCGCGCGGACGCCGGCGGCACGGGCGGCGGAGCCACGGCGAGGGGAGCGGAGCGAGGTCAGGCCAGCGCCCGCCTCGGGCCGGATCAGCCCGGAGCGGGAGGAGGCGCGGCGCTACCGGGAGGAGCGTCAGAAGGACCTGCTGGCCCACTGGCGACTGACCCATCCCACCATCGCCGAGCAGCAGATGGTGGCCGCGCTGGCCGCGGCGGGGGAGCGCTACGGGGTGGACTACGAACGCGAGTTCAAGATCGCGCCCTGCCTGCACGCCGACTTTACGTTCCCCGAAGATCGGTTGATCGTCGAGGTGTATGGCGGAATTCACAGCCGGGAGTTCTTCAACCGGGGCGGGGCGCGGGAAAGTGACGACGCCCGGCGGATCGGGCGGATCGAGGCGCTGGGCTGGGAGGTGCTGGTGATCGACTACCGGGCGCTGAGCCAGGAGCGCTGGGCGGCCACCGTCGAGCGGGTGGCCGCCTTCCTGGAGGAGGGCCGTGGCCGGTGGCCGGCGCCCACCAGCGTGGAGGCCAGGACACCCGGAGTCCAGGTAGAGAGTGACTGAAGGAGGGTATGACGATGCAGGACAGAGACGACGGATATAGAGGCGCCCAGCATGGCGTGGACCAGCGGGGGAGGGGGAGCCAGGAGCCGCCATGGGCGGAGGGCTGCGTGTTGCTGGTGCTGCCCTCCGCCTTCGAGGAGGGGTTGGGCCTGCTGCCCCAGCGTCCGCCCATCGCGGTGGGCCAGTGGACGGCGATCCTGCGCCGCGAAGGCTACACGGCCCACTGGATACCGGCGTCGGCCATTGAGGATGGCCCCTACGCCGGCGGCATCGTGGTGATGGCCACCCGGCCCGACGATGGCCGCCACTATATCGCGGTGCCACCCGAGGCGGTACACGCCCTGGCTGGCGTACTCTCTCCCCAAGACTATCGGCGTGTCCAGGAGGACCTTCGCGCCCTCCGCGCGGGCGACAGATGGGACGGCGTAGAGGGCCTGGGAGAAGAGAGGATGCACAGCCGCCATTCGCGGGGCGGATCCGTGGGTGACGACGATGCGGCGCCGGCGGCCTTCCAGGCTGTCACCGTGTTCTGGCTGGACGCGGTGGCCTGGCGGGAGCGCCACGTCGCCGTTCCGGTGCATGCCCCCATCGCGGTGGGCGCGTGGGCGCGCACCATCCGCGCCGGGCAGATGCGCGTGACCCTGCCGCCCCAGGGCCATCCCCTGCCGCCGGATGGCCCCTGCCCGGGCGGGTACGTCGTGGAGGTAGACGACGCCGAGGGCCACCGCTACTTCGCCCTGCCGCCTGAGGCCTGGGCCGTGGCCGTGGACCTGGCCCGCGCGAGTCCACAGGGCGGCGCGGGGGAGACGCACAGAGAGACAGGCGAGAGGGACGATGAGCGAGAGGAGGATGACTGATGAGTTTGTTCGACGACGGGCGGACGCGGGCCTTGAAGGCCCAGCTCAAGGCGCTGGATGCGCCCCACTACCGGGTGAGCGTACGGACGCCGGATGACCGGGTGCAGGTCGCCGTGTTATCGGCCGCTGACCTGCTTGGGCAGGAGCGCTGGCTGCGCGGGCAGAACGAGGCGGGGGCGCAGGTACGTCTCCGCCCGGCGGACCCCGCTGGCCTGGTGTTGGTGGGACCACTGAGCAGCCGGCAACGCGCCGCAATGGAGGAGGATGGCTTCCCCGGCGCACTGGTGACCCGCCTGGGCGCTAATCGCTACGAGGTGTGGGTTCGCTTGGCTGGCGGGTCGCTGCCGCGTGGTATGGAGGAGGCGATGGGGCAGGCGCTCAACGCTCACTACACCGACGGCGGCGCGTCCGGCGCGTCCCTGGCCGGGGCTCTGGCCGCTGGCCTGGAGGACCCCCGCAACCCCTGGACACGCAGCGCCGATGGACAGGGCGTCTACGTCACCGTGGCGGCGCACAGCCGCATCATCGCTCCCAGCGCCCTGGCGCTACGTGACGAGCTGCTGGAGCACATGCGGCTGCCCCAGGACTACTTCTCCCCACGAGGACACGACCGGCCCGACCATGGTGATGGTCAGGACCACGACCACCCAGCGGACCACCTCGTGTCGGGCCACGAGCGACCAGACCGGGGTGTGGTGGCCGAGTTGGAGCGCCCCGACCCAGGGGAGCAGGACCGTGGAGACGATGGATGGGCGGCGACCACTGCCGCCATGGCAGTCCGCTCTCGCACGGCGGTAGAGGTGGGTGAGCAGGTGGACCCTCCCCAGCGTGGCGTCGTCGGCGTTGCCAGCGAGGCCATGTTAACACAGGCCCCCGAGCGAGACGAGACGTTGGCCGAGCAGTTCGCTGCACTCCGAGAGCAGATCCTGAGCCGCAACCGCAAGGGCCTCGACGCCCGTCAGGCCGAGTTCGCCGCGGCCCACCAGCTCTCCCGTGCATACCCTCACCTCACCACGGTCGAGCTGCGGCAGGCACTGGATCAGGGTGGGGCAACGGGCCAGGGCACGGCAGGCCTGCCCGCCGACCGGGACGCCTATATCGCGCGCACCGCCGAACGGGTGCTGACCCAGCCACAGCGCCCAGCACCGGCAGGGGCACGCGCCACGGGAGCAGAGCGATGAGTGTGCAGGTTGCATTTCGCCCAGCGGAGGGCAGCGAACGCTCCCTGAGGGAAGCGAGGCAGGATAAAGGCCACTCCTGCGCCACTACTATCCTGCCCTTTTCCTCCTGGTGTGCCGTGATCGGCCCACTACTGACCCCACCAACCGCTAGTGATGCCGCTAGTAGGCGCGTCGAGGCGCTCGCCGGCGCCCGCCGGCGCAGTTTGCAGGGTGAGGAGGAGGCAGGGTGACCGCACAGATCGGGTTGTGGCTGACACCAGGGACCATCGCCGTCCTCAAAGCAGAGGCCCGGCGGCGGGGCGTGAAGTATTCCGCGCTGGCCGAAGAGCTGATTGTTGGTGGCCTGGCTGCCCAGACGGCAGGCAGGCTGGAGGAGCGCGCGCTGCCGGTGTTCACGGCCGTGGTGCAGCAGGTGGTGGCCGAGCAGTTACGCCGGCAGGAGCGGCGGCTGGTGGCGCCACTGGGGCCGCTCGCCCGCGATGCGGGGCTGGCCGCGCGGCTGGCCTACGCCCATCTGTACCGCGATCACCCCGAAACAGCGGAGGGTGACTGGCAGGAGGCCAGCGCGCAGATGGAGGCGGCGGTGCGCGACACGGGGTCCGCCGCTCCGAGCGAGGAGCGCACGCGGATGGCCCAGCGCTAGGTGTGCCGGATGGCGCGGCGCCAGGAGAGCGAGAAGGAGGAGACCGGGACATGACCACGAGACAGATGCTGCTCTGGCTGCCGGAGGAGACGGTGGCTGCCGTACGGACCCGGGC
>JAABUM010006054.1_pt1 | contig 12155 bp, 10 predicted proteins | sample 5559161 | NCBI WGS metagenome assembly JAABUM01 (sample SAMN10711868, study PRJNA513369) | rock metagenome | isolation source: Antarctica rocks | place: Antarctica: Victoria Land, Siegfried Peak nord | reverse complement strand
AGGCGATGGCGGCGGTGGAAGCCCAACTCACCCGCTTACCCCGCCTCGAGAAATGGTTCGTAGACATCGCCTGCCCATCACCATCGCCCTCGCCCTGGGAGGCGTAATTGCTTGCGCGTCCCTAAGGGCTCGCGCAGCGGTCCAGCATCGACCGGCGAGGGCCGCCGAAGCTTGATATGCGCCGCCCAGGCGCTGCGTGCAGGCAACCTCGACAGGGGCGGTAGCGCCGCCGACCACATACCTGTCGACCTGCGAGACACACCAGCAGCGCCGGGCGCATGTCGCGTCGTAACCGTTATCGACTTTGAATAGACCCTGAGATCGCGCCCCGAATTTGGGCAATTTCATCCCGCCTATGGCATACTTCACGCTCTACAGGCGTAACCACGTTTTGCACGGCATCGCGCGGGCGTGCAACGGTGCGTCCGCCCGCGAGACGCTACCGATCGGATGGTTTGGGCGTGGCAGAGACGAGCAGAGCGCATGGGGCCGGGGCCGACGCCCCCGCCTACGCGGCGGTGCGGGAGGGGTGGCCGATCATCGCCGGGGTGGCGGCGCTCGCGCTGCCGCTGGGCGCGCTCGATCGCCGCCTGCTCTGGCCGTCGCTGCTCCTGGCGGGCGCGATCGCGGGCTTCTTCCGCGATCCACGGCGCGTCGCCCCGCCCGACGATGACTGCATCTACGCCGCCGCAGATGGCATCGTCCTCGCTGTGGACGAGGTCGATGAGCCGTGGTTCATCGGCGGGCGCGGCCTGCGGATCGTCACCTTCCTCAGCCTCTTCAACGTCCACGTCAATCGCACACCGGTGGCCGGTCGGTTGGTGAAGATTCACCACATCGACGGCGGCTACGCCCCGGCGATGAATCGGGTCGGCGCGGAGAAGAACGAGCGCCAGTTGCTCGCGATCGACGGCGCGCGCGGGCCGCTCGTGATCGTCCAGGTCGCCGGGTTGCTGGCGCGGTGCATCCGCCTCTGGGTCGCGCCGGACACCGCCTTGCGGGCGGGGCAGAAGATCGGGATGATCAAGTTCGGCTCCCGCACCGACGTGATCGTGCCGCTCGGCACGGCGCGTGCGCTCGTCGCCAAGGGCGACCGGGTCAGAGCGGGCATCACCCCGCTCGCCCGCTACGAATACACCACCGCCCAATAATCCTTATCGCTCCGCCGTTGAAACGTGGCGACGTGACGGACGTTGGACAGCTGGATAGGACATTAGGGAAAGGGATGCGCTTGAGGGGTAAGGTTCGGCAGGGCTGCCAGCAGATTCCGAATGTGATCACGTTCGGCAATCTCCTCTGCGGGGTCGCGGCGATCATGCTGGCGATGGATCACCACTTCACGACCGCCGCCGCGCTGATCTTCCTCGCCGGGGTTCTCGATGTGCTGGACGGGGTGATCGCACGACGAATGCGCGGCTCGAATCCGTTCGGCGAATCGCTCGACGCCCTCGCCGACATCATCTCCTTCGGTGTCGCCCCCGCCCTGCTCGTCTACACCGTCTTCCTGCATCGCTGGCCGGTCTTCGGCGTCCTCGTGGCCGGGGGCTACGTGGTCTGCGGTGCCTGGCGGCTCGCTCGCTTCGCCGCCAGCGAGCGCGGTCCATTCTTCCAGGGGCTCCCGATCACGATGGGCGGGATGTCCCTCGCCACCTTCCTCTTCTATCCCACCTTCTGGACCCCCCACGCCGTCGCCGCGCTGACGCTGATCCTCGCGGCGCTGATGGTCAGCCAGTTCCGTTTCCCGAAGATCCCGATGTTGCTGCGCCCGTTCCCGCGCCCGACACGCCCGCTCATCGCCGCGCTGCTGGCGGTCGCGGCGCTCGTCATCTCCCCGGCGGCGGTGCTGACGGCACTGGGCGGCACGTACTTCGCGGTGGCGCTGCTGGAGAACATCGGCTTCTGGGAAGCGATGGCCGATGGCCCGGTCGGCGAGGCGGTCGCCCGAATGCGTGCGCGCCATCAGGGGCGCTGAGCCGCCAACGGATAACGTCTTCGCCGCATCGCGCGCCCACGTCAGAACGGATGTGGGCGCGCGACTTTCTCGCCATTGGCATCCGCTTTGCGCTACCCTGACCAGCGGCGATCGCCCGCGACGGGCGCGCTATCACGACGGTACGCATGGAGGAGTCGGGCGATGACCGCGAACGACAGGACCGCCGAGGAACGCCGGACGATCGTCGGTATCTTCGACGATGCCGCGCACGCCGAGCGCGCGCTGACCGGTTTGCGCGAGGCGGGCATCCGACCCGAGCAGGTCTCGGTCGTGGCCCGCGACGCCGAGGACCGCGCCACCCTGACCGATCGGGGCGAGGATGCGGAGGACGCGGCGGGGGGTGCGGTCACCGGGGGGATGATCGGCGGGCTGGCCGGGTTCCTGATCGGGGTCAGCGCGCTGGTGATCCCCGGCATCGGCCCGATCGTCGGTTCCGGCATCATCGTCGCCACCCTGGCGGGCGCGGGGCTCGGCGCGGCGGCGGGTGGCCTGATCGGCGCGCTGACCGCGCAGGGGGTGCCGGATGTGGAAGCCCGGGTCTATCAGTCGCGCGTACAAGAGGGGCAGATCCTGCTGACGGTCCACGCCGAGAGCGATGAGGAGGCGCGGTCGGCCCAGCGCGTCCTCCGTAGCCGACAGGGCGATGCCGTACGCGCCTACGGCACCGGGGCGGCGCAGGCCGCGATGGCGCATCTGAGCCGAGAGGAGGACGCCATGACGGAGCGGACCGATAGGGACACGGACCAGGCGCTGCGCGAGGAGGAAGAGACGGCTCAGGAGCCGACCCCCGATGTCGAGGGGGAGACGAGCGTGCCGACATCCACGAGCGTCGGGGGCGCGAGCGGCATCGGCATGGGGCCGGGTGCCGCCGCCACGCTGACCGACATGCCCACGGGCGGCGGTGCGCGCGAGGCCGAACGCCGGAGCTGAGGCGCGCGGGGCGGTCAGCGCCATGCGCCACGGTGATGGCGCTGGTGCGCGCCGACTCAGCGTCGACAGGCGAAGAAGAAGGCGGGCGGCACGTTGCGCGCGACCCAGTGGGTCTCCACCCGCCCGAAGAGCGCGCCAAGCAGCGGGCGGATGTAGGGCGAGTATTGATAGGGCGTGAAGAGTCCGCCCGGCGCGAGCGCCCGGGCGGACGCGCGCAGGATCTGCTCCCGCAGCGATGCGGGCATCGCCGTGTACGGGATACCGGAGATGATCACCTCCGCACCGTCCCAGCCCAGCGCGCCGATGTGCCGCTCGATCCGCGCCGCCGAGCCGCGCACGGCGATCAGGCGGGGATCGGGGAACTGCGCGCGGAGGTCTTCGATGAAATGCGCCTCGGTATCGAGCGCGAGGAGTTGTGCATCGGGGGCCAGACGGCGCAGGAGCTCCCGCGTGAAGACGCCGGTCCCCGGCCCATACTCGACGATCCGCCGCGCCCGCCCGAAATCGATCTGATCGAGCATCGCCCCGACCAGGAAGCGCGAACTCGGCGTCACCGAGCCGATCGTGCGCCAATCGCGCAGAAAGCTCCGCAAGAAGACCTCGCGGTCGTCCGTCGCCCCGTTCGCCAAGCGTCCTCCTCCTCGTGCGCTTTGCCCCGCCTCGACGGCTACGCGGGCACGGCCCGCGATTATCTCGCGCAACTATACGCGACCACCGCCGCGCCGCGCCCCTTGACGCCCCCCGGCACCGCTTCGTATAATCCTGGCGCTCGCCGCGTGCGTGCGAGCTTGGTGCGGCGCGATGACCGCCGCCGGGATGGCACGGCGATGGAGCGAGATGGTCGGCGCACCGCCAGACAACCACGACGCGAGAATGACCGAAGCCTCTGGGTTCACGGACCCACAGGCTTTTTTCTTATCCGCCGGAACCCGGCAGGATCGCGCGGGGCGGCGCTCGTCCCGGCAGCAGGGGTGAGCGATGCCGCGTGAACTCTTGATCCACGGCGGTCGCGTGATCGATCCGGCCAGCGGTCGCGACCGAACCGGCGATCTGCTGATCCGCGACGGCGTGATCGTCGCCTGCGACGACGCGATCGCCCCGCCGGACGGTGCGGCGATCATCGAGGCGGCGGGATTGGTCGTGACCCCCGGCTGGATCGATCTGCACGCGCACCTGCGCGAGCCGGGCTTCGAGTACAAGGAGACGATCGCGGGCGGCGCGCGGGCGGCGGCGCAGGGTGGCTTCACCACGATCTGCTGCATGCCCAATACCAGGCCGGCGCTCGATAGCCCGGAGCAGCTCCGCTTCGTCCTCGACCGGGCGCGCGGGGCGGCGGTGCGTGTCCTACCGATCGCCACGATCACGCGCGGGCGGGCGCTGACGGAGCCGGTTGATTTCGCGGCGCTCGACGCGGCGGGGGCGATCGGCTTCTCCGACGATGGCGAATCGACCAGCTCGACCCCGGCGATGCTGGCGGCGCTGGAGGCCAGCAAGGCGTTGGGGCGCCCGATCATGGTCCACTGCGAGGATCCGGCCCTCGTCGCGGGGGGTGGCATCAACACCGGCCCGGTCGCCGACGCGCTCGGCCTGCCGGGGAGTCCCGACGTGGCGGAAGAGGTGATGCTGGCGCGCGATCTGACCCTCGCCGCCGCGACCGGCGGCTGGCTCTTCGCCTGCCACACCACCACCGCGCGCGGGGTGGCGCTGATCCGCGAAGCCAAGGCGCGCGGCGTCCACGTCACCGCCGAGGTCACGCCGCACCACCTCGCCCTCACCGACGAGTGGGTGGGCGGGCGACGGCATCTCCACTGGGAGGAGCCGTTGCCGCCGGGTGCCCCGGCCAACCCCGACACGAAGGTCAACCCGCCGCTCCGCACCGGGGCCGATATCGAGGCGCTGGTGGCGGGGCTGCGCGATGGCACGATCGACACGATCGGGACCGACCACGCCCCGCACGCCCCGCGCGACAAGCCCGCCGATTTCGGCGCGGCGGCCTCGGGGATGCTCGGCTTCGAGGTCGCCCTGCCGACGCTGCTCAGCCTCGTCCGCGCGGGGGCGCTCGAGCTGCCGCTGATCGTCGCCAGGCTGACCGTCGCCCCCGCCGCCGTCCTCGGCGACGCAGTCCCGCAGGGCACCGGCACCTTCGCCCCCGGTGCCCCGGCGGACGTGACGATCTTCGACCCGGAGCGCCGCTGGACGGTCACCCCGGAATCCCTGGCCTCGTCGAGCAAGAACACCCCGCTCCTCGGGCGGGAATTGCAGGGCGCGGTCACGCACACGCTCGTCGGGGGCGAGGTGCGCTACCGTGCCTGAGGCCGTCGCCCCGCCGCGCTACCGTTTGCGCCCGGCCACGGCGGGAGACTTCGCTTTTCTCCACGTACTCCACGTCGTCACTCTGAAGGGGTACGTGACACAAACCTGGGGCTGGGACGACGCGGCGCAGGCGGCGCGTTTCCGGGACGGATTCAGGCCGGAGGCGAGCCAGATCGTGCTGGTGGACGGCCTCCCCGTTGGCGTCCTCGCGGTCGAACGCCGCCCCGATGCGTTCTTCATCGCCAACATCGCGATCGTCCCGGAGCAGCAGGGGCACGGAATCGGGGCGGCGCTCATCGGCGACGTGCTGGCCGAAGCCGCGCGGGCGGGCGTGGCGACCCGGCTGCAAGTGCTGCGCGTCAATCCGGCCCGCCGCCTCTACGAGCGCCTCGGCTTCGCGATCGAGGGCGAGACGTCGACCCACTATCTGATGCGCGCCGACCCGGACAGGCAGGCGGCATCCCCGTTGCGTGCCGAATCGAATGGAAGAGGGTAGGGCATGGCCGCACCGGCGTCGATACCGCCTTTCCGGCTGAACATCGAGGAGTCTTTACGCTCCCTCGCGCGCGACCCGGCCTGGCCGCGCAAGCTCGGCCTTGGCATCATCTGGAGCCTGCTGAGTTTCACGATCGTCGGAGCCTTCTTCGTGCAGGGCTACATGCTGCTGCTGCTGGAGCGGGTGGCGCGCGCCGAACCGCTGCCGCTGCCGGAGTGGGAGGATTACGGGGGGCTGCTGCGCCGGGGCTGGCGGGTCTTCGTGACGAACCTGGTCTATCAGTTGCCGCTGATCGTGCTCTGGATCATCCTGGGTGTCGCCTCGTTCGGGCTGATCGTGGCCTTCATTGGCACGATTCGCCATAGTGGCGGTAGTCGCGGCGCGAACCCGCTGCTCTTCTCGCCGTTCCTCCTCCTGTTGATCATCCCGATCGGTTTGCTGCTGGCCCTCCTGGGCTTCCTGATCGGGCTGATCATCCCGGCGGCGCAGGCGCAACTGGTCCTCCATGACCGGCTCGGCGCGGCGTTCGATCTCGGCGCGGTCCTGGCGTTCATCCGCCGCAATCTGGGCCAATACGCGATCGCGGTGGCCCTCTCCATCGGCGCGGGGCTGCTCCTCGGCGGGCTATCGGCGGGGACGCGCTTCACCTTCAACTTCAACGGGAGTGGTGGGCGGCACTTCTGGCTGGAACCGGCCTTCATCATCGCGATCATCTTCACCGTGTTCCTCGTCGCGCTGCGCACGATCGCCGCTTTCTTCGTACAACTCTGCTTCTTCCATCTCCTCGGCCAACTTTGCTGGTACGATCGTCAGGTCACGGCGCGGGGGATCGATGGGGGCTGAGCATGGGCGACAGGCCGACAGCGTTCGGTACGCGCCCGATGACGCGCACCGAACGCTGAGGCCGATTCCATACATGACAACGGGCGATGGACGACGATGACGGGCGCATTCGGCAGGCGGTCGGGCGCGTGACGAGAGGGAGGGCGTGGGGATGCAGCGTTACGATGGACTGACGGCGGCCCTGGCGCTGGAAGACGGGCGGATCTTCCGGGGGGAATCGTTCGGCGCGGCGGTCGAGGTGGGGGGTGAGATCGTCTTCACCACCTCGATGACCGGCTACCAGGAGGTGGCGACCGATCCCTCGTTCAACGGGCAGATCGTCTGCTTCACCTACCCGCTGATCGGCAATTACGGCGTGACCCCCGCCGACGACGAGTCGTTCCAGCCCTGGGCGCGTGGCGTGATCGTCCGCGAATACAGCGACGAGCCGAGCAATTGGCGCTCGGTCGGCTCGTTCGCCGCCTACCTGCGCGAGCACAATATCCCCGGCATCATGGGGGTCGATACGCGCGCGCTCACCCGGCACCTGCGCGACCGGGGGCTCCTGCGCGGCGTGATCGTGCCGGACCGGCGCGGGCTGAGCGACGAGGAGTTGGTGGCGCGCGCCAAGGCGGCCAGGCTCCCTTCCGAATACAATCCCGTCGCCGAGACCTCGATCCCGGCGATCGAGACGACCGGCAACCCGGATGGCGCACACGTCGTCGTCCTCGACTGCGGGCACAAGCGCAACATCATCCGCTCGCTCGAACGGCGTGGCCTGAAGGTGACGGTCGTGCCGTGGGACACCCCCTACGAGACGATCGCGGCCCTGGAGCCGGATGGCATCACCACCTCGCCCGGCCCCGGCGACCCGGAGAACGCCGAGGCGACGGTGAACACGGTGCGCCAGATCATCGAGCACGAGATTCCCTTCATGGGCATCTGCCTCGGGCATCAACTCCTCGCGCTCAGCATCGGCGCGGAGACGAGCCGCCTGCACTACGGCCACCGGGGCGGCAATCAGCCGGTGAAGGATCTGCTCGATGGTCGCGTCTACATCACCTCGCAGAACCACGGCTTCAAGGTCGATCCGGCGCACTTCCCGACCGCCGATGGCTGGCGGGTCGGCAAGATCAACCTCAACGACGGCTCGGTGGAGGGGCTGGAACACGAGACCCGGCCCGCCTTCTCGGTGCAATATCATCCGGAGGGTGCGCCCGGCCCGCAGGACAACCAGTATCTCTTCGATCGGCTGGTGGGGATGGTCGAGGACTATAAGGGCAAGCGCGGCTAGGGGCCGACTGTCCACGTTCACACCGGCAGGCGATAAGGGCTGGCGGGCGAGAGGATGCTGGGGCGCACCGGGAGAAAGGGAGCAGGCGTGGCACAAGAGATCAAGAAGGTACTCGTCATCGGCTCCGGGCCGATCGTGATCGGTCAGGCCGCCGAGTTCGATTATGCCGGGACGCAGGCTTGCCGCGCCCTCCGCGAGGAGGGGATCCAGTCGGTCCTGGTCAACTCCAACCCGGCCACGATCATGACCGACGAAGGGGTGGCCGATGTCATCTACATCGAGCCGCTGACGGTCGAGGTGGTGCGGCGGATCATCGAGCGGGAACGCCCGGATGCCTGCCTCCCCACCCTGGGCGGGCAGACCGGCCTCAATCTGGCGATGGAGCTGCACGCTGCGGGGGTCTTCGAGGAGTTCGGTGTACGCTTGCTCGGCGCGAACCCGGAGACGATCCGCATGGCCGAGGATCGCGAGGCGTTCAAGGATCTGCTGATCCGCATCGACGAGCCGGTGGTGGAGAGCGCGATCGTCCACACGCTGGCGGAGGCGCATGCCTTCGCGGCCCAGGTGCCACCACCACTGGTGATCCGCCCCGCCTACACCCTCGGCGGCACGGGCGGCGGCATCGCCTTCACGATGGACCAGCTCGATAGCGCGGTCCGCAAGGGGATCGAGGCGAGCCCGATCGGGCAGATCCTCCTCGAACGCTACCTCAACGGCTGGAAGGAGATCGAGTACGAGGTGATGCGCGACAGCGCGGACACCTGCATCACGATCTGCAACATGGAGAACCTGGATCCGATGGGGGTCCACACCGGCGACAGCATCGTCGTCGCCCCCAGTCAGACCCTCTCCGACCGCGAATATCAGATGCTCCGCTCGTCGGCGCTGAAGATCATCCGCGCGCTCGGCATCGAGGGGGGCTGCAACGTGCAGTATTCGCTCGATCCGCACTCGTTCCAGTACTACGTGATCGAGGTCAACCCGCGCGTCAGCCGTTCCTCGGCGCTCGCCTCCAAGGCGACCGGCTACCCGATCGCCCGCCTCGCCGCGAAGATCGCCGTCGGACGGCGGCTCGACGAGGTGCCGAACGCCGTGACCGCGAAGACGGTCGCCGCCTTCGAGCCCGCGCTCGACTACTGCGTGGTTAAGATTCCGCGCTGGCCCTTCGACAAGTTCGTCCGCGCCGATCGCACCCTCGGGACACAGATGAAGGCGACCGGCGAGGTGATGGCGATCGACCGCTCGTTCGAGGCGGCGCTGCAAAAGGCGATCCGCTCCCTCGAAAATGGCACGCAGGACCTCGCCTGGGAAGCGCCCGAGTGGCAGGAGGCGGGGGGCGAGGCGCAGATCCTCGAACTCGTCGCCCGCCCGACCGACCTACGCCTCTGGGCGCTCGCCGCCGCCCTCCGCCGCGGCTACACACCGGAAGATCTCTCGACGCGGAGCGGGTACGATCCCTGGTTCACCCGCAAGCTCGCCCGCCTCGTCGCCACCGAGCGCGAGATCGCGGCGGCGAGCACCGACATCGGTCCCGCACTCCTCTGGCGCGTCAAGCGGCTGGGCTTCTCCGACCGCCAGATCGCCCGCCTCGCCGGCCTGCCGACCGAAGCGATCACCGAACGTCGCCGCGCCGCCGGGATCGAGCCGGTCTACAAGACGGTCGATACCTGCGCCGCCGAGTTCACCGCCGTCACGCCGTACTTCTACTCCACCTACGAGGAGGAGGACGAGGCCACGCCGCTGCCCGGTCCGAAGGCGGTCGTCCTCGGCTCCGGCCCGATCCGCATCGGGCAGGGGATCGAGTTCGACTACTGCTCGGTCCAGGCGGCCCAATCGCTCGACCGGGCGGGCGTCGCCTCGATCATGATCAACTCCAATCCCGAGACGGTCTCCACCGACTTCGATACCAGCGACCGCCTCTACTTCGAGCCGCTGGACGATGAGAGCGTGATCGAGGTCATCCGCCACGAGGCGATGGCCGGGAGCGCGACCCCGATCGACACCCCGGCGGTCGTGCAGTTCGGCGGACAGACGGCGATCAACCTCGCCGCGCCGCTCGACCGCGCCGGGATCCCGATCATCGGCACCTCGCGCGATGTCATCGATACCGCCGAGGATCGACGGCGCTTCGAGGCGTTCCTGCGCGGCATCGGCATCCCGCAGCCCCCCGGCGCGGCGACGAACTCCCTTGAAGAGGCGCTGCGGACCGCCGAGCGGATCGGCTACCCGATCCTGGTCCGCCCCTCCTACGTCCTCGGCGGGCGGGCGATGGAGGTGGTCCACACGCCGGACTACCTGCGCCGCTACCTGACGACGATGGTCGAGTTCAGCGGGCACCCGATCCTGATCGATAAGTATCTGGAAGGGAAAGAGCTCGAAGTCGACGCGATCTGCGACGGCGAGCGGGTGTTGATCCCCGGCATCATGGAGCACATCGAGCGCACCGGGGTCCACTCGGGCGACTCGTTCGCGGCCTACCCGCCGCAGCACCTCTACCCGGACGAGCGCCAGCAGATCATCGAGTACACGACGAAGATCGGCCTCGAACTCGGCGTGCGCGGCCTGATGAACGTCCAGTACGTCAGCCACGGCGGACGGATCTACGTGATCGAGGTCAACCCGCGCTCCAGCCGCACGGTGCCGTTCATCTCCAAGGTGACCGGCGTGCCGCTGATCGCCCTCGCCACCGGGATCATGCTCGGGCGGACCCTCGCCGAGCAAGGGTATGGGGGCGGTCTCTGGCCGGAGCAGTCGCTCGTCGCGGTCAAGGGGCCGGTCTTCTCCCACGCCAAGCTGCGCGGGGTGGAGGTCGGGCTCGGGCCGGAGATGAAATCGACCGGCGAGGTGATGGGGGTCGATACGACCTTCGCCGCCGCCTTCTACAAGGCGATCCTCTCCGCCAACATGGGGCTGCCGAAGGGGGGCGGCGTCCTCCTCAGCCTCGCCGACCTCGATAAGTCCGACGCCGCGCCGATGATCGAGGCGCTGGTACGCCTCGGCCATCCCCTCTACGCGACCGAGGGGACCGCGTCCTTCATCGACCGCCTGGGGATGCCGGTGCAACTGGTGACGAAGCGGATCGGGCAGGGGAGCCCCGATGTCCTCGATGTGATCCGCAACGGCACGGTGGCGATGGTGATCAATACGCCCGGCCTGGCCTACCTGGAGCAGCAGCAGGGCTTCCTCATCCGGCGTGTGGCGGTGGAGCGCGGCATCCCCTGCCTCACCTCGATCGACACCGCCGTGGCGATGGCCGCCGCGATGACCGGCACCGAGGGGAGTTTTAACGTCCGCCCGCTACTCGACTATCGGCAGGGTAACGTGGGGCGCTAACCGACGATTCAGCGGGTGGGAGGCCGAGCGAGCCACCGCACCGGGGAGGGACCATGCCAACGTGGGACGCCGACCTCTATCTGCGCTTCGCCAACGAGCGGACGCAGCCCGCGATCGATCTCCTCGCGCGCGTGGCGCTCGATGCGCCGCGCCGGATCGTCGATCTCGGTTGCGGGCCGGGGAATAGCACGGCGCTCCTGCGTGGGCGCTGGCCGGGGGTGGCGATCACCGGCATCGACAATTCCCCGGAGATGATCGCCGCCGCGACACGCGACTACCCGGACGGCGATTGGCAACTGGCGGACATCGTGACCTGGCTGGCGGAGGAGCATTACGACCTGATCTTCTCCAACGCGACCCTCCAGTGGCTGCCGGATCATGCGCGTCTCTATCAGCGTCTCTTCGCCCAGGTCGCGCCGGGCGGAGCCTTCGCGGTGCAGATCCCCGCGTTTCACACGACGGCGCTCCAACAGGTGCTCCTGGCCCTGGCAGACGAGCCGAAGTGGCGGGAGCGGCTGCAACCGGCGACGCGCGCGCTCGTCGCGGAGTCGCCGGGCTTCTACTACGACACCTTGCGGCCGCATGCCAGCCAGATCGCCCTCTGGGAAACGGAGTACCAGCACGTCCTCGCGGGGCCGGGCGCGATCGTGGACTGGATCAGCGGCACCCGCCTGCGTCCCTACCTGGAAGCGCTCGGCGACGAGGCGGAGCGCGCCGACTTCCTCACGCGCCTGCGCGACGGGGTCGCCGAACTCTACCCGCCGCAACGCGACGGCAAGGTGCTCTTCCCCTTCCGTCGGATTTTCCTGGTGGCGTACCGTTAAGGGGTGGGGAGAATGAGAGACGACTTTAATACTACAGCGAGAGTTCATGGTACCCGTGGCGTCGCGCGAGGCGGCGCTTGCGATGGGCGTGGTAGGCCACCAGGTTGCGGTGCTGCCAGTAGCGCAGCACTTCCAGCGCCCAGAGCGGAT
>JAABUM010006053.1_pt1 | contig 12156 bp, 10 predicted proteins | sample 5559161 | NCBI WGS metagenome assembly JAABUM01 (sample SAMN10711868, study PRJNA513369) | rock metagenome | isolation source: Antarctica rocks | place: Antarctica: Victoria Land, Siegfried Peak nord | reverse complement strand
GATCGATTCCAGTATCCCGGTATCCCGTATGGACATCTACTGTTGACCACCGCCGAGCGGGCCCCAGTTCGGGGCGGATAGCGGCATGTCCCCCGAGGGCGGCCCGTCGGAGGGGGTGACCTGCACGGCGACGTGGAGCTCGTTCTCGGCGCGGCCCTTGTACACTCCGTGCGTCGGCGGCACGTCGTCGTAGTCGCGGCCGACCGCGACGCGGATGTGGCGCTCCCCTGTGACGAGGCTGTTGGTCGGATCGAACCCGACCCAGCCGAGCGCGGGCAGCAGCGCTTCGACCCACGCATGCGTGGCGTCGGCCCCCGACGTCGCCGAGCGGTCGCGCGCGTCGACTATGTTCGGCTGGTGCGCCAGGTACCCGCTGACGTAGCGGCTCGGTATCCCCAGCTCGCGCAACTGTGCGATCATGATGTGCGCGAAGTCCTGGCAGACGCCCCGGCGGCTGCCCAGCGCGTCGTCTATGGGCGAATTGGCGCGCGTGCTCTGCGGCACATAGTCGAAGGCGTCGTGGATGGCCCTGTTGATCGCGCGCGCCGTGTCCAGGGGGTCATCGCGTCGCCCCAGGCGCAGTTCGCGGGCGACGTCGCGCAGGAGCGGACTCGGCCGTGCGAAGCGGCTCGGCACCAGGTAGTCCCAGTACTCGTCGGCCGCGGCGAGCCGATCCAGCTCGTCCCAGGACGCGGGCTCGGAGCGCGCGGGGACGGGCGGCCCCGGCAGGAGCGACACGAGGGCGGTCGCCGTGATCGTCAGCGAGTTGTGGCTGTCCGGCACGTCGAAGTGGTGGACGGCATTGCCCTCCGCGTCGCGATAGGACGCGACGGCGGCGCGCGGATTGGTCTGCAGCGCGAAGCTCAGCAGGTGCTGAGGCCCGTCATTGCGCGGCTGCATGCGCACCTCCATCATGCTCTCCCTGATGGCTGCGCTGTAGCGGAACTTGCTGACGTGGCGGATTGAGTAGTACATAATAGTTAGTAGTCGATAGTCACTTGTTGTTGTTGCATCTGGTCTTCTCTGTAGCCGCCGGCGTCTATCGGCGTCTGTGTTTGCACAGGGGCGATCGTCGCGACGGCGCCGCTCCCGCCGCCGTCCCCGTCGTGGGGCGCCGCCTCCTCGACCCAGCGCCGGCGGCCGTCGAGGCGCTGCTGCAGGATATAGGTCTGATAGACCGCGTCGTGGATGGACGCGCACTGCTGTCCGATCTCCGCCAGGTAGGGGTGCATAGCCTCACCCATGATCTCGTCGACCCCGCTATAGTCGAGCGTGGCCCGCAGGCGCCCCGCCAGCCGCTCGGCGCGGCCGGCGGGGCGCGCGCCGGTCGAGCGGGCAATAGATTGCAGCGCCGCCTGGAGTGTCGCCGCCATGAAGCGCAGCGAGCGCGGGAACTCGGCGTCGAGCAGCAGGAACTCCGCGATGCGGTCGGGCCGCACGTCGGCGGTGTAGACCTTGGAGTAGGCCTCGAACGCCGTGCACGACTTGAGCAAACCTACCCACTCGAGATAATCGAGGGGAACGGCCTCACCCTTGTCCCCGCCCTCGCCCTCGCCCTCTCGTGCGGCGAGGTGGGCCGTGTAGTAGGTGTCGAGCAGGGTCACGGTGGCGCCGGCGCGCTCGATATAGCGGCCCAACTGGATGAAGTGCCAGCCCTCGCCGTGACTGATCGTGGCGTCGGTGATGCCCTGGAACAGGTGCGCCCCCTCGCGCACGGTCCTGTAGAACTCGTGCGGCTCGGCATGCCACAGCTCGTCCATGCTCGTGTTCCTGACCTGCAGGTAGAGCCGGTTGAGCTGCTCCCACATCTCGGAACTGATCTGCTCGCGCACCTGACGGGCGTTGTCGCGCGCGGCCTCGACGCAGGACACGATCGAGGCGCCGTTCGCGGTGTCGAAGACGAGCGACTGTGTGACGGCGTAGGGGCCAGGCCCGTCCATCGTCGCCGGCGCGCGCAACGCCGCCAGCAGGCGCTCCCACTGTCGCCCGGCCCGCCCGGCCCCGACCCCCGCCCTCGCCCCCGCGTGCTGGTCGAGCCCCTGATACTGCTGCACGTCCAGCAGCCGCGCCGTGTGCTCGGCCCGCTCCAGGTAGCGGCTCATCCAGTAGAGACAATCGGCCACGCGCGATAGCATTAGGAATCTCCTAATCGTACAAGACCCACGTATCCTTGCTACCGCCGCCCTGCGAGGAGTTGACCACGAGCGATCCGCGCCGCAGGGCGACGCGCGTGAGGCCACCCGGCACGAGGGCGATGCGCTCCCCGCACAGTGTGAACGGCCGCAGGTCGACGTGTCGCCCCTCGACCTGCCCATCTACGTAGCACGGCGCGCGCGAGAGGGCCAGCGTCGGCTGCGCGATGTAGCCCCGCGGGTCGGCCAGGATGCGCGCGCGGAAGTCCTTGCGCTGCGCGGCCGTGCTGTGCGGGCCGATCAACATGCCGTAGCCGCCTGACTCGCCGACCGCCTTGACAACCAGTTCGTCGAGGCGCTCGAGCACGTAGCGCCGCTGGACCTCATCGTCGAGCAAGTAAGTCTCGACCTGCGGCAGGATCGGCTCCTCGCCTAGGTAATAGCGGATGATCGCCGGCACGTAGGCGTAGAGCGCCTTATCGTCGGCCACGCCGGTCCCGATGGCGTTGGCGAGCGCCACGTTGCCGGCGCGGTAGGCGTTGAGCAGGCCGGCCACGCCGAGGGACGAGTCGGCACGGAAGGCGAGAGGGTCGAGGAAGTCGTCGTCGACGCGGCGGTAGATCACGTCGACGCGGCGCAGGCCCGCCGTCGTGCGCGTGTAGACTACGTTGTCGTGCACCAGAAGGTCGCGCCCCTCCACCAGCTCGATGCCCATCTGTCGGGCCAGGAAAGCGTGCTCGAAATAAGCTGAGTTATACACGCCGGGGGTGAGCAATACGATGGTGGGGTCGGGCCGGTGCGGCGGGGCCAGCGCGCGCAGCGTGGCCAGCAGCGCCTGCCCGTAGCGGTCGATCGAGCGCACGCCGTAGCTGTCGAACAGGCGCGGCCACACCCTCTTCATCACCTGACGGTTGGCCAGCATGTAGGAGACGCCGCTGGGCACGCGCAGGTTGTCTTCCAGCACGGCGAAGCGCCCATCGTCGGTCCGCACCAGGTCGGTTCCGACGATGGAAACGTAGACGTCGCGCGGCACACGCACGCCGCGCATCTCGCGCCGATAGTGGCGGCACGAGTAGACGAGCGAGCGCGGCACGACGCCGGCCGCGAGGATGCGGCCCTCGTGGTAGATGTCGGCCAGGAAGTGGTTGAGCGCGGTGAGGCGCTGCGCCAGCCCGCGCTCGATCGTGGCCTACTCCCCGCCCGTGACGATGCGCGGCAGGAGGTCGTAGGGCCAGATGCGTTCAGTTCCCTCGTCGGCGCCGTAGACGGTGAAGGTGATGCCCTGGTTCAGGAAGGCCACGTCGGCGGCCTGCTGGCGGCGCCTGAACTCGTCGGCGGGCATGCGCAGTAATTGCTGGTAGAGCTCGTGGTACTGGGGGCGCGCCGTACCCCCGGCGTCGAACATCTCGTCGTACGCCCGATCGAGCTCGTAGGCGGCGAACGGCGGCGCCTCCGCGTCGCGCGCGGGCTCGGCGGGCGTCATGACGCACGGCCCGCGCGTACGCGCCTCTCCACGTGTGTGTCGTGCGACTCTACGCGCGGGATGTGTGTGACCATAACGTGTAGTGTACTAGCTTAGGTAGAAGCCCACGCCGGGGCCCGGGCAAACAGCCTCGCTCCGCGGCGCCTGTCGTCCCAGCTGCGCGGCGTGTTCACGCTCGTGCGCGGCCTCGGCCAGCAGCAACTCCCACCCGCTGATCTCCGTCCCGAAGCGTGTCGGGCCGCGGCGCCACAGCCGCCGCTCGTCAATACTCTCGGCCAGCGAGAGCAGCCGCGCGTGCGCCGTCACCAGGCTGGCCACCGCGTACTCCGGGCGTACGGTGCGCGGATCGTGGGACACGCCCGCTGCGGTCCTGTCCCGCCACGGGACGGTGGCGAGACGCGGGTCGCGCTGGTAGCCGTACACGGCGAGGTCGTCGACGAGGACGGTCAACTCGCGCAGCCACGCGGTCATGTGCAGGAGCGCGTCGCGCCCACACCAGGGATCATCGTCGCCTCCAGGCGTCAGCAAGTCGGAGGGCGCGCAGCCCTGCAACGCGGCGAGCAGGTCGGCCCGCGCCGCGCGCAGGTCGGCGACAGGATGGATAGCAAGGGTCATAGTCCGGCCTCCCGCAACACATGTGGCCGGCGTGTCCGTACCCCGGGAGCGTAGGGACGTGGGCACAGCGGCGCTTCGATGGAGCGTCATCCCCGACGATGGCTATCGCAGAGAAAGGCGGCGTTGCCCGGTCGTGGGCGACGTGGCGGACGAGAGCGGCGCCACGCGCGTCGATAAGGCCATATAGGGCAACAAAAAAACCTCCTGCCGCTAGGAGCGGCAGAAGGCCTCATCGCCCGAAGAGTCGCGCTGTTGTGACAGGGGCGACGATGTCCTCGTCACAGCGCCATCTATTACCACGGATGATAGCAAACGGGCGCGCTGTTGTCTACTGGCCCATGAGATCTCGCCAGCCAGCCTCGACCTGGCGGCGCGTGTCCTCTAGCGAGCCCGCGTTGTCGATCACCCGATCGACGGCGTGTCGCCAGTCCTCCAGCCGCGGCTGCGCCGCCAGGCGTCGCCCGGCCTCCTCCGCCGAGTAGCCTCGGATCTCCACGAGGCGGCGCAGTTGCTCGGCGGAGGAGGCCGCGACCCACCATCGCTCCGCGCACAGGCGCGCCAGGTCGCCCTGCAGGAGCTTGACCGCGTCGACCACGGCCACCCCGTCCGGCCTTGCCTCCGCCGCCGCCTCCAGGCGCGCGCGCACCTCCGCCCGCACCGCGGGGTGCGCAACCTCCTCGAGCCGGCGCAGCGCCGCGAGATCGCCGAAGACACGCGCGCCTAGCGCCCCCCGGTCGATCGCGCCATCGGCCCCCACGATCTCCGGCCCGAACAGGGCGACCAACTGCTCTCGCAGGGGCCGCGAGTCGCGGTAGAGCTCGTGCACGACCCGGTCGCCGTCGATCACGGGGTCGGCGCCGAGGTCGCGCAGCATCCCGTCGACGGTGCTCTTGCCCGTGGCGATCGGCCCGGTCACGCCAATGACGATCATGGACTCAGCTTACCGGGTCCGCACGTTCCACGTGCGGCAGATACGCCCTCGATTGCAGCCGGTACAACTCTACGTAGAGGCCGTCCCGCCGCATCAATTCCCGGTGGCTCCCCTGCTCCACGATCCGGCCACCGTCCAGGACCACGATCAGGTCAGCCATCTGCACGGTGGAGAAGCGGTGCGACACCAGCACGGTCACCATGCCGGCGCTCTCGCCGGCGCGGGCGGCGGCGGCGAACCGCTCGAACAAGGCTTGCTCGGCCCCCGCGTCCAGCGCGGCACTCGGCTCGTCGAGGATCAGCAGCAGCGGATCGGTCCGCATCATCGCCCTGCTCAGGGCCAGCTTCTGCCATTGTCCCCCCGAGAGGTCCACGCCGCCATCCCACGCCTTGCCCAATTGCGTCTCGAGGCCCGTGGGCAGGGTCGCAAGGATGTCGTCGCCGCCGCCCCGCGCGAGCGCTGCCCGTACGGCCGGCGCATCCTCGATGCGCTCCAGCCGCCCCACGCCGACCGTCTCGCGCGCGAGGAACTCGAACTGGGCGAAATCCTGGAAGGCCGCGCTCACCCGCGCCCGCCACTCCTCGACGGGGATGTCCCGCAGGTCCACGCTGTCGACCAGGATTGCCCCACCGTCTGGCTCGTAGAACCGGCACAACAGCTTCACCAGTGTGCTCTTGCCGGCCCCGTTCTCGCCCACTAACGCGACCACGGAGCCAGCCGGCAGGCGCATGGACACGCCGGCGAGCAGCGAGGCGTCCCCGCCGTCCCCGCCATCCCCGCCATCCGTGCCGGGGTAGCGGAAGGACACGTCGCGCAGCTCGATCCCGCCGACGAGCCGGGCGGGCGCCGGCGTGGCTTCCGCCGGATCGACCCGCGCCGAGCGCGCGTAGTCTTCGAGCCACAGGTATCGCTCGGCAACGCGCAGCACGCCCAGGAAATGCGTCCCGTAGGCCACCGCGGTGGTCACGATGCCGTTCATGCTCGCGGCCAGCCCGATCGCCAGCGCCACGTCCCCCGGCGTGGCGCGCCCCTGCATGGCGCGCATCAGCACGAGCCCGATGGCGCCGGCGTAGGCCAGGCCGTACACCAGCGCATCCACGGCCTGCAGCCAGGCGCCCTGCCAGTCGGCGCGGTCGCGCGCCCGCATGACCGCGCCGGAGGCCGTGTGGTGGCGCCCCACCAGCTCGCCGGCCAGCCCGAAGACGCGCGCCTCCTTGCCCGCGGCCGCGGAGGTGGCCTGACCGAACAGGTGCGCGCGCAGGCGCTCAGCCTCGGTGGTACCCTCGGTCGCGCGCTGCTGGAGGCCCTGCGCGCGCTTGCCCAACGCGAACGAGACAACGCCGACCAGGGGCAGGAGCAGCAAGAGCGGCTGTAGCCGGGCCAGGAGGACGGCGCTGGCCGCCAGTTGCACGACCACGCGCAGCAGCCCGGCCGTCGCGTTGGTCATCCAGGCGAGCTTGGCGCGCTCCTCGCGCAGGAGTTCCAGCCGGTCGAGGTACGCGGGGCGCTCGTGGTGGGCGAGCCCGGCGATCCCGCCCATCAGCGCCATCAGGCGCCTGTCCAGCGCGGTGCCGGCCTTTTCCACCACCGAGAACAAGAGGTCCACGTAGTACAGCACATTGATCAGGCCAATCCCGCTGGCCAGCGCCAGCACGGACGCCGCGACGAGCCCCTGGCGCGGGCTGTCGGCGAGCGCGGCGTCCACCAGGAGCTTGGCCCCAACGGCCATCGCGGGGCCAAGCAGAGACATAACAACGCCACACAGGAGAAAGAGCGCCGCCTGCCGGGGCGCCGTCCCGAAGCTGAACGACAGGAGGACCCGGAACCCGCGCAACCACGTCCGCATCCTATTCACCTCCCCCCATCGCCCTCGCGGCGTCCGGCGTCGCCTCATCGACAAAGCGCGCGGCCTGCAGCGCGAACATCTCGGCGTAGCGTCCCTCCAGCGCCACCAGTTCGTCGTGCGTCCCCTGCTCGGCCACCCCGCCACCGTCTAGCACGACGATGCGGTCGGCGCGGCGGACCGTAGAGAAGCGGTGCGAGATAAGGATCGTGGTCAGCCCCGCGGTGATGTCGAGGAAGCGGTCGTAGAGCGCCGCCTCCGCCCGCACGTCCAAGCTCGCCGTAGGCTCATCGAGGATCAGCACGCGCGCGCCGCCCTCGACCGCGAACAGCGCGCGCGCCAGCGCGACGCGCTGCCACTCGCCCCCCGACAGATCGGTCCCGTCCGTGTACTGGCGCGAGAGCACGGTGTCCCATCCGCGCGGCAACGACTCGACGAGGTCCAGGGCGCCCGCCCGCCGCGCCGCCGCGCGCAAGGGCTCCGGGTCGCCCAGCAGTTCGGGGGCGCCCAGCCCCACGTTGTCGCGCGCCGGCAGGTGATACCGCGCGAAATTCTGGAAGATGGCGGCCACCCGCCGCTGCCAGGCGCGCGCGTCGACGTCGCGCAGGTCCACGCCGTCCACGGTGATGCGCCCCTCGGTGGGGTCGTAGAGGCGGCAGAGCAGCTTGACCAAGGTCGTCTTGCCGGCCCCGTTGGTCCCCACGATGGCCAGGGACCGCCCGGCGGGGATGGCGAGATCGAGCCCCGCGAGCGCTCCGGCCGGCCGGCCGGGGTAGCGGAACGCGACGTTCTCGAAGCGGATGCCCTCGCGCGGGCTCCCCGGCGGCAGGACCCTGGCGGGCACGGCGGCAGGGGCGAGGGCGGGGTTGTCGCCCAGGCGCCGCTCCAGGGCGAGCAGGCCGGGCACGGAAACGGCGGCGTAGGCCAGCTGGGTGTTCACGTCGTCGAAGGCGCGGAAGTTGTTGGCCCCCAGCAGGGCCTGCGTGTACACCGCCAGCGCCGCCAGGTTTATCTCGCCCCGCGCGGCCGCCCAGGCCAGCAGGCCGAATGAGCCCAGGTTCAGCGCGGCGACGACGCCGGTGGACACCCAGAGCACGGGCCGGCCGGGGTTGCGCGCCCGCCACGTGGGCTCCATGGCGCGGCGCCAGCTATCCTCGAAGCGCGCGATCAGCCAGTCCAGCATCCCCCAGATACGCAGTTCCTTGGCGGCGTCCGGATCAAGCGCCAGGGAATGGTAGTACTCCGCACGGCGCACCGCGCCGGCCTGCCCGCTCGCCACCTCGCCGACGCGGACGTACTCGCGCTGGAAGTAGTACGTGACGACCGGCCACGCCACGACCCAGACCAGCGCGAGCCACCAGTGGAACAGGGCCAGGATGAGCGCCGAGCCCAGGGCCTGGAACCAGCTCGGCAGCAAGCTTGCCAGGGCGGTCACGGCGGCGCCCGGTCGCGTCCCCTCGGCGCCGACCCCCCGCGCCGTTTCGATCAGGTCGAGGATGGCGGGGTCTTCGAGGTGCGCCACCCCGCTCGGTCCGCCGACCGCGGCCATCACCCGCTCCTGCAGGCGCCGGTCGACCGCGCGCCCGAACGTGCCCGCCAGCGCGGCCAGGAAGGGGGTCAGCAGGCGCTCCGCCACGATCAAGGCGCCGGCCCCGACCAGCAGGGACAGGCTGGCGCGCCCCGCCGCCGAGGCCAACCCGCCCCGCACCGCCGCCGGGACGGAGCCGACGAGGAGGCCGGCGACGACGGTCGCGCCCAGGGGAAGCAGGGTGCCAGCCAGCACGCCCGCCGCGAGCAGAGCGGTCCGCGCGCGGCTCACCCGGGGGAGCAGGCGCAGGAGGGCGAATGTCCCGGCCAGCGTAGGGGAAAGGGACCGCCGCCACGGCGCACTGAGACGCATGTCTCAAGCCCCGAACGCGTCGCTTGGGTCCGCGCCGTCGACGCTCAGAACCCGGTAGGTGTCCCGCAGGGACACGACCTCTAGCCGCGCGCCGCCGGTCAGGCTCTCGAAGCCGGTCAGCACCGCGGGGCTCCCCGCGACCTCGAGCTCGCGGCCCGGCAGGAAGCGCATCCTGGGATTGTCCCGCCAGAAGCGCCGCGCCTCGGGCAAGCTCCAAGTGAGCGAGTGCCATGTCTCCACGTTGTGCAGGCCGCAGCGCGGACACCAGAGGTGGATGCAGTCGGCGCCTGTCCATTCCGGCGGCAGGGCGGACCCAGATGGCGCGGCGGGCGGCGTGCCCTCGCGGATCGGCAGCCAGTCCCCGCACGTCGGGCACGGTATCGCGCCGTTCGCGGAGCGCAGGTGAAAACGGTCGTGGATGGACCGCAAGACGCGCGCCACGGCGGGCTTATGGGCCCGCAAGTCCTTGAAGCCATCCCCCCAGTTGTGGGCGCCGATGTACTGTGTGCCCGGGGGGGAGCACGCCGGACAGCGCAGGTAGAGCTCGCCCTCGTCGGGGCGGAAGCGCCCCACGAGCTTGCGGTGCCCGCAGCCGGGACACCACATGCGCGTCTCCCGCCAGCCATCGCCGCGCGGGTCGATCAGGCCATAGGGCAGGGCGTCCTGCCGCAACTCGGCGCCCAGGATATGCCTGAGCGCCAGTTTGCCGCGCTCCACCCTCTTCTTGACCGCCTCCTCGCTCACCCCAAGGCGAGCCGCGACCTCGCCGTGCGACGACTCCCGGACGTAGCGGTGGACGAGCGCCTCGCGGGTCTCCGGGGGCAGCAACGCCAGCGCGCGGTCCAGCAGCGCGACGAGCTCGACCCTCTCCAGCGCGGTCTCGGGGTCGAAGTCGTCCGCGCCCGGCCCGTCCTCGAGTGCGGGCACGGGGTCGTCGGCCGGGCGCGGGCGCGTGAACCTGACAGCTTCCAGTCCCCTGCTCCGCCGCCAGTGCATGCAGAGGTTCCGCGCGACGCCGGAGAGCCACTGCGCGCGCCTAGCGGGGTCGCGCAGGGCCCGCTCCCGCTGGAACGCAACGAGCAAGGTGTCCTGCGCTAGGTCCTCGGCGGCCTGCGCGTCGCCGGTCAGCCGCGCGCAGAGCCGCACCAACCGCGCGCGCTCGGCGGACAGCGCGGCCCCGTCCTCGTCCCACCCGGCCGTCGCAACCGTCCCCGTGTACATCCTCACAGCCCGCCCCTCCCACGTCCCGGCCGCGTGCGCCGGCATGCGCCCATTGTATCTCTACACACATGTTCCCCGGGCGCCGCGAAAAGTGACGCGGTTTTTGCCATCGGGGCGCGTTCGGGCCGCGCCTGAAAGCCTGGAGCCCTCCCACCCCAAGGCGTGGCAAAAGCTGTGACAGGTTCGGCCCACCGCTCCGGGCAAAAATCGGCCTCTATCTAGAACATCTGTGCTACTATAACGACAGTGAAGAGCGTGCCGCTAGAAAATGGCGCGTGGCGACCCGGTGACACGGGGAGCGAACGGCGTCGAAGCCACCCCTATTGTTAGCGTGAGGGCCAGGTATGGGCAAGATCCTGCGTCCGCTGGCCGAGGCCGAAAGGATCGCGGCCGCGCTCGTGGCCGACCTCGAGCCATACTGCGCAAGGATTACCCTGGCTGGCTCCGTGCGCCGGCGCAAAGAGGTGGTTGGCGACATCGAGTTCGTGGCCATTCCGCGCTACGAGCCGGCCGGGCTCTTCGGCGACCGCACGGCCAACACCCTCTGGGAGCATCTGCACGCGCGCGACGACGCGTATCGCTTCGTCAAGGGCGACAGCCCCGACGGCCGCTACTACCAGCTCGCGCTCCCCGCGCGGCCGGGCCTGCAGGTGGACCTGTTCCTGGCTCGAGAGGACAACTGGGGGCTCACGCTGCTCGTGCGTACGGGGAGCGCCGCGTTCAGCACGGCGATGCTGGCGCGTTGGAAGCGCGTGCAAGGCATAGGCCGCGAGGGGCAGGGCAGCGTGGACGGGCGGCTCGTCACGCGCGATGGCCGCGTGATCCCGACCCCGGAGGAGGAAACGGTGTTCCAGTTACTGGGCATGCGGACCGTGCCGCCGGAGCGACGGACCGGCGACTCCTGGTGAAAGGGATACGAGCGTCGACGATGCCGGCCGCGTCATGACACGAGCCACAGTCACGTCTATCCCGGCTGTGGATGTCGCTGATATTCACCGATACGTGGAGATCTGAGGAACAATCTACTGGCACATGGGCGGGCGCATCGTGCGCGAAGAGTGCCCCATGAGCACGCCGACCTGTCTCACTAAATCATACAATACTGGAACACGATATACTGATATTTGATTTACTGAATCATATTTCATCTGAGGTGGCGCGGTGGCATTTTTCGATCGCGAAGTGGAGTTCGAAGCCGTCGTGGACGCCTTGCGATCCGACCGCGCGGAGTTGGTGATCGTGTACGGCCGGCGCGGGGTCGGTAAGAGCGAGCTTCTCGTGCGCGCGATGGAGGGGCGCGAGGGTCTGTACTACCAGGCGACGGACGAAGTCATGGCCCAGCAGCTCGCCGATATCGCCGTCGAGGTGCGGCGCGCGGCCTCGGGGCGCGCCATCGTCGGGCAGTTCGACTCAATCGGCGCGTTCTTTGTCGCTCTCACCGACCTCGCGCGGGCGGCGCCCGATAAACCTTTCGCCGCCGTCATCGACGAATTCCCTTATCTCGCCGAGGCTGAGCGCGGCGTGGAAACGGCGCGCTCAGCGGTGGTGGGACAGGGATCACGCCTCTACACCCAACCTCAAAGTGTTCCTCGCCGGTTCCCACGTGTCATGGATGCGCGAACACACGCTCAGCGAACACGGCCCGATACAGAACAGGCGCACCAAGCAACTGGAAATCCTGCCCCTTGACTACCGAAACACGGCCCTGTTCTACCCACCACTACCCGTCGAGGATAAGGTGCGCGCCTATGCTATATGGGGTGGACTTCCGGGTTACCTACGAGAAATCGACCCCCGACTCGGGCTGTGGGCCAACGTCGCGCGCACGATACTGCGGCCGGACGCCCGGTTGTCGGTCGAGCCGGACTGGCTGCGCTTCACCGATCTACGCGCGGACCGCCTCTACACCTCGCTGGTGCGCGCCATCGCCACGGGCGCGCACACGCCGGGCGACATCGCCCGTGCGGTTGGACGTCATAGCGCCGCGGACGTCATACCCCACCTGAATCGCTTGATTGAGACGGGTATGGT
>JAABUM010006052.1_pt1 | contig 12157 bp, 10 predicted proteins | sample 5559161 | NCBI WGS metagenome assembly JAABUM01 (sample SAMN10711868, study PRJNA513369) | rock metagenome | isolation source: Antarctica rocks | place: Antarctica: Victoria Land, Siegfried Peak nord | reverse complement strand
CAGCGAGACCGCGCGAAGAGTTAGCGCAAGCATTGAAGGCGGCGCTCGAACTCGTCACCGAATCCGATTGCTTGAGCTGGTTTACGCATTGTGGCGATCTGGTTACATCCAATTGCAATTAGCTATATTTAGTTGCGAATCAATTCGACTGGCTGCCGAATTTGTGCGCGACAGTTTTAGTCTATTGCGGCTGAATGCGAAGCGTGAAACTGCAAATTACGATTTTGTCGTCGGGCGAAATCATCGTGCGCTGGTCGCGTGGGATTTCACGATTGTTGACGAGCGTCGGGTTTCTGCCCTTCGCCGTCAGGTAATAACGCGCCTGCTCGTCGCGCGCGAGTGTGGCATGAACACGGCTCACTTCGGGGTCGCCTTTGAGCGGCAGATCAACGGGAGCAGCATTCGAGCCGCGCCCGATGGTGATTTCAGGTTTGCTGATCGGCACGACGGATTCGCGCACGCCTTCGTGCCATATTTCGATGGCGTAAAGTTCTGCGGGGCGGGCGCGCACAATTGTTTTTTCGCCTTCACCTTCGGATGATTCCGCCGCCGGATTCTCGTTCCCATTATCAGTAGTGGCACGCGTGCCTGCCGGAGTTTTCGCGGCGGAGAGTTCACTCGGACGCGCCGTGACCATTGTGTGGCCTGTCTCTGCTTCGTCCCAGACAGGCTGCACGCGGAACTCGCCTTTGTTGAGCGTGCCGTCAACGCGCAGTTCGACGGCAAAGGATTTCGCAGCCAATTGCGTCGAACTACTCAATTCGCGAGCGCGTTCCGACAGCACATGAAAGAGTCCCTGTTCGAGTCCTCGCCGCTTGTCGCCCTGCCAATCCTTGTCGTCGTCGGCGCTTAAGTACACGATGTATTCGCGCGGAATATATGTGACGCCGCCGGGCGGAGTGAACATTTCGCGCTGCATTACCGCTTCGACTTCGCGCGCCACTTTCACCAAAAATTCTTCCCAGACGCGGCGCGGGCGCGATTGCTCGTCCGCTGCCGCCAAAGGATCGACTCCACCTTCGCCATCCACCCAGCGGCGTATGGATTCAAGTATGCCCACTCTCGTTTCCTCTTTCCTGCAAAATAAAAAGCAGCGATTACTGTAGCTCCAAAAATCTTTTGTTCAGCCAGCCGCGATCCTTTGAATCGGGATCATCCTTTGCGCGCCCGTGCTGTAGCACCTGCACTTCATAGAAATTATTTCTGACGCTCAACACGCGCACGCGCGAACCCGCTTCAGCAACGCCAATCGGATTGTTGTTTATGCCCGGCTCTGGACGCAGATTAACATCTGTTGTGGCGACACCTTCACGACCGACGTTTGACGCTTCAGCCGAGTTGGTTTGTTGCGCAGGCGTCGCCGGTGTCGTGTTCCAGAAACGCGAGCGAACGTAATTGTGCGTCGCGTAAAGCATTCCGGCAAGCGCTGCGACGAGCAGCACGGCGACGAGCAGACGCGCGTTGCGGCTTGCTATTATGGCAGGCTGTTTGATTACGGATGCGCCGCGATGCTGCGGTTGATGCGACGCTGATTGCGCGCGCGCATCCGGTAGCGCGGCGAGCGCTTCGTGAGCGGTCTGGCGACGTTCGCGCCCTGACACTTCCTGCGCTGCTCCACTGACTGCCGCGCCTGTGGATGCACCGGTCACAGGCACAACAATGCGCGGGCGCTCTTTGCCCTGCGCCGCCAGCATCTTGCCGAGATCGCGTGTCGTGTCAAAGCGTGGTCGCGGCGGCGCGGCGACGGGTAGCACGTCCTGTGCTGATGAAAGATTTGTGTCCGGGCGAAAGAGCGTTGCCTCTTCGTTGGCCTGACGAAGCATTTGCGTCGGCGGCAACGCGGCGTCAGACAATTCAGCCCAGAATTCCTGCACTGTCTGATGGCGCGCGGCGGCAGATGTTTGCGTCGCGCGGCGCAGCACATCCAGCACGGCGGGTGCCCACGGCTTGGCGGCGATTGACGCGGGAAATTCCGTGATCGGGCGTTGCGCAAAACGTCGCGGCGATTCTCCCGCGAGCAGCGTATAGGTGGTCTTCGCGAGCGAGTAAATATCTGCGGCGGGCGTCAGATGCGGTTGCGCGCCGCCAGTCAGAAGCGACGCATCGAGTTGGCCTGTGTGCGAGAGCGGATTGTGTTCGGGCGGCGCGTAAATGTTTGTGCCGACACGCGTAATTACTCCGTCGCCGCCTTCGATTTTGGCGACGCCGAAATCTGCGATTTTAACAATCCGGCAGTCGTCGGTTAAGAGCAAATTTTGCGGCTTGATGTCGCGATGAATAACGCCGCAGAGATGAGCGTGCGCGAGTCCCGCGCAAACTTGTTCGAGATAAAAAAGCGCGCGGTCAAGCGGGAATGCCTGCTGGCGGCAACGCGCCGCGAGGTCTCCGCCGGAAAGATATTCGAGCACGAGATAATGAAACGTCGTGCTCGCAAGGTCTATCGCCGTGCCGTGCCCGAGACGGCTGATGATGTTCGGATGGCGCACGCGGTCGAGCGCGACGGCTTCGTTCTGAAAATTTTCAATGAGCGTGCGTTCAAGCTCCACATCCGGCACGCCCTGTAACAGCACGTTCAGCGCTTTGATAACGACGGTGGACGGCTCGCCGTTTTGTGCGGCGTTGTCATGCGCGACGTAAATCTCCGCATAGCTGCCGCGCCCCAGACACTGCTCGACATCGTAGCGATTGTCCAAGCGGCACTGCTGTAATTTGAGTTCAATCATCCTTCGCTGCGCTTCAATCGAATACGAACGGTGTTTGCGATTAGATGCAAAAAAATTAGCGTACCGGCGCTGTTCCTGTGGCGTCGGATGCGGCTGCGGGTTGCATTGCGCCCGTTGCATTTTCCGTTTGAATGACTTCATCCAAATCTTTGGCTGCCGCCGCCTGCGCCGATGCGTTGCGCGACTGAAGCGCTGTCGCTGCCGCCGAAATTCTGGCCTCGACTTTCAGCGGATCGCGATTCGTCGCGGCGCTTGCGTTTAGTTTATCAATTGTTTTTTTGAAGGCTTCTCCTGCTTCGGCGTGTTTGCCGGAAAGCATGAGCGCGCGTCCGTATAAATATAAAAACTCCGGGTCGGCGGACTCGAGCGGTTTACCTCCCGCTTCGTTCGTCATGCGGCTAACGCACGATTGCGGCGAGCGATCTACTTCGCGGCGCAGCTTTTCGTATTTCGCTTCGGGAGATTCCTGAACAGCGGCGCTCGTTGCCGCGACGGATTCGCTTGCCAACTGCTTGTGTTGCTGATCGCGATAAGTCATGCCGCCGTAAAATGCAGCGGCAGCGGTGACGGCAGCGACGGTGAGCAACAGTGCGAGCGTTCCGGCGAGGCTGCGGGGCTTCGGTTCGCGTATCGTCTTTTGCTCTTTATCGCTCGCTTCCGGTTCCAGCGAAATCACCTGACGCGATGTCGGCTTAGAAGCTGGATTTTGTGAATCCAAGTTATTGCCCGACGTTTTAATTGTCGGCGTCGTGTTTCCATCGCCATCAGAATGCGCCGGAGAGTCCATCGCAGAAGACCGCGCGGAGGCAGCGGCGGCGCGTGGCATCGCGAGCGTCGGGTCATCATCCTGTGCTGCGTCGTTCGCTATTTCTTTCGCCGCTTTGAAATCGCCGACGCGTATAATAACCGCCGTCAGATTATCTTCCGCGCCGCGTTCATAGCAGATGCGTTTCATTTCTTCGCAAGTCGCGTTCAAGTCTTTGCCGCCCGCGAGCAATCGGCGAATTTCGTCGTCGGAAATATGGCGCGTGATGCCGTCGGAGCAGAGAAGAAAAGCCGTCCCATTCTCGATTTCGATGGCTTTGGTATCGACATCCACGGCGGCTTCAGCGCCGAGCGCGCGGCTAATAATATTGCGGCTCGGATGATTGGCGGCCTGATCCGGCGTCATACGTCCGGCACGCACTTCTTCTTCGACCATCGAATGATCGGCGGTTTCGCGCAGGAGTTTGCCGTCCGGCGTCAAGCGATAAAGACGCGAATCGCCGACGTGCCCTATGGTCGCCGTGTAGTTATCAAGATGCAGCGCGACGACGGTTGTTGCCATCATCGAAAGCTTCGGATGCTCGCGCGCCATCTGGTGAATCGAAGCATTGGCGCGCTGAATCGCAATCTCCAATAAGTCTTCAATATCGCCGCCGATTTCCTGATGACGAAAAGCTTCGTCAAGCACTTCGACAGCCGTTTTGGAAGCGACTTCTCCGGCCTGCGCGCCGCCGACGCCGTCCGCGACGACGAAGATACAATGCGACTCGTCCGCCAGATAGGAATCTTCGTTGAGCGGGCGCTTGTCGCTTAATCCGCGGTCGCTGATTGATGCCGAAGTGATCGCTGCTGTGTTTGATTTATCTGTCATTGAACGGCCTCCAGAACGGGCGTTGCGACGGGCTGCGTCGCCTTGACTGTGTTAGCGGTAACGACGGCATCCAGAGTATTACGGTGCGAGAAGGCCATCAGCATACCGAGCATCGCAAAGCTTGTAACCAAACTGAATCCGCCGTGACTGACGAAGGGCAGCGTAATGCCCGTCATCGGCAGCGCGCGCGTGATGCCGCCGATATTGACGAGCGCTTGAAAACCGATGAAAGCCGCCAGCCCCGCAGAGCAAAGTTTAGTGAACATATCACGCGCTTCGAGCGCCGTGCGCACGCCCGCGTTGACGAAGATTATCAGCGCGAGCATCACGACTGCGCCGCCCGCGAGTCCTAATTCTTCGCCGATGGCTGCGTAAATATAATCGGAATCGGCGACGGGAATTACTTCCGCGAAGCCAAGCCCCAGACCGCGCCCGGTTGTTCCGCCCGACGCGATGCCGAACACGGCCTGTGCCGGTTGAAACGCGAGGCGATCAAACCACACATCTGTGTTGACGGACTTTTGCATCGCCGGACTTTGTTCGGCCAACTCGCGCATTTTCGGTTGACGTTGAAGCGCATCGTCGTAATCCTTTTTCCACCACGCGACATCCGGCGACGGCGGATCAAAGCCGTCCAGCCACAAATGAAAGCGCTGTTGAATGCGCGATGGAAGAATGGCCTGCACGGGTTTGGCGAGGGTGGGCAACAGCGGAACTTTTTCTTGGACATCCTGCGGCAGAGCGCCGACGACGAGCACGCCGATAGCGAGCGCTACCGTGCCGACGAAAAGCAAAAGCTGCGGCCATCGTCGCACCGCAATCAGGTAAAGCGTCGCGTAGGCGCTGCTAAAGACGAGCATCTGTCCGAAGTCTTTGAGCACGAAAAAAGGAATAAAAGGCATCATCGCCATCGCAATCAAAGGCACCATGTCGCGCGCCGAAGGGATGCCCCAGTAAGTGCGCGCGAGGTCTTTGTAGCGCGCCGTGAGAATGCCCGCGAAGCCGAGTAGGAAAGGAATCTTCGCAGGCTCCCACGGCGTCATATTGCCGAGAGCTTTGCCCGCGCTCGAAGTCGCCACGGCTGCCGCGAGCGGGACAAGCGTGATGAGCACGATGATAAAACTGTGGCGCTGTATCCAGAGCAAATATCTATCCTGCACGCAGAACCAGTAGGCAAGCGCGAAGACGAAAAACGAAAACAGCGGAATCCATGTATAGCTCGACGTGAGCGCCGTGCCGATGGTATACGTTCCCTGCTGCACGTCTTCGTTATCAATATCGACAGCTTGCGCGGGCGTCGCGGGCAATCCCATTATTTGTTTTTTCGCCGCATCGTAATTTTCGTTGATGTAGCGCATACGCAGCCGGTTGGTTTTCTCTGCGCGCGCGGCGGCTTTGTTTTTCGTGTTGTATTCGGGATCGCTGTAAAGCCTGTACTGCACCAAGAGGCCAATGGAGAAAAGCAGCACGGCGGTCGTGTAGAGCGTCCAGTTGCCCGCAAACTTCATCACGCGCGTCAGCCACAAAACGATAGCGATGATCGGCACAAACAATAATAGATCACGCGCGCCGCTGACCCACGACGGATCGTAGCCGCGAATCAAGGCGGCGCGATGCACTGCATAATAGCCTGCGAACTCGAAAGCGACGATGAGCAGGAGAGCGATGAGATGTGACGAAGCGCGATTCTTCATTTGAATTAAATTAACTGTCGGAAACGTATTCGGCGATTTTACACTCGAAGCAAAAATCTATTACAGCCTCATTACCGTGTAATGAAAGTTATTGGATTTAATCAATTGCCACTAGCTTCAGCTAGTGGAGCTAATTGTCAGTATTTGCAGAGCTTTAGCCCAATAAAAAGAAACTAAATTCCCATATGGCTTCAGCCTAATTTGTGCTGAAGCAAAAAGGATGATTGATTTTTTATTTCCCTTTTCGGCTAAAGCCGCTCGTTTCTTGGCAAACCTGTCCACTAGCTGAAGCTAGTGGCAATTGATGAAATCCAATGTCAACACAACCTAGTGGATAAAGTGACAACAAATTGATTGGCTTTAGCCAAAGCATTCGGCTAAAGCCGTAATCTTTCTCAGCTTGCGATCCTCCATCTGAAGCTGGAGGCAATTCAAATAACTTTCATTACATGGCACTTAGCATCAATCACTGCCGCGTCGTTTGCTGCGGCGTTGTTTGCGGCTGCGCCCGCCCGCGTCCACGCTTGTTCGTGGAGGGTTGCCGTTGCTGCTGTTGATTTTGGTTGCCGGGCGCGTTGCCTAGTAATCCCAAGTCGCGCGCCTTAAGCACCATTGCGGCGGCGACGGGCGCGGCGGCCTTCGAGCCGTAGCCGCCGCCTTCGATAATGACAGCCATGGCGAGTTGCGGGCGTTCGAGCGGCGCGATGCAGAGAAACCAACTGTCTATGCGCGGATGGTCGTTGTCGATAATCGCTTCTTGATACTCGCGTATGACATTGCCTTTGCGATCCTTCTCGACGCGCTTGCGTGTTTTCGGTTCGCCTGTCTTCGGGTCGTAAACAGGCACGATCTTTTGCGCCGTGCCGGTCTTGCCGCCCGATGTGATGCCCTGTGCCTGAACATCCGCGAAGACGCCGCGCGCCGTACCCGATGGGCCGCCCGTCACGAGTCCCATAATGGCGCGTTCCTGCTGGGCGATTTGCGGCGGCATGACTTGATGAAACACTTCGGGCGCGCGTCCCATTTCAATCATCGGCTTCATCAGTTTACCGTCCATGTTGGCGATGGCAGCCGCCGCGAGCGCCATTTGAAACGGCGTCATCTGTCCGGCATAGCCTTGCCCGTAACCTTCGAGCGCGATGTCGAAGCGGCTGATTTTCGGCCCCGTGACCATCGTCGATTCGCGCGGCGCAAGAGCGCGCTTGATGGCGTCCGTGCTGGCGTTCCAGATTTCCGGCAGCCTGCGTCCCTGCACTGCTTCGGCGGGCGTCGCGTAGGTTCCGATGCCGAGCAGTCTGGCGGCATTGGCGAATCTTTCCGGGCCGAGTTTGACGCCCATCTGCGCGAAATATTGATTGCTGGAAATTTCGTAGGCTTGATCTATTTTCATCGAGCCGCAAATTTCACACGAACCGTTATCATCCGTGATCGGCTTCGCGCCGCTTGCCGCAACAAAGCCGCCCGGCGTGCCTTGAAATGTTTCATTCTGCAAACCTGCGAGAAATGCGGCGGTCATCGTCACGGTCTTAAACGTCGAGCCGGGCGTGTAATACGTGCCGAGCGCGCGATTGACGAGCGGGTTGTCGCGCTTGTCTGCTTCGAGTCTGATCCACGTCGCTTCGTCCTGCACATCCTTCAAGCTGTAAGACGGATTGCTGTACATCGCCAAAAGTTCGCCGGTCTGCGGATTAAATACAACAACCGCGCCGTGCCTGCCCTTGAGTTGTTCGACGGCTGTTTTTTGTAGATCAATGTCAATCGTCAAGCGCACGTCCGTGTTGGCGCGCTGCTTAAAATTTTCTCCCCTCGCGACTTGCAAAGCTTCGGGGACGTTGCCGCTCTGCACGCCGAACAAGGCGCGTTCGAGTCCCGGATCGCCGCGATCAGAGCCGAGCAGGTGCGCCATCGCTTCGTCCATCGGATACTCGCGCACGAGTTGATTATTCTCGAACTTATAAAGCGCGACAGCCTTTTCCAACTTGCCTGAACGATCTAAAATCCAGCCGCGCAAAGTAGATTCCGACAGGCGGCGATTGCGCAAATCCTTATAGTTCAATTCCTCGAAACGCTCGTTTCTCGCTTCGGCATAACGCGCCCAGTAAACATGAAAGCCGAAGACGGTGAGCGCCAGCAGAACAAATAACACGCGCAACACGCGCAAGCCTCTGTTCGTCGAAACCGCGCCCAAACGATCACGCACTTCCGGCGGCAAATCGGCGGGCACAACCGCCGCAATTGCCGTTCGCCGCAAGCGCGTGCGGATAAGTGAGATGAGTAGAAATAGCGCCATCAGCGCCAATCCGCCGACGTAAATCAAAGTAAGCATCGCCGGTTGTTTTTCGGGCATTGTCGCAGCGGCGGCACGCGCGGAATTGTTGGCGGCGGTGACGGCAGTGTTATTGGCGGCGGCCTGTAGAAAAAGGAACAGCGGCGTTAAGGTTTGTGTCATAAAGGAAAGTGTCAGGAACTTTGTTTGCGGAAACGAACTTCGACATCGCCGAAACCGACGACATCGCCTTCTTCTATCGAGCGCGCTTCACCATAAACGATGCGCCGCCCGTTAATGTACGTGCCGTTGGTTGAACCTGTGTCCGCCACTAGCAAAGTGCCTTCGCCATTCATCAAGAGCGCCGCGTGAATCTTCGAGACGCTCGTATCGTCCAGACATAGTTCATTATCCGAGCCGCGCCCGACGTTCAAACGCTTGCCGCCCATCACGAAAACCATCGGCACTTCGCGCTTGCCTCCCGGCAAAGAAGCGCGCGCCGTTACACGCATTTCCTTCGGCGCTTCCGGCACGACGGCAGCCTTTGGCTTTCCGCCGTGTTCCGCCGCGTGGCGCGCGGCTTCGTCCTGCTCGCGCAGCTCTTCCTCGAACTCGCCGAACGTCGGATCGACGCTGATGCCGGTCGTGAAAATATCCGTTTCGGATTCGACGCGCGGCGGCGCAAGCGTGCGATAGCGGCTGTCGTTAATATGATCGATGGCGGCAGCGAGCACTTGCGTTTCTAAGTCCTTAATGACTTCGGGCGGCGCTTCGGAATGCGTGCCCCATTCGATTTTGAGTTTCAGAAGGTGCGGCGCGATTGTGCCTTTAGCCGGTTCATGGCGCACGCGCTCGTCGATGGATCGTTTCAGGCGCGCGAACAAATCCGTCGCCGTCAATCCACCTTTGGTTTCTACCGAGCGCCAGAGCTTGCGGTCAACAACATCGCCCACGCCTTCGAGCACGCGACGCAAAAAGCGCTCGGCGAGGGCTTCTTCGCGTTTCTTCGGCGGCTCCGGCTTATCCTCATTTTTCATTCAACATACCTGCTTCGACTCGCGTTCACCGAAATTTTAATCAAACAATTTAATTCTCACCAAAAGACAAAGTGCGACAAAAGCTTGCCATCGGCGGCGAGAGAGAGAGGGAAGTAGTATATCTCCGGTTTGGTGCGCTGGCTATTTTAACTGAAAGACAGTGATGTAGAGAAGCGTCGGCAAACAAAAGCGGAAAATCCCAAATGATAAGCCTAAATCTCGCCGCGACTATTTCTTCGATTTATTCAATTATAAGCTCGCGTTAAAGAACACGTCGCTGGCGCATGGCTTCATAAAGCACGACTGCTGTAGCGACGCCGACGTTGAGGCTTTCGACGGGCGCGTGCATCGGAATACGCACGGCTTCGTCGGCCTGTGCCGCTTCATCAATCGTCAATCCGCTTGCTTCCGCGCCGACGACGAGCGCCGCAGGATTCGTCCAATCGAAGTCGGAATAAAGCCGCGCGGCACGCACATCCGTCGCAACGATTGTGATGCCACGCGCGCGACACCACGCGAGCGCTTCCGCGTAATCCGCTCCCGTCCACACAGGCAGGCGAAAGCTCGAACCCATCGCGCCGCGCAGCGCCTTCGGCGAAAAAATATCAACCGAGCCGACGGTTGTGATCGCGCCGCACGCGCCCGCCGCTTCCGCCGTGCGCAAAATAGAACCGGCGTTCGATGGATTCCCGACGCGGTGCAGAATGATGAGAAGCGTTGTTTTGTTTATTGCTCTTTCCAGCGCGCTCGTCTGCGCCGCCGGACGACGGGCAATCAACACGATGCCTTGCGGGGTTTTCGTATCGGAAAGTGAATCGAGCACGCGTTCGCTGACGAAGTAAGTGCGACAGCCGGAGCGAAGTAAGCCTCGATGCAGCGCCTCATTGCGTTCGTTCAGCGAAATTTCTTCCGTGATGAACGCTTCTTCGATAATCAATCCGGCGCTAAGGGCTTCAACACACAAACGCCTGCCTTCGATGAATATCAATTCGCGCTGTTTGCCGTCGCGCACCGCTCGCGCCGCGCGCACGAGTTGATTGTCGCGGCTGTTGATAACAGTCTCTCGCGCACTCACTTGTTTTCTTCCTATGCGTGAAAATTCAATCTGAAACAGATGCTACAATCTTCGCATGAAGAATCCGATTATCGCGGCGGTTGATGACATGATCTTTGCGGCGAAGATTCGCGCCGTCGCCGAATCCTTGAACCTAGACGTGCGGTTTGCGAAAAGCCCCACGGCGATTCTTGCCGCCGCGCGCGAAGCAAAACCGTCGCTTATTATTTTCGATCTTCACTCGCAAAAGTGCGATCCGTTTGCGACTGCGATACTCATCAAAGCCGACGAAGAATTAAGCGGCGTGAAACTGCTCGGCTTTTACTCGCACGTTCACACGGCGCTACGCCATCAAGCAAACGCGGCAGGCTTTGACCGCGTGCTACCACGTAGCGCTTTCACTAAACATTTGGCGGAAATTCTACACGAAGGCGACCCGCCAGCGTGAAATATGGCAAGCGAGAAAAGCTCCACTGCTAAAGCTCTAATGCTGTTGACAAGCGCTCTTATCCAGCGCACACTTTCCCATATCTGTTGGAGTCTTTCCACAAGGCCTTTGCCATTGACCAGACTTCTCCCACGGGTTCGACGCCCGCCCGCGTCGAACATGTCGGTTTGGCAGATCGTTATTCAATCGCCCATTTCAATCAGCAGGCGAATTCGTGCGCACGCATCCGTCTGCAAGGAACGCTCACAAACTTGTCGCTCCGAAGAAACATTTCATCACTTCCTCATAGGAGAAGAGACAGGCATGAACCGGAAAGTGAAAACACTCATCAAGCAATTGGAAATTGATTTTAACCGGAATCCAGCACTCACGTTCAAAGAATTTGCGAAGACTGTAAACTTGTCCGTTCCGCATCTACGGCGCGTCTTCAAAGCCGAAACAGGCGAATCGTTTGCGCGCTATTTCAAAGCGCTCAGGATGCGTAAGGCCAAAGAATTGTTGGCGACGACGTTTTTAGGCGTGAAACAAATCGCCCTCAAAACCGGCTTCGGCGACGTGAGCCATTTCGTCCGCGACTTCAAAAAAGATTACGGCATAACGCTGACTGAGTACAGAAATCATCAACTCGACGCTGGCATGAACGACAGTGAGCAAAACGGCTAACGAATGCTCAGATCGGCTAGTATATGCTCAAATCCGCCAACTAAATATCGTTGCTTTGCAAGATGGCTTGCCGTAATCTTCCACTTCAACTTGACCGTTTGGCTCAACCCGAAAACTTCAGTGGAGAAATCAGCTATGAAACGCCTTTTAGTCAGCCTTACCATCTTATGCTGTGCAGTGCTCTTTACCGTAACGCTAGCGTCTAACGTAGCTAAAGCGTGCATCGGCATTCTTTCAGCCTCCAACTCAAGTGCTACGGAGTCTTGTTTCTTAACCAGTTCAACGCCTGAATTCTGCAATTATAATTGCTATTGTTCAGGCAGTGAAAGCGAGTGCAACCAATTAGACGCTGCCCTCGGACTTGAAGCCTACTGAAACCTAAACAAAACTATTTACGACTTCCGTCGTAAGCTTCCCCCTATAAACCTATTGGAGGAAAACCATGAAACGCTCCGTCACTACTCTTACCTCTCTCTGCGCTTCTGTAATCCTAACAGTCGCGTTGGCTTCTATAGCGGTTCTCACTTGCGTGCGACTGAGTAGCCGCAATGAGTGAACCATCCTTGAATGTCGGTCTTGGTCACAAGCTGGATCGCTTTCACCAATGCCTTGTCGAGTTCGTCCCGCGTCCGGGCT
>JAABUM010006051.1_pt1 | contig 12158 bp, 19 predicted proteins | sample 5559161 | NCBI WGS metagenome assembly JAABUM01 (sample SAMN10711868, study PRJNA513369) | rock metagenome | isolation source: Antarctica rocks | place: Antarctica: Victoria Land, Siegfried Peak nord | reverse complement strand
GCTCGAAAGCAAAGGCAAGCCTCAACGGCAACCTTCGACGGTCGAGTGCGGAAGAAGAAGGCTCTTGCCGGCGGCAGCGGCGGCGGCGGCACCGAGAAGGCGGCAAAGAAGTTGTGACACACTTGACTTAGTCTTTGACTTAGTATAGTGCCGTAGATGATATTGCAAGCTGGGGCATCGGCACCCGCATGCCGCTCGCCGCCGCCCACTCGCAGCGGGACGACTGGCAGGTGTCACGCTGACTGACTGAACGTTCGCACATGGGCAGCGAGATTCAGCCTGGCTCATAGCGACGTGCGACAGCCTGGCAGGTTGCGCTGTGCGGCTGCTGCTGCAATGCATGCGGCGCTTGGCTGGTGCACGCAGTGCGGGTGTTCAGAGCTCCCGCAGGCGCGTCTACGCAGACAGAGCGGGTCTGGTGCGTACATTGGGATTTCACACCCCGACCAGGTGCTTTGTTACGCTCCAATACAGCCTGCATCACTCACATCCTCGCACCTTTTTCCACCACATTACGAATCGGGGGTGCCACAGTTGGGTTTCGCTTTGAACCGGCTCACGAAACCCATCAATGGACCCACAGACACTCCGGCAACAGCCCAACATGACCGGGCCACTTCTCCACTCAGACACTCCGGCAACAGCCCAACATGACCGGGCCACTTCGAAGTGGGAGAATTCTCGAGAATTCTCCACTCAATCTAACGGCGAGATCAACTCTGTTGCCGTGTAAATCGGTTCCCGGCACCAGGTACACCTCCCTGCTGCCATTGCGGTACAGCAGCTCCTGCCCCTGCTGCTCGGAGGACAACTTGTCGTCGGTGGGCTCCCCCATCTCCACTGACGACATGTAGTACTGCCTCCCCATGTCCGCGTACTCCGTGAGCGGAAAGCGCAAAGCCCGGCGCTAGGCGCGGCAGTGGGGCACTGGGTTTTGACTGGGTTTCGCTTGACTTGCATGTCCATCTGTGGGGTCGCCCTGTCATCAGACTACACCCAGGCCTCGCTGCTGGGCAGCTCCAGGCAGCCCTCGCTGCTCATGTGCTCCTTCTTGTTCACCATCCACCTTTGTGTCGCGCTGTTGTGAAACGCTGGTTGAAAGGTGTCGCAACGGTGTAAACGATGCCCTTTTTCTCGTGCAAATAGCATCGCCAAATTTGCAATGCCTGAAATATCGCGATTGCTTCCTTTGCGTGTCACACATGCACTGGCAGTGCATGTTTGCGATAGTCGAACACCGTGAGACTGCCATCTGGTGTCGTTCAGCTGGCTGGATGTTGCTGCATTCACTGAACAACCATGACTTGAGTCAAGTCGTGATTGTTGGAATCTGCACGAGGTGTACGGGCCGCTGCTGTACCCTGGCGTGTGCTCTGAATGGCGGATGTCCTGCGAAATCCGACCAAGTCCGGGAAACCTATTATTGACATTCACTGCAGGTGGGCTACCTGGACTACCTGCCGCTGGACGAGAGGCTGGCCGCTGCCAGCGCCAGTTCAGGCTGAACTGGCCACCAATCTTGCTGTACATTAACATGCCAAAAGCAACCGGTCGTATGCGTCAACAACGTCTATGCAGCTTCTATGCATCAGCGCTTGTGAAATTTGATGGGTCTTCCACCTCTCAAATGAGTACCAGGTGGTGTTACATTCTCCGCCAATAACTCAAAGCCGCTCTGTGCAAGCAAGGCACTTGCACCAGAACTTGAAATTCTTTTCATTGGACATTGGAAGTCTAGAATGTGCCTGTTGCATCTTCTAGTTGCCAAAGTGGACCGCCTCGGGCCAGTGACTCCAATGAATTCGCCACATGCGATGCATACTATGCATAGTATGCCATGCATGATGCTGGATGCCGCAACTTTGGCATCTTCATCAGAGTAACCATCAGAGGCGGGCTTGTTTGATGCGATTTGCAGTGGCCACAGATCTGACGCTGGAACGGTCCTGTGGACAATGAACAGTCGCTGTGACGCGAACGCGCGCGCGCCTGGACCTGAACTGCCGCCGCCCACATTTCCACCACGCCTGCCGCCGCCTCGCTTGGAAGCTGCGTTGTTATTGCCCCTTGTTTCTGACGTCATGCACGTGCCGCCCACATTACTACGCTTACACACTGCTCGGCGTGCCGCCGTCTCGCCTTAACTCGTCAACTCTGAACCTGTTCTGCTACTCTGCACTCCTCTTCAGCGACTTTACGTCCGATCCGCCAGCGTTTGATGCTCCGTGGCTCCCTATCGAAAGCCCCCTCGCTGCCGTGCAGTGCTCCTTTCAGCTTCGGCGCCTCGCCAGCTCGCGTCTTTCGCCTTCGCACACAGTACCTGTCTCAGCGGTCTCGCCGAGCACCTGCCGCCATGACGCAGAAGGACCTGATCCAGCCTGAGGCAGAGACCGCCAGCGCGGTGCCCTCAGGTGCGATGTCTGGTTTACTGCCGCCCGCAGCCATAGTGGTTGATCCGACTGACCGGCGTACCCTGTTAGAGCTGCTGGTCTTAGTTATCAGGGGATAGGCCGGTGCTGTTGGCAAGATCATGGGGGACAATTGCCTTAAGCAGCCGCAGCCAATGCTTATGTGCAGCTGCCGCCAACACCCTTGACCGGCTGCTTGCCTGGCTTATCGGGCCTCTGCAGACTCTAAGGACTCCCTCTGCGCGTGCGCACCCCTGAAACAAGCTTGCAGGTGACCACACACGGACCAGTCGATCATAGAATAGTAGTGCAAGTGGCCGCCACTGGATTCTAGCACGTCGCAGGCGTGGTGGCGATGTACCTTTGGTACCTTGCTTATAGGCAGATGGCAGGGTGGCAGGAGCGGCCTTGCGACACCCGCTCTGCTCTGCTGACTAAGGATTTGCACGCCCTGACTGATGTCCATCTGACTTCAGCTCCTGCCACACCTCACAGATGCCGACGCCAAGTCGTCCTTCCAGGAGGGCAAGCAGCAGCCGCTGCTGACGCCCTTTAAAATTTTCGACCACGAGCTTTCCACGCGTATGGTTTATGCTCCTCTCACCCGCTGCCGCGCGCTCGGCACCATTCCCCAGGTGAGCTGGCTGCATTTCCGACTCAAAACTGGTGCAAAGGCATAAAGAACGAGACAGAGCAACCTTCAAGCCTGCATAGCTTCGATGGCTGACGATACGGCGGCGGAATGCCTTGCATTCGGCCCGAGAGCAACTCCCTCCCACCTCCTTGCGTTTTCTCTGCAGCCGGCGGCAGCAGAGTACTACAGCCAGCGCGCCTTCAAGGGCAGCTTCCAGATGTCAGAGGGCACCGTCGTGAGCCCCCACGGCCATGGGTGTGCGCCGCAATTCCTGCATTCCCCCCACTCTATCTGCGGTACTCCAGTGCTCGCATCACGCCTCAGGCTTCTGTTCGCCCAGCGTGCCGCATCCGCCAGCCCAGGCGTCTTTTGGCTGTGAATGTCGGCCGCCTGACTCACAGAATGAACCGCTTTTGACACTTGTTTTGTTTCTTTGCAGCTATCCGAACACACCAGGCATCAACACCGATGAGCACGTGGAGGCATGGAAGCCCATCGTCAAGGCGGTGCACGACAAGGGCGGCGTCTTCTTCCTGCAGCTGTGGCACGTGGGTCGTGTGTCCCACACATGTGCGCACCCTGGCTGAACTCGGCTTCACTGCTCCTCTGCACTCAGTGCCCGATACTGCCTGTTCAGCAGCAGCATTGCCTGCAGTTGGGCACCTACGCCACCACTGCCTACCGGCCGACGTCAGCTGCCAACACGCCGCGTTCATCTGCCTCGTGCCGCCCACCAGGAATGTGCGCTCTCATGCAGCCTTGCTGTGCTGACCTTGCTGCTCCATGCCCACCCTGCAGCGTACATGCCGGATGATCAAGGGCCCGTTGGCCCCTCGGCGATCGCCATCAAGGGCGACATCCTGCTGGCGGACGGCAGCAAGGCCAAGTTCTCGGTGCCGCGCGTGCTGAAGACAGAGGAGATGCCGCAGATCGTGGACCAGTTTGTGGTCGGCGCCCGCAACTCGCTGGCCGCAGGTGTGCATGCACTCCCTGTTGTACTCATGCAAGGTAGCCCTGAATGAGTGGAAGTGCGTGCACAGCTAGGGGTTCATCGCAGGCCCATACTGCGTTGAGCAGCAGCTGGTGCTGACACTTGCATGCCTCGGCGATCGGCAGCTGCAGTCGGTGTTTCCATGCTCTGTCTTCATGCTCTGTCTTCATGCTCTGTCTTCATGTGTATGTGCAGCCGCCCACTGTCACCACACCCCCCCTGCAAGACGTTCACCCTTTTAGCCCTCTAGGGCTTGCGACATGGTGTAACATCTATCTCTCTCTCTCTCACCAACCTGCAGGCTTTGATGGCGTGGAGATCCACGGCGCGCACGGTTACTTGCTGGAGGAGTTCATCAAGAAGTCCAGCAACACGCGCACCGACCAGTACGGTGCGCCACCGCAGATCCGCGAGGCCGCATCCATAGGCTGCATCTCTGCCACAGCACCTCCAGAGCGGCAGTGCGCTGTAGACTGGTGCTCGCAAACGGACCCCTGCTTGGTGTCAATCCTGGTGCGGCCTGACCTGCTGCACAGCAGCGGTTTTGCTCGGCTGCTGATGGACGCTTTCGCTTGTCAGGTGGCTCGATCGAGAACCGCTGCCGCCTGACGCTGGAAATCGTGGACGCCGTCGTCAAGGAGGTTGGCCCAGGTACAGTCCTTCCTCCAGCCCGTCGTTTGCAACATGCACTACTGCATTAACAGGCGCAAGCATGAGGAAAGCTCGCCGCCACAGCTCAGCACTCACATGCTTGATGGATTCTGACCGAGATCTCTCAGCGCGCCGCAGCATTGAAATGCAAACCTGCGACGCCGCAGGCAAGGCGGGCATCCGGCTGTCGCCGTTCACCAAGTTCATGGACGCGCATACGGACGACCCGTACGATGTGTACGGCTATCTGGTGGAGGAGCTCAACAAGCGCGACCTTGCCTACGTGCACTTCGTGGAGCCCCGCATGTGAGTCTGTTCACTGTGTTGAATTTGGACAACTTATCGTGTTCCCCGACCTGGCCCCAACTCGTTGCAGCATGGCCATCGCCTGCAAGCAAACGTGAGCAGTGGATCCTCCTGCTGCAGCGAAAGCAAGTCACACCACTGCAGCAGCGTCTGCTGGCGGCCATGTTGCTGACAACGTCGTGTTGAATCCTGTTTTCGTTGCTGCTGCAGCAACGAGTACATGGGCGGCGGCCTGGCGAAGGACACTGACACCATCGCGCCTTTCCGCAAGGCCTGGAAGGGCGTCTTCCTGGCCGCCGGCGGCTACGATCGGGCGCGCAGCTGATTGGGTTTAGGGTTTTGGCGCTTCATGTTCGGGCTGCTGCTGCACGCTGGACATAACCGCGCCTTGGGCCATGCTGCATCGCGCAGCAGGCGCTGCACTGCACGCTCGTGGCGTGTGTCGGCTGCATGTCGGCCTGCGCATCTGTGATCCGGCATCAGTGGAGGTGGAGGAGGACGCGACGGCACCTCGACCTGTTCGGTGTCTGATCACCTTTTGACAATCCTGTACCTTGTGCCATCGTGCAGGAGACCGGTAACAAGGCCGTCCAGGATGACCACGCAGACCTGATTGTGTACGGCCGTCACTGGTGCGCTTCTCTCCCAACTCTCCTGCTTCCACTCGTTTCCTGCTGCAGCGTCACTGGCAGCCTCGTCCTCCTCATCCAGCAGTGCACTATTACTAATCATTACTAGTACCGCGCGTGACAGGTGCAGCAATGCACTTGCAGCGCAGTGGCATTGTCGCTGACGCCCCTGGAATCATGCCGACCACAGGATCGCCAACCCGGACCTGCCGGAGCGCTTCAAGCTGGGGGCGCCCCTCAACAAGTACGACCGCTCCACCTTCTACACCTCCGACCAGAAGGCGAGCTCCTTCCCTCACAGCTGATGGCTCGGTCGCCAGTTCCGCAGCTGGTTTTGAACACAGCGACCCTCCCCTTCTCACGGCCACGGTTGCACCCCAGTTGTGGCCCTTTTCCTAGAGTTTTTTTGGTCCCAGCCTCCGCACTGCGCGCGAGGCTCCTCACATGTCTCCGGCTGACGGTTCCTGTGCGTATCTTCGCAGGTCGGCTACACGGACTACCCCTTCCTGGACGACAAGCTGGCTGAGGAGCTCAAGCAGAAGGCCCACCTCTGAAGATTCGGCGGCCCTAATGGCAGACCTAAACGTTGGACCCTGGGCAGGAGGGCATGTCAAGGCTGCGATATCTGCCGGTCGCGTTGCCGCTGACGCGCCGGCGCTGGCGCAGTGTGGGCGTGATTTAGCATTTATTTAGGCGGCCGCATTGGCTGCCGTGCTTCAAAAGCGGCCCGCCTCTGCCACGCCAAGTATGGTTAGGTACAGGGCGGGTTGCGGCCACGACGTAATTCATTAAACTCTAGCATCAATCTTGGCCTTTTGACTGTTTTCTAAGGATGTTCGAGAACCGAAGCAGAATATTTCTTGGCGCGGTATGATTTGAGGCACGCTCATGGTGACTGATCCAGGGATCCCGTCGATTCCATCTCCCTCTGGATCAGGAGTTTTGATAGACATGCAAGTAGAGCCTAGGAGTTCTAGTAGACATGCAAATAAAACCTATTCATTAATCGATGTCCATGACATCTCGGCCATCTACAACACAACCACTAACAAAATGAGCCAAGCGCAGCTGCAGTCATTGCCGTCCTTTGTCATCAAGACGCTGTCAGGGAACATTCACGAATTCCAAATCCTGATCTGCCTCGTGTGGAATATGGTTCACATTGATGGTTCACATGAATAAACTTCTCAGACTAGATGCCACACAGTTCTGGGGTTCCACTGTCATCACGTGCCTGTGTGCTCCGTTTCCAGTGCACACCGTTTTCCGTTTCTTTATGCCGCCACCCTCCCGCCAGCCGCATGCTGATGTAATCTGAACTATGCCGGCGGACGCAAGCCGCTGTGTGCCTTCTCAGCGCCTCCTGGCTTCTTAGAGGGAATACCTCCACGCCATCAGCAGCTCCGCTTTAGGTGTTCACAATGGGGCCCATGGCGCACTGCCAGTACCACTGGTTCGAGCGGTAGCAGGCAAACCCTGTAGCGGCAGAGAGATACTCAATGATGCGGCACTCTTCACATGAGACCCTGTCACCCGATAAGTAGAGAGTACATGCAAGATGTATCCTTCTTAAAACGCTGCGGTGCATGTTCTGCAACAAAATGTTGGTGCTGGAGGAGGGACAATTTGCAGCCTCAGAAGGCCTGTGGAAGCAGTGGCATCCTCACCGGTCGGGCAGACGAAGCCGGCCCACGGTGCATCTTTGCACTTGGGATCATTTGCGCCGCTGCAGGTGGCGCCCTGAGTGCCGCCTGAACAAACACGGCTCTTCATCGTGAGTGGCTGGAAGACGAGCCTGGCAGCATGACGGACTCGCATTCACATTGAGGTCTTTGCGACATGCGGCGGATGACACGCACCGCACTGCTTCCAAGCGTTGTCTGCTCCGGCCACCATTGGGGCGGAAGGCGCAGCAGTGGGCGAGGCGGTGGATCCGTCGGTGGGCGCGGCTGCGGAAGCAGAGCACAAGTCAGCCAGAAGTCGACCGACCGGTGCTAAGAAGTGATGAACGGAGTCTGATGCTGCTACAGGCTGCGGCCTGGCATCATTGCGCACAGAAATATGCTGCCATGCCATGCCTGCGGCCGTACCCTGGCAGCTGATGCACCCGCACAACTGACATGGCCAGAACCATAGGTGTAAGCCGCGCCAATATGATGATGAACTTTCGAGAACGGCTGTCGCACCTGTCTCCACCACGCCTGCCTTGGATGTCGCGGTCGGCTCGGTCACCGCAGAGTCGCTGCTTGTCGCCTTGGTTGGGGCGTCTGCAGCATAGAAGCACGTGTGTGATTCCCGCTGGCTCTGCGCATTGCTTCAGACAGAAACACTCCCACGTTGTGTTGCTGGTGCACACATGCCGCAGTGTGCACATGCGTTGGAAGTGGGGATGTGACAGGTTGCAAGCGCCCCGAGACTTACCACACTGCCAATAGAAGCTGTTAAATCTCTGGCAGGTGAAGTCGCCGGCACATGTGACGACCGGCCAGGCAGCATCCGCGCACTGCGCGCCTGTGCATGAACCTCCGGTACCGCCGCACTGGATCCAGGGCGCTGGGCCTGCGTGCACAGCCATTTGACGAGCTTACTATAAAGAATGACCTGCTAACCGCCAGCAACGCGTAGCTCGTCGTTGCTGCAACTGTACCGAACAGGAAACCGACTCGATGGTCGACACCAGGCTGTTGGAAAGTCACGGCCAACATGCTTGCTTCTGATGGTTCAGAACGCTACCACATGCATGGTTCGTACTACCAGCGCCGCACATTGCGCCTTGAGTGAAAGCCATTAGATCACAGTGCTCTATGTGACGTCAGCATGAGCCTAACCGCCACACTGCCATGCGGGAATGCAGGATCACGGCAGCTGAACATCTTGAGAGCTTACCGAGAAGTCTCCGAGCCTGTGCGCCGCTCGCCAGGGTCGCGGCAAGCACAGCAACCAACAGCACCGTCCAACCAACTTGACGAGCCATTGCCGTACACTGGGCCGGAATCACGTTGTTGTGGTGACGCACTGCGCGCAGATGCACAGAAAGAGTCAATACAAAACATCTTCATGAGCTGATTGCTGTATCAGCGATTAACCGGCCGACCGCGCGGCGTGCACTCCGCATTTTCCGTGCATGTTTTGCCCGTGCATGCATGCAGTTCTAGCTGTGCAGACATACCCAATGCATAGATCTGCCACCATATGCAACATGATTGTGGACCGATGCTGTCGCGCCAAGGCAGCCCGTGCTGGAAAGAGCGGCCAACGGATGCGGTTGATCCTGGCAGGACTGGCTGGCCATGAACATGGCGCTTGCGCAGCACCGCATCTGATGCTGCAGACTCTTCTGAACGATCTATTCGAAGGCAGACAGGACCCCCACCTGTCGACACGGTTGTTTGCGGTTGACACTGTGGGTTGATCGCAAGCTGCGTCCGCCTACCCGCCGCGTTCTGTGCCTTGTGCAACGCGCGACGAACTGGTGTGCTGATGTCTTGCGTAAATGCTGTGTTGGGGACGCGTGCAAAGATAGTTATGCTTCTGTGGAACGCGACTGGCGCGACGAATTTCAGCAAAGGGTTCCATGGGGAAACTCCGTGCTGGCAGTCCCGCTTAAGACCTAGGCAAGCAACAATGTCATCGGATTGTAAGCCCATTCCACAACGCAAAGACATGAACGCCATTCAAGTTTACATGATTGCTATGAACCTGCACGTCGAAATGCAGGCTGGCGACGGCGCCCTGCTGCCGCTGTGCTCTTTGGGCAGCGGCACTGGGACTTGTCCGGTCTTGTTGTCAATACACGTTCCCAATACTGCAGCTCGCGCGGCAGCTTACATGAAGTCGAAATCGTCACCGTCGCCTGTATTATGCATACGACACACACGTCAACCAGGGCTACAGTCACCCAGCTCTTGGCGCCGCAGACTGCACGCAACAACAATAGCGCCCTTGAAGCATGTTCACACAGGACTTGATCCCACCTGCATCGTCGTAGATGTAGTCGTCGAGCCCGGCCGTACCGCCCCTCGAGCCCACGTTGACACTCTTCTTCTTCCCGGCTGTGGTTGCACATTTGGAGATGAGTCGGCGCAAGAGACCAGACAGGCTCAGTCGAAAGGCCTTGCCAGCCCCAGGAGGCACCACTTCGGTGCACGCCCGGACGCCAGGCATGGCAGCGGCAGCACAATTCCAGGCATGGCAGGCAAGCAGGCACGGCAGCGGAAGCATCGCTCCAGGAGACGAACCCTTCTTGGCGGCCGCCGCTGCGGCAGCCTCGGCCTTGACCTTGTCCGCCCGCAGCCCTGCAAGCGCCGTCTCGATGTCCTTCGTCTCCTGTGTGGGGGGAGTTGCGCAGTAGTATCATGAAGTTGCGCAGTATTATCATGAAGTTGCGCAGTAGTATCATCGCACAGCCAGTCTCTGCTTCTCTGTTGATGACAGGAGGCGCCCTTGCGTGTCAGACTGGCAAGCGGGACGCTGACCTGCATCAAAGTGTGGCATGCAGCTCTGCGCCGTATGGTGACTGCTTATGCAGAGGGGATGGTGAATTTTCAGTTCACGAGCGAGCAAGGCGGCAACTATCACCTGGGCGTTGACGGTTTCGAGCGCCGTTTTCAGCAGACCCTTGAGCAGCGCCTTGTAGTGGCTGCTGCCGTCGTGCTGCCGCAAGAACTGCACTGCCACTGCCTGCGGGGTGGCCCACAAACAGGTTCGAAACGCTGGAAAGCCGGGGACGCCCTCATCCTTGGGCCATGCTCCATCGCGGCCGCCTGACTCTGCCAGGTGCACGCACAAGGACAGGTGCACAAGGGACAGGGGCGGCTTCTGGACAAGCGCGGCACTGCGCGGAGTTGTGCGGGCACCCGCGACAAAGGCGCATGCATGGGCATGGCGCCAAGCGAGTGTCACGCCGGAAAGCCATGCATGGTCGTTGCCGGCTCGCGAGCTATTCCGGGCATCCTCTTTCAGATGCTCACCCTGCCGTACGAATCGTGCTCCTTCATGGTCTTGAGCTTCTGCGTTTCCAGGCCGTCGCCGCGCGAGCCGAACAGCTCCTGCGCGGCTCTCAAGTCTGCGTCCTCCACTAGCCTGCACAGCACGTAGTGCAAAATTCAAACAGCTTGGGGAGCATCCACGTCCCCGCCATGCACCATGCATCGCCATCTCTAGTGCCACGCCCTGCCACATCGGTGCCCGTCCATGGCAAATTCAGGCAGCGATCCACCTTCCAGACCGCTGGAGTGCATGACAGTGCAAAGCAGACGGGACCCAGACGACTGAGCGTTCATGAGTCTACACCCGCTGGCAGGAGATTGTTCAGGGTTGATTCCGCAGCTTCTCCGCCACAGGATCTTTTCGAAGTGATACGATTGAAATGCATCCGCGAGCAGCTCAACAAATGAAATCCAGCCATGTCAAGTTGTTGTGAGACTAAGCCGATCCTCTTGGATGCCTCACCGCTGTTTCCGCAGCTTCTCCGCGACAGGGTCATCCAGCGGCGTGTCATCCGCCACTGCCCCCTTGTCCTCGTACTTTGGCTTCGCCGCCTTCTTCGGCTGCAGCAACGCTTCAAGCATTGAGATGCAGCCCGAGCCTAACTGAGCTTGCAAGCAGCTCCGGCTGGAAGTTGATCATGCATCACGTGCAAACTCCCAAATGCCGATGATGTGCCAGCAAATTTGGACGGCGCTGCAAGTCTACAATTCAAGGCCGACTCAAACTTCAAAGCATTACCTCCTGGGTCTTGGGAACCTCGTAGGCCGGCTCGTTCTCGCCCTCGTCCTCGCCGGCAAATTTGTTGTCCACCGCGGCCGCTGCCGGCGCCGGCGTGCCCGAGAGTTTGGGCAGCTGCGGCACGTCGGCGGCCTCCTCCCAGTCCTCCCAGCTGTCATCCGCCCTGCGCGTCCGTGAACTCCTCAGACGTGCAGCTCTGATCGAGGATGCAAAGGGCGCCTGCCGGCGCGCCCTGGGACGGCTGGCGGCACGCAACGACCCGCAGCGACAAGCAACTGGACAAGAAGTATAATGGATGCAACAAGATGATGGGATGGCAGGAGTCTGCTTCAGATCAGTGTGCATTTGAACCTGCAGGTGAGCCTCACATCGTGTGTTGGGTTGAAGGATTCGCCGCACAGGCTAGCTGAGGCGATGCCGGTCACTTCAGAGACGCCGGTCGATATGTTCTAGCTCTACTGACAGGTCGCCTGGCAACTGCACGCATGTATGGGCCGCCGACGCTGGAGTGACCGGCGTGCTGCCCACTGTGAGCCGAGGAAGCAGTGCGATCCGCAGCACAAGGCACGTCTGGCTGGCAGCAGCGCCCTGAAGACAAGAGAAATGCTGTGTTGGGGCAGCGTGCACCTCAGGGTGGCCGGCGATCTGGCGGAGTGCTCGCTGGTCGCAGCATGCTGCAAGCCTGCAACCCAGGGTTCGTGCTTAAACTATTTCGAGGAAACGCTAAACGCTAAACTAAAAGGGTGAAACGCTAAACGTTTAGCGGTGTGCGCTAAACTATTTCAACACGTGTCAGCACGTGATAGGGTCCT
>JAABUM010006050.1_pt1 | contig 12166 bp, 9 predicted proteins | sample 5559161 | NCBI WGS metagenome assembly JAABUM01 (sample SAMN10711868, study PRJNA513369) | rock metagenome | isolation source: Antarctica rocks | place: Antarctica: Victoria Land, Siegfried Peak nord | reverse complement strand
GTCGGCGCTGGCCTGGCTGGCGTACCAGCAACGCCGCAAGCTGGCCGCCTATCACTCCCACCGTCGCCGCCGCATTCGCTGTCTGGCAGGATATAGCACATGAGTTCTCTCGTTGTAGTACTAGCGCAGGGCGCAGAATGCGTGGCCCGGTGTTCCGGGGGTTGCAATCCCCCTGCAGGGCAGGAGCGCCCACCCCTGAAGGGCGCACTGCACCCCTGAAGGGCGCACTGCCTCCGGGGGACACCGCCCCCGGCTGCGGGGGCCATACACGGCACCGGCGCGGTCCCCCTCCGGGGACCGGGGCGGCGGCGGGTCAAGCTTTCTGCGCGGCGCTGTATCGCCGCGCTGTGTCCTTGTGCTGTACGCACAGCCGCGCGCATGTATCGGGCGGATTGCCCGGTATCCGGGCGAAATTATGTGCTGTGGATCGTTTGACGCCCGGAAACACGGGTGCTATAGTTGGCCTCGTCACCTTGAGAGAGTGGCATAGCGCACAAACGGTCGCCCAGCCGGGGCCGTGCGGCGTTCTGCCGAGAATGTCGATCGGGCGCGGCGGCTTGCCGAATGCGCGTGGTTTGGTGTATCGTCCGCGCATCATCGCAGGGTGCGGCGCAAGAACGACGGTACACCACGGCTTCGGCGACGATCCGAGGTGGAGGCCAGCACGGTGCGACAAATCGGGCGCGTCGGGGTGCCCGGTTGCCGGATTGCCGGACGGGGGGCGCGGCTGCCCCGTTCGCGGAGATGGATGGCGGATGGTCGCGCGGGCGCGGTGGCGTCCGCTAGCGCAAGGAGCGGGTATGGCGATGACTGCGGAGCCGTTGCTGGCAGTCAACAATCTGAAGACCCAGTTCTTCACGCAGGACGGGGTGGTCAAGGCCGTTAACGGCGTCAGCTTCTACCTGATGCCGGGCGAGACCCTCGGGATCGTCGGCGAGTCCGGTTGCGGCAAGAGCATCACCGCGATGTCGATCATGCGGCTGATCCCCACCCCGCCCGGCAAGATCGTCGATGGCGAGGTCATGTTCCAGGGCAAAGATGTCCTGAAGATGAACGATCAGCAGTTGCGTGGCGTGCGCGGTAACGACATCGCGATGGTCTTCCAGGATCCGATGACCTCCCTCAACCCCGTGCTGACGGTGAACCGCCAGATCGGCGAGTCGCTCGAACTGCACAAGGGGATGAGCAAGAGCGAGTCCCGCGCCCGCGCGGTCGAACTGCTGAAGATGGTCGGTATCCCCAACGCCGAGCAGCGCGTCGATCAGTACCCCCACCAGTTCTCCGGCGGGATGCGGCAGCGCGTGATGATCGCGATGGCCCTCTCCTGCGACCCGATGCTCCTGATCGCGGACGAGCCGACTACGGCGCTCGACGTGACGATCCAGGCGCAGATCCTCGATCTGATGAAGAAGCTCCAGCAGGATCGCGGCACCGCCGTGATCCTGATCACTCACGATCTCGGCGTCGTGGCGGGCATGGCCGACCGCGTCCAGGTCATGTATGCCGGGACGATCGCGGAGACGGCGGACACCTACGAGCTGTTCGGCAACCCGCGCCACCCGTACACGCTGGGGTTGATGAAATCGATCCCCCGCCTCGACTCGGTCGGCAGCAAACTCGACCCTATTCGCGGCCTGCCGCCCGATCTGGTAGATCTGCCGGACATGTGCCCGTTCTCTCCCCGGTGCGATTACTCCGAGGAGGTCTGCGAGCGCAAGGCACCGGTACTGCGCGAGGTTGGGCCGGGCCATAAGGTGACGTGCCACTTCAACATCGTGAATGGTGAGAAGGTCGGGATGGCCGCTGAGTCGGTCGGACTGTAGCGAGTGGGCGGAGTGGTCCAGTGGGTGGAGTGGGCGAGTAGAGGCGCGGTGCCGGGAGAAAGCTTCCGGCACCGGCCCCATCCCGAGCACTGGCCCACTCGCCCACTCCGCCCACTAACGGAGAGGAGACCGCCACATGGCGAAGGGAACCGTGGCGCATGAGGGTGGCGATACCACCAACGATGCCCACCTCGGCGATACATTGCTCGAGGTCAACAACCTCGTGATGCACTTCCCCCTGACCAAGGGGATCATCTTCCAGCGCCAGGTCGGGGCGGTGCAGGCGGTGGACGGCGTCAGCTTCTCGGTGAAGAAGGGCGAGACGCTGGGGATGGTGGGCGAGTCGGGGTGTGGCAAGTCCACCACCGGGCGCGCGCTGTTGCAGCTCTACAAGCCAACCGCCGGCGAGGTGAACTTCCACGGCAAGGATCTGACGAAGCTGGATGGCGGGCAGATGCGGAAGATGCGCCGCTACTTGCAGATGATCTTCCAGGATCCCTACGCCTCGCTGAATCCGCGTATGACGGTCGGCAACATCATCGCCGAGCCGATGCAAATCCATAACTTGGTGCCGAAGAACGACCGCAACGAGCGCGTGCAGGAGCTGTTGGAGACGGTGGGCCTCAACCCCTACTTCGCCAATCGCTACCCGCACGAGTTCTCCGGCGGGCAGCGCCAGCGCATCGGCGTGGCACGCGCGCTGGCCGCGAATCCGGAGTTCATCGTGGCGGACGAGCCGGTGTCGGCGCTCGACGTGTCGATTCAGGCGCAGATCGTCAACCTGATGGAAGATTTGCAGGAGCAGTTCGGCCTGACCTATCTCTTCATCGCCCACGACCTCTCGGTGGTGCGGCACATCTCCGACCGGATCGCGGTGATGTACCTCGGGAAGATCGTGGAGCTGGCCCCGCGCGACGGTCTCTACGATAACCCGCTCCACCCGTACACCAAGGCGCTGCTGTCGGCGGTGCCGATCCCGGACCCGGTGATCGAGAAGAAGCGCGAGCGGATCATCCTGACCGGTGACGTGCCGAGCCCGATCAATCCGCCGTCCGGCTGCCACTTCCACACGCGCTGCCCGTACGTGATGGATGTCTGCAAGGCGGAGGAGCCGTTCTTCGCCGACCAGGGCGGCGGCCACTTTGTGGCCTGCCATCTCTACCCCGGCTCGCGTTCGGGGCAGGCGGAGCACGTCCCCTCGGGGACAACCGCGTAGGGCTCGCGTCGACGATCGCCGACAATTCGAGGGGGAGCGCCGTGTGGCGCTCCCCCTTTGCGTTGGGAGGACGGGGGTCGCCTCAGAGACGCAGAGACGCAGAGAACGAGAGGGAGAAAGGGGACGGAACAGGAGACAGAGAGACATGGAGGGGACGGGAGGAGGACGAGAAATGACGGTCTCCGCAGAGGCGCGGAGACGCAGAGGGGGACGGGAGGGCGGAACGAGAAAAAGGGACGGTAGTGGCAGGGCACGCAGGCGTGGCGGGCGCGCGGAGGGCAGGGGTGGGAGATGCACCTGGGGGACGAGGGGGAGACAGGAGCCGCGACCCCCTCCCTCTGATGCGCTCGACGCGGGTGGTGGGTGGCGGCTTCCTTGTGGCTGCCCATGCCTCGCGCCGAACTGTTCCTCAGCGAGCGGGCGCCGGGAAACGCTGATAGTGGCCCGCGTCGAGCGCGAAGTCGCCATTCGCGTATGTACCGGAGAAGAGGGCGTAGAAGCCGTCCGCAGCAGGGTCGGCGAGGAGTGCTCCGGCGTAGAAGTACTTCACGGCTACGGTCGACGCTGTCTCATGGGGGGCTATCGCGTAGCCCAGGCAATCGCGCACGGCGGCATTCTCGCGCCACAGCAGGCCGAACCCCTCGCGCGGCTCGTAGCGCCCGAGCCGTGGCCCCGGCCCGCCGCCGACCGGCTGATCCGGCGTCCACCGGTCGACGACGTAGTAGGTCGGCCAGGTGCCGAGCACCCGCCCGGCCTGCTGATCACCACAAAGGGCGAAGAGGTGTCGTTCGTAGGGGGTGCGGATGCCGATCAGGCGACCTCGCTCGAACTCCTGAACCGAGACGGTTTGGCGCACCGCCGGAGAACTCGGCACGCCCAGCCCCTCGCGCACCGCAGGATTGACCGTGTAGAGGGCGAAGAACGCGGCGTTGTCGGCGAGTTGCTCCACCTGGAGTGCGATGCGCCGCCCGAATTGGCCGAGCAGCACCTGATACTGGGGATCGGCGTTCTCGGGGTGCAGCTCGAAGCGCGCGCGCTCGAAGTACTGGACGGTGTAGGTTTGGCCGTCCTCCAACGTCTCCTCGGCCTCCTCGGTCAGCGGGTAGCCGAATTGGGCGAGATCGCCGTTGGCTTGCCAGTATGTGAGGAAGCGCCCGCCGAGATTGTGGCCGGTCTGCGGGAAGTAGACCTGGCCGGGACGTGCGGCGGCAGGCCGCGTGGCCTCGGGGGGCAGATTCTTCGGGAAGGGGAATTGGGGGCCGGTCCGGCCCTCGATGATCCGCTGGCTCAGGTATCGCCGCCCGAACTGGCCGAGGAGGACATCATAGGGCGCGGGGTTCTCGGGGTGCAACTCCAGGCGCACGCGCTCGAAATACTGGACGGTGTAGGCGTTACCGTCCTCCAGGAGTTCCTGCCGCTCGTCAGTCAAGGGGAAGCCGTTGCGGGCGAGGCCGCCGTTGGCCTGCCAATAGTCGAGGAAGCGCCCCCGGACGCAGAAGCCGGTCTCGGCGAAGCACGCCTCCGCCGCGCGGGCACGGGGCGGGGCGAGCAGGCTGCCCGACAGAGTCAGCGCGGCGAGCAGGATCGTGAGGGCGAGGCGGTGGTGCGCATGGTGGGGCATCGCGGGTTCCTTTCTCAGCGTGGCTACCAGCCCGGGTGGCCCGGGGCCGCTCAGGGGGCGTAGGACTGGGTCTCATAGCGGCCATTGGTGTAGACGATGAACGTGGCCCCGCGCGGCCCGTAGGTGGCCTGTTCGGGCGCGTCGAGCGCGACCCCGCCGACGAACGGCTGGACGGTGAGCGTCTGCCCCTGCTCGGCGGGCGTGAGGGCGTAGCCGAGGCGTTCCCGAATCTCCGGGTGCGCGCGCCAGACCTGGCCGAAGCCGCGCCCCGGCTCGCTGAGGGTCGGGACCGGCCCCGGCCCGCCGCCGACCGGCTGCCCCTCCGCCCAGGTGTCGGGGAAGGCTTGGGCCGCCCCGACCGGGATACTGCCCCCGCTCGCCTCGCTCGTCAGGACGTAGATGGTGCGCGTGTCGCCGCGCCAGAGCATCCAGCCCCCCTGGAACTGCTGGATCGCGCCGGGCACCCGCGCCTCCGGCCCGGTCGGCAGGTTCAGCCGCGCGCGCACGCCGCTGTTGGCGGCGTAGGCCGGGGCGAAGCGGGCGATCGGCGGGTAGGGCAGCGGGCCGACCGGCTCGCGCGCGGCGAGGATGCGTCGCCCGAACTGCCCGAGCAGCACGTCGTACGGGGCCGCGTTCTCCGGGTGCAGCTCCAGGCGAGCCCGCTCGAAGTACTGGACCGTGTAGTCCTGGCCGTCCTCCAGCCGCTCGCGGATCTCCTCGCTCAGCGGCAGGCCGAATTGCGCGAGGCCCCCGTTCGCGCCCCAGTAGTCGAGGAAGCGCCCCCTGACGTTGTGCCCCGTCTCGGCGAAGTAGGCCGCGCCGGGCAGCGGGTCGGCGGCGTTCGCGCGGGGGAATGCGGGGTCGAGGAGGTAGAGCTGTCGCCCGAACTGGCCGAGGAGGACGTCGTAGGGCGGCGCGTTCTCGGGGTGGCGCTCGAAGCGCGCCCGCTCGAAGTATTGCACCACGTAGGGCCGGCCGTCCTCCAGCGTCTCCCAACGCTCGTCGGTCAGCGGGAAGCCGAACTGCGCGAGGCCGCCATGCTGTTGCCAGTAGGCGAGGAAGGGGTCGGCGAGGCAGCGCCCCGTCTCGGCGAAGCAGGCCCCCACCTGCCGGGCCTCGCCGTACAGCTCCGCCGAGGCTCCTCCCCCGTAGCCGCCCCCGGCCACCAGCACCCGGCCATCGCGCAGGGGGGTGGCGCTATGCCCGCTGCGGGGGATGCCCGGTGCCGCGACCGGCTGCCAGCCGTCCGTCGCCGGGTCGTAGAGCGCCGCCGCCGAGACGGGGGTGGATGAAGGGCCGAAGGTCGCCGTGACGAGCAGGGCGCGGCCATCGGGCAGGGCCGTCAGCGTCTGCCCGCCGGTGATGAAGCCGAACGGCAACTGCCCGGCGGCAGCCCAGGTGTCGGTCGCGGGGTCGTAGCGCTCCGGTTCCCGGGAGTCGCCGTAACTCCCGACGACCAGCACCTGACCGGTCGCCAGGGCGACCATCTGGTGCGCCGCCCGCGCGGCGCGCATCGGGGCGACGGGGGTCCAGGCGTTGGTCGCCGGGTCGTAGCGCTCCGCCGTGGCGTTGAGGCAGCCGGTCTTGCCGCAATCGCCCCGGATGCCGCCGGTGACCAGGACGCGCCCGTCCGGCAAGGGGGTGGCGGCGTGCCGGTTCCCACCGGCGCGGGCACCCAGCGGCCCGGTCGCGGTCCAGGCACCGGTCGCCGGATCGTAGACCGCCGCATTCCCGCCCGCCACGAGCAGCGCCCGCCCGTCGCGCAGGGCCGTCAGCGTGCCCCCCGGCGGCAGGGGCGTCGGGGCGGCGGGCGTCCAGGTATCGGTCGCGGGGGTGTACAGCGCCCCCGCCGCTGGCGTGCCGATCTCGCCGACCGCGCCGACGAGCAGGACCCGCCCGTCGGCCAGGGGTGCCGCGACGGGGGAGCCGAAGGCTCCCCCGAGCGACGCGGCGGGTGCCCAGCGGTCCGTCGCCGGGTCGTAGCGCTCCGCCGAGGCCGCCGCCCCCCCGGCGCTGTCGCCGCCGACCACGAGTACCTGGCCGTCCGGCAGGAGCACGGCGGCGTGGCCCGCGCGGGCGGTCCCGAGCGGGGCGGCGGGGGTCCAGGACGGGGCGGCGCGCGTCGGCGGCGGCGCGTTTGCCGCGCCGCCGAGCAGGGCACCGAGGACCAGCAGCGCGAGCAGGATTCGCGAGAGATGCGGCATGTCAGGCTCCCCGATGATCAGCGTCCACAAACAGTCGTTCGATCGGCGGTCCCCATCCCGACCGGGGTGGCGATCGCGGCAACGGTCCGCGTTGTGTCGGTGGAGTTGCCAGAGTGAGAACGAATGGGGGGCGCACCGGTTGTGCCGGTCGGGGTCAGGTGTGGCAATGCCTTCCACATTCGGTCGTCGCTCGCCATCCGCGCCGCCGCGCGGCCTCGGACACGGTGCAGATGGTCAAGGGGGGGCAACGAGCGGCCTCTGATGGCGGGATTTGCGCGCGCTCCGGACGGGCGGTAGGCTGGCGACCGGTGGGGCCGTGGACCGAAGGGTGGGGGGCGTGATGCGGATCACGGGTGTGGAAACATTTCTTTGCGCGGCGGGGTGGCGGAACTTCGTCTTCGTGCGCGTGGACACCGACGAGGGGCTTTACGGCTGGGGCGAGGCGACGCTGGAGGGCAAGGAGCAGAGCGTCGCCGCCGCGATCGGCGAGATCGCGCGCTACCTGGTCGGCAAGGACCCGGCGCAGATCGAGCGGCACTATCAGTACCTCTACGAGACGCCGTTCTGGCGCGGCGGGCCGGTGCTGAATTCGGCGATCGCGGGGGTGGATCAGGCGCTCTGGGACATCAAGGGGAAAGTTTTGGGCGTGCCGGTCTACGAGCTGCTCGGCGGCGCGACGCGCGACCGGATCCGCTACTACGCTAACGGCTGGTTCCACGGCGCGGCGGGGATCGATGCGATCGCGGCGGCGGCGCAAGTGGCGGTGGCAGGGGGGGCGACCGCGCTGAAGTGGGACCCGTTCGGCTCCGCGAGTCTTTTCATCGGCACGGCGGAGATTCATGCGGCGGTCGATTGCGTGGCGGCGGTGCGCGAGTCGGTCGGCCCGACGGTCGATCTGCTGATCGAAGTCCACGGGCGGCTCTCGCCCGCCAATGCGATCCGCGTCGCCAGGCAGTTGGAGCGCTACGACCCGTTCTTCTACGAGGAGCCGGTGCGGCCCGAGCACATGGCCGAGTTGGCGCTGGTGGCGCGCGCGACGAGCATCCCGATCGCGTCGGGCGAGCGGGCCTTCTCGAAGCACGACTTCCGCCCGATGTTCGAGGCGCAGGCGGTGGCGTATTGCCAGCCGGACCCCTGCCACGCGGGCGGGATCACCGAGATGAAGAAGATCGCGGCGATGGCGGAGGCGTACCACGTCGGCTTCGCGCCGCACAACCCGAACGGCCCGGTGGCGACGCGCGTCTGCCAGCACCTCGCGGCGGCCTGCCCGAACTTCACGATCCTGGAATGGCTGCCGGACGATGTGGACTGGCGCGACGCGGCGATGGGCGGCCCGTTCGCGACCGAGGGCGGGACGATGCCGCTGCCGGAGGGGCCGGGCCTGGGGATCGATCTCGATCTCGCTGTGCTGCGCGCGCACCCCTTCGTCCCGATCGAGCTGAACCACTTCCGCCCCGGCCAGGACCTGGAAGCGCGCCCGCGCCGCTGAGCAAGCGGGCCTGCGCCGGGGGTGAAACACCCTGCGAGGGGGTACAGGCCCCGATCCGGGGGTGCTTGACGGCACCCGCGAAGCCCCGAGGCGCGGCTTGGGCGTATTTCCGCCTACGCAGGCCAGGGCTGCGGTGCCGGGTCGAGCATTCTGCGTGGCACCGTAACGGTGCTTTGTGGACCTCGGCAGAACGGCGAGAAGCGGTGGTCGCGAGGATGGGCGTAGGTCGTGCGTACTCGCGCGTTACGTCACGAAAGGCGGTGCCGTCCGCCTCGTTTCCGCCGCGCCGTCCTAACGTCCACAACGTACCGGTAAGGCCTGCGGCCACTCTTTCTACCGGCCCGCTCCGCCCACTCCGCCCACTCGTCTACTCCGCCCCCCGGTCGTCGGGGAGGAGGCAGGCGGCGACGAGGGCGACGAAGGCGAGGGTCGAGGCGGCGGTGCGGGCGGTGTGCCAGGCGTTCCACGGCCCTTCGTAGGCGGCGCGGGCGCGGGCCAACTTGTCCGGGGTGGCGTCCGCCGCGACGGCGTCGAGCCGCTCGTTCAGCGGCACGTTGCCGACGACCGTGAGCAGGATGCCGCCGCCGAGGTAGAGGGCGCAGGCCAGCGCAAGCAGCGGGAAGCGCGCGGAGCGGCGGCGCGGCAGATAGAGGAGGAGCGCGAGCAGGAGGAGACAGGCCGCGCCGAAGAAACCGGCGAAGAAGATCGGATTCTGGATTCGCCGATTGATCGCCTGCATGGTGGTGACGTATCCGGCGTCCGGCTGGGTCGCCAGTCCCAGATTCACCGCGCAGGAGAAGGCGGAGAAGAGCCCGGCGACGAGGCCGGTGGCGACGGTGGCCCCCGCCAGCGTGGCGGTGCGGAGTCCCGCGCCGGCGGGGGTCGGGTGTGGGGTGCCTTGGATGGTCGCGGTCATCGGCATTCCTTTCGTGCGTCCGTTACGCGGTCGTGGGGCGCCGCTCACATCGCGTGGTAGGCGTGGGCGAGCTGGTCCGCGAAATCCTCGAAGCGGGTCGGGGTGGTGTTCTCGGCGGTGCGCCCCGCGCCGGGCCGGATCAGTCCGGTATTGAAGGCGTGGGTCATGGCGACGTAGCGCTCGGCGAAGCTTGCGGAGAGGCCCCCGTGGACCAGCGCGGCGGCCATCTCCGCGTAGGGGAGTTGGATGTACGGGAGATCGGGGCGACCGATGCGCGCGCCGAGGATCTGGGTGGCCTCGCGGTAGGTCAGGTCGCGCTGGCCGAGGAGTTCGCGGACGACGCGACCTTGCCAGTCGCGCGCGAGGAGCGCCCGCGCCGCGACCGCCGCGATGTCGCGCGTAGCGATCATCGGGATGGCGAGGTCCGATGCCACGGCGTCGGCGTTGCTCCCCTGCGCCTTGATCGGGGCGAGCGCGTCGTAAAAGTTCTCGAAGAACGAGACGGGGCGAAGGAAGAGCAGTTCGGCGGTCGCGAGGGCGGCGAGGCGCTGCTCCTGCTCGTGCAGGCCGACGATCACCCCGGTCCCGGCGGGGAGTTCGGCCCCGAGACTGCTGAGCGCCACGACGTGGCGGACGCCGCTCGCCGCGATGGCTGTCGCGATGGCGGCCCCCTCCTCCCCCTGGCGGCGGGGATAGTCGGGGGCGCGGCGGTCGGTCGGCAGGAGAGTATAGGCGGCGTCCGCGTCCCGAAAGGCCCCGGTCAGGAAGGTGGGATCGGCGCTGTCGCCGCGCCACACCTCCGCCCCGTGCCGCCGCAATGCCGCCAGCGCGCGCTCGTTCCGACCCAGCGCGCGAACCCGCGCCCCGGCGGCGAGGAGCGCCAGCGCGATCTGTCCCCCGGTCTGCCCGGTCGCGCCCATCACGGTGATCATCGTGCCCTCCTTGTGGGTGTCTATTCGTGCCCGTTGTCCTCTGCGCGGCGTGGGTGTCGATCGTCGACAAGCGGCGTCGCACCTGGAATCCAGTATCGGGGCGTGCGGCGAGACGGACAATGACTGTTCGTCGCGATTCCCTGCCCATTCGTCCGAAGATCGTGGACGCGGGGTGAGCGGTGGCCTATACTCCGCGGCATGGATGCACCGTGGAAGACGCGCGATCCGCTCGGCGAAACGCTCCATTTCCTGCGGATGGACGGCACCCTCTACTGCCGCTCCGAGTTCAGCGCGCCCTGGGCACTGGCGTTGCCGGAGTTGCCGGGTTGCCTGATGTTCCACGTCGTGGTGGCGGGGGAGTGCTGGCTGGAGGTGGCCGGGGCGGGGCCGCGCCTCTTGCGCCCCGGCGATCTCGCGCTCGTGCCGCACGGCGCGGGGCACCAGATCGCGAGCGCGCCGGGGCTCACCGGCGCGCGCCTCTTCGACCTCCCGCGCGAGGCGATCGGCGCGCGCTACGAGATCCTGCGCCACGGCGGTGGCGGCGCGGCGGCGAGCGCGGTCTGCGGCGTGGTCCACTTCGACCATCCCGCCGCGCGGCAACTGGTCGCCGCCCTGCCCCGGCTGGTCGTGATCGACGGGATGCAATCGCTGCAGCAGGAGTGGTTGCAGAGCACGCTGCACTTCATGGCCGCCGAGGCGCGGTCGCGGCGACCGGGCGGCGAGACGATCGTCACCCGCCTCGCCGATATCCTGGTGATCCAGGCGATCCGCGCCTGGATCGAGCACGACCCCGCCGCGCGAACCGGCTGGCTCGGCGCGTTGCGGGATGAGCAGATCGGGCGGGCGCTGACGCTGATCCACCGCGAGCCGTCGCGCGACTGGACGGTCGCGAGCCTGGCGACGGCGAGCGCGATGTCGCGTTCGGCCTTCGCGGCGCGCTTCGCGGCGCTCGTCGGCGAGCCGCCGATGCGCTACATCGCGCGGTGGCGGATGCACGTCGCGCTCGATTGGTTGACGGAGGGGCGCGCGACCCTTGGCGAGGTGGCCTTGCGGCTCGGCTATCAGTCGGAGGCGGCGTTCAGCCGCGCCTTCAAGCGCTGCCTGGGGGTCTCGCCGGGGGCGGCCCGCCGCCAACGAGAATCGTCCTCCGTATATCCCGCCGCCCCGGCGTGAGCGCCGCCCGTGTCGGCGCGCGGCTTGACGGGGCGCTGGCGCGGTCTGGCCGTCGAGCGTGGTGAAGAGGCGGGGATGATCCGCCCTCGCTCTCCCTACACGGTAGCCCGCTTCGGCGCTCGCTATGCGCCGTGCGGCATGAGCGCGGCGAGGTCGGCGGTGCAGGCGGGGCAGGGGCAGAGGTTCGCGACCATCGTGCCCCGCCCGCCGAGCGGGGCGAGGATATGCTCGACGATCGCGTTCCAGAGGGCGTATTTGGCGGCGAGATCGCCGGTCGCGACGAGGCGCGCGACGAGATCGGCGAGCGGGGCGTCCCAGCGGCGGAGGTCCGCGAGGAGCCATTTGGCGCTGACGCGCCACTCGCCGCGCAGCCGGTAGTGCCAGTCGAGCGCCTCGCCGAGCCCCAGGTGCAGCGACAGGAGGGCGGTCGGCGGGTCGCTCGTCAGGAAGCGGGCGATCTTGTCGTGCAGATGGGAGAAGAGGAACTGGATGTGCCGGTGCCGCTCGGGCGGCACCGGGCGGGGGCGGGCGGCGTCGGCGCGGGCGAGGAGGGCGGTGAGGTCGCCGTCCTTGTCGAAGAGGATGCGCCCGCCCGCGAGCATCGGGCGGCGGCTGCCATCGCGTAGCTGCTCATCGAGCAGGTCGCGCAACTGAACGAGGGAGTTCCCCATTGTGCTAGATCAGCGCCAAAGGTTTGAGGGCCAGCAGGGGCTGGCCCAGGAGGCAGTTGAGGTAGACGCCGAGCGTGTGGGCGGCGAGCTTGGCCTGGACGCGGGCGCACAGGCCGCTGAC
>JAABUM010006049.1_pt1 | contig 12166 bp, 16 predicted proteins | sample 5559161 | NCBI WGS metagenome assembly JAABUM01 (sample SAMN10711868, study PRJNA513369) | rock metagenome | isolation source: Antarctica rocks | place: Antarctica: Victoria Land, Siegfried Peak nord | reverse complement strand
CACGCCACCCGCGCCGACCTGCTGCGCCGACTGGGCTGCAGTCAGGAGTCGCGCGCGGCGTACGACAATGCCATCGACCTGGCGGGCAACACCGCCGAGACCGCCTACCTGACACGTCGCCGCGACCAGCTGGGGTAGCGCCCGCGGATCCCGATCGAAACCCTATGCAAAGCGGCGGCCGGCCTCGGGGCGCCCTGCCGATGCACTCCGCAACCTATCGCGCCGGCGATGGGGCTCTCGCTTCGTCCGAGTTTCGAGTGCTGGGCCGGGCCGCCGACGCCATCGGGGTCAACATCGCCGCTGCATGTTCGACCCATCCCCGAGGTCTGTGCCGTTCTGTCGGAATGCATCCGCTACCGAGAAGCCGTGTTCGCTAGCCGACCGTGTTGCGAGACGCAGGCTCGTGACCGTGCAGTCCGTGTGTCCACGCCGAACACCTAACCCATCTGCTCATCTGAACACAACCGAGTTTCGAACCCATCAGTCCATCCCGTCCACGCGGCCCGCAACGCGACTCGGCAGGGGTCCAATTGTGCTCGGACGTGACCCAGTTGACGAGCATCGAACAGTGGTGACCTACCGCGAACCCATGGTCAGCCGGGACCACGGAATGCAAGCGCACTGTCGCTCCGCACCGCTTCCGACGCATCCCGCAGCGCGGTCGAGCGCCACTACGGCCGGTGATGGCCGACGCGACTGAACGCCGGCACGCGCGAGATCTCGACCGTTCCGACATAGACGGAGATGACGTCGACTCGGCCGTCGCAGCGGACGCCGGATAGCCCTGGACAATCTTGGCGGGAATCCCGGCGGCGAGCGCCGCTGCCAACGGCGGCTGAACTTGATTTCTCTCGGCATGGCCTTGATTTCTCTCGGCATGGCGTTGACATACTCTGGGTTGATGGCGAGCGTGAAGCAGGTGCAGGTGACTTTCGACTGCGCGAATCCACGAGCCGTTGCGGAGTTTTGGACGGCCGTGCTCGGGTACGTCGACCCTCCGATCCCGCCGGGGTTTGACTCGTGGGATGCGTTTGATGCCTCGCTTCCCGTTGAGATCCAGGGCTCGACCTGGGTTTGCCAAGATCCGGACGGTGTCGGCCCACGGTTGTTCTTCCAACGGGTGCCCGAGGCCAAGACGGTGAAGAACCGGTTACACCTCGACGTTCGAGTCGGGGTGGGGCTGACTGGCGATGAGCGAGTCTCGGCACTTGAGGCTGAAGCGGCTCGACTGGAAACGCTCGGCGCTCGGCGCCTGCGTCTGCTACCTGCCGATGAGGAAAACGAAGCGTGTCTCGTGATGCAGGACGTCGAAGGCAATGAATTCTGCCTCGACTAGCGGTCATGCCTGCCGACCCTCGCCGGTCAGTTGCCCGAGACCACCACCGCGGACACTTCCCTTACCTCGACCGCGGGGCACGGCCGACCACCACATGGAACGTCTATGAGACGAGGGGATTCGTGACGAGTGACTGGGTGCACGGCGACATGACCGGAATCGCGCAGTTCCGTTCAGCGCACATGCGTGGACTGCTTGGCCTGAGCCCCATCATCAACTCCTACTTGGACATGACTTCCGGGGCGTATGCACCCAATGGTCAGATCGGTTCGCGGGTATAGCGACCGCGATAGGCTCGTCGCAGGGATTTCTCGATGCAGCTCAGGCCGTCCGCGGCTTCGAAACCTTCGCGGTACGCAGTCAGCTGGCTCAGATCACCTCGTCACAACAGTCGATTATTGGCTTAGCGACACGGGCAAATCTCACACCGGTGTTCGAAACGCTCGACGCCACTCTGTGTCGTTACAACGGGGCGAACGCGATCATCGGAGACTTCGCGAAGCAGATGGGGTGGGCCCCGCTCCTGCGTGGTTACTCGGCGCCGCCCGGGGTTCGCTATGACAACTACCTCAACCGCTTGCCGGGTCGACCTAGTGCACGTCGCGTCGCCCTCGCCCACCACTCAGGTGACCTGCAGAGCAGCCTGGTCGGTGTCGAGGCCCTGACCGCACCCGACCTTGACGACGGCGATGAGTCAGAGCTCGGGCAGGAGTTGTCAGCGAAGGTCGTCGAGCCGTGGAGGTCGGCGCCTAGCAAAGTCAGAGACGCCCTGCTGAGGCGCCTCCGTTCGCTCGATAGCGAGGTGCCCGGGTTCATCGTCGGGGGATGGACCGAGATTGATCGGCCCGGCCCGGTAGCTTCCTCAGTGATCGCCCATTGCGCCGCGGAGATCGTCAGCAGGACTTTGCGCGCGCTCGCACCGGATCCTGAGGTGGTTGCGTGGGTGGCAGCGCACCACCCACGGCAGCAAGGTCTGCTGACGGACCGCGGTGATCCGACCCGACAGGCGCGGGTGCGCTACGCGGTTCGCGATCGGCCAGGACGCGACCGCCGGCTTGTCGAGGCGCAGATCGTCGCGCTGAGCAAGCTTATGGGCGAGACCTACGAGGTTCAGCAGCCCGTCAAACACGAAACCCCGTCCCAATCCACACAGCAGAGCTGTACCTGATGAGCGCCGAGGCCGCGGTAGCGATGCTCCTGAGCCAAACTGACTGACGGCCGACACCAGCCGCCCCAGCGTCGCGGTCCGGACTTGCCTCCGGGGTGGACAACAGCAGCGATGGCGGGTAATGAATTTTCGCCGATTGCCAGGGTGACCTCACCGGCGGCCAGTCCGTTCAGCAGCGCGTGCGCCTCAGGCACCGAACGCGCCAGCCGAGACAGGGCCCCAGGGTTCAGATTCGGGGCGTGGCATCCTGACTGGATGTTGCGCGACGCGCTGGGAGCGTGCATTCGACGGGCACGTCTGGATCGAGGACGCTCGCTACCAGAGGTGGCAGAACAGGCGGGCGTGTCGCTGTCTCACCTCTCCGCAGACAACATTCTCGATGGCTAAGCGCCTCAACACGCTCGTGCTGGCCGCCGAAGCGACGGTACCTGCGACGCACGCGGCCCTTCCGGATGCTGTGCAAGCATCCATCGAGCAGCGGTGCATGAACCCGGTGTGCACCAGGCTGTGTAACTGGCCGCGGACCGGTCGGCCGAGACTCTTCTGTTGCCGCGAGTGCCGGCAGGCCTACGACTACGAGCGAGCCGAGCTGCTGGCCGATACGAGAACTATTGCGGAAGCCCTCGACCGGCCTGGCGGCACCTACAAGCAGCGACGGGCGCTCCAGACAGAACTCGCCCGCCGGCGATGGTGCCTCATTCGCTACGGCGATCCCCGCGGCGAGCTCAGGGATCCAGAGATGCCGTAATAGTCCTCGAGGGCTGCGTCGAGCAGGGTTCTCCATGGGACCCGGCCGCCGCCTCCCTTTGTAAACACGCCCTTCGAGCTGGTGGTCCTCGGGATCGACCCGCGCGCTGTCAGTTGCGCAGCTGCTCAAGCAGGCCCAGATCGTCGCGGCACGCCCAGTGCTCGACGATCATCCCGTCCGTGACCCGCCAGATGTGAATGAACGTCCACGCGGTCGGGTGGCCGGAGGCTTTCGTAGCGGCGAGCAGCGGCATCGTGGAGGCCCTATGCGTACCGCGCAGGGTGAGGTGCTGCGCGACGAGGTCGCCCTCACCGATGAGGTGGTGCTGCTCGATGACTACTGGCCCGAGGTCGACGTCAATGATGCCCAGGATGAGCTTCAAGCCTTCACGGCCTTGGGGACCGGCGGCGTGGTTCACCATGTCCGCCGCGACTAGATCGTCGATTGCGGTCTCGTCACCCGCGTTCTGCCGGCGATACATTTCGTCGACGACTTCCTTTGCGCTGCGCTCGCTCATGGTGCCCCCCTCCCTGGATCGTCGGAACCGAAGATGCCCTGTTGGTCGTCGAGGTTCGGTCGCGCTGGAATTGATACATCGGCGGCGTGAGCCTCTGTGGTGTACCACCTGGCATTGATACGGCTCGCAACTCGATCAGCCGGTGCGGAGTTGGGCGCTGCGGCGGAAGTCAGCTGCGTAGCACCTGAGTGAGGCGAGCGGCGTGAGCGATTGCAGGCACATGTCTGGCCGCTGCTCATCGCGTCACCCGAAATGCCAGGTGCGTCGCAGCAGGGGTCGCGACCACCTTCGTGCGGTCGAGCGCGATTGCCGAGTCCAGCGCGTCAAAGAGGGGCGTGCCGCCGCCGAGCAGGACCGGGATCACGTGCACGCGGATCTCATCGACCAGGCCGAGTGGTAGTGCCTGCTGCATGACCGTCGCGCCGTGCAGATAGACGACCTTGTCGCCCGCCGCGTGCTTGGCCTGCTCAATCGCGCTGACGACGCCGTCGGTGTCGAACGTGAACACGGATGGGTGCGACGTGGTCGGCTGGTTGTGGGTGACGACGAAGCACGGGGTGTCGCCGAGCGGGCCACCGTCGCCCCAGCCACCGTCTCCCTCGTTCTTGTCGAACGACGTGCGGCCCAGCACGACCGCGCCGGCACCGTCGACCATCTCCTGCATGGCCCGGTCCTCGTCGGTCGCCGCCTTGAACATCCAATCGTGCAGCATCCCGGCACCGTCGCCGAACGGGTTCTCGCGGCTGTCGTTCGGGCCGGTGACGTACCCGTCGAGCGAGGTGGACATGTCACAGATCACTAGCGCCATGAGTGTTTCCTCTCTCTGTGTGTGTGGCCAAGGCTGGCCGATCCAAATGGACTTCACTTATCCAGACGGTGCCCAGCCGTGCTTCTCATCGGCCACGCACCGTTCGGTGGTGTTGGTGGAGGCTCGTGACCGGGTGGGTGGGCGGGTACTCAACCACACCTTGAGCAACGGGTCGGTCGTCGAATCCGTGGCCGCGTTCACCGGACCCACCCAAGACCGCATCCTCGCCTTGGCCACCGAGCTCGGCGTGCCCACCTTCAACGCGAGCCTGAGGTGCTGGCGCGGTTCTGTTGCGAGGTCCTGGACTTCGTCGTGCTCGATCGCGAGGACGACGGCTCGGTGGAAATTGGGCCGCGCGAAGGGTTCGGCGGTCCGCAGCCGACGATCATCCTCAGTCGCAGGGATGAGCCGGAGCAGGGAAAAGCCCGGCTGCACATCGACGTCAACGCCACCGACCGTGATCAGGACGCCGAGCTCGAACGCCTTCTGAAGCTCGGTGCGCCCGGCCGACATCGGCCAGACAGGGAGGAGCAGTGGCATGTCCTGACCGACCCCGAAGGCAATGAGTTCTGCCTGCTCAAGGCCCGCCTCGACCCACTCTGAGGCTCATCGGTCTCACGCTGACGACGCCCACCTGGGCAGCGCAACCCAACTCAGTCTCGCCCTTGCTGAACAACAGCCCCTCTCAGACGCCGAGCTCCAAAGGCGAGCGACCCATCGACGAAGACGCGGCCGGCTACCTGCTCCACATCGATGATTGGCCCATCGACGTTCGCGCCATCGAACTCGTCCGCGAACACTGCGAACGCTGTCGCTGCACACCTCGGCTGACGGGGCCACTTCGAGCCGTCCGACCGGGGCCAGGTCAGGTTGACACAGCCAGGGTTGTCGGCTCACCGATGAGTTTGTGGTTCTTGCCGCGTCTGTACCGAGGACCACACGAAAAAAGATCCCAGGAGCTGCAATGACATCCGCTCGTCTCGTCCTCCTCCCGGACGGCCCCTACGAGGTGACCGGCTCGATCGAGCTCGCCAGGAGCGACGGCCAACCCGTCCAGGCGCCTGCAGACACGGTCTACCTCTGCCGCTGCGGGCACTCAGCGAACAAGCGGTTCTGCGATGGCTCACACGCCCGAACCGGATGGACGGAGGACACGTGAGCGAGAACAGCTCAATGTCCAGGTGATGAGCTTCGACAACCCCAGCAGCTCGTGTGCGGGGCGCCGAGCCACGACGCAACGGCGAGACGCAAGCACGGCAAGACAGAGACGCCGAGAGGACAACGATATGCGCGACCTGGTGTTGCAGATGGGCATTTCGATCGACGGGTACGTTTCCGGCGGTCCCGAGGAGGACATCGGCGGGGGTGAGGCAGAGCACCCGGACGTCGTTGCCAGGAAGCTGGCGTGGGTTAGCCAGGCAGGGCTTCACGCTATGAGCCGGGTCACCTACGAGGGGATGTCCGGTTTCTGGCCAACGTCCACCGGCGTGTACGCGAAACCTATGAACGAGATCCCGAAGGTGGTGTTCTCCAAGACTCTGGACCGGGTCGACTGGCCGCCCACGACGATCGCGAGTGGCGACCTCGAGGAGGAGGTCGCGACACTCAAGGCGGAGCCGGGCGGCGACATCATCGCTTATGGCGGCTACACGTTCGCCCAGGCCCTCACGCGCGCAACCTGGTGGATGAGTACCGGCTGGTCACCCGCCCGGTCGCGCTCGGCAGCGGTGAGCCGATGTTCAAGGACCTTGCCCTGGGGCTGCGGCTTGAGCTGGCCGAGGTTACCTCCTACCCCGACGGGACCGTCATCTCGATCTACCACCGGCGCGTAGACACCGATGAGTCTGGCCGGACGACTTGGTCAGACCCGCCGTGAAGACCTTGTTCCCCGCGTTCCGGGTGAGCGACCTCGCGGTAGCCCTCGAGTTCTACACCGCGCTCGGTTACGACACGCTCGGCCACGTCGACCTCGGCGCCGGGGTGCACCTGGCGATGTTGGCCTTCCCCGAGGAGCCGGCGGTCTCACTCGAGCTGGTGCACCGGCCCGGCGGCGACCCGGTCACCCCAGGGGGTTGTGACCACCTGGCGGTCCAGGTCGACGACCTCGACGCCACCCGGGAGCGGCTCCGCGTCAGCGGTCTTGAACCTGGCGACGTGAAGCTCCCCGGTGGGCTCGAGGGGCCGCGAACGGTGTGGCTCGTCGACCCTGACGGTTACCGCATCGAGCTCGTGCAGTGGCCGCCTGGCCATCCGGTCGGCATGACCCGCGCCGACTTCCCCGACAACCCGTCCTGACCAGGTGGAGTACCTCGATGGCGCTGATTCGGCTGTACATGTCCATGTCGCTCGACGGCTACATCGCCGGGCCGGACGACCGAGCGGGCCAGGAGCTCGGTCGGGGCGGTGGTCGGCTGTTCAACTGGCTCGATGACCGCAACGCACCTGGGGTGAATGGCACGGTGTACGGCGAGCTCATGGCCACCGGCGCTGTGATCTCGGGCCGACGTACCTTCGAGTTGGCCGGTCGCTGGGGCGGCGACCATCACGGCGGTGTGAGGATCAACGTGCTGACCCACCACGTCGACGACGGTGACGAACCACCCGGCAGCGCCCGGTTCTACACCGACGTCCCCGCGTGCGCCGCCGACGCTCGCGCGGCCGCCGGGGACCGCGTGGTCATGGTCCACGGGGCGAGCGCCGCCCAGGCCTTGCTCCGCGCCGGCGAGCTAGACGAACTGGAGCTTCACGTCGTGCCCGTTCTGCTTGGCGAGGGCAGACGGCTCTTCGACAACCTGCGCGGCCACACGACCGAGCTGGAGCCGGTCCGACGGCTCGAGGGACGCGACGCCACCCACCTGCGATACCGAGTGCAGCACATACCGGCTTAGGACGGCCGCCCGAATGAGCCGGCGCGTGGAAGCGTCGCCGTTGCCCGGTAACCGCAACCTCATTCTGACGGCGGCGCCGTCCGGTCGTTCCCGTAAGCCGATCGCTCATCGGTCACGAACGGGCAGCCGGTGGCGTCCTTTGATGCCGAGAGCGGGAACTACTGAGGAAGCTGTTTGGGTCAGTGGCCGGCCGCGTTGGCGATCGCTGAGGCGAGGTCGGTGGGGCGGCTCCACATGGGCCAGTGCCCGGTCGGCAGGTCGACGAGTTCGAGGTCGCGCAGGGTGGCAACTTCGGCCATCATCGGGTGCCCTTCGTGGGCCATCTGCATCATCACCTCGGCGGGGTAGGAGCAGGCGATGATCGTGGACGGCATGTCGCGGCGGGCGTCGTTGGTCAGATGCACCGTTTCGCGCATGACCGATCCGGGCTCCGGTACGGCTCGTTCGCGGAATCCTTTCAGGTCGGCGTCGCTGAGGCCGTCGAGGCTGGCGGGCAGCTGTTCGAACGGGGGCAGCGGGACTTCGTCGGTCTCTGGTGGCACGGAGGCGGCGATGGCTGAGCCGTCCGCGGACGGGCCGCTGTCGACGTAGATGACGCGGGCGACCGTGGTGGGGTCCTGGTCCAGCAGCAGGGAGGTGGGGTAGCCGGCGCCGCTGTGTGCGACGAGGACGACGGGCGAGCCGTCGGCGGCGGCCGTGTCGATGGCCGTCCGTAGGGCGTGGGCTTGTTGCGCCACCGTCGTCGAGGCGCGATCAGGGTCCTCGGGGTCGAGCCCGGGCAAAGTGACGGCGGTGACCTGGTGGCCGCGGCCGCGGAGGTCGGCTGCGACGGCGTCCCAGGCCCAGGCGCCGAGCCAGTGGCCGGGGACGAGAACGAGCGCCGGTGGGGTGTGTGTGATGGTGTCCATGCCCCCATGCTGAGTCGGGGGCCCGACGACGTCATGTCACTATTTTGGTCACCATTTCTGGGATGATCGAGGCGTGAACCGCACTGAGCGTCTGCACGCCCTGACCGAGTCGTTGCGCCGGACCGGCACCCGGGGCCGAACCGCAGACGGGCTCGCCGAGGAGTTCGAGGTGACCAGCCGCACCATCAAGCGCGACCTCGCCGCCTTGGAGGCCGGCGGGCTGCCGGTCTGGGGGCGGACAGGTCCCGGCGGTGGCTACGGCCTGGCGCAGGGCTCGTCGCTGCCCCGGTGAACTTCACCGCCGCGCAGGCGCTGGCGCTGAGCGCTGCGGTGGCGGTCTCGACCCAGGCGCCGTTCTCCGATGCGGCGCGCACCGCGACCCGCAAGGTGCTCGACGTGCTCGACCCGTTCGCACGCCGCCGGGCCACGGATCTGTCCCACCGAGTGTGGGTCGACGTCGGACCGAGCGCTGCCCGCCGGGTGATGTCCGTACTTGAGCAGGCCCTCATCGACCAGGTCACCGTCAACCTCGCCTACATCGACGGCCAAGGGCACAGCACGCGACGCGAGGTGGAGCCGATGATCTTCGCTCTCACTGGCGGCCGGTGGCTGCTCGTCGCGTGGTGCCGGCTACGTGACGACGTCCGCTGGTTCACCCTGTCCCGCATCCAGACCGCGACGGCAACCCGTCACCCCTACACCGGCCATCATGTCAGCGAGATCGGCCCCCCACCTCGCGCCGATGCCCGACGCGCACCTCAGCAAGGGCGCCACCGTCGGGTCCGTCATCCCCGAGCGAGGTGCGGGCGTCGACCTGACGAGGTCACGGAACTGGGCGCTGCAGCTGGGGACGCTGGACTCGGGCAACCACTTAATCGAAGTCACCCTCGACGAGCTGGACCGGGTGTGGGTGTTCCTGCACTCCGGTCACGGGCCGTGGGCAACAAGATCGCCCAGCACCACATCGCGGTCGCGCAGCAGCTCTGCCGGCAGTGGGGGATCCCGCTGCCCGACCCGGACCTGGCCTACCTGGTCGAGGGCACCGACGAGTTCCGGACCTACGTCCGGGAGATGACGTGGGCCCAGCACTTCGCCGCGCTCAACCGCGACGAGATGGTGGACCGGGTCGGGTCGTCCGGCAGCTCGCACAGCACGTCGGGGTGGACGTGGAGCGCCACGAGACGAGCAACTGCCACCACAACTACACGGTCCGGGAGCGGCACTACGGCCGGGACGTGTGGGTCTCGCGCACGATCGAACGGTGACCCACCACCAAGATCTCGCCATCGGACTCGGAACCCTGCCGAGCGAGCACCCGCGGCCCGTCCCGAGCCCAGGAGAGGAGAGTGCACCTGTGTTAATGACAGCCGCCCTCACCGACGAGCTGAGCAGGCTCCCCCTCACCACGGCTTGTTGTCGGCGGGCGGAAACCATCACCTTGCTCCGCTTCGCCGGGGCCGTGCACCAGGAACCGGGGCGGTGGAGCATCGAAGTGGACCTGGACACCCCCCTGCTGGCCCGCCGCCTCGGGGTCGCGATCCGGGCCCTGTACGGCTACCCCACCCAGCTGCAGGTCGTGCCTACGCCCGGGTACCCCGCCGCCCCCCGCCACCGGCTGCGGATGACCAGACAAGCCGACGCCGCCGCGTTGGCCCGGCGCACCGGGCTGGCAGACCCGCGGGGTCGGCTCATCCACGGTTTGCCCGCCCCGATCGTCGCCGGTGGGGTGTGCGACGCCGCCGCAATCTGGCGGGGGGCGTTCCTCGCCGACGGCTCGTTGACCGAACCCCACCGCTTCCCCGCCCTCGACATCACCTGCCCCAGCCTGGAGGCTGCGATGGCCCTGACCGGTGCCGCCCGCCGCCTGGGCATCACCACCAAAACCAAACACATCCGCGGCGTCGACCTGGTCACCGTCCGCGAACCCGACGCCATCACCGCACTGCTCACCACCATCGGTGCCCCCGACACCGCGGCCACCTGGGCGCGCGAGCGCACCCACCACCGCGAACACAGCCCCGGGCCCCGGCTGCCCGGCTTCGACGACGCCAACCACACCCGCGCCGCGGCCGCCGCCGCCGCCCGGGCAGAGCGCGCCCTGATCATCCTCGGCGACCAGGTGCCCGAAAATTTGACGGCTGTGGCCGCGTTGCGGACCACCCACCGTGAGGTTTCCCTCGAGGCACTCGGCCGGATGGTGAACCCACCGATGACCAAAGACGCCGTCGCCGGACGGATCCGGCGACTACTCGCTTTGGCTGATAACACAGCGCGGCGGACCGGGATACCCGACACCACCGCCGCCCTCACCCCCAACATGCTCGACCAACCCTGACCCCGTGGTGCGTTCCAACACCGGTAACAACTCCTGGGTGATGGCGACGGCTTGCGCCGCCAGCTGGTCGGGTAGCTGCGGGTCCTCGATGGCGCGACCCGCGGCGAGCCGGGCACCCAGCACCTCGGAAATGAAACCGGTTTGGGCGGCGGCGAGGCGGGCCAGCAAGTGACCCAGCGGACGGGCCAGTTCCACCAGCCCATTGGTTCCACGATATCCCCGGTGAGGAGGCCGATGGCGTCGGTCAGGGCGGCGGCAAAACCAACACGCGGATGCGGCCAAGATTGAAAACGGTCGTCGCGAGGACCCGTTTGTTCAATTTCGGCCGCAGGGCCGTGAACAATCTTCACCGCATCCCGACAGCTGTTGTCGAGATGCAGCCAAAATGAAACAAGGGCTCTCTGTATTTATTGTAGGTATTGTGTGAAGTCTGGGGCAGGCTGATTGCTTGCATGGAGGGTCTCTGCTCCACCTGGCAGAGCCCACGCGAGGTCGGCGTGTTTCGCTCGCGGAACAACGATGACAGGATAGGCCCTCACGCCTCACGCCCCACCTGCGGCGCAGTCGTGTGGCGTTGACCTGTCGGCCCTCCGTTGGTGGCCAAGAGATAAGGCCATCCTTGCATCGCTGGCACTCGTTCGCGAGGAGCAACGGATCTGCTCCGTCCGCCGCTGCGGACAGCGGACGCTGCCTCTGTGCAGGCCACAGTGCGATGCAAGACACCATGCAATGCGGCGGCAAACCACGCGTGCGGACGCGCTGGACAACTTTCAGATCGCTGAGGGCATCTCTGTTGCTGTGTCAGATGGCGATACTCGAGCGGGCACGGTACAAAGCTGGGGTCTGCCCCCGGTTTGGTTGACACTCGGGGTGGGTGGTTCTCAGGCGCTTCTGCGGCCGTGTAGATCGTCTCAAACTCGGCTGGGGTGAGTTTGCCGAGGGCGCGTTGTCGACGTCGGCGGTTGTAGTTGGTTTCGATCCAGACCACGATCGCCAGGCGTAGTTCCTCGTGGGTCTCCCACCTCTTGGTGTCCAGGACGTTCTTCTGCAGCAGGGAGAAGAAGCTCTCCATAGCGGCGTTGTCGCCGCAGGCACCGACGCGGCCCATCGATCCGAGCAGGTCGTTGTTTCTCAGCAGCCGGACCACCTTCTTCGACCGGAATTGGACGGATTCAACCGGTCGTCGCAACACCGGGTTGTTGAGGCAATCGTAGACGTTGGTCGAGGGCCTCGGCGGGGGTCTTCCAGCCGAGCGTTTTCCGCGGTCGGGTGTTGAGGGTGTGCGCGATGGCGTCGAGTTCGACGAGGTCCCATCGGGCCAGGTCGGTGCCCTTCGGGTGCCTCTGTGTTTGTCAAGCGGCTGGGCGGGAGGTCGTAGAATTGCGCCTGGCGGGCCCGGGAAGTGACTTCTCCGAAGGGCTGGTGGTCGGGGTTGAGCCAGCCGCGCTGGATATCAGA
>JAABUM010006048.1_pt1 | contig 12168 bp, 15 predicted proteins | sample 5559161 | NCBI WGS metagenome assembly JAABUM01 (sample SAMN10711868, study PRJNA513369) | rock metagenome | isolation source: Antarctica rocks | place: Antarctica: Victoria Land, Siegfried Peak nord | reverse complement strand
GCGGGGAATGCGACGGCGGTCGTCCGGCGGTTCCACCAACCCATCCTATGAGGGCACCGGCAGCGCGCTGCCCTCGCCGCTCGCCGCGGCGGACGGTCTGGCGGAGGCGGACGGGAATCGAACCCGACCGCCTCCGTGCGTGTCAGGCGCATAACCGCAGGTCAGCGGCCTCCGCTCGCTCCCGTAGCCCCTCGCTCCCTACGCTCGCCCGTCCCAGAGTGTGCCCTCAGGGAACACGTCGCGCCCACGACGAAAGCCCGCCCGCTCGACCAGCCTGTGGGGGCGGCTGGGAGCGGGCGGGCGTAGGTAGGTCAGGCGATCAGGCGTACTATTGGCACTGTCCCCCTGCCCGGTACAAGCTGGCAGGGTGGCGATGCCTCAGGCACTAGCTTGGGGAAGTGGACCCGGCAGCTCACCGGACGGTGAGTCGGCCGGTTTCGCGCGTCTAGGGGCGAAAGAGCGGGCGGGCGTCGTCGACCTCGGAGGTCAGGATGATGTGCGCCCGTCGTTGTCCTTGCGCTCCATCACATCACGCCGCCCCTTCTACGCTCGATGTGGGTCAGGTGAAGGTCGCGGACTTCCACCCACCGTTGTAGACGTAAAGCCTGTTGTCCGTGGTGTCATAGACAACCGGCGTAGTCCCTGTCTGAGCGGTGGGTACTCCGGTGGGAATGCCCGCACAAGTCGGAACGTAGGTGAACCCGTCCGTGGCTGTCGTCGCCAACACCGTGTCGTTGAGGAGAACAGAACCGGTCTTAGTGATCTGGAACGGGTATTTTGCTCGGACACCATCGACGATCTTGAACGAGCCCGCGGTGCTCCCATCAGGGTCGATACCGATGTCGTAGGACTGATATCCGCCCTTCTGATTCTCCAACCGGAATGCCACACCACCGTAAGCGTGCGAACCATCATTCCGGTACCGCACCACCGGGTAGTTCAACATGTTCTCGAACTGCGCTTCACCGCCACTGGGGATGGGTGAGGCAACGTTGAAGAACGATGAGCGGCTGTAATCGAAGTTCTGGACGTTATATCCACCAACATGGTCGATGCCTGCGCCGCAGCCGTTGAAGAACGCGGCGATGGTGATGCCGTTACTGGGGCTGGTCGAGTATTTCACCCCGGTGGAGCCGGTGTTGCCTCCGATGAAGGTGCCGAGGATGGAGATGCCGCCGCCGCCGATGATGAACTGGGCGCCACCGGCCCCGGCGGTCACATCCCCGCACCAACCACCAAGGATTGTCAGACCGTCCGCGGTGACACCACTATCACTGATGACTGCCCCGGCGGCACCGCTGGTCAACGATTCCCAGGTGCATCCTTTGATGACCCACCCGTCGCCGGGGTTGTGAATGTGGGCGATCGTTGCCGCGTTGAACGTACAGTTCTCTACGACGTGCGCGTTCGAGTAGCTTGCGGCCCCCGCCTTTCCGCGGATACCGTTGTTTGCGTTCGCGAAATGGCATCGCTGAATCTCACACGAGATCGTGTGATCCAGGTCGATGAGCACGTCTGCGGTACTTACTCCAGAACCGCCGAGGTAGCAGTCTCGGACCGACGCGTAAGCGGTGTCCGAGCCGGTGACGTTGCGGAGGTCAAGCAATCGCCCCGTGAAAGATGCCGACGTGTACTGCAGCATCACGTCGGCGAGGGTGAAGCCGAACGTGTTTTGCGCGTTGATCGCTGACGCTGTGTCGGTTCCCGTGTAACTCAGGACCGTTGCCGCCGTTGCCCCTGCGGTGACGCCCGCGACCCCACGGATCGTTACGCCGGACATCCCGGCAACGGAGATCGGCGCACCGAAAGAGATTACCCCCTGACCGCACTGGATCAGTCCAGGTCCGCCGAGAGCGGTGATTGCGGCCGACAGTGTGGCCAGCGCAGACTTCAGTGTGTAACCGTCGTTGGTGTCGGCTCCTCGTGGGCTGACGAACACCACCTTGTCGGCCGCTGCGGGTAGGGTGGCCGCCGCGACGAGCCCCGCCTCGATGTTGTTCATATAGTCGGCGAGGGTCTGAGTGACGTTGTCGACCCACGTATTCCGTTTATACGGCATCAGTGCTCCTCAGCGGTCGCGGATGGTGAAAGACTTCACGCCGGTCACGCGCCGAGCTTCGCCTGGATCGCGTCGAGCTCCTGCTGCTTGCGGGCCAAATCGGCCCGCAGGTCCTTGTTCAGGGCGTCGAACTTCTGATCCATCGCCTTGCACCACGCGCGCAGGTCCTTGTTGAGACCGTCGAAGTTGGACTCGAAATCGGGTGAAACAGCCATGTCGTTCGCTCCTGTTGGTGTTGGTGCCGGCGGGGTGGGTGCGGGGACAGCGAAGTTGGCCCATGTTGAGGCGTCGCCGTAGAACACGTTCTGGTCGATGCCCTGTTCGGAGTGCTGCCAGCCGACCATGGTGAACCCGTAGGCGCTGCCCGCTGCGCCGGTGTAGCAGGCTTTCCACAACGGAAGCTCGGCCCGCATCGCGTCGCAGTCGGCTTGGCTTCCGGCGCGGATCGCGCGGGCAGCCATGTCGTCGTTCAGGTACAGCCAGCAGCGCGCTCCCGTCAGGCCACGGACGCGGCGGCAGAACTCGAGAATCCACGACGCGTAAACGGAGTCGCCGACGGGCTGGCCGTAGGGCTCGAAGTCGAGAACCATGACGTCGCCGGGCTGCGCGGACGCGTGCTGCACAAAGAAGTCAGCCTCAGCGGTGGCGCTGTTGTTGATGTGGGCGTAGTGATAGTGCCCGACCAGCTTTCCCGCCGCGCGTGACTGCGCCACGAACGAGTCGTGGTCGCCGTCAACGAACCCGAGGCCCTCCGTGTCTTGCAGATGACGAAGTCCCCGCCGAGGGCCTGCCCGATGATGTTGGGACCGTTGACGTTCGCGATGTCGAATCCTTGCAAGGTCATCATGTTGCCTTTCTGGTCTGGATCAGTAGCAGCAGATCACCCGGAGAAACGTCCCCGGCGATACGGCCATCGTCATAGAGATGGACGCCGCCCAAGGCGTAGGCGGTGTCCACGAGCTGGGAGCACATGAGCCGGTCGCGACGGTTGAGCCGCCGGCGGACAGCCTCGGGGACGTGCCAGCCGAGGGTGTCGGTCAGGCCGATGGCAGCGCAGTCAACCCACGAGTACGGCGTCCCGACAAGGGCGCGGGCGGCCGCGGCTATGGCCTCGCCCAGGCCAGCGGTGAGGCCAGGCCCCGACCACAACGCGCCGGGGTACAGAGAAGCGGGGGCGAGTCGGGCGCCGGCAGGTTGGGCCTCGACGATGAGGCCGTCCCCGACGTAGACGAACGCATGATTGACCGTCGAACGCGTGATGATGCGGATGCCGAGCCCGGCCCAGCCATTCGTGCGAACGACGCCGAATTCGCCGAGGTCAGGCACGAGGGACCGCGGCCCGGCTCGCGGCCTGCTGCACCGCCGTCACATGCTCGGTGTCGAGTCGGTCGCTGAACCGACGCAGAAAGATCGGGTTGGTGGAGACCAGAAGGGTGTTGTTCTGGGCCTTGTACCCCGACTTGGGTTTGGCATCAGGCTTGAGGGCGATGCCGGTTCCCTCGCCGGAGTCGGACCAGTTCATCGATCCCTCGAACCCGATCCCCAGCGCGGACAGGACCCCACCCTTGGTGTGGGAGATCTGGTGCGTCGCGGACTGCCCGACCACGAACGAGTTGTAGAAGTTCGGGTCGTTCACGACGTTGAGGGCGAGGATCTTCCTCTCGTGCACGCCACCGGCTTGCGACCGGTCGAGGGTGCCCTGGACGCGGACGTTCGGGTTCTTCATCAGGGCGACGATGTCCGAGTTGAGCTCGTCGTCGTCGTAGCCGAACATGTTGAGGCGGAACACCATTGTCTCGCGGGGGATCAGGTAGTGCAGGATGCCGTGGCAGTCATCGCGGCCGACCATGAAGAGGTAATGATCTCCGTAGCCGAGCCCGAGGGTGCCCTCAGGGGTGAACTGTCCGAGGTCGGCTAGGCGCGGGTCGTCTGCCATCGTCAGGCCACCGGGGGTGCGGGCGGCGTCGCCGACTCGGCTGGCGCTGCGGTCGCAACCGGCGCTGCCTCAGGCTGACCGTGCAGGTCCGGGCGGGGTGTGTGCGGCGCGGCGTACCCGGCGAGCCCGGCACCGGCGATGCCGACGACGATGACAAGCAGCGCGCCGACCGGCGCGGGCACGGCGGCGACAGCGGTGGCGACGTGCCCGGCGTCACCGGGTGCGCCCCACACGGTGGCCCCGAGGAGCCAGAGCAGGAACGTGCCGACGGCGGCGCCGGCGCCGGACCCGGCCGCGGCGGCGATGACCTTCGCTTCGATGGTGGACATGGGTTACCTCCGGTTGTTGCGGTGAGGGTGTTGCATGATGACCGAGCCGAGGAACGGGACGGCGGTGGCGGCGACGGCCTTGTAGTACGGGGCGATGACGTTCACGGGATGACTCCTTGGGGTTGCGGGTTGAACTCGGTAGGTGGACATCAGTGGGAGACGACCCACGCGATGCGGGTGGCGCCGCCGTGGCCGTGAATGGCCTCGACGTCCTCGATCGACGGCCAGACGACGGTGGACTGCCGGTCCCCGCGCCAGCGGATCACGGTCACCCCGTCGGGGAAGACCACGCCGTCGGCGACGATGCCAGTGCCTGAGATCCCGGAGACGTCGACGTCACGGGCGAGTTGGAAGCAGCGCGTCATGGCGTTCAGTAGTGGGTGAGGAGGTAGTGCGCGTAGTTGCGCTCTGCCTGCGTCGGGGTCCGGGTGTAGTACGTGTAGCGCGCGCCCTGTTCGAGTGCCCCGGCGTCGGCAACTCGCTCGGAGTACAGCGACCCGAAGTCCGGCTCGCCGTCACGGCATTCGGCCGTGTGGACCCACTCGTGCTTGATGACGTCGAGGGTGCGTCCGTCGCGGATGGCGGCGGGGTAGATGAAGATGTTCGACGGTTTCGTGCCGTCGTAGCAGGTGACGGAGCCGTAGTAGGTGCCACCGCCGAAGCCGCCTCGGTCCTGGCTCAGGTAGGTGATGGGCCAGCCGCGCCAGGACGACGGACGGTCGCTCTGCTGCTGCGGGGGGGGCCCGGCTTTCGGGGCGACCTTCGGTGGAGGCGTCGGGTTGACGTGCTTCACCACGGGCTGCCGCTTCACGGGGTGCCGGTGCTGGACGACGCGCTTGACCACCTGCTTGCAGTTGCTGCTGGAGCTGGAACTGCTGGAGCTGGAGCCGCTCGAACTGGAGCTGCTCGAACTGGAGCTGCTCGAACTGGAGCTGGAGCAATTGCTGGAGCTGGAGGAGCTGCTGCTGGTGGCCGTAGCGGATTCTGCCGGCGCGGCGGACGCGGCGGACGCCTCCACCACACCGGTGGCGACGGCGAGGGCGAGGGTAAGTGTGGCGGCGCTGATGCGGCGGCGTGTGGCGTTGAGCGCCGGCTCACGGCGGATGAGAGCAAGCATGGGATGACTCCTGGGGGTTGCGGGTTGGATGCGGTAGGTGGACATCAGTGCGCTCGTCTTTCTCAGCCGCCCGTCAGGACGCCGTGCTGTAGGAAGCCGTGGTAGTCCCCGGCGAGGATGGAACCTGCCCCTGCGGCGCAGGTGTCACCGTTCTTGTCGACGGTCAGGCGACACTCTCGCGGGTCGCCGTGGCGGACCCAGCAAGCGTGTGTCTCGCCCCTGCGGGTGCAGTTGGCAGCCGTGGCGTCGACGCTCCAGTCGTGACCGTTCGGGCAGCGCACGACGAGCGCAACCCCGTCCGACCCCCGGAAGGACTCCGGCATCCACCATGCGTCCCACGTCGAGCCCGGGGGCGCGGTGCGAAGCGTCACCCTCTCGCCGTTGTCCGAACGCTTGTAGAGACTGTCTGACCAGTCCTGCCAGCGGTCCTCGTCCGTGAAGGCGTAACCGCACCCCTTCTCGCACGTGGTGGGCCAGCGCGGGTCGTCGTGAGGTGCTGGCTCGATAGCGGTACGAGAACCGCGCTCGTCCCGCGCGTCGAGGGTCGTGCCGATGATGACGAGCGCCGAGTGGTAGCCCGCCGTGCAGTCAAAGCCTGGCCCCTTGGGCGAGTGGTAGCGCCGCAGGCCGACCTCAACCGTCCCCGTCGGCTCCAGCCAAATCGTCTGAGTCGCGGGATACATCAGTGCCGCCCGGTGGGGAACAGGGCGGCGGCGAGCAGGGCGGCCATCAGCAGGGCGAACCCGACCCACTCCAGGACGCTCACGCGCCGAGCTTCGCCTGGATCGCGTCGAGCTCCTGCTGCTTGCGGGCCAAATCGGCCCGCAGGTCCTTGTTCAGGGCGTCGAACTTCTGATCCATCGCCTTGCACCACGCGCGCAGGTCCTTGTTGAGACCGTCGAAGTTGGACTCGAAATCGGGTGAAACAGCCATGTCGTTCGCTCCTGTTGGTGTTGGTGCCGGCGGGGTGGGTGCGGGGACAGCGAAGTTGGCCCATGTTGAGGCGTCGCCGTAGAACACGTTCTGGTCGATGCCCTGTTCGGAGTGCTGCCAGCCGACCATGGTGAACCCGTAGGCGCTGCCCGCTGCGCCGGTGTAGCAGGCTTTCCACAACGGAAGCTCGGCCCGCATCGCGTCGCAGTCGGCTTGGCTTCCGGCGCGGATTGCGCGGGCAGCCATGTCGTCGTTCAGGTACAGCCAGCAGCGCGCGCCCGTCAGGCCACGGACGCGGCGGCAGAACGTGAGAATCCACGACGCGTAAACGGAGTCGGCGGCTGGCTGGCCGTAGGGCTCGAAGTCCAGCACCATGACGTCGCCGGGCTGCGCGGACGCGTGCTGCACAAAGAAGTCAGCCTCAGCGGTGGCGCTGTTGTTGATGTGGGCGTAGTGATAGTGCCCGACCAGCTTTCCCGCCGCGCGTGACTGCGCCACGAACGAGTCGTGGTCGCCGTCAACGAACCCGAGCCCCTCGGTGGTCTTGCAGATGACGAAGTCCCCGGTCAGAGCGCGGTCGATGATCTTCGGCCCGTTGACGTTCGCGATGTCGAATCCTTGCAAGGTCATCATGTTGCCTTTCTGGTCTGGATCAGTAGCAGCAGAGTCACGGCTTGGCCTGCAGGAATGAGAACAGGACGTTCACCAGGATCGACAGGACCGGGAGCGCGACGACGATGATGACCTGGAAGGTCTGGCTCCGGGACCTCATCGAAGCCAGCTCCTCCGCCTGCTTCTGGCGCGCGTCGTCCGCAACATCGAGCTTCGCGTTGACGGCGCTGATCTGGGTCCCCACCTCGTTCCGGTTGGGGAACGCCTGCATTTCGAGCCGGAGCTCCTCGCGGGCTCTCTCGGTCTCAGCGACCCTCTTGCTGATCGCGTCGGCGGCCACCTCGAAGCGGGACTGCCGGGCGAGGGCGACAGTTTCCGCCTCGCTACGGGTTACGAACGAGGCAGCCTGCTCCTTGAGCTGCTCCCGGAACTGGTTCATCGCCGACAGGCGGGTGTCCATCGCCCCCTCCGACTTCACCAGCCACTCCTTCTCCAGCTGGTGAACCCGCTCGTGCGCCTCGTGCGCCCGGTCGTGGTTCATGGCGTGCAAGGTGGCGCCCGACTCGACCACTTGCAGGGCGATCCGCACCGCCTCCTTCTGCGCCTCCAACGCCTGCTTCTGCGCCTCCAGTGCCGCGCTCAACGCCGTCTTCTGGGCCTCCAGGGCGATCCGCACCGCCTCCGCGGACACCGCGTCGGACAGGCTGCTTGCCGCGCCCTGGGCGTCGATACGCTGCTCCAGGAAGGTCCGCAGCGACACCTCGTCCGGCTCAGTCATCGTTCACATTCCTCTCGGTCGGTCACGCATCGGCGGCGAGCCCGGCACGAATGATCGCGGCGCGGAGCAGGACCAGCACGGACGATCAGGCGAGCTCGTAGTCGCCGGACGCGGTGAGGGTGCCGTTGATCTGGATGGGGTAGTTGAACGCAGTCCCGGTGACGAGGGGGATACCAGTGCCGGCCGACGACCCGTCGGACGTGTCCTGGAAGTACGTCTGCGCGGCGTTGCCGTTGCCGCGGGGGAAGTGCATCACGCCCGTGTTCCCGCCTGCGCCGACCGACCAGAACCCCATCCAGTTGTCGGAGGTGTTAGGCACGAACAGGCCGCACGGCCCGGTCTGGTTCAACGTGGAGATGTTCGCGGCCGGTAATCCCGGCGGGAACACGAACACCAGCGGCCCGCCCGGGCCGGACACGGATGACCCGAAGGTCCAGGTGCATTGGAAGTCCACCTTCCTCCCGGTCAACCGGTAACGACCGATCTGCGACGCCCCGCCGCCGAGGTTGAACGCAACCCCGCCAGGGCCCTGCAGCGTCGGGGTCCACGTCTCCCACGCCGTCGGGTTCATCAGGTCCGCCCACGCGGCGAGGATGGCGTCGAAGTAGGTGAACTTCCCCGGCGAGATCAGCCACGCCACCTGCCCGCCGACGGGGGACGTGATCTTCCCGTCCCGGTCAGCAGCGGTCGCGAACCGGCCGACGAACATCGTCTCCGCGGCGCTGAACGCGGCCATCAGGTCCGCGGGGACCTGATCGGTGGCGCCCGCCGCTGGGAGCGGGACACTCGTGATCGGGGTATTCGGCATGAGTGCTCCTTCAGTTGTCGGTGGCGAGCCCGGCGCGGATGATAGCGGCGCGGAGCGTGTTGAGCAGGACCAGCAGAGACGGCAGGTCCGTCGCCGCAGGCGGCATGACGGACCGACCCCGGCCGCGCAACTGCACGCGGGGGGTGCCGTAGCCGAAGTCCAGCCACAGGCTGTCCACCCCGTCGGGGCCCTGGAACGGGCGCAGGGCGCCGCTCCAGTCGAGCACGACCGGCGCCGAGTCGCCAGCGAAAGGCAGCAGGTCGCTCACCTGCGTCTTCCCGGTGCGCGTCGTCCACGCGGTGACCCCGGCCAGCCCCGGTAGGCCCCACACCACCGAAGCGCCCTTGCCGTCGGGTGGGCCGTCGGCGGCGTCACCTCCGAACCAGTACCTCACTGGACGAACCGGCCGTCGAACGAGGACGCGAAGTCGGTTTGGACGACAGTGCCGGTCGCAGCGGTCAAGAACCAGTGAACCTCGACGTAGTCACCTGCGGCCAGGGTCAGCAGCTTCGCCGGGGTAGCGACCGTGGCGGACGGCCCGGACACCTTAGTCACTGCCGACCCCTTCGCCCTCACCCCGTTCACCGCGATACACGCGCCGCCGTCGCCGGTGCCGAGAATGGCGACGACACCCTGGAACTGCCAGATCCCGCCGCGGCCTGCCGGGATGGTGTACCGGGACGGGTTCGCCGTGTTGCTGTGCCCGCCGTGGGTGTCGATTAGCGCGGCGTCGAACAGGACCGCCGTCCACGTGTTCAGCGCCACCCCCGTCTGCGGGGTGTTCTGGGTCGCGGAGAACACCGGTGGAGGCGGGCGAGCCGCCGCGAGCATGGTCTCCACATATGGCTGCGACCCCAACCACGACACGATCACCGAGTCGCCGACCTGCGGCTTGTACCACGGCGGGAACGGCAGACCGGGGACCGTGGCGCCCAGAAGGATGACGTCCACCAGAGCGCCCTTGACGGCCTGGACGTCCCCCGACGCGCGCGGGTGGTCGCTCACGACAGGTTCCCCCCGTACAGGTGCTGCCGCTGCCGTCGAACGTACTTGACCTGCGAGAGCGTCGAGCGGGTCTGCGCGGTCATCACCCCGGCCGCGTCCAGCGGGATCGTGATCGAGTCCTGCAGGTGCCGCTCCACGACCCCGGTGTCAGGGTGGATGACCTGCACCACGTCGCCCGGTTCCAGCGCCGGGTTCACCAGCGTCGAGTAGTTGATGGACCGAGCGGCGCCAGTGTTGTTCACCAGGATTGCCCGCGCGGCGCTGTTCGCCTGGTCCTTGTCCGCGAACAAGCCGGAGTCGTAGAACCCGACGACCTGCCCGAACGGTCCGCCCCAGAACGTCGGCGACGTCGGGTCGTCGTCGGTGATCAGGTCGGAGATGATCGTCGCGCCGCCGGCGGTCGTCGTGGACCCGCGAGCGACGATCCCGTTGTACACCTGATCCCGGGTCAGGTCGTGCCGGGCGGCGATCAGAACCCCGCCGGGGGCGCCGTCCTGGATGATCGGCGGCCCGGGCGTGCCGATCGTGTACGGGATCGTCTGCGGGATAGTCGGCCTGGGCAGGTGCCCGATCAGCACCCCGGCGGGACCGCCGGTGACGGTGAACACGGGCGGGTCGTTCGGCGACGGCTGCGGCTGGAGGATGAAGTCGCCGTAAGGGTCGGCGAACACTTCACATCCCAAGCTCGACACCAGGTCGATGAGCGCCGCGGTCCGGGACTGCGGCCACGTCACCTGCGGTAGGGACGCGTCGATCACGTCCGGGTCGACGCGGACTTCAGCCCACGGCACCACCTCCCGCAGCAGCGCCTTAATCTGCTCCACCGCAGACGCCGCCGGCGGCGACGTCCGCGGGAACGGGAACCTTGTCTCCTCGACCCGCTTGAGCCGGTCGATCCCGGTCACCGCGATTCCCTTGAACACGCCGTCGTCGAAGGTGACCGAGCGGATGCCGAACGTGCCGACACAGATCAGCTCCGGGCCGTTGACTGTGACCGCGCCACGCCACAGCCGGATCTCGTTGCCATACGGGGCGAGGAGGTCACCGGCGGCGCCGGTCGGGGTGTAGGCCGGGTCGCCGATGGTGACAGCGGCGGTGCGGCGCGCCAGTTGGGTACGGTTCGCGGTGACGCTGCCGGCCGTGACCGGCAGCCCTTGCGCGACGGTCTTGCCGGTGCGGACGATGTCTGCGCGCACGACCAGCTGGTGCGACCTGGCGACGGTCGCGTCGAACACCGCCGACCGGGGCTGCATCAGCGGCTCAAGTAGGTGCCGGTGCGGCTGGCGTACGTCGGCCACGCCGCGGCCGAGTCGGCGTACGTGTGACCCGGGACCGACACCCGGGAGCCGACCACGGACGGCCGGGCGACCTGCGTCAACGGCAACGACCACGTCCGCCACGTCTCGGTAGCCTTGTTCACCGGACGCTTCCGGGTCACGCTGCCGACGGTGACGTATCGGTCCGCGGTGCCGTACCCGGGCATCTGGAGCATGTAGGGCCCGGGGGAAGCCAGCAGCGCCGTCAACGCCGTCTCAGCTGCGGGGGACTGGGTGAGCACGTCGATCGTGCCGCTCTCATATTGGCGGACGTCCTGCACGACGATTGGGTCCGCACGGCCGATGACCCGCAGCACACCCTCAGGTATCGGGGCGGTCCAGTCGGGGATTATCACGGTCTTCACGTTCACCGACAGGCTCGGGGTGCTCAGTGACTTGATCCATGTGGCGAACCCGAAGACAGGGTTGGCAACCGTGATCGCGGCGGCTGCCGATGACGCCAGCAAGGTTCCGGCAACGTTATACGCGGTCGCGACGTACGACTGGGCGACGCCGAACGGCGCCTCGTGGTCGACACCGCGCGCGGCAGCGCCCGGGGCCACGGCCCGCGACAGCCCGCGGACCACCCGCCCGGTCAAGCTCTCGGAAACGGTGACAGTGGACACGCCTGCGGACGACGCCGCCAACGGCGAACCGGCCGTGGTGAAGTCGACCGCGACCCGGACCGTCGTCAGATCCGGCAACATGGTGACGGTGACAACACCATCCGATGATGTGGGCACTATTGGTCAGCTCCTCATCGGATGGCGACGGACGAACCGGCAGCGGCGGTGAGCTGGGCTGCCCGGTCAGCGCGGGCGATCTCCCCACGCATCGTCCCGATCAGCACGCCGGCCACGTCGTACAGGTGGAACGTGCCGCCGCTGGCCGCGTCCTGCTCAGCGGTGCTGACTCGCTCCGGTTTCGCGGTGCCGTTGTAGGCCGCCGTCCAGCCGGGTTGCAGCCAACCGCCGGTGTCGAACGACTTCACCATCCCACCGGCGGCGTACCCGCCGGGCCGGTTGAACGCCGACGCGAGGGAGCCGTAGTTGCCGATGGCGTACCGCATCGATCCGGTGATGTTCGCGTCGCCATCCCAAATGTTGTTGGCCAGCGACGGGTCCCGCCACCTTTGGAAGGTGGGGTCGATCATCTGCATGAGCCCCTTCGACGGGGTCCCCGCCTTGGCGTTGGAGTCCCACAGGTTGATCGCGTTCGGGTTCCCGCCGGACTCCTTCTGCATCCGCTGCAACGTGGTGTTCATCAGCGACGACG
>JAABUM010006047.1_pt1 | contig 12168 bp, 14 predicted proteins | sample 5559161 | NCBI WGS metagenome assembly JAABUM01 (sample SAMN10711868, study PRJNA513369) | rock metagenome | isolation source: Antarctica rocks | place: Antarctica: Victoria Land, Siegfried Peak nord | reverse complement strand
GTCCGTTGAATCTTGAAGGCTCCGCTCGCGCGTTTTGACCTTCAAGTCCCGCACTGCCCATCATGAAACACGAATTTTTGGCCGATGAAACAGGCCGTCGTCAACTGCCAAGCGATCCCACGCCGCGCCCCGGCGGCGACGAGACGGGGCCGAGCAAGCCTTCGGTCAAACGCCCCGATTCCAAAAACCTGCTCGACCGCATGAAGCGCGTCGACCCCGATCAAGCCAAACGCTATCGCCAACGTTCCGGTCAGTAATTCATGGCCACAGAGAACACGAAGAACATCACAGAGGAAACACAAAGAAATAAAAGGAAAAGACTAACAACTTCCCAAACCTTCTGTGTTTCCTCTGTGATGTTCTTCGTGTTTTCTGTGGCTTTCCCTTTTTATGAGTCTCAACTTCAACACGAACGGCGATTTTTCCCGTCTCGTTTCACCTTTGATTGCGCCCGTTTCGGCTCCCGTTGTTGACCCGTCGTTCGACACGCACGGCACAACGGTCATCGCCGTCAAATACCGCGACGGCGTCTTGAACGTCGCCGACCGGCGCGCGACTGCCGGAATGAGCATCATGTATGACAAGAGCGAAAAGATATTGCCGCTCGACGATCACACGCTCGTTTCGATTTCCGGTAGCTTTGCCAAAGCCGTCGAAATCGCGCGCTTTTTGCGCCACTCGTTTAAATACTACACGCGCTCGCAGCTTCAGCCGATGAGTTTGGAAGGCAAACTCGCTGAAATGACCAAAGCGCTCGTGCAAAATCTGCCGATGGCTTTGCAGGGCATTGGCACCTTCGTTCCCGTCCTTTCCGCGTGGGATGTTCAAACCGACGAAGGCAAGATCTTCTTTTTCGACCCGATGGGCGCGCGCTTCGAGTCCACCGACTTTGGCGCTGCCGGTTCGGGATCAGCGCCGATTCGCGGAAGTTTCGATTACATCACGCGCACCAAAGGCCCGTTCGCCGAAATGGATTTGCAAACGGCACTACGTGAATGTTTGATTTTGCTCGATATCGCCGCCGACAACGACGCGGCGACGGGCGGCTACGCCAAAATCGCGCCTTCCGCTAAAGCTGTCACCAAAGACGGAATTTTGAATCTCAACGAAGGCGAACTTCAGCGCGTGATGGACGAAATGCAAACCGGTCAGGCGCCTCAACGCCTCAACGTGGGCGTCGAGAAAATCGAAGCCGACGCGGTAACGGCGTAGGTTTTCCGGGCGGGGCTTGCGCTCACTTCCAACCAAGATAAGCCGAAAGATTGGAAGTGGGCGCAAGCCCCGCTTTTGCTTTGAGTTATGGCCGCTTCCGACGAACCTTACCTGTGCCGCCATCGCTGGAACGACGCGCGCCCGCGAATTCTCGTCGTCGCCTGTTCCGATGGGCGATTGCAAGAAAATCTCGATGAGTTTTTGCAAGCGCGCGGCATCCAGCACTACGACCGTTTGTTTGTGCCCGGCGGCCCCGGCGCCTTGGCTTCAAGCGGGTTTGAACTCTTGCGTTTGGATCAACTGCGGCGCGAAACGAAGTTCCTCATCGAAGCGCACGGCGTGGAAGATTTGTATTTGATCTTTCACGGGGCCTCGGAAAATGGCCCGCAAGTGGCGTGTTGCGCCGATTACAAACGCAAGTTGCCCGGCGTTGAATCGAACGAAATCAATGATGTGCAAGAGCGAGACGTGAGCGAACTGGAACGTTTGTTCGCGTGGCCAACTCACTTGCGCTTGCACATTTTTCGCGCCGAAGTCGGCGATGACGAGCGCGTTCGTTTCGTGCCGCTTCGTCAGAACTGAAGCTAACAATCAGGCGAATTCACTCTCCTGCTCACGTTGGCTATCTCCCTTTGCATGAGTCAAGCTCCCGTCATCCCCGCGCCGCCCGGCCATCCCGTCTTGGGCCATTTGCCGCAAATGCTGCGCGAGGGCGTTTTTCCGGCCTACCTGAACTGGCGCCAAACGCACGGCGACGTTCTCCAGTTATGCGCGCCCAAAGGCAACGACTGGTATTTTTTCGCTCATCCCGACCAGGTCGAACACATCCTGCTCGGCTCGTATCGCAGTTTTCACAAGGGCGTGTTGTGGAACCGTGTGCGCCGTGTTCTGGGCAACGGCTTGCTCACCAACGACGGCGAGTTATGGCGCGACCATCGCCGCGCGATGCAACCGGTTTTTAGTTCGGGGCGCCATCCCGATTTCGCGCAAACGATGAGCGGCGCCATCGCTCACATGGTCGAACGACTGCGACTCCGGGGAAACGAACCGTTCGATGTTTTGGATGAGATGTCGCGCGTCACGATCCAAAACATGGGTTTGACGCTGTTTTCGCGCGACTTTGCATCCTTATATGATCGCATGGGCGATGAACTCGCCTTCGTCGTGCGGCGCATGAACGTGTGGAACTTTTGGAAGGCGCGCACCGCCGACCCGCGCATTTACATCGCGCTCAAAAAACTGCACGCACTCATTGATGAATTGATTTCGACGCGACGGCGCGCCCTCGACCAAAACGAGGACGTGCCCGATGATTTGCTCAGCGCTTTGCTTCGCGGGCGCGATTCGCAAAAGGGCGAACCGTTTTCCGACCGCGAACTGCACGACGAGATTCTGACGTTCATCTTCGTTGGCCACGAAACGACGGCTTTGTCTTTGGCGTGGACGTGGGCGATGCTTGGACAGAACCGCGATTGGATGGAGCGCGCTCAAGCCGAAGTGGGCAGCGTTTTGAATGGCCGCGCGGCGACTTTAGGTGACTTAGACAAGTTGACCGTTGTCAAAAACTCGTTCTTGGAAACGCTACGTTTGTATCCGCCGGTTTGGGGTTTGGCGCGCAGCACAACAGAAGCCACGACCATTGGCGGATATGCGATTCCCAAAGGCGCGACGCTGCTCACCCTGCCTTACATCACGCATCGCCATCCTGACTTTTGGCCCGACGCCGAGCGTTTCGATCCCGACCGCTTTACGTCCGAAAACGAGAAAGGGCGCCCACGTTATGCTTACTTTCCCTTTGGCGGCGGGCCGCGACTTTGTATCGGGATGGGTTTTGCCCTCCTCGAAGCGCAGTTGGTGATTGCGGCGGTTTTGCAAAATTTCCATCTCGAACTGGTTGAAGGCCAAAAGTTCGATCTCGCGTTGTGGGCGACGCTTCGCCCGAAAAACGGGATTCGGGTTCGGTTGAGCGCGCGCTGACTTTGCTAACCCAGATGGAGGGGCTTTTTTGTCTTCGCCCTCGTAAGAATCGCCCATTGGTCGCGTTCTTCAAACAAATGGAGAACTGCAACGAGGGCAAAGACAAAAAAGCCCCTACATCTTGATTTACGACATCCTATGGCTCACCCATCCACTTCCCGCGAATCAACGCCCAAACAAGTCGGCGAGGGTTTCATCGCGTGGGACTACAACGCCCTGCCGCCCGCGCAAACTTCGCCCCGTTCGCCGCTTCGCCATCTGCTCGACGACTACCTCGACTGGAGCCGCGACAAAGACCGCATCACGCTCTTCACCAGCGTGGACGTGTCGGTTTTCACGAACTACTGCGACGAGTGCCGCGCGGCGCGCCGTCGTCCGCCCAGCTTAGTCGCTTATGTTGCCAGATGTTTGGGCGTGGTTTGCCGCGACGCGAGGGGCGTAACGGCTTCGCGTTTGAACGGGCGCGTTTACACGCCGCAACACGTCAATCTGGCCGTTCTGGTTTCGGCGAAGACGCCGGACGGCGATTCGATTCCCTACATCTTGGAACTCTTGCGCGCCGACGAACGCACTTTGCCCGACTTGGGCGAAGAATTGGCATCGCGTTCGCGTGCGCTTCGTCGGGAAGGCTTGGGCAACCGGGTGCTGGCGGGCGCCATGAAGTTGGGCCGCTTTCCCCAGCCGCTTCGCCGCTCGATCTATCGTTTGGCGCTGCTTCATCCCAAATTCCGTCATGCCATCGCGCACACCACGAGTTTCATCGGACTCACGGCGCTCACCGGATACACCGGCAATCGCTCTTACTGGGGCGCGCCCGTGATGCCGTATTCGTGCAGCATCGTGATGGGCGGCTTGTCGCGCAAAGCCCTCGTTGTCGAGGGCGACCGCATCGAAGCGCGCCCATGTTTAGACCTGTCGCTGTCCTGCGATCACGCTTTGTTCGATGCTGCCGAAGGCGCCCAGATGTGCGAACGCTTGTGCGCCGAAATCGAAAGCGGACGCCTTTTGAATGAACTTGAAACAGTTGGTTAGGATGGCCGGATTGATAGATGGTTAAAATAGCCATCCAACAATCTAACTATCCCAACCATCCAACCACCCGATGTATACACCTTACGATTTCAATCAATCCATCGCCAACCGCGCCGAATATGTTGAAGAGCGCCTCAAGTCAGGAATGCCCGTCGCCGCCATTTCCTATGACCAGGGCGTTTTGTTACTGACTCTTAAAAAGACACAGCGCAAAGTGTTCGAGATCTACGACCAACTGATGTATTGCGCCTTGGGCAATCAAGCCGATGTCGAAGCCGTGCGTTTGGCTTCGATTGATTTTTGCCACCAAGAAGGATTTTCGCGCTCGCCCGACGACGTTTCAATTCAGCGCTTGGTCGGCTTCACGCTTTCCCCGCCACTCAAGCGTGCCTTCGGCGACCCGATGACTTCGCCGAATGTGCTGCGCTGCGTTTTCGCCGAACTTGGCCGCACGCCGGAAGGTGACCAGTTCTTCGTCCTCAACTACGACGGCGAGTTTTCGACGCACTCGAACTTCGCTGTTGCTGGCGGAACCGACGGCGCCGAAGACGCGATGAGCGATGTGTTGAAGGGTTTTAGTTCGACGCCCGATTTACAAAACGCCATCGCGCGCGCCAAAGACGCCATTCGCGCCGGTTTGTCTTATCGCAAAGGAAGCGATGATGAAGACGAGGACACGAGCGATCTGGGCGAAGACGTTGATCCGCTCGCCAAGGCTCTCGAAAACGCGACGTTTGAAGGTGGGATTTTGGAACGCAATACGCCGCGCGAATCGAAGTTTCGATTGTTGGGCGCAAGCGATGTGAACTAACGAAGAAGGGGACGAACACATTGTTCGTCCCCTTTCGATTTTGTGAGACGAGGCCCGAACGCTTGAAAGTGTTCGGGCCTTGTCGTTGATTACTGCGCGTGAGCGGTTTGTTTTAGCGGTCGACGCGCGAGCCGATGGACATTCCGATGATCAGTCCCATCAGCAAACCTGTCAGAATTCCCGCGGCAGCAGCGGCGGCGGCTTGGGCGGCGGCGGCGGCGGCGGTTGCGGCGCCTCCAGCAGTTCCAGCGATTGTTCCGGCCATCGTTCCGGCGGCGGTGGCGGCGGCTTCGCGGGCGGCAGCGGCTTCAGTGGCAGCGATGCCCGCGTGCATTCCTGAGGACGTGCCAGCGGCTACCTGAGCGGCAGTCGCTGTGGCGGCAGCCATGCCCGCCTGTGTGCCCGATTGAAGCGCGGCGGCTTCGCGGGCGGCTGAGGCAGTGGCGGTGGCCATGCCGGTTTCGGTGGTGTTATCTTCGATTGCCATAAGTGGTTTCTCCTGTTCTGTGTGGGCCTGTGAACTTGCGTTCAGAGCCGCGTCCTCAAAAGCAACATCAGTGCCCGCGTCGTCAGCGATTTGGTTTTGCATGGTGAAATATTCCTTGATCTTCGCCGTTTCCGGCGACTTTAACTTTACGACACGGCTCTTCTCGCAGATTTTCAAAGAACGACTTCGTTTTTCAAGAGCCACTGATTTTCCATACATCGGGAACTTTCTCTCTCGTTCAAACCTTTATAAGCAGATGAAACCATTCAAACCACTTTTGCCCGTCGCGCTTCTCGCGGTCTTAGGCGCGGGCGCTTTTTCAACGCTCCACCTCGCACCACAAACTGCCTTTGCCAAATCCACCAAAATCAACGCGCCTAAAGTCGCCAAGCCGAATCAGCAAACCGCGACGTTTGCCGCCGGATGTTTTTGGAGCATGGAAGCGATTTTCAAGCAGTTGAAAGGCGTCCAAAGCGTCGAACCCGGTTATGCGGGCGGCAACCTCAAAAACCCGACGTATGAGCAAGTCGAAGAAGCCAACACCGGACACGCCGAAACGGTGAACATCATCTTCGACCCAAAGGTGATTTCCTACCGCGATTTGCTCGACGTGCTACTAACAGTGCGCAACCCGACCACGCTCAACCAGCAAGGCCCGGATTCCGGCCCGCAATATCGCTCGGTGATTTTTGCCCGCAACGCGCAGCAAAAGAAAGAAGCGCTGGCCGCGATCAAAGCAATCGAAGCGAAGCACGTTTGGAACGCGCCGATTGTGACGCAAGTCGCGTCGTATTCCAACTTTTACCGCGCCGAAGATTATCACTTGAACTACTACAACTTGCACCCGAACGAGGGCTACTGTGCGCAGGTCATCGCGCCGGAAATCGAGGAATTTCACGCGAAGTTCAAGTCGAAGTTGAAGTAACAAAAGGCGCGAACTTTCGAGTTCGCGCCTTTTGTTTTTAGTCCGCGCCATACGCCAGCAGCAATTGCTCCGGGTCGAGTTCTCCCGCTATCAGCCGCTCGGCCTCCTCTTGTGAGGAAAATCGTTGCTCGAAACCCGCCATGTGGCCACTGAGATAGTTGAACTCGAAGCGCCTGTTTTGAAGGTAAACCGGCCACCGCGCGCCGCGAAAGAGTTCGTTTGGTTCGAGCGGTGTGGCAACAAAGGGTTGCGATGGCACGATGTTGAAACCGGGACAGTCTTCCATTGCCCAAAGTTTGCACCGTTGCCCGAACTTAAACTGCGGGAATCAATGAACCGCGAACAGCCACCTTTCGCCGATTCCGATGCAGACGACGCGCCGCGCGGGACGCCGGAAAGCAACAACTCGCGCCCCCGCGTCAGCCGCGCCGAAGGGTTGGCGTGGTGCGCCTCGCTGTTTCTGCTTGCGTCGGTGGCGTGGGTTCTGCTTTTCCCCTCGCTGCCCATAGGAATGCGGGCGATTTTGTCCGCCTCGTGCCTGTTGATAGGCGGCGCGTTCGTTGTGGCGGCGTATCGGCAGTTGAGTTGAGGAACAAATTCAGCATTCGGGCAGCAAAATGTAGGGGCGAACCTTGTGTTCGCCCTCAATCAGTTCCCCATTGGTTTGAGGAACGCAACCAACGGGCAATTCATACAAGGGCGAACACCATATCGCCCCTACATTTAGATTTTCAACGAAGCGACCTCAATCGCGTATTCTCTTCGGGATGATGTTTGTCACATTCCCACTGCGCCGGATTATTAAGAATGTAATCGTTAGCGCGCTTCCATTCCGCTTCACCGCGAAGAACCCGATCCCAATAACCACGAAGCCACAACTTCTTCTCGAACTGCGGCCAGTCCTTTTCATGAACGTCTTTAATGTAATTGTCGGTTGTGATGGATTTAAAGGCTTGCATCACGCGGCCCAATGAGTTCTTCAACGTGCCTTTGGGTTGTCCTTGAAACGAAGGTTCGCCCTTGTAGGAATCATCGTGAAAAACCAAGATGCCATGAAAATGGTTAGGCATCACAACCCACTCGCCCAGAGAACAAAACGGGAAACGATGCGGCAAATTCAACCATTGCTCTTCCACTATCAACCCTGCTTCGCTCCGCTCCTGTGTCCGTTCATCACCCAACAGGCACAAGTGTCCACGAACAACGATGGTCACGAAATACGTTCCCGGCCATGCATAATTGTATGAACGCAACCGAATTGAACGCCGATGATGGTAATCGGGATGGTAAGACACAATTGCATTGTAACGCGCGACGCCAACAAAATGTAGGGGCGAACCTTGTGTTCGCCCACACGTATCGGTTCCCCGCTCGTGTGACGTGGACGTAATGTGGTTCGCGCACACTAACGGGCGGCTGTTACGTGTGGGCGAACACCATATCGCCCCTACATTAATTGATTAAGAACGCCCGTTTGGTTAAACCAAAACCACCATGAACTCCGAACCGCCCCCAATCGCCGACCCGCATTCGACGGCGCCCGCTCCCCATCGACTTTCCCTCGTTGTCGAAGCAATCAAGAGCGTTGTCTGCTTCTTTGTGGCGCTTCTTATGTCACTTGCTGGCGGGTTGATGATCGCTGATTCCCTTCTTTACTCACATAACACGCTAAGTTCATGGGCTTTTGTTGCCTTGATATGGCTTGTGGCTCTTACGTCGTGGTTCGCGTTTTTCCGAATCGTCAAACGCAATGCACGCACTAAAACCCGTCTCTCTTAAACTCCCAATGTCCCTCAAATCCCCCACGTTCGAGCGCGAAGTTGCAGGGACGAAACCCCACATCATGGAACAACGCATCGTCGGGATTGAAACTGACTATGCCGCAACCGCTTCGACTTCCCATTTGAACACGGTGCGCGCGTTTCCCCCCGGCTCATCGTCCACTTGCACGCGAACCGAGTAACCCAAGCGGTTCAACACCGAAAACAAGCGTTCAATCGAAATTCCGTCCACGCGCCCGTTCACGATGTTCGACATATCGGATTGCTTAAGTCCCGCCAACTCCGCCGCGCGCTTTTGAGTCAAACCGCGCGAACGAACCGCTCGCGCTACGCGCTCTGCGAGATCGGCTTTAAGCGTCATTTCCTCGGCGTCTTCAATACCCAAATCCTCGAACACGTTGCCGCTTCCAACGTGAACTTCAATTTGTTCGCCGTCCACTTCAACCGTGTGTATGTTCATTTCTTCTTGGCTCCTGCGGGAAAGTTCAGTTCGTAATCCGCTTTCGCCGCTTGCAATCGTTTGTTGATTAAGTCAATGTCGCTTTTGTCGGTCTTAATGCTTTCATGCGACTTCTTCTGAAACACATGAAGCACATAGATCACTTGAGCGAACTGAACCGTATAAACCGCGCGAAAAGTGTCGGTGTTGAAGTTGTCCACGATTTCCAACACCTTGCCACTTCCAAACCCACGCAAGATTTTCGCTGTGTCCGACTTGCCGCCACTTTGCGCCTTGCGGAGCGCCGCACCCATCGCGCGTTGAACTTTGGGCGCGAGCGACTTCAAATCGCTCAGGCTGCTGCCAAGCCAACGAATCGGTTTCGATTCAGGTTCTGCCCGTGACGGTGGCGGTCGCACGAAGAAGATTATAGCCGATTGGCTAATCGTTCACGGGCGTAAACGTCCGCGCTACTCCAGAGCAAGGCTCTTCGAGCCTCCAGCCCCTTGCGGGCTTCCTTTCGAGTAGCGCGGACGTTTACGTCCGTGAACACTGTCGAACCATGAACCCCGAACCGCCCCCCATCGCCGACCCGCATTCGACGGCGCCTTTGCCAAGCGCAACCGAGCCGCGCACTTTTGGAACTGCTCTACTGGGTTTGTTTCTTGTCGCGTTTGGTGTGTTCAGTTTCGTTGTGGGTGTTGGACTTCCGGCGTTTCTTCTTTCTCTGGTTTCGCGCGCGCCAGCCAATCTAATCCGAATAGGCCTCACGTTCATCATCATCTTCGGGGTCATTCTGTGGGGCATGGGATTCCTCCTCGTCCAACGCGGCCTTCGCATTTGGAAACACGGTCGCTAACTCAACTCATGAACTCCAAACCGCCCCCGATCGCCGACCCGCATTCAACGGCGCCTCAGAAAACAAAAGCAGTTGCTCCTTCTGCGTCTGACCTCACCCGTTCTGGTTGTAGATTATTAGGCATCGCGGTGCTTTTATTTCTTGGTGGCAATGCACTTTTCCCTCTCCATGAACCAGCGTCAACCCTTGGGGTGGTGTGCATTGTTGCTTTGTGTTCAAGTCTTGGGTGCTTTATCCTCGGCTGTATTCGGCTTGTCGAAGCTTCGCTTCTGTTCATCCGTTCCCTCACCTCGTAACCGCAACCTCTCAAACTTTCCTCGCCCCTTATGAACCCCGAACCGCCCCCAATCGCCGACCCGCATTCGACGGCGCCTTTACCTCGCAAAAAGACGCCGCCCGCGCCCGTTGTCAACGAAATGAATCCTCTCACCGAAAGCTGCTTGTTCGCCTTTCTGGGATTGATCGTTGCGTGGTTCACCTACTCATCATGGGCGGTCAATCACAATCGTCCCAATTCCGGCTGGGTTGAACTCACGACGTGTTGTGGCTTGCTCAGCCTCGCGCTCTTCCTACTTGCGTTCGCTCGTTTTCGTCGCTGGCAACGCGAGCGCAAACGCGGTTAACCTTGGTTTATGAATCCCGAACCGCCCCCAATCGCCGACCCGCCTTCGACGGCGCCCGTTAAACGGGCGAAATCGGATTTTCGCCCAGAAACAATCAGGTTTCACATCTACTTTTATGGCGCCATGCTCCTCGCTGGAGCAAGCCTTCGCCTCTTCAACTTTGGGATGAACCAGTTCGATTTAGCGTCAAGATTCTGGTTCGTTCCGCTTATCCTTGCCGCGCTTTGTCTTCTTGGTGCGATCATTCTCTGGGTCGTGCTTTGGCGGTTCATCAAACGGAATCCTCGTATCTTGGAGCCGCCCTCTTAAACTCCCCTTGTCCCTCATTCGGCGCGCAAACAGCAGGGACGAAACCCCAATCATGGAACAACGCATCGTCGGGATTGAAACCGAGTTTGGCTGTATGGTTCGCAACGACCGCATCGGCGGGCGCGGCGGAGCCGAACGCATCGTGGAAGCTGTCAAAGATCACGCTTTTCTTCGTAAACGGATCGGGCTGCTCGATATGCACGCCCGCGATTATGCTTTTGAACCCGCGCGGTCGGGCGGGTTTTTGATTAACGGTGGGCGTCTTTATGTCGATGCCGTCGGCTCGCACGAGGAATATGCCACGCCCGAATGCACCAACTGGCGCGATGTCGTGGCTTTTGACCGCGCGGGGCGCGTCATTTTGCAAGATTTGCTCGAAGATTTGGAACTGAGCGAAGATGTCGCGTTTTATGCGAACTCGATTGACCATTTCGGCGGACACACTTTTGGCTGTCACGAGAATTATCTGGTCGATATTTCCGCGTCGGCGTTTCGCGGCTCGCTTTCCTTACTCATGCCGTTTCTGGTGACGCGCCAGATTTATGCGGGCGTCGGGCGCGTTGGCGGACACAAGCTGAACCGTCACGATTTCCGGCGCAACATCATGAGCGTGGGCGAACACGAAGTGGACACGATGTGGGTCGCCGATTTTTATGGCGTCGAAATAGACGATTCCGTTGATTTTCAACTGTCGCAGCGCGCCGATCACATCGTCAACACGGTTTCAAGTCGCGTTCGCTTCAACCGCGCCATCATCAACCCGAAACGCGATTCCTATTACGATTATTCCGATTTGCACCGCTTGCACGTCTTGTATGGCGAACCGAACATGATGGAATACGCGACGTGGCTCAAAGTGGCGACGACGTGTTTAGTTCTCGATTTGCTCGACATGAAAGTCGTGCCGCAAGACGTGCGTTTGGAAGATGCGCTGGCCTCTCTCAAATCCGTGTCGCGTGACGAAACGATGAAGTGGCCCGTGCGCGGCACCAACGGCAAAACGATGTCGTCGGTTGATTTGCAACGCTTGTATCTCGAAGCCGCGCAAAAGCATTTGAAAGGCAAAGACGCCCAGACCGACGAGGCGATTTACGAGTGGGAATCCACGCTCGCCCTGTTAGAGCGCGACCCGATGCGCCTGAGCGACAAGCTCGACTGGGTGGCGAAGAAGAAGATGTTGATGGAATACATGGACAGTGAAAACGTCGGCTGGGGCGACGATGTTTTGCAATCGCTCGACCTCGAATACCACAACATCAACCCGCAAGCGGGCCTGTATTTCGGCCTGGAAGAACTCGGCGACGCGCACCGGATGCTGACCGACGAGCAAATCGAAAACGCCACGAAACTCCCACCGCAAAACACCCGCGCCAAAGGCCGCGCTGAAGTGATCAGCCAGTTAATCGCGCACAAGTGGGGCCGTTACTTAATAGATTGGGATTGGGTGCGCGTAGACAAAGACCGGCATCTGGAACTCCGCAATCCGTTTCATACCTATGAAAGCGAAGCGGAAGCATTTACGAAGTCGCTGAGTTGGTAGAGGGAAAGCGCGCCGTGATGAACGGCGCGCTCATTGTGTCGGCCTCCTTAGAAGCGGTTTGAAAAGTAGTTGACGGGAGGCCAGGGGGATACTTGAGCGGCATGAACTACCAATTCAACCACCGGTATCCGAGCAACCTGACCCACCGCCAATGGAAGCATATCGCACCTTTC
>JAABUM010006046.1_pt1 | contig 12169 bp, 10 predicted proteins | sample 5559161 | NCBI WGS metagenome assembly JAABUM01 (sample SAMN10711868, study PRJNA513369) | rock metagenome | isolation source: Antarctica rocks | place: Antarctica: Victoria Land, Siegfried Peak nord | reverse complement strand
ACGTGGTGATCCCGCCGCGCTCGACGGCCGTGGCCAGTGGGGAACCGGGCCCGCTCTCACAGCGCGACCGCCATCTGGAGATGATCACGGAACAGGGCCGACTGGCTTGGCAGGCCGCTACCGACTCAGGGGCTACGCATGAGAAGCCCTGAGTTGAACCAAATGGTGTGATGTTAACTGGAAAGTGGTCATTTGCGCTCCGCATGTGCGCGTTTTCTCAACCACGACAAACGCGCCAGACCAGGCTGAGCTACTTGAGCGATCTCATGCGTGAGCCCTGGCTACCGACTACGGTCGGCGTTCTTCAGTAGAAACAACAATGGGCCGCTACAAAGCGCTGATCGGACCACGGCTGCGAGCCCGCGGCTTCGCTGCCCAGCAAGCCGAGGCTGTCATCGGCGTGACCGTCCTGAACCGGATGCTGCGGACAGGACGCCCGAAATCCGTCCGTTGCCAGCGGGTCGTCGGATAACGGACCGGGGCTGGGGTCATCGCGCCCTCCATCCACCAAGTGCACCAACGCCCCTGAGTTCGCGATAGGATTGCCCTAGAAGACAAGCGAACGTGCGACGGAGCGCGTATGGCAACCACGCAAGAGCCCGCGGCGCCGTTGCTTACGGTGCCCGACGCCAACTGGGCGGAAGCCACACGGCGCGAGGCCGTGCTCCGGCCTTTGTCCAGAGCATCACGCCTCGGCCGACATGCCGTCGAAGAAGCGGCACGCGCCCTGGAGCTGAGTCCGCCGCGCATCTACGATTTGCTGCGCGCCTTCCGGGCCAATCCCGTCACGGCGTCGTTGCTTCCACGCAAGCCCGGTCAGGCCAAGGGCGCCAAGCGGCTCGGTGCAGCACTCGAAAAGCAGATCGAGGCCGCCATCGAGGATGTGTACCTCAAGCGGGAACGGCCGACCCTGAAGACGGTTTGGAAACAGCTTCGGACAGACTGCCGCGTCGTCGGGCTGACGCCCCCGTCGATGAACGCGCTGCGGGCGCGTGTGTCGGCACGTGATCTGCGCGGGCGCGTGAAGGCCCGTGAGGGCGCCGAGGCAGCTGGCAACCAGTTCCGGCAGGTCAGGGGCGGCCTGCGGACGGAGCGGCCGCTGCAGGTGGTCCAGATCGACCATACCAAGGTCGACATCATGCTGGTCGATGACGTGACCCGCGCCTGCATCGGCCGCCCTTGGCTGACGTTGGCGCTCGACGTGCACACCCGCACGGTGCTGGGCCTTTTCCTGTCGCTCGATCCTCCGAGCGCCGCCGCGGCGGCGCTGACGGTTGCCCAGGCGGTGCTGTCCAAGCAGGACTGGCTGGCGGACCGGGCCATCGGCCTCGCCTGGCCGGCGCATGGCTTGCCGGAGGTCATCCATGTGGACAACGGCCGCGAGTTCCACTCCCGGGCGTTCAAGCGTGGCTGCCAGCAGCACGGCATCCGGATCGACTACCGGCCACCTGCCACGCCGCGCTTCGGCGGACACATCGAGCGGTTGATGGGCACGCTCATGGGCCGCGTGCACGCGTTGCCAGGCTCGACCTCCTCCAACGTCGCGGCACGTGGGACGTATGACGCCGAGGCGCAAGCCGTGCTCACGTTTCGGGAGTTCGAGCGCATCCTGGCACTGGAAGTGCTCGGCCCCTACCACAACGAGATCCATTCGGCGCTGGGCCGCACACCGGCTGCAGCATGGGCCGAGGGCGCGGCCGACATGCAGGAACGTGAGCCGGCCAACGCTGGCGCGCTGCTGCTCGACTTCCTGCCATTCGAGGAGCGGATCGTGCGGCGGGACGGCGTCCGGCTGTTCAGCATCTTCTACCAGGATGGCGTGCTGGCCCACCTGGTGGACAGCGGCCCCGGCAAGCTGCGCATAAAGTACGATCCCCGAAACCTGGAAGCTGTGTTTGTGGAGTTGCCAAACAACGGCCATGTCCGGGTGCCCTATGCCGACCTCCGCCGTCAGCCCATCACGCTTTGGGAGCACCGGGAGGCCGTGCGGCGGCTGCGCTCGGAAGGGCGCCGGACGGTGGACGAGCACGCGATTTTCGAGGCCGTCGCAGAACAGCGCCGGGTGCTGGCCGAGGCCTAGGAGCACAGCAAAGCCGCACGTCGCTCGGCCGCACGCACCGGCATGGCGCAGCAGCGCACGGCAATACCACCGTCGGGGGCCGACTTGGCTTCGGACACGGAGGCACGGGTGCCGATGCCGCGGGATGGCGAAGGCAGCGGCGTGGAGTTCTGGTGATGGCCGCCTTTTCCGAATGGGCGCACCTGCCGCAGGACATGCGGCCCGTCGCGGCGCTGGACGCGGAAGCGCGGGTCGCCCACATTCGCGCCGAGCGCTGGGTGCAGCACGCTGCGGCCGACCGGGTCCTTGGCTACCTGCAGGAAGCGTTCACCCAGCCGCGCCGCGAGCGAATGGAGAACATCCTGCTGATCGGCGAGAGCGGCATGGGCAAGACCATGCTGATTCGCAAGTTCGAGCGGCAGACCACGCCGGGCTTCGACGATGGCGCCGGGGTGCAGCAGCTTCCCGTGATCGTCATGCTCATGCCGCCCCAACCGACCGAGGCGGCGTTCTTCACCCAGCTGCTCAAGGCCATGAACGCGCCGTCGGCCAGCCACTTCACCCGTGGCTTCCCGGCGCGTGAGGCAGCACTCCGCTTGCTGCGCCAGTTGGGCACGCGGGTGGTGGTCATCGACGAGCTCAACTCCGTGCTGTCCGGCACGCCGCGCCAGCAACGGGTGTTCCTGCAGCTGCTGCGCTTCTTGTCGAATGAACTGCGGCTGGCGTTCGTCGGCGTCGGCGTGCCGGAGGCGCGGCACGCCCTGCTCTCCGACAGCCAGCTGCGCAGCCGCTTCACCGACGTCGAGCTGCCGCCGTGGGCGCTCGGCGATGACCTGAAAGACTTCGTCACCCGGCTGACCTGGAGCCTGCCGTTGCGGAAGCCGTCCCCTGTGGACTCGCCCAAGCTCCGACGCCTCCTGGTGGACCGGACAGGCGGCATCACCCTGGGCTTGTGCAAGGTCCTCGAACGCGCAGCGATCAAGGCGATCCAAGACGGGACCGAGCGGATCAGCCTGGAAAGCTTTGCCGATCCAGAGATTTGGCGCGGGATAGCAATGCCTGCCCGCGATACGCGCGCCTTGCCCCGTCCCGGCCCGGAACGGTAAAGGGCGTAATGCCGGGACCTTTGCCCCTGGCGCCGCGGCCCTACCCTGAAGAGTCGCTGTCCTGCTGGGTCGCCCGGGTTGCAGCGCGTTACGATGTCACGGCGGACGACTTGTGCAGGTATCTGCTCGGCCGGCAGAGCCTCGATGTAGGCCGCGTTGAACGGTTGGACCATCGTGCCGATCCTGAACTGGTGGATTTGCTCGCGGCGGCAGCCAGGATCGCCCCCGCCAGGCTTCGAGCCATGCAGATCGCCGTCGATGACGGGACCGCTTCGTGCTGGCATAGAACCACGGCCGCCTGGTGCCCCGAGTGCATCCGGGGAGACCTTGCAGGGGGACCGGAGGTCCACGAACGCGCCAGATGGCGCCTGGGGTGCTCCGTTGTCTGCCCCGACCACGGCGTGCTGTTTCAAGACGCCTGCCGCCAGTGCTGGAAGAAGGCTCGATGTCAGTTCCAACCCGCCGATAGTCGGCTGAGGCTGACTTGCAGTTTCTGCAGCGACCTGCCGTATCCACTGGATCAGCCCACCAGTGGCCTGAGAGTTGGCCACACTGCCACCTTCCGCGTGCAGCTTACTGCCAGACTGGTTGCGCTGGTCAGCGCTCTGCAGCGCGATCTCCAAACGGCGATCTCGGGGGCGGCGCCACACAGGTCGTGGGGGTTCATACGATCAGGCGGCAGCTTGCTCATGGTCGTGCGCCACATGGCGTTCAGCATCGTGCTGACGACGAACACACGATTTGAGCAGAGGACCGAGGTCTTGATGGCCACGGACCGTATCCTGGCCTCTCCGGTGCTTTACGAGCCGGTCACGCCGGCGGCGCTCCCATCTCGTTTCGCCTTTGGCGCGCTCGCCATCGTCGCAGCCGTGCTTGACAGCTTGGAGGCGCCCGGCGAGGCCGGTCACACTTGGGAGCAGGACGGTGTTCCGCCGGCCATGGATGCGGCGTCGTTCCTGTCATGGCTGAACGACGACGGGCGCAATTGGCTTCGGGTCAGGTCCAGGCATTGGAACCGTCAGGTGAATGCAGCTTTCTGGACTGCCTGCGCTGGCATGCAGGCGCGACAAAACGAAAGCATCGGATAAGCCGGATCTGGGCCTGAGGGGCGCTTGTTGCTGCTGGGCGCAGCAAGGCCAAAATCGGGAGGGTTTTGTGCACAGCCCCGAAGCAGGATCACTCACCCCGGCGCTACCCAAAGTTTTCGGGTGGATGTGGCCATGTCCTCGCTGGGGCTTCCCTCCCCTGCACGAGGTGCTTGCAAAAACCAGGCTGCATGCCATTCTGTGATTTCAGAAATTTCTGAAATTACGGAAAACAAGTTCATGCAGCTGCCGCCGGTCATCGAAAAGTTCGTGCTCCACTTCGGCGAGATGGGCGGGCGCTGGGGCATCAACCGCACCGTCGGCCAGATCTATGCGCTGCTGTTCCTGTCCGACCGTCCGCTGAACGCCGAGGAGATCACGGACCTGCTCGGCGTGTCCCGCTCCAACGTCAGCATGGGCATGAAGGAGCTGGAAGCCTGGCGGCTGGTCCGCAAGCGGCACCTCGCGAGCGACCGGCGGGACTACTTCGAGGCGCCCGACGACATCTGGCAGATCGTCCGCACCCTCGCCGAGGAGCGCCGCAAGCGGGAGGTGGACCCGACCCTGTCCATGCTGCGCGACGTGCTGATGGAGACGCCGGCCAGCGCCGAGGAGCGCCACGCCCAGGCCAAGATGCGCCAGATGCACGACCTGATCGAGCTGCTGGTCGGCTGGGCCGACGACGTGCAGAAGCTCGACAACAACAGCCTGCGGCAGTTGCTGGCGCTCGGGGCCGGCGTGTCGCGGTTTCTCGACGTCAAGGGCAAGCTCTCGGTGTTCGTCGGCGGCAACCGACGGGCGCCGGACACGGAGGACATGCCATGATCGACGCCTTCCACCTGGCGCGCGCCCAGTTCGGCTTCACCGTCGCGTTCCACATCACCTTCCCGGCGTTCTCGATCGGGCTCGCCAGCTATCTCATGGTGCTGGAGGCGCTCTGGCTCCGGACGGGCAAGCAGGTCTACCTCGACCTGTTCAGATATTGGATCAAGATATTCTCCATCGCCTTCGCGATGGGCGTCGTGTCCGGCCTGGTGATGAGCTACCAGTTCGGCACCAACTGGTCGCAATACGCCGACAAGGCCGGCCCGGTGATCGGCCCGGTGATGGCCTACGAGGTGCTCACCGCTTTCTTCCTGGAAGCCGGGTTCCTGGGCGTCATGCTGTTCGGGATGGAGCGCGTGGGCCGCAAGCTGCACATGTTCGCCACCTGCATGGTGGCCGGCGGCACGCTGCTGTCCGCGTTCTGGATCCTCACGGTCAACAGTTGGATGCAGACCCCGGCCGGCTTCGGCATCGGCCCGGACGGCCGCATGTTCCCCACCGACTATTGGCAGGTGATCTTCAACCCGTCGGCGTTCGTGCGGGTGCCGCACATGGTGCTGGCCTCCTACCTGATCGTGGCGTTTATCGTGGGCGGCGTCGGCGCCTGGCACATGCTGCGCGGCCGGGCGACGCCCGCGGTGCGCAGGATGTTCTCCATGGCGATGTGGATGGCGGCGGTCGTGGCGCCCTTGCAGATCGCCATGGGCGACATCCACGGGCTCAGCACGTTGGAGCACCAGCCGATGAAGGTTGCGGCCATGGAGGGCGATTGGGCGCCGTCCGGTCCGGACGGCGCGCCGCTGATCCTGTTCGGGTTGCCGAACATGGAAAAGCAGCGGACCGACTGGAAGATCGAGATCCCGCACGCCTCTTCCTTGATCCTGACCCACACCTGGAATGGCCGGGTGCCGGGCCTGCTGGACGTGCCGCCGGCCGACCGGCCCTATGCGCCCGTCGTGTTCTGGACCTTCCGCGTGATGGTCGGCATCGGCTTCCTGATGTTCGGCCTGGGCGCGTGGAGCCTATGGGCGCGTTGGCGCGGCACGCTGTTCACCAACCGCTGGCTGCACCGTGCCGCCCTGCTGATGGCCCCGGCGCCGATCGTGGCCATGCTGTGCGGCTGGATGACGACCGAGATCGGTCGTCAGCCCTACACCGTGTATGGCGTCCTGCGGACCATCGACAGCATGTCGCCGATCGCGCTGCCGGGCATCGCGACGTCGCTCGTCGTCTTCGCCGTCGTGTACTTCATCGTGTTCGGGGCGGGGGTCATGGTCATCCTGCGCATGATGGCCCACCCGCCTGTGGACGGCGAGACGGGGCTGGACCCCACGAAGCCGATCCGCTCGGCCGGCATCCACCCCGGCCTCCCCGGCGACGTGCCCTCCGGCGCAGGCGGCCCATCCCCCTTGCCGGCGGAGTGAAAGGCATGAGCGCGCAAACCATCGCCTCGATCTGGGCCGGGCTGCTGGCCTTCGCCGTGCTGGCCTACGTCGTGCTCGACGGGTTCGACCTTGGCGTGGGCATCCTGTTTGCCGCCGAGCGCGGCCCGGAGGACCGCAACACGATGGTGAACTCCATCGCGCCCATGTGGGACGGCAACGAGACCTGGCTGGTGCTGGGCGGCGGCGGTTTGTTCGCGGTCTTCCCGCTGGCCTACAGCGTCATCATGCCGGCGCTCTACCCGGTGATCCTGGGCATGCTGTTCGGGCTGATCTTCCGCGGGGTCGCTTTCGAGCTGCGGTTCCGCGCTCAGACCGCCCTCGGGCAGAAGCTGTGGGACTTCTCGTTCTTCGGCGGCTCGGCCGTGGCGGCACTGTGCCAGGGCCTGGCGCTCGGCGGCTTGCTGCAGGGCATCCGCGTGGTGGACCGCCAGTATGCCGGCGGCTGGTTCGACTGGCTGACGCCGTTCACCGTGCTGTGCGGCGTGGCCGTGGTGGTCGGCTATGCCTGGCTTGGCGCCTGCTGGCTGGTTTGGCGGACCGACGGCTCGCTGCAGGAACGCGCCCGCAGGCAGGCCGTGGCGCTTGCCTGGGCGATGCTGGGGCTGATCGTGGCAGTGAGCGTGTGGACGCCGTTCCTGAACCCGATGTTCATGCAACGCTGGTTCGGCTGGCCCGGCATTCTGCTGACCAGCCCGGTCCCGCTCCTGGTGGCGGCCGTGGCGCTGGGCTTCGCCCGGGGCATCCGGCGCCGCCACCATCTGACCCCCTTCCTGTGCGCGCTCCTGATCTTCGTGCTGTGCTTCGCGGGCCTGGGCATCAGCTTCTACCCGCTGATGGTGCCGCCGGACATCACGATCTGGCAGGCGGCCGCACCGCGGGCGAGCCAGGTGTTCGTGCTGGTGGGCGCGTCGGTGCTGATCCCGCTCATCCTGTGCTACTCAGGGTTCTCCTATTGGATCTTCCGTGGAAAGGTGCAGGCCGGTGCGCATTACCACTGACGCCTCGGGGAATGGCGCCTCGGGTCCGCTGTGGCGGCGGGTCGCCTGGTTCGTGGCGCTCTGGGCTGCAGGCGTGCTGGCCGTCGCCGCCGTCGCCTGGCCGCTGCGGTGGCTGCTGGGCGCCTGAAGGCAGCGCGCGCGGGCGTGCGCTCAACAAGTGCGCAACAAGCGCTTCGGCCGATTACGTCAGGGTTCGCGGCGAAGGCTGCGGTTGGCCGAGGTTGGTCCGGGTACAGCGCCACTGCCACGCCCTGGACGAAGCGGCGGCCGAAGCAGGGCGAAGCGTCCTGGCTGGCCATCGCCTTTCCCTTCCAACGTGCACCGTGGGAGGCGTGTTCACGCCCGGAGATGTGGGACAATTCCATGCCGGAAGGTCAACATGGCAGTCGGGGCGGCGTCCCCTCCCCTTCCTGGTCAGGCCCCCATCTTGCTGCAGCTTTCCGCACAGCGGCGGCATTGCTGCACGCACTCGTCCATGTCGCCGACCTGCTCGCAGCTTTGCGCGCACGCTTCGCAGGTCGCGGCGCACGCGCGGCAGGTGTCCTTATGGTGCTCGGTGCCGATCAACATCATGGCTGCAGAGATGCGGCACATCTCCGCGCACGCCCGCATGGTGCGGACATGCTCCGGTTCCATGTGCTTTCCGCCCGCTTCGAGACAGTGGTTCATCAACATGCCCAGGCAGGTCTGGTAGCAGCGCAGGCATTCCTCGATGCAGGACTGCATGGCGGGGGACTGGTGTTGCATGGTCGCTCTGCGTGCGGCTGGTGCCGGGCGCGTCGAAGCGCTCGGCTTCCCTCAGCGCGGATGCAACCAGCTTCCAGCATGGGAAAGTCGCATGACAGGTGCATGATGACCGGGCGAGGCTACATCGCCTCCTTGATCCCGCGCTGGATCAGCCAGGCATTGACCGGGTAGGAAGTCAGGAACCCGATGGCCATGCCGACCTGCATCATGAACCAGTAGGCGGCCTGGTCCGGGCGCAACGGCGGGTCGAACAGGACGAAGCGCATCAGCGCCATCCAGCCGAACAGCCCCACCTCGAAGGCGAGCAGCGAGAGCGTGTCGGCCTTCGCCGCCTCGGCGATGCCCTTCCCGGGCGAAAGGCCGCGCATGGGCACGATGGCGAAGTACTGGAAGGCCAGGCCCAGCAGGTGGCAAGCACGAAATCTCCGGCCAGTTCCGCGCTGAACATGGAGCCGAACAGGGTGAAGCCGGTCAGGAACACCGCCGTCTCGGCCAGGATGTCGCCCAGCGTGCAGCTAGCGCCACAGTGCATTGTCCCCGTGAACACCTGCCGCCAAGTTGGAGGCGCCTTGGCGTTCCCGTGCATGTGCCGGTGGCCATGGTCGTGCCCGCCGTGTGCCGCGCCGGGCTGCTCCCGACCTATGGCCCAGTACGCCCAAAGCGCGACTGGACCGAGGTACAGGGCGTTGACGGGCCAGACCGGGTTCATCACCGCCATGCGCTGGACGCTGTACCAGGTCTGCGACGATAACCGCCGCGCACAGCAGCCCAAGGCCGAGGGAAGCGAGGGCAAGCGGGTGAAGCCACGCTGGGCATCAGGCGCTCCTCCTGCTTGCTGCCGGGCTGGCCTCGTTGGTGAGCACGGTTGCCAAGTCGTCGATGATGGGGCAGTTGGGCCGATGGTCGCCCCCGCAACGGTCGGCCAGGTGGCGCAGCGCCCGGCTCATCTCGGCAATGGCCTGCGCCTTTTCCTCGAGCCGTGCCGCGTGCGCCAGCGCCAGGCGCTTCACGTCCGCGCTGGCCCGTTCCTCGTTCTGCCACAGCGCCAGCAACTCGCGCATCTGCGCGACCGAGAAGCCCAGGGACCGCGCCCGCCGCAGAAAGCATAAGGTCCGCACGTCCGCCTCGGCGTAGCGGCGGTAGCCGGCGGCGCTGCGCCCGGCGGGTGCGATCAGGCCGACCTCCTCGTAGTAGCGGATCATCTTGGCGGACACGCCGGACGCGGCGGCAGCTTCCCCGATGTTCACCGGCCACCTGCCGGCCGCCAGCGGCGCAGCAGCAGGGCGTTGCCGACCACGGCGGCGGACGAGAACGCCATCGCCGCCCCGGCGACCACGGGGCTGAGCAGCCCGGCCGCGGCCAGCGGGATGCCGACCACGTTGTAGGCAAAGGCCCAGAACAGCCCCTGGCGGATACGCCCATAGGTCCGCCCCGCGATGTCCAGCGCCGCCGGCACCAGCAGCGGGTCGCCGCGCATCAACGTCATGCCCGCCGCCGCGGCGGCCACGTCCGTGCCGGTCGCCATGGCTATGCCAAGGTCCGCCGCCGCCAGCGCCGGCGCGTCGTTTACCCCGTCGCCCACCATCGCCACCGCGCCGTCCCGCCGCAGCGCCGCCACCAGCGCCGCCTTGTCGGCCGGCAGCGCCTCCGCCCGCACGTCGGCGATGCCCAGCGCCCGCCCGGCCGCCGCGGCGGCTCCTGCGTTGTCCCCGGTCAGCAGCACCACGCCCAGCCCCGCCCGGCGCAGCGCCGCCACGGCCGCCGCGGCGCCCGGCTTCACGGCATCGCCGAAGGCGAGCAGGCCCAGCATCGCCCCTTCGCGTTCGGCCAGGAAGGACACGGTGCGGCCTTCCTCCTCCAGGCGGCTTGCCACCGCGGCGAGCGGGGCGACATCCACCTGGCTTTCCGCCATCAGCCGCCGGGTGCCCAGCAGCAGCGCGCGCCCGTCCGCCGTGCCCTCGACGCCGCGGCCGGGCAGGGCGCGCACGCCGGATGCCGCCGGCACATCCACCCCCGTGGCGCGCGACCCGACGGCCCGGGCCAGCGGGTGCTCGCTGCTGGCCTGGACGGCGGCAGCCAGGCGCAGCACCTCTGCCTCGTCCATGCCCGGCGCGGGGTGCACCGCGAGCAGCGTGGGACGGCCTTCCGTGAGCGTGCCGGTCTTGTCGAACACGACCGTGCGGACCGCCCGCGCGCCTTCCAGCGCCGCCGGATCGCGGATCAGGATGCCGTGCCGGGCCGCTGCGCCCGTGCCGACCATGATGGCGGCCGGCGTCGCCAAGCCCAGCGCGCAGGGACAGGCGATCACCAGCACCGCCACCGCGTTGACTAACGCCGGCTCCACCGCGGCGCCGGCTAGCCACCAGCCGGCGAAGGTAAGGACCGCGATGCCGACCACAACGGGCACGAACACCGCGCTTACCCGGTCCACCAGGCGCTGCACGGGCGGTTTCGCGGCCTGCGCGTCCTCCACCAGGCGCACCATGCGGGCGAGCTGGCTTTCGCCGCCCAGCGCCGTGGCTTGCACGACCAGCAGCGCCTCGCCGTTCAGGCTGCCGCCCACGACGCGGCTGCCGGGCTGCTTGGGCACGGGCAGGCTTTCGCCGGTCAGCAGGCTTTCATCGACGCCGCCCTCGCCTTCGCGCACCAGGCCGTCGGCGGGGATGCGCTCGCCCGGCCGGACCACCAGCAGGTCGCCCGCGCGCAATTCCGCCACAGGCACTTCCAGCTCCGCCCCGTTCCGGCGCACCCGGGCGCGCTCCGGGCGCAGCTGTTCCAAGGCCCGGATCGCCTCGCCCGCCTGCCGTCTTGCGCGCGCTTCCAGCCACTTGCCGACGCGCACCAGCGCGATCACGGCCGCCGACGCCTCGAAGTAGAGGTGGCCGCCTCCCATCGCACCGTGCCCCGCGAGGAGCTGCCACGCCGACAAAGCAAACGCGGCCGTGGTGCCCAGCGCCACCAGCGTGTCCATGCTGCCCGTCTTGGCCCGCAGCGCGTGCCAGGCACCCCGGTAGAACCGGGCACCGAACACGAGCTGGACGATACCGGCCAGCAGGAGCTGCACCGGGGCCGGCAATGCCAGGTCCGCCCCGAACGGCATCAGCAGCATCGGCAGCACCAAGGGCGCGGCCAGCACGCAGGCCGCAGCCGCGGCCAGGCCGTCCTGGTTGCGCCGGCCTGGCGCGGCTCCCGCCGGCACGTCATGCCCGTGCCCGGACGGGGAAGCGGCACCGGGCAGGGCGGCGCCGTAGCCAGCCGCCTGCACGGCCGCGAGCAGCTCGCCCGGGCTTGCCGTGCCGGCCGCCACCCGCACCCGCGCGCGTTCCGTGCCAAGGTTCACCTCGGCCGCGAGCACGCCGGGGACGCGCATCAGGGCACGCTCGACACGCCCGACGCAGGACGCGCAGCTCATGCCGGTGACGGCGAGGTCCACCGTCTCGTCCACGACCGGGTAGCCCGCCTTGGTCAGTGCCCCGGCCAGGTCCGGCAGGCGCAAGCCCGGTCCGGCCGTGACGGTGGCCCGTTCCGTCGCCAGGTTGACCGCGGCGGCCTCGACGCCGGGCACGGCCGCGGCGACGCGCTCCACCCGGCGCACGCACGCGGCGCAGCTCATGCCGCTCACGCGCAGGTCAAGGCGACCCGCGCCCGCCTTGTTGCCTTCTGCGCCAGCCGCGTTGCGGTCAAGAATGCCCTGATCCATGTCGAACACCTACCAAATGGTCCGACACGGCAGATGGAGCTTCCCAGTATGGGAGGGTCAAGGGGTCGGTCGTCGGTTCAGCAATTCTAAATGGCCGTGCCGCTGCACGGGTGTCATCGTGCGAGTTGGGCCTCGACATGGGGCGGCGGTTTTGAGTCGATCAGGGTCTGCATGAGCGTCGTCCAATCGGGAAAGACGAGATAG
>JAABUM010006043.1_pt1 | contig 12178 bp, 23 predicted proteins | sample 5559161 | NCBI WGS metagenome assembly JAABUM01 (sample SAMN10711868, study PRJNA513369) | rock metagenome | isolation source: Antarctica rocks | place: Antarctica: Victoria Land, Siegfried Peak nord | reverse complement strand
GCTTTATGATAAGTCAGCAGCTACTGCAGTGTATAGGGCAGTGCAAAAGTTTTGTAACGAGGGAGAAAATGCATAACGCCCTGCCCACGGCGACGATCGCCGTGCGCGACCCAGAGGCGTGCAAATCTGAGCCACATTTTGGATACTAGATGGGTTAGAGAGGCTGCAGGAGCGAGCGCTAGGCCCATAGTGCAAGTTGACGGAGTAGGTTATTTTAAGGCCGGCATATGCCGGCCCACTGTGGCGGCAGTGCAGCAATCCAACCCCTGCACCGGCCATGAGAGTTCGACTAGACAGTATTTTCTGTGATCTGAGGCGGGGCACCGGCGCGGCGCGGCCCTGAGACGGCGGCGGCTCCCGTCAGACCTCTTGTCGGGCGGCAGGTGGCCGTTTTGCTGGATCGTGTTGGCTCCGGTTTGGCGCACTGCAGACGATGTCGCCGTGGCGGCCACCACCCAGGAACCAGTCTTTGTGCTAATTGGCATCACCTGAAAATTCCGCCGGGGCTGTCGCGCTGCGCACGCGGCGCGGCAGGTGGCCAAAGTCGGCACCCTCAGCTAGCTGTCGGAATCTGCTCGGAAACTGACGGCCTCAACACGCCTCCAGCAACATCACAGGGTGGCCACAGGGCCGCGGCGCCCGTCAGAGCTTGATAACTGTGTTTGGAATCGGATCTGAGCTGCTGCGGTGCCGCCGTCAGCTCTGCGCTGTGCCAGCAATTTCTGTCCAGGCCACGTGCAAAACCGTGACAAAACTTTTGCACTGCCCTATACGTGCAACAATGACTTGTGTGTATGGCAATCGGGGCTGCTCAGCGAGACGCCTGCTCGAGCTGGTGAGCGGGTGAAACAGCTGCTGCAGCGCGGCTGTGAGTTCGCGAAAGCGGTTTCGTCAAGTCCAAAATAGCCTGAAGACAGCACTGCATGTGAAATATGCAAGGCGTTGCGGGTGCTCGTGCTCATCGCACGACAGAGTGTATGTCTCGAGCTTGAGAGACGTATTGCTTCCCTTTGCCGTGGTCGTTGCGGTCGTTGTTTGTGGCGGGACGAAGCACGGACACCTTCGGTGAACGGGGCGGTCGCGAAGCCTCGAACCACTGCCAAGAATATGATACGAAACACGTCGTCGTGCAAAACTCGCAGACAAAAGCGCAATCACCGAAGTACAGATTCATGTGCCTGCGGCGCGGTCCAGCCGTAATCTGCAAATTGTGAATGAGTAGAGCCATCCTTGCAGCAGCTGTCCACTGCTTTCATGTACTGTCTTTCACAGTACTGCCGTCAACCATCTTCGCTGCACAGGCACAATGAATCCCAACACTGAGCAGATATACGCATGAGACACAGCTGCGCTGCTGGGCGTCACCCCGCTACCAAGATTCCACCATCACCTAGCGAGGGTGCCGCAACCTTGCGGCCGACTCATGCCGCGGCAGCTGCAGCAAGCAGATGAAATGAATGCTACTGTTGGCAGGCAGACTGAGCCTGATACAGCCATGGTGTGCACGGTGAGTGTGCATTAGTTGTTGTGGCTGAGGATACAGACACTGTGGGGACGAGACTTCTCACAGGTAGTCACAACCGGTAGGCTGCTGCAAAAGGCAGCTACTCAGGCGAAAGGTGGGCTGCAATGTGAGTCCAAAGGCAGCTCCTGACAGATGGTGACATGGCCGGGTTTGGCCGCCAGCGGCGCCGCGATGAGCGCGGCGCGGAGGTGGCAGCGGCCCGCAAAACAGGGACACAAGTGTCAACATCACATGCAGGGTGGTTTGCGGCATTGCATCTCTGCCTACAGTTCTGGAGCTGGACTTTTGCGAGCCTGGCCATTTTTCTGTTCTCTTTTGCCTGAATGGGAACGGACCCTTTGGGCTGTGGCGGCGCCGGGAAGCGGCGAGGGCGGCGCAGCGCCCCAGAGTCGAAAGTACATATATGCAGCTGCAACATCACAGGAGGTCAGCCCCGACCGATGCGTGTGGCTGCCGCAGGCAGCTTTAAAAGCCAGGAGTGTTCGACACAGGGCGGGGACACCTCTGTCTATATTGTCTATCAAAGAACCCTACTCCAGAACCCTCCACGCCGGACAGGAATTCTATGGCCCATACCCCCAGCGTTATTCCCTAGCATCATAGCTTTCCGGCACTGGGCAGCTCGCACTCAGGAACGCAACCTGCGTAGTGCTGTGACTTGTCCAACTGAGGACGAAAACTTTTGCACCGTCCTTTTCAATGGGGCTCCTGTGTAGCGAGACTCGAGCCGGCGGCCGGCTCGTGCGCCGCACACAAGCCCCTTCGATTTATTTTCTGCCCAGCTGTCAGACGAGGGACGAAAACTTTTGCACCAGTCTGTACCTCGGGCGTTGGTTTTCACTGCATGTGCTTACGACATCATTCAGCACGCAGGCAGCACCGGGCAACGTTTGACGGAAAAGGGTTGCTCAGACAGCTCCATTTTGTTTGGTATGCAGGTTGGATGGGGACAACGAAGGTGAAAAGAGCACCAGCCCGGCTTCCGTCGTTGTGTGGCAAATCTTACTTACAGCATGTGGTTGCGAAGCCATCAACCATGTTTACTTTCGCATGTCCTTCATTGCTGTTGCAAGAGTATGGGTGACAGCGACGAAAGCCAAGACAAGGCCAGCAACAGACATGGTGTCGTGCACAGCCTCCTTGTGCCAGTCCTCATGCCAGGTCACGCCAACAAAAATGGCGGCAGAAACGAATATCAGGGTTGTCGCAAATATGAGCGGGTGCATGAGGAACTCCATGACGATCTCCTGTGCGACGCATTGAAAGAAGAGGGTGTGAGGACATACTGGTGGCATTGAGACAGAAAGTACTACCTGCTTTCGATTGTAGGGCTCGCTGTGCGAAAAACACAAGACAGATGGCAACACAAACGTATAGAGAAATAACGCACCGGCAGCTTCACAGAGAGCGGCAGGTTCTCGGTGCCTTCAGAAAGCAAATGTCCAATCAAAGGTCAGCATACTCGAGATGCAAGGGGACAATACGAGAGGCAACAGGGGTCAGTACAAAGGCATGAAATGCAAGTTTGACGATGAGGTGTTTGTGCCGCCCGATGGACTTGACTTCCCATGCTGCATGCATGTTAATTCGATGTGTTGCATTGAAACAGCTGATACTGCAAAGTGAGGAGCACTCACTGCGCGGGCGCACGGTGATCGTCTCGCCGGGCTCAAAGGTGCGGCTGGTGCTGAAGTTGTCGGAGGACAACAGCTCCTCCATGTCGACCCAGCACGAAGAACCCTTGCCTCCCCTGAGGTTGGCGAGGTGCACCAGCGCCGCAATGGGCGCGAACTTCCCCGGCAGCAGCTTCATCAGCATGTCGTCCCAGTGCCCGAGCTCGTCTTTATACTCCACTGTTATGCTGGCAGCTGCATAGAAACGAATCACAAAGAGGTCAACCAACGTGTGCTGAATGTTTGGTCGGTGTGCCGGGCACGCCAGCCCGCTCCACTTGCGTCACTGCGGGGCATGTCACCAACTGCGCAAAGTGCCTCAAGATTCAGTCTAGAGTCACAGCGCATTGGCTCTGGCACCAGATATTGCTGCTGCAGCGCCACCGGCAGCAAATCGGTGATAAGTCAGACACCTTCACACATCAAGCCGCAAGTCTGCAGCCCAAGCCAGTCATTTCGTCTCTTGTGAATGCGCACTGCATGTCTAGCAGATTTGCATCCTTTGAGAAGATAGCATGCTCTGGCATTTCATGAGCTGCTTTAAATAATATTAATATCGAGGGCCGCTCGCATGCACACATACCCACGGACACGACCAGAACGTGCTGGAAGTCTGGTGCCATGCCCTTGGCCGGCATCACGGTGAGCGGGAGGCGCACGCCCGCTGCGTCGACCCACTCCATCTCAAAAACATGCTGCGGCCCGTACCACTCCGGCAGTGCCACCATCAGCGCCTGCACGGCAGACATGAGTTTCATGAGAATTGGTGCAAACACCAAGGCGGAAATTGTACAGGGGATTATCTGCTTCCGTGCATGCTGTCAGAGAAACGAACACGACGCTGCCGGCGCATTTTAATATTGCAGATGGTGGACTCAGATCTGCAGGTCATGAAACCTAGTGCTTCACATTGCGGCAGACTACAGTGTGCACATGCATAGCCGTGATTGTGTGCGCTGCTGCATGACGCAAAACCCATCAAATGCCACGTGCGATTCCTTACGGGCAAATTTCACGTGCCTGCTCCAGCTCTGGAGGTGTGCTGTCGGCGGGCACCGTCAGCCTTCTCTCCTGCTTGATGTCCTTGGTCTTGTCTGCTGCGTCCACAAACCGGCACTTGGGGAAGCACGTGGTGCTGAGCGCTGTTGCATGTGTTCCTGCATTGATGCAAAGATGACAGATCAGAAAGTCTTGTATAGCTGCTTGTGTGCATGGCTCATTCGTCACTGCACAGCAGCCAGAAAGCGCGTTAACCAAATGTCACAACGGTGTACCCCGAAGAATTCGAAGACGATTAGTGCATTCAAGGCCACAGCTCGTAGTGCTGCTCGCGGAGTTCTTTGTGCAGCAATACGATCTTCCCCTCGCAGCAGCATCTGAGCTGAGAGCTCGAGAGCGGCAGTGGTGTCAAACGTCCACAGGGCTTGTTTATGGACAGTATGCACTGTAGTGCTCCTTGTCAGCTGGACACCAGAAGAGCTGGCATCTGGTGTTCACAACGTCGAAACAAGTAGGCACCTGAGGAGCCTTGGGCGCTGCCGGCGCTGCCAATGCCGCCAGGGTGCCGATTCTCCTGCTGCGTCATCTGGTGCAGGTAGGTGTCAAGGGCGACCTGTGCAAACAGGAGGCAGAGTGTCAATCAAACTGCTGTTACTGAGTATTGTACGGCAGGGATTGAGCCAATCGTGTTTGTTTGGCATATCTACAAATAGAAATTGTCCAACAACGTTGTTTTGCAGGCCTCCAGGTCGACACGGACGTTCTGACCCATGTGGCGCTGTGGCATGCCCCCAGGCAAGAGCATTTGCAACGCGGAATCTTTGGAAATCAGGGTGGCGCATGCACATGAAGAGACGCCTGGGTAGGCAGACGATCAAGATGCGCAGTATGTAGAACAGATGACAGCCCACCTCCTTGCAGACCTGCTCTGCCTCCTCCTCCGTCTGGATGCGCACAGCCCCCTGGCTCTCCATCCGTTCCAGCCGCGCCAATATCTCCTGTGCATGTAGTCATATATGCTGGTGTCAAACGTATGGCAGTCAGGTCTGATGCTGCAGCAACAGACTGGAGCGTGCTTTCTATTATGGTAGTGCTCCCGCTGGGCTCTGTACCTGTAGGAACAGGAACAGCAGGCTACATGATATGCGCATCCGCCATGTGATCAAGGGGAACGGCGACAGTCAGCTGGATACTGGCAGGGTCGGAACAATCCGACAATGAGGATGACTGGAATTACCGCAAATTCTGGACTGAATCAGTTGTGTTTTACGGCAACTGCCATGCAAATGAGAAGTGATCTCTGAAGGCAAGCGCGCTATGACTCACAAGAGGTTCTTGCCCGCTTGCGGCTCAGCAATGTGAATGGAGAACACAGAGGCGCGGGTGGTCATGGCGGCCAGAACCCCGATTAACGCTTTTCGACAACAGTGAAACGAAGCCATTAACGTCAGGCCTCACACCTCGAGCACCTTGGCCGCGTCCGGGCCAGCAGCCGTCTTGAATAGCTCGGGGTCACTGCTGCCGGTGCAATTGCTCAGGCCAGGGGCCGCATCCTCGACCTTCTTCAGCTCTGCCAGCGCCACCTCTGCCCTGCTGTGTTTTGCCTGCAGAAGAGCCGGGCCACGGAGAGCAGGGTTGGGAGGAGCAGAACTCCAGTTGTGGCGCTTTGTGTGCAGCTTTGCGACCGCGGTCGTACGGTGCTCTCAACCTGCGCCCAAACAGAGACGTCTACTATTCAAGATTGATCAGCCTGATGAGCTGCAGCACACACGACTGTACGCTGCAGCCGCCTGCAGCGCCTCTCTGGCAGTCCGGCAGCGATCCGCATTCAGCCTGGTGCACTGTAGACTGGCATCTCTGAGTCTTAGAAGTTTTCCACGAATATGACAGAACAGCTGGCTAAGCAGGACAGGTACCTGGCGGGGCGGCTGCTCCTGGTCGAGAGCGTCCAGCTGCGCGCGGCAGGCTGCGTACTGCTGGCTCGCGTACTGCTCCGCCAGGATCACGTCAACGAGGTCTCTCGGCGTCTCCTGTCCAATGCCACAGGGTACACGTCTTCAGAGCGGGGCAAAGTCGGGGTTCAGGGTTTAGGGTTCAGGGTTTAGGGTTTGGGGTACCAGCCAATATGGGCGCACAGCACATCGACCATTGGAAGACGAAGATGGTCAAAATGCTGCAGGGTCAAGGCTACGATGACGAATATTGCGAAGCATCAAAAGATGGCTGGCGGGCACAGAATGGGAGGCAGCAGAGCATCGAAGACGCGCACCTCCTTGTCGGGTCGTCGCAGGCAATCGACTGCACGGAAGCTGGCCGCCTGCGCAGGTGTAACATCGGCATACTGCTCCGCCAGCGACTTCTTTGCTGCCTGTGACAGAAAAAACCAATGCATGGGCTTGAGCTATCCAAACCCGAGATAAACATTCATCGGCTCAGGCACCCTCACCAGCGCCGCCAACAGACTATCGCATTCCCTAGTATCCAAAGTAAACCCGCTAAAGCAAAGGAGCGTCCCATTAAGTGAATGGGACGTGTAAAGGACGTGAGCCCTGCACCAAGCGCGCACCAGCGACGGCTATGGCAGGTTGTCCTCAGCCTGTGGACGAACGTCATCAGCAGACGCAAGACTGGCAACCAGTTCTGCACTAGCAATCGGCAGCCCCTGTAGTGTATCTCCAGTGCTCCAGTGTGACATCATTCCGTTCCATGTCGGCTGCATGTGAAGGCGGGCTGGCTGGCGGAGATGTGACCGCGCTACCAACAATGACTGCTGCGCCTCAGGACATCGTTCTGTCAGGCGAAGGGCTGCCTGGGTAAAACGGCAAGCGAGGAGAGGTCTAGTGCGGAGAACTTCTGAGTCCCATTTGCACAGCGGGACCATACCCAACGCATGGACTTTTGGATCAGGCGGAAGCCAAAGCTCAAAACTGATGCATATCGGAAGGGATATCTACCTGGCGGCTGCTGAGCTCCTCCTCCAGGAACTGCAGCTCCATGACAAGGGTTTGATGCCGGACGCGCGCCGCATGCAGCTCCCCTTGCAGTAACTTTAGCTGGGCCGTGGTATGCTCCAGCTTTGCTGTGCGCTCGTTTAGCATCTGATCCTGCAGCATGGAGAGGGGAATCCTCTTGAGAGAAACCATTGCGGATTGCCAGGGCTGTGCAATTTTAGGCCTGCCAGCGTACGGGCTTCCGGCAGCCTGCCAGCCCATGACATTGCTAATCTGTACATGCAGCACTCAAGATGTGGACGATGAAGAACCACCAGCATCAGATATGGTGTGTGCCACAGTGGCCAAGGCAGTGATGGCGAGGAGCGCACCTCTTCCTCGCGCATTTGCCGCGTGTGGTCGGCCACGGCGCGAGCGGTGTCGGCGTTGTGTTCACAGTGCAGCTTCTTCGCCTCCACTGCCACGTAGACGTCCTGCAGTGCCGCCAGTTCCTTCCTCTTGGTGTCCAGATTCAGGTCCAGCTCCCACAGATCCTTCTGCAGGTCGGAAAACATCGAGAGATTCAGCAAGCTTGCACTGGAGCTGTCCGGGATCAGTTGTGCGGCAAAAACGATGCGTGGGCTGCATACGGCAGTATGCACTAGCAGTGTGCATGGTGTGCAGAGCGTTCCTCATACACGCAGCGTGTCGCGCACCAGGGCAACGTGCAATGCGAACTCAGTGAAATGCGAATTTCACATATCTACATATTGCACCTCGATCTCGTTGAGGATACCCCTCGCGTGCTGCTCGTGCTCCGAGGCGAGCTGCAGTTCAGCCTGCGAGACGGGCGGCGGCGACTGTGCAGCCGTCTCAGACCTCAGCAGCGGCACCTGTTGAATCCAGAAAAGGGGGCAGTCTGAAAGCACATTGCAAGACCTGCCGTAATTGGCTCATTGGCGTGCAGCTTCTAGACATCAGGCTTAGCACCAGCCTGAAGAACTCAGCTTGCACACGAAATCCTGGAAAACAGTAAGAGAAAGAGGAAGATGATTTTAACATCGATGCGACAGGTGCACCCGCCGCCAATGCCTCGGCAGCGCAGCAGCAGCAGCTGTTCCCACAGATGAGGTTTGACCACGTGTTTCCAGCTTGGAATGGCCAAAATCTGCGGCTCAAGGGGCTTAGTTCTGGTGGTACTTACTATCTGTGAGAAGCTGGTGAAGCTCAGCACTGTATTGAGGCACGGGTCACTGTCATGGCAGGAACCGCGACTCACTTGCTGAGCCGTCACCCACCGCCGAATCCATCGCTGCTACCCAATAATTGTTTTTCGAACACAGATAGCATGCACATTCGAGTAAACAGCACCTCGAAGCCGTGGCGCTCTTCGTGCAGACTCTCCATGTTCTTGCGGCAAGCCGTGTGCCGCTGACGCGCCTCGTCGCACATCGCGTGCAGCTTCGCCTTCTTAGTGTCGCTTTCCTCGATCTCCGCCTTCTTCGCATCCACCTCCTCGCCCTGCAGCATGTAGAAGAAATTCATGGCACATCAGACTGACCATATCCAGGCCCGGTGGCACTGTGTGGAGATGGGGTTGCAGCAATCCGTCCAGATGATGATGTGCCATGACCAGTCAGCATGAGGCAGAGCACTGGTGCATGATGCATCCGCGAGGAATACGACAGGGTGGGATTGACCGTCAACATCGAGATGCGCAACGTCACATTAGCAACGCATCCTTTAACGGGTTGCACCTTAGCGCGGAGTATGCTCCGCATGATGTCGGCCTTAATGTTGGCCTTTTCGGCAGCGCTGCTGTGGTCTTTCAGGATCGCATCCAACGACGAATGCCTCAGCATGGACGCCATCAGTGTCTCCCTTTTGCTCTGCACGTCCAGATTGTCGATAGAGATCTGCGGAAAGATGCACAAGCTTTGTATTCACAAACTGAAGATGGAGGCACTAAGCTGGCCGTGGGGCATATTAAGGTGCCAGGTGCTCTCCCACGATTGCCTGGGTATGCCGTCACGATGGAAGGCTGTAAACACTATGCATGCAGCTCAATGCAACACGTTATGCAGCAAACACACGAGATGCGCGCCACGTTGAATAACGAGGCTGCTCACGTCAAGTGCACCTGCACCTGATGCGCGCTCGGGCCTATCTCAACCTGCGACAGGTTTGACGACTGCCCATCTGCCGGTTGTGCCTGACACAAGGAAGGAGAGAGATGTTGTCAGATCTCGAGCTCACAAGGAATGCGGTTCAGGTCACAGACTGACATGCTGCTGAACGGATCAGATCCATTAACAAAGCAGCCCTTCCAGACTCTGCAGGGTGGACAAGTACGTATACGTTGCGTCGCGGGAGAGCACCTGGCGGCTGCCTTTGTCGCCGATCGGTGCATCCGGCAGCTGTGTAGCAGCTCCATCAGCGCCGCTGGGCGACATGATGTTGCTTCCTGTAATGCGGAATCGCAAGACGTCAACGTTTCTTGGTATTGAATTGAATGAAATAGTGCTATGGGACGTTGGTGCACTGCTGTTTAAGGAGCCACTGTTTTTGCGATTGCACGATAGGACGCACCTGGCATTTTGATGCTCATCTGACAGGATTGCTGCCGAATCAATCGCGCATAAAGCAAGCAGAATGAGCAGACATCATTGGCGCAATCTCAAGCATTGCGCACTTCTACAGCTGCAAGCAGCTGTGCAGCAGCATGCGCCCAAGCGCGGACCCTGGAGGCTGCGCACCGGCCCTAGCGGTCCCAGCTTGCCATTTGAGTTGCAATCCAAGGGCAACATCCACTCTCATTCGTGACAGCTGAAACGTGCCACTCTGAATTCTGACGGCTCTCGCCTACTGGGATGCAGCGGACTCTAATATATCAGGTCGCTGGTCCTGACTCTTTCAAAATTGGCTTTGAAGTGGACAGTCGCCTTGCAGCCCAAATGATGCTGCGGCGTCATGCAGGATTAGATAGTGTGCAAGCAGGCGAAGAGAATGACCAGGCCTGAAGCCGTGATGCATTCAATTATGAAGCGAGCTTGCCATCTCACGAGCGCGCTCGAGCGTTTGACCGGAGCAGTCCAACTGTCCTGCTGAGCCTTTCACCCGACCTCGAATTGTCTGCAGCAGCTCAAGATCATATAGATCGAGAAACACATCGAAACTGATATCGCCTTCAATCATGTGATCTCGTCTAGCTTCGCAATGAATGCGTTCAAGCGTCTGCGCACGGCGGCGCCGTCGTCTCGCCGCTACCGCTGTGAAGTCTGCGACTTCTACAGCATTACACCGTATGGCCTGAGCTGCTACCGAGGCACGACAGGTCATTCCTTTGCCCCTGCCACAGCGGGATAACGCAGCGGGACCGTCGGCCCGAAAATCGTATGGCGACGGCGGGCGCCCCCAGCGCCCAGCCGCAGGCAGACGGCGAGCTGTCCCTGTCAGGCGACGAGTCAGCCGCTACAGGCGACAGCGCAGCCGCAGCAATGCCAGATACGCTGGAAGCTTCGGAGCCTTGGGCTGAGCTCAGAGTTGCGGATTCGCCGCCACCGCCGCCGCCGCCGCAACCGCTCGTTTCACAGCCGCGTGGTAGCAGCCAGCAGGCTGCCGCAACAGCGCCGCAGCTCCTCAGCGGTCTCAGCGACCCCGCCGACAGTGCCACGCCAGGCGGTACCAGCATCTTCCAGCTAGGCTGCATGGCGAGGGACGCAATGTGCGGCGCAGACGTATTTCTGAGGGGGTTTTGAGTCCGATGGCGACGACGGCAGCGCCAATCAGTTGCAGCAGGCAGCTGGCGGCAGCGCAATCGCCAGCTGGTATCATGCCATTTCCAGCATCAGCGGGCCGCCGCTCACTGGGCGCGAGCGCGACAAACCAGCTCAGCCGCGCAGACTCTGAGCTGCTGTGGCACGCGCTGCTAAGCAGTGACAGCCTAAGGTGGAGCACGCCAGCGCAGCTCGTCGAGTACTGCAACAGCAAAGACGATCAGGTGCGCCTTCTGGCGACCCGCGCGCTATTGTGGCGACGCTGCTCCTGCTTTGACCGCCCCGCATGGCGGCAAGCCTGTTGTTGGCCACAACGGGTTAACATGTCCTTGGCATGCGCTGCTGCGGGTTGGCAAGGCCTGTGTACACATGTATTCATTGTGAAGTTCGTTCCAGCCGAAACACTCAGTTCCTTGCTTTGTCACAGGGTTGAGAGCGCATGGTGCTGCACACCTGCGAAAGGGACGGGGAAAGTACAAGATTATGCTGCGCCTGCGCACCAACGTCGAGGGGGCTCTTGCATACCTGTTCTCCAACCCAGAGGTGCACAACTGTGCACTACCACGTCTCATGTTGCTGCTCACGGTGGCTCGCATCAGTCATCAACTAAGTATGTAATGGTCCTGCCTCGACAAGCAAGGCTGTGCTTGCAAAGCGACATGCCGCTTCTGCCTCAGACGGGGCAGTGATTCGCACTGCTTTCGTTCCTGCATGCCCCGTAACTTAGCAACAATGATGTTGGTCGATGCAATGCATGGTTGCTCGTGTGTGCAGGTACAGCTGCGGCACGTCACGCCGCGAGCGCTTGAAGACACTGCAGGCACCGCGTCTTCTCTGGGTTCCGCAGGGGGAACTGGTGGCCGCGCGCTCAGGTGCAGTTTTGAGTCTGCTCCAACGTCATCACTTGCCTGAGCCAGGATCTGTGCCAGCTTGGATGGGAAAGGTTTGCTGACGCCCGGCTGTTGCCTGGCGTTCTGTTATCTTGGCATGCGACCTTCTCTTCCGAGTTTATGTTTGGGCTGCGGCCTGGGTCCGTGTCAGCACCTGTGTCAGCACCGCGGCGCTGTGCGGATTTGAGTGTTTCCAGGGCTGCAGCTTCATCAGACGTCAGCCTGACTGCACCTATCTCTGGTTGCAGGTGGAGACGACAGTGAGCAAGGGCTTCATCCGCGTCAGCACCACCGCGCTCGGCGGTGCGATTGCCTTCGGCTTCATGGCACCCCGCAGCGGCGACAAACCCCTACCTGCTGACGGCCGTGCTGGCGGTGTTCGACT
>JAABUM010006040.1_pt1 | contig 12186 bp, 10 predicted proteins | sample 5559161 | NCBI WGS metagenome assembly JAABUM01 (sample SAMN10711868, study PRJNA513369) | rock metagenome | isolation source: Antarctica rocks | place: Antarctica: Victoria Land, Siegfried Peak nord | reverse complement strand
CGCTCGCGACGGATCACGCCGGCCACCTCGAGATCGCGCAGCGCCGTCGCCACGGTCACGCGATGCGTGCCCAGCATCTCCGCCAGATGCTCCTGCGTCAGCGGCACGGCTTCGCCGTCCACCCGGTCAAGCGTGATCAGCATCCAGCGCGCGCAGCGTTGCTCCACGGAGTGCAACGCATTGCAGGCAACGGACTGCAGCACCTGGGCGAACAGCGCGTCCGAGTAGCGGCTGAGCAGGTCGCCCAGCACTGGCGAGGCCGCCAGCGCTGCCTCTAGATGCCCGTGCTCCATCCGGAACGCAGGCCCTGCAACCTGCACGATCCCTCGGCTGAACGCCGTGCGCTTCGTCCCGTTGGCGACGGCGCCGATGGCGCCCTCGCGGCCAACCGTTGCAGCCTCGGCGATGTGGCCGTCCGTGGTCGGGATGACCAAGGATAGGACCGCACCGGCCGGGAAATGAACATGGCTGACCGGCTCGTGCGGCTCGAACAGGATCTGGCCGCGCGCGAGCACCATCGGTTCCAGATACGGGATGAGGCGGCGCAGGTCGTCCTCGCTCAGTGCCGCGAGAAGGCCGTTGCGCCGTGGGGCTGCCACCATCACTGGCGGCGATGAGCGCGTCGCCGCCGCTTGAGCCTGCCTTGGCTGCTTCGCCAACGTATCCGACCTCGCTTGTTCAATCCGACATGCACGTCGCTGACCCGTCGGAAGGCAGCCTGCATGCTAAATCAGATAACGCCGCTGCGCACGCCCGTCTGTAGTGAAAGCTACAGTTGCGTCGAATGGCTCCATACAACCACTCACCATCCGGATCGCAACGCGCAATTCGAAACCATCAACGCCCAGGTGCAGGCGTTCCAAGCCGCAGACCAGCTTGCCATCTCGGTCGACACCAAGAAGAAGGAGCTGGTTGGCGACTTCAAGAACGCCGGGCGTGAGCTGCGTCCCAAAGGTCAGCCCGAGCCGGTCCGGGTGCACGACTTCGCCTTGCCGGAGCTGGGCAAGGTGGCACCCTATGACGTCTACGACATCGCGGCCAACACAGGCTGGGTCAACCTCGGCATCACCAGCGACACCGCCACCTTTGCCGTCGAAAGCATCCGGCGCTGGTGGCACGAACTTGCTGCTTGCCCATGGTGGGTTCCGTCAGATTTCGCGCCAGCAAGTGTAGTTGGGCTTTGGAACGGGCACCGACGTCCCGTTACGCGGCTTCCTCCGCCATGAAGGGCCGGCGCTATAGCCAAGCCAGCCCTCGTCGGCCAGGGGGCTTGGCGCGAGCCCTGACGGAACCGATCAGCGCTGAAGCCCATAGCTGACTGGCTCCAGCCCAACGAAGGCGGCCACCATCAGCGGCTTGCGCTTCCAGCCGGACCGAAAGGCACGCGCAGCAGCACGGTTCGGCGCTCGCCCGGTGAGCGGCTCCCGGCCTATGAAGCCAGGTTAATGTCAGGGTCCCGCTTGCGATGCGGCCATAATCGGGAGCGTGGGATCGGCAGAGGGACGTGTCTCGGGCATCGCCATCCAGAACAATGCGGCACCCGAGGCGGCGATGGCGGCGAGGGTCAGGAAAGCGTAATCGTATCCGGCCAGCACCACGATCCCGCCGGCGAGCGCCCCGCTCACGATCCCACCGATTGCATGCACGGTGCCGACGGCGCCCTGGGCGGCGTTGAAGTGCCCGCTGCCGCGCGTCAGGTCGGCGATCACGACCGGAAACAGCGCGCCGGTCAGCCCTGCCGCCACACCGTCCAACAACTGCACGCCGACCAGCCAAGCCGCGTTATCCGACAAGGTGTAGAGCAACCCCCGTACCGACAGCGCCACGAACGCAGTCAGCAACAGCGGCTTGCGCCCCCACAGGTCGGCCCGCCCGCCGGCCAAGGCAGCGGTGGGGACCATCACTGCCTGAGCGGCGATAGCGCAGGCCGCCGTGAAAGTGACGCCTTGGCCGGAGTGCCCAAGGGCAAGCTTCTGTGCGACCAGCCCCAGCATAGCGGCATTCGCCAAATGAAAAAGCGCGCCGCAGGCAGCGAACACCAGCAAGGGCCGGCTCCCCAGCAACATCCTCCAGGGCGACGGCCGTGAGCTGTGCCCCGCGTCATCGGGCAAAAGGCCGCGGGCGACATCATGGTTGATGGCGCGCTCGGGCACGGCCCAGGCGGCCAGTACGCTGGCGGCCGCGGTCACGCCCATCATCCAGAACACGACGACCGTGCCGAAGAACGGCGCGGCCGCGAGGATCATCAAGTTTATAACCCCGTTGCCAAGGTGGAAGAGCGACTCGTTCCGGCCCGCGCGACGCGCGAAGCGGTCCGGCCCCACGATGCCAAGCGAGATCGCCGCCAAGGAAGGGCCGATCATGGTGCCCGCCAGCCCCCCCACCATTCCCGCCGCCGCCACCGGCCAGAACCGCGGCGCAAGCGGGATGACGAAACAGGTCGCGGTCGCCGCCGCGACGGCCCCCGCAAGCAGCGCGCGTTTGGCACGCAGCGCATCCACCAAAGCGCCCAGCGGCGTTTGCGACACTAGCCCGACCAAGCCGCCAAATGAGAGCGCCAAGCCGATGCTCGCCTCGTCCCAGGCGTGTTCCGTCAGCAGGTAGACCGCTAAATAAGCGCCGAGGCCGTAACGCACGTCCGACAGCACGAAACTCAGGACATCCAGGGCCCGCTCGGCGCGCGGATCCGGCCGCGTGACCGAGGCGCCGGTTTCTGGGCCATCTTGGATCATGCGATTACAACTGCGACGCATGCCCGGCGTTCCATGACCGCGGTCAGAAAGGGAAGGCCGCTTCGGAGGCAACCGGGACGAAGTCCCGGGCGGCGAGGTTGTCCTGTGCCATACGGCTTCGTGGCCCCCGCACGGGCAGTGTGGGTTTTACCCCCGCTCATGCGTGCCCTGGTTCGGCGTCACCGGCGTCGTCCGTGCGACCGTCATGCACCCGAGTGCCTGAAACTTTTCGACGACATCAGCGGTCGTGCCCACTTCCATCCCTTGACCCCGCTCGCAACCAAACGATCAGCCGGGCGGTCGATAGCGCGTCAGGTACGAGCCGGCAGAGATGTCGGATGCGCCTGATGCGAGCGCGTCGAGACAGCGGCCGAGGGCTTCGTCGAGCGGCGGCATTGGGACGCCGCGCCCCGAGCGTAGCACGCTCTGCGCGGGCCGCCGCGCCTTCCAGGCAAGCTCCGCGCCGGGAACCGCCAGTACCCTTCCAGAGTCCAGTCCCGCGCCGCGCACCGCTTCGCGGGCGAATTCCGCCCAGGTCACCGCCCCCGCGCTGGCCAAGTGCCAGACCCCTTTCTCGCGATCCATGAGGAGGTCGAGGGTTGTGTCGGCGAGATCGGGCAGATAGGTCGGCGAAACCGTGACGTCCGCCGCCGCGGCGAAGAGGCGGTCCAATCCCACGGCCCGGATCGCCCGGGCCACCACGTTGCGGTCGTCCCACGGTCCGAAGAACGGGCCGGCGCGGATGAGCAACACGTCTGAGGGCGCCGTGAGCAGGACCCGCTCGGCCTCTGCTTTGGCGGCGCCGTACACACCAAGCGGCGCCACTGGGTCGTCTTCGAGGTAGGGCGCCGCCTTGTCGCCGTCGAACACCAAGTGGGAGGAGAACGCCACGAGGGGGATGCCGGCCGAGGCGCACACCCGGGAGATGACCTCCGCCCCCCGGACGTTCTCTCGCCAGCAACGCTCCGGACTCGCCTCCGCGTGGTCCACCCGGGCGAAGCCGGCGGCGTTGAGGACGGCCCAGGGCCGCCATTGTTCGAGCGCGGCGGCGACGGATGCGGGCTCGGTTACGTCGAGTTCCCCGCGCGGCGACACGTGGTGGGGCAGGCCACGCACCACGCACACGTTGCTCAAGGCCCGGGCGAGGGCACCGTCGCCCGCGATCAGCAACGGCCTCGGCCGGTGCGGGCCGGTGAAGGGCTCCCGGAGCCGGTCCGGGAGGGTGGTCGGGCAGCACTCCGCCGCCCCCCAGCAGAGTCGGCCCTCGCGGTGCCACCAGCCGGGTGCGTCGAGCGCCGGGTGGTCGGCCTCGCCCGATCGCGCCAGATCGCGCACGAGCCGTGCCAACGCGGTCGGTCGAGGCACGGCGCCGCGGACGTCGAAGATGCCGGGCTCGTAATGGCCGACGAGCTGGGTCAGCATGCTGTCCCAATCGTAGGCGCCCAGCAGCGACCACGCCGTCACCGCGCGAACGTCCACGCCGCGGGACCGCAGGCGAAGCGCCGCATCCCAGGCCTCCTTGAGCCAGCGCAGCTGCTCGTCGCGACTCGAGCCGTTGTGCACCTCGGTCACGGCGACGGGCAGGCCGTAACGGTTCCAGACCTCCCCAAGCAGATTCTCCAGGCCCGCGACGCCTTCCGCAACCGCGCGGAGCGCCAGCACGTCGACGTACCGGTCCTGCCCGTTCCCGCCCGGCTGCACGCCCGGGTAGCGGTCGAGCCGCTCGTCGAGGAACCGTTCGCCCGAAAGGTAATGGTTGATGCCGATGATGTCCGGTGGGCACGGGTCGGCGAGGAGCTCGTCGAGTTCGCTCTCGGGGACTGCGTCGGCGACATCCAGCCACAAAGGGTGATCCCGGTCGAACCTTCCCGTCAGGAGGTCGAATCCCAACCAGCGCCGGTGGTTCTCGTGCCGGGCCTGATAGGCCAGCCGCGACGTGCCGAGGACCCTGCCCAAATCCTCCGTCTGGACAAGCTTCGCGCGCGGATTGACCGCCCGGATCGCGCGCATCGCCAAGCGTATGCCGTTGATCTGGTTGACCAGCATCCGGAGAAATAAGCGCTGATCGCGGCCGTGCGGATACCAGTGGCCATAAAGCCCGCTGAAGCGGGCCGTGGTCAACGGCTCGTTCACGGGAGTGTAGGCCTCCAGCCACGGGTAGCGTTCGGCCACGGCCGCGGCGAACGCGGCCAACTTCTGGGGGAAGTCGGGCTGGGCGAGGTCAGTGTGGAGGGGACCGCTGCCGTGGTGGAGCAGGCCCGCGATCGGGAGAACGCCGAGTTCCCGGAGCCGGCCGAGCCGCTCGTCGGTCCAGCCCCAATCCGCATGTTCGAGGCCCTGCGGCGCCACACGCTCCCACAGCACGGGGTATCTGATCGCGCGCAGGCCGAGCGCGGCGAACTCGTCGAGATCCCGTGGGCGGTGCTGGTGGCCGCTGAGCAAGGTTTGGTCGACGTAGGCATCGCCGATCCGGGCGACGGTGCATTCTAGCCCCCCCCAAACCTCGAGGGGCGGCATGCCCGGCGCATCTGCGTCTTGTGGACCAACGCGGGCGCCGGCGTCCGGCGGCGTGCCCGCACGGATCGCGGCGGCACCCTCCGGGCGTCCAACAGGGGCTCCACCGGGTTGCCAGTTCACGTGCCCCGCCGTTCTCAAGCGACCACGCGGATGGCGACCTGCTCGTGCTGGTAGTTGTAGGCCAAATACTCGTGGCGCAAGCTTCGTGCCGCGACGAACTCCGAGAACGCCCGGAACTCGTGTCCCTCCCATCCGGGGTAGTTGAAGAACTCGTCAAAAACGAGAATGGAGCCGGGCACGAGCCGGTCGCCGAGGTGCTCGAGAACGCACCTCGTGGAGGAGTAAAGGTCGCAGTCGATGTGGAGCAGGGCTACCGGCCCGGCGTGCCCGGCGGCGAATGCGGGCAAGGTCGCGTCAAACCAGCCTTGGACCAGCGTGACATTGGGCTCGACACGGGGCAAGCAGCCCTTGGTGCTGAACGCGCCGGGGCCAAATTCCGGACGCCAGTGTTCAGGGAGTCCCTCGAAGGAGTCGAAACCGAATATCGAGCGATCCGGTAGCCGGTTTGCGATGCGGTTAAGGGTTTCCGCCTCGAACACGCCGAACTCGCAGACGAGTCCTCGATCTGGGAGGTGCTGTAACGCAAAGTCGAGCACCTCATGCCGGCTGCCGCATCGCTTTGCTTCCTGCAAGCGCTCGGCGAGGTGAGACGACACCGCGGGTTTGGAAACTATTTGCGCTTCAGTCATGCTTCATCCCACTCCAACTTCACCCGGTTCCACACCGCGGGCCTCGGCAGCGCCATAAGGTGGAAGTCCAGAAATGGTTTCCGTGCCCCCGACGTATTGACCAGCCCCCGTTCGTGGTCCGGGCAAAGTATTAGGGCGGGTTAGCGACTGCGCGCGCGATGGGCCCCGCCCGCGCGACCGTGTGCAGGTTCGCCCGTGCCGACAGCTTCCCGGCTCGCCTTCCGCATGGCCCGGGTCCGAGCATCCTCGGCCTCTACCCCATCCCTGGAACCATGGCTGGCCGAAGGGTGCGAGAATGACTTTGCGTTATGGCGCGAGCTGCGCGGCGTGGGCTTTCCTGGCGGGAATAAGCAGGTTCACCGCTGGCTTGCCGAGCCGCGGACGGTGCCGGCCAAGGTCGGGCGGCGATGCGATCAGAGCCTAGACGATGCACAGGCCGCTACGGCGCACGGCAAGGGGCCGCTCCTGCCAGCGCCGCGGCAACTCGCGCCTGGCTGCTGGTCCAGCCCGCCGCGGAACTGGGCACGGCCGAGGCTCGTGCTTGCGGGATCCCCGCCATCGAGACATTCGCCGCGAGGCTGGAGGTGGACGATGCCGGGGCGTGCGTCGCCTTCCGATCCCTGGAGCAGCGGCCAGCTCGAGGGACAGGTCAACCGGCTCAAGCTGCTGAGCCGGCAATGCTACGGCCGCACTAGCTTCGGCCGCACTAGCTTCGGCCTGTTGGGACGACGCATTCTGATGGCGGTATGAGCCGCGCATGGTCACCACCGTGCCCGCCTGCAGCGCGCGCCAATCAGCCGCGCCGAGACAGCCGAACGAGATCGTCACCAGCATCACGGGCACGGGGTGGCAGAGGGCGGTCGGCTTCGGCAAATGACCAAACAGTGAAACTGCCATGTTTCGTTACGAGGCTACGTTGGCACCGTCCTTCGCGCCCGGAATCTGCCTGCCCAATTGCCCGAGACTAAGGACGGCTGCTCGGTGCTGAACCGGATGACCAAGCTCGGCATGCCGGCATCGCAACGCGCCTGCTGAAGACACCTTGAACGGGTGCAGTATGCATATCGTCCGAACCACGCACCGAAGCCTCACTGCTTTGTTTCTCGGAAGCGGAGCGGTGCAGATGCAGCGACCTGGGGAATGTGACAACAAACGCCATGCTCGTCACCGAAGCTCGCCGGTCCTGGCCGCACCGCCTGGCAATGACCTCCGTGTTCATCGCAAACGGCCTCGCCTTTGGCGCCTGGGTCGGGAACCTGCCACGTTTGCGTGAGGAGGCCGGCTTGGACAATGCTTCGCTCGGGACTGTCCTGCTTTGTGGGAGCATTGGCTCGCTGCTGGCCATGCAGATCGTGGGCAGATTGGCCGGGCGGATCGGCACGGCGCGCACCTCCTGGATTTCGGCCGTGGCACTCGCCGTCGCGCTGCCGCTTCCGGCGCTCCTTCCTACCTGGCCGTTGCTGCTCGGGTCCGGGCTGCTGCTCGGCGCTGTGCTGGGGAGCCTGGATATTGCCATGAACGCGCATGCGGCACAGATCGAACGTTGCTGGGGAGCAGCCATCATGTCGTCCCTCCATGCCGGATGGAGCCTGGGGGAGTTAACGGGAGCAGCGGCGGCCGGACTGCTGGCGGACGCCGGCGCCAGCTTGTTTCTCGCCCTTGCAGTGCCCGGCATTGCGAGCGCCCTTTGCGGCATGGCTGCGTTGCTCCTGCCGGACGCACCATCGTGCTCGTCGGAGCGGACCGCGTTCGCCTGGCCAAGTCGTGCAATGCTCGGGCTTTGTGCGATTGTTGCGTTGAGCTTCGCCATTGAGGGCGGTGCTGCCGACTGGTCCGGCATCTATCTCCGGACCGAGCTCGGCGCATCGGCCGCGCGCTCCTCCATGGGCCTTGCTGCTTTTGCGGCAGCTATGGTTGCCTGCCGCCTGTGTGGTGATTTTCTCGTGCGCTGGCTCGGTCCGGCGCGGGTGATCCGATGCGGCAGCGTGGTAACCGGGCTGGGCTTGCTTGGAGCCACCATATCGCCGAACGTGACGACGGCGGCGGCCAGCTTCGCGCTTGTTGGCGCGGGTGTCGCCAACATCGTTCCTGTGCTGTTCAGCGTGGCCGGCCGCAACGGCCCCGCCGGAGTTGCGATGCTGGCGACGGCGGGATACGGCGCCGTGATGGGTGCGCCGCCCTTGATTGGCATGATTTCCCATGCTGTGGGCCTACGGGCAGCGTTGCTTCTGCTCATGGCCGGTACGGGCCTGATTACGTTGCTGGCGCGCCGCAGCCGGGCATCTGTTTGAGAGATTGCCGCTTTGAACAACGCCGGGGAGCACTCGGCAGAAGAGGGACGCCGCGGCAGGGTCACCGCCCGCCGTTCAGCGCGCGCGAACCGCTTGACCGTCGCTTGCTCAATAGCGCGGCTAGCCCCAGTCAGCACTGAACTCCCTTGCAGTAATTTGTCCGGACACTGCCCGGCACGAATGCGCGCCGGAAACTGCGCGGCACACCGTCGTGGGCATGGAGGGTGCAGGATGTTTGCGCACTAGCGTTCTTGTCCGGAGTGGCAGCTTGCCCGCATCAGCCCTCTTGGAGCGGCCTCGGCCTTGAGGCTGCACGACACTCCGTAAGGTCGCGCGCGGGACTGAACGAGCTCGGCCATCATTCCGACCAGCGCAGCCGTGCTGACCAGCAAGGGCTTCGACCGCCTTTCGTGCCAAAGGATCTTATCGGCCGCATGTGGAATGACGGGGAACGCTCTGCCGGCCGCGGAGTATGGGATGCTGTCGGTGGGGATCGGTTGGGAACAGGCCCCTGTAAGACGCGTCCGGCCTTCCCAACGGTAGGATTCTAGATGCCCGACTGTTCTGAGACGGCGACCAGCACCACGGCAGCTCCGCTTTCGCCTTCGGCGCCGCCGGGCAACGGCTATCGCACGCTGTTGCGCGAGCCCAACTTTGCCTTATTTTTCGCCGCGTTCAGCATTTCGACTGCGGGCACCGCCGCAGTTCCGGTCGCGCTCTCTTTTGCGCTGCTCAGCAACGGCTATTCCGCTTCTGCGGTGGGCACTGTGCTGGCGGCGCAGGCTACGCCGATGGTGCTGCTGATGCTCGCCGGCGGCGTCGTCGGGGATCGGTGGCCCAGACGCCGCCTGATGATCGCCGCCGACCTGCTGCGCTGTGCGAGCCAAGCTACGCTAGCAACCCTGCTAGCTACGGGCCACCCGCACCTCCTCGCCTTGATGGCTCTGGCCGCGTGCTGCGGCGTCGGCACCGCGTTCTACGGACCGGCCGAAAGCGGCCTGATCCCGCAAGTCGCAGGCGTCGGGCGGATCAAGGACGCCAACAGTCTTATAAGCCTTTCCAGCTCGCTCGCGGCCATCCTGGGTCCTGCGCTCGGTGGCCTGCTCGTCGGCCTCGGCGGCGCTTCCGTCGCGATCGGGCTGGATGCAGCGTCCTATGCCGCGAGCGCCGCCTGCCTCGGACTGATGCGCCTCGCGCCGCATGTCATCCCACCCCGTGCCTCATTCGCCACCGACCTTCGGATGGGCTGGGGCGAGTTCAACCGCCATCGCTGGCTGCAACTGGTAACTGGGCAGCAGGGTTTGCTGAACCTGCTCGCCTTCGCCCCGTTCTTCGTGCTCGGCCCATCCTTGTTTGCCTCCGTGCCCGATGGCGCCCGGACCTGGGGCCTCATTGCCTCGGCGGCCGGCGTGGGCGGGATCGCAGGCGGCTTATTGGTTCTGCGGGTTCATATTCCCCGGCCGCTCCTGGCAGTCCAGCTCGCCACTGCCTTGTTGGCCACCCCCTCGTCATGCTTGCGCTGCATGCACCCGTGCCGCTGCTGGCATTCGGGAGCGCGACATTCGGCTTCGCCCTCACGGCCTTGAACGTCCTGGTCCAAACGTCCCTTCAGGAGAGCATTCCCCACGATTTTTTGTCGCGGGTCAGCTCGATATTCACGCTGATGACGATGGGCCTTGGTCCAGTCGGCTATGCCCTTTGCGGTCCCGTTGCGAGCCTGATCAACCCGGAGCGTGCGCTCGGACTTGGCGCCTGCGCCCTGCTGATGAGTGTGGCTGTGCTGCTGACCTCCCCCAGCGTCAGGAGGTTTGCACGTGCTCGAAACGACAGATGTTGATTCGTACGCGCATGTGGCGAAGATAAACCAGCGCGGAATGGCGAGACGTCACACGGCAAACCTGCTCCCGGCCGTTCCTTGATCTGCTCCCAATCGAAACTGTCGTAGCGCGCCCATAAGGTTCCGAGGCATGAACAACCCATCCACTCGACCAGCCGTCGTCGCGACCCCAGGCTCACCCGGCGCAGAATGGTGGCGCAGCGCCGTTATCTACCAGATCTACCCGCGCTCGTTTGCCGACTTCGACGGTGATGGCATCGGCGATCTCCCAGGCATCAGCACACGGTTGCCCTATTTGGCCCGCCTTGGCGTGGACGCGGTGTGGCTGTCCCCGTTCTACCGCTCGCCTCAAGCCGACGCCGGCTACGACGTGGCGGACTATCGCGCCGTCGATCCGCTGTTTGGCACACTGTCCGACTTCGACCACCTGCTGCGGCAAGCCCATGCCCTCGGCATGCGCGTGATCGTGGACCTGGTGCCCAACCACACCTCGGACGAGCACGCCTGGTTCAAGGCCGCCCTTGCCTCGCCGGCAGGCAGCCCCGAGCGGGCACGGTATATCTTCCGTGACGGACACGGCGCGCATGGTGAACGGCCGCCCAACAACTGGAAAAGCGTGTTCGGCGGCAGCGCCTGGTCCCGGGCTCCAGGCGACCGGCAGTGGTACTTGCACCTGTTCGACCACCGGCAGCCGGACCTGAACTGGGAACATCCTGAGGTGCGCATGGAACTGGAGGACGTCCTGCGCTTTTGGCTGGATCGTGGCGTCGATGGGTTCCGCGTCGATGTGGCCCATGGCCTCGTCAAGGCCCCCGGCCTTCCCGACTGGGAACGACAAGCGGCCATGGTCGGGGGCGACGACGCCGACGGCGTCAATCAGGGTCCCATGTGGGACCAGGACGGTGTGCACGAGATCTACCGCTGCTGGCGCCGTATCCTGGACGAGTACCCGGGACAGCGCATGATGGTTGCCGAGGCGTGGGTCCGCCCGCAATCATGCCTTGCCCGCTACGTGCGGCCGGACGAGATGCAGCAGGCCTTCAACTTCGACTATCTGCTGGCGCCCTGGGATGTAACCGCGCTGCGCGGGGTGATCGAGACGTCGCTTGCCGCCATGGGCGCGGTTGGCGCGCCGGCCACTTGGGTTATGTCCAACCACGACACGGTGCGGCACGCCACGCGGCTAGGCCTGAGCCGCCCGGGAACCCGGCCTAAGGGGATCGATGCGGCCCGCGAGCAACCGGACGAGGCGCTCGGATTACGGCGGGCGCGGGCAGTCGCGTTGCTCACGCTGGCGTTGCCAGGTTCGGTCTACCTCTACCAGGGCGAGGAACTCGGTCTTCCCGAACACACGACCATGGCGGCGCACCACCGTCAGGATCCGGCATTTCATCGCACCGGCGGCGAGGAGATCGGCCGTGACGGCTGCCGGGTGCCGCTGCCCTGGACGGCCGACGCCCCGTCCCTCGGCTTCGGTCCGGGCGTCCGGACATGGCTGCCGCAACCGGAAAGCTTCACCCGCTACGCTGTCGACCAGCAGGACGGCATGCCGGGATCGACGCTGGAGCTGTATCGCGAAGTCCTGCGTCTGCGTCGCGTCTACGGATTGGGAAAGGGGCGCCTTCGCTGGCAGGCGTCGCAACCGAACACGCTGGCTTTCGACAACGAAGGTGTGCGCGTCGCCATCAACCTTGGCCTCCAGGATGCTGCAATGCCGGCGGGCGAGGTGCTTGTGTCCAGCCAGCCGCAAGAAGCGCCCGGCCGACTACCGGGCAATGCCTCGGCCTGGATCGCCGTGGACCGCGTTCCACAGGACAACGCAGCTTCGCAGGCACCCCGTTAGAGGTCCGAATGAATACACAAAGAACGGCACCTCGCTCGGACGTTGCTGCGAATGCGGGTGATCTGGGCGACAAAGGCTCGTCATCTGCAATCGCCTGAAAGCATGACATGGCTCGCCAGGGCTAACGTGTACCGTTGTCCACTGCTGCGAAATGGCGGCATCGTCAATCTGTCAGTCGCCGATACATCCGGCTGGTTTGGCGCGGCAGTCGGCTGCA
>JAABUM010006039.1_pt1 | contig 12188 bp, 6 predicted proteins | sample 5559161 | NCBI WGS metagenome assembly JAABUM01 (sample SAMN10711868, study PRJNA513369) | rock metagenome | isolation source: Antarctica rocks | place: Antarctica: Victoria Land, Siegfried Peak nord | reverse complement strand
TGGACATGGAGGCGGACTACGACTCGGCGTCGGCACCGCAAGACTCGGCATCGCAGGACGCAGCAGGATCGGACGCAGCAGGATCGGACGCAGCAGGATCGGACGCAGCAGGATCGGACGCAGCAGGGTCGGGATCTGCACGGCGGGGATCGGCCCTCTCACTCCTGAAGCGCCCGGCACGGGCCGAGTCAGCGGTGCGGCCGCCATCGGGGGAGGGCAGGGGTTCGGGCGCAGGTGGTAGCCGGCGCTCACCGCTGTTGCCGATCTCGCTGGGCCTCGCCGCCCTGCTGCTGGTAGCGGCCGTCGTGCTTGCGGCCGTGGCGTGGTCGCATGCCAGTACGCCGGCGAACAGCGCAGCGTCATCGAACGTGGCCCTGATCGATGCGCCCGCAACCCAGCAAGCAGGGGCGGCGGCAGTCGACATCCTGCAGAAGGCCTACTCCTACACCTACACCACCATCGACGCCAACCTGGACGCTGCCGTGGCAGTGATGACCCCGGAGATGGGCGCGAAGCATCGGGCGAACTTTGACACGATCCGCAAGACCGTCACCAATGCGAAGACCACGACCAAGGCCTCCGTCATCGCCGATGGTGTACGGCTGCTCAGCGGGGACCGCGCCGAGGTGCTCGCCTTCGTCGTCGTCACCGGGGACAACGGCGGAACCGCCTTGCAGCCCAGTGGTTATCGTTTTACCGCGAGTATGTTGCGGGTCAACGGCAAGTGGCTGCTCTCGGACCTCACCGAGTCCTGAGCGCGCCGATGCTTGACGCGTCGCCGGTCCTCGGTCACGCTTAGCGCCACGCACGCGTCCAGCACGTGTGTGTTCCCGGCTGCCCGGTTCGACAACAGCCCGCGAAGCGGCTAAACTTCGACGTTGCGCTGGTCTCCTGCTGTCCGCATCCCAGAATTCGTCAATTCGCCGGGTGCGAGCAGGCTGCCCGCAACAGAGTCCGGACGTCGGGTCTGCCTCGGTACGTTGAAGTACCAGGGCAAAGCCGATGGGCCGGTGTCGACATAGCAGTGGCCGTCCGAGCAGTGACGGCCCGCATGAGGTGCTGGAAGGATGCATCTTGGCAGTCTCTCGCCAGACCAAGACCACTCCTGCGAAGACCGGTTCTGCTGGTCAAGCAACGGTCGGTCCCCTTGTTGGCATCCCAGGTGCCCCCAAGAGGGTTTCGTTCGCGAAGATCAAAGAGCCACTGGAGGTGCCTGACCTTCTCGATCTACAAACCGATTCGTTTCAGTGGCTGATCGGCGCCCCGGCGTGGCGTGAGCGCGCGGCCTCCCGTGGGGACAACGCGACCTCGGGTGGTCTCGAAGACATTCTCACCGAGTTGTCGCCGATCGAGGACTTCTCCGGATCGATGTCGCTGTCCTTCACCGACCCACGCTTTGACGAGGTCAAGGCCTCCGTCGAGGAGTGCAAGGACAAGGACATGACCTACGCCGCCCCCTTGTTCGTCACCGCCGAGTTCATCAACAACAACACCGGTGAGATCAAGAGCCAGACGGTGTTCATGGGCGACTTCCCGATGATGACCGACATGGGCACGTTCGTCATCAACGGCACCGAGCGGGTGGTGGTCTCTCAGCTCGTCCGTTCCCCCGGCGTCTACTTCGATCACGCCGTGGACAAGGTCACCGACAAGGACGTGCACAGCGTCAAGGTGATCCCCGGCCGCGGTGCGTGGCTCGAATTCGACGTCGACAAGCGGGATACCGTGGGTGTGCGCATCGACCGCAAGCGCCGTCAGCCGGTCACCGTGCTGCTCAAGGCGCTGGGCTGGACCACGGAGCAGATCACCGAGCGCTTCGGTTTCTCCGAGATCCTGATGGCCACCTTGGAGAAGGACAACACCGCGGGGACCGACGAGGCCCTGCTGGACATCTACCGCAAGCTTCGTCCCGGCGAGCCGCCGACCAGGGAGAGTGCGCAGACCCTGCTGGAGAACCTGTTCTTCAAGGACAAGCGCTACGACCTGGCCAAGGTCGGGCGGTACAAGATCAACAAGAAGCTCGGCCTCAACAGCGGCGTGCCGGTCACCAACAGCACGCTGACCGAAGAGGACGTCGTCGCGACCATCGAGTACCTGGTGCGTCTGCACGCAGGCGAGACCACGATGACCGCGCCGGAGGGCGTCGAGGTGCCGGTTGAGGTCGACGACATCGACCACTTCGGCAACCGTCGCCTGCGCACCGTTGGCGAGCTGATCCAGAACCAGATCCGGGTGGGACTGTCCCGCATGGAGCGCGTGGTCCGCGAGCGGATGACCACGCAGGACGTCGAGGCGATCACGCCGCAGACGCTGATCAACATCCGCCCCGTGGTCGCGGCCATCAAGGAGTTCTTCGGCACCTCGCAGTTGAGCCAGTTCATGGACCAGACCAACCCGCTGTCGGGACTGACGCACAAGCGTCGGCTCTCGGCCTTGGGCCCGGGTGGGCTTTCGCGTGAGCGGGCCGGCTTCGAGGTGCGCGACGTGCACGCCAGCCACTACGGCCGGATGTGCCCGATCGAGACCCCGGAAGGCCCGAACATCGGACTCATCGGGTCGCTGTCCTCCTATGCCCGGGTGAACCCGTTCGGGTTCATCGAGACGCCCTACCGCAAGGTTGTCGACGGCAAGGTCACCGACCAGCTTGACTACCTCACCGCCGATGAGGAGGACCGGCACGTCGTCGCCCAGGCGAACTCAACGCTGGACGCCGAGGACAACCTGACCGACGAGCGTGTCCTGGTTCGCCGCAAGGGCGGGGAGGTCGACTACATCGACCCGCACGGCGTGGACTACATCGACGTCTCGCCGCGTCAGATGGTTTCGGTCGCCACGGCGATGATCCCGTTCCTCGAGCATGACGACGCCAACCGGGCCCTGATGGGTGCCAACATGCAGCGTCAGGCGGTTCCGCTGGTGCGCAGCGAGGCCCCGCTCGTCGGCACCGGGATGGAACTCCGGGCGGCGGTGGACGCCGGCGACGTCATCGTTACCGAGCGCTCCGGCGTCATCGAGGAGGTCTCGGCCGACTACGTCACCGTGATGAGCGACGACGGCACCCGGGACACCTACCGGATGCGGAAGTTCGCCCGCTCGAACCAGGGCACCTGCACCAACCAGCGTCCGATCGTGGACGAGGGGCAGCGGGTGGAGGCCGGCCAGGTTCTGGCCGACGGCCCGTGCACCGAGAACGGTGAGATGGCGCTCGGCAAGAACTTGCTCGTGGCGATCATGCCGTGGGAGGGGCACAACTACGAGGACGCGATCATCCTCAGTCAGCGGCTGATCCAGGACGACACGCTGACCTCGATCCACATCGAGGAGCACGAGATCGACGCCCGGGACACCAAACTCGGTGCCGAGGAGATCACCAGGGACATCCCCAACGTCTCCGAGGAGGTTCTCGCGGACCTCGACGATCGCGGCATCATCCGCATCGGCGCCGAGGTACAGCCGGGCGACGTGCTGGTCGGCAAGGTCACACCCAAGGGTGAGACCGAGTTGACCCCGGAGGAGCGGTTGCTCCGGGCGATCTTCGGCGAGAAGGCTCGCGAGGTCCGGGACACCAGCCTGAAGGTGCCGCACGGCGAGACCGGCAAGGTCATCGGCATCCGGGTGTTCTCCCGCGACGACGAGGACGACCTGCCGCCCGGGGTCAACGAGCTCGTGCGGGTCTACGTCGCGCAGAAGCGGAAGATCCAGGACGGCGACAAGCTCGCCGGTCGGCACGGCAACAAGGGCGTCATCGGCAAGATTCTGCCCGCCGAGGACATGCCCTTCCTGCCCGATGGCACGCCGGTGGACATCATCCTGAACACCCACGGTGTGCCCCGACGGATGAACCTCGGGCAGATCTTGGAGGTGCACCTCGGGTGGATCGCCAAGACCGGCTGGCAGATCAACGGCGATCCCGACTGGGCGAGCAAGCTGCCCGAGGAGCTGTACTCGGCCGCGCCGGGTACCCGTACGGCCACCCCGGTGTTCGACGGCGCTCGCGAGAACGAGATCACCGGGCTGCTCGGCTCGACGCTGCCCAACCGGGACGGCGAGATGATGGTCAAGGGCGACGGCAAGGCGCAGCTGTTCGACGGCCGCTCCGGCGAGCCGTACCCGTACCCGGTGGCCGTTGGCTACATGTACATCATCAAGCTGCACCACCTGGTGGACGACAAGATCCACGCCCGCTCCACCGGGCCGTACTCGATGATCACCCAGCAGCCGCTCGGCGGTAAGGCCCAGTTCGGTGGCCAGCGCTTCGGTGAGATGGAGTGCTGGGCGATGCAGGCCTACGGCGCGGCGTACACGCTGCAGGAATTGCTCACCATCAAGTCCGACGATGTGCTCGGCCGCGTCAAGGTGTACGAGGCCATCGTCAAGGGCGAGAACATCCCGGAGCCCGGCATCCCTGAGTCGTTCAAGGTGCTGCTCAAGGAGCTGCAGTCGCTGTGCCTCAACGTCGAGGTGCTTTCCAGCGACGGCGCGGCCATCGAGATGGGCGGGGGTGACGACGAGGACCTGGAGCGTGCAGCAGCCAACCTCGGCATCAACCTCTCGCGCAATGAATCGGTCACCGTCGAAGACGTTGTCAACTGACGGGGCTCGCACCCACGCTTGATCCCTCCGCTCCGGCACGACCCGCACGGGAAGTGCCGGAGCAGGGGAGTAGTCCACAAACCTCGGTGACCCGCACGTTGGGCACCACAACCCCAAAGGGAGAAGGAAGCGACGTGCTCGACGTCAACTTCTTCGATGAGCTCCGCATCGGTCTGGCCACGGCGGATGACATCCGCCACTGGTCTTTCGGCGAGGTCAAGAAGCCTGAGACCATCAACTACCGCACGCTCAAGCCCGAGAAGGACGGCTTGTTCTGCGAAAAGATCTTCGGTCCCACCCGGGACTGGGAGTGCTACTGCGGCAAGTACAAGCGCGTCCGTTTCAAGGGCATCATCTGTGAGCGCTGCGGCGTCGAGGTGACCCGAGCGAAGGTGCGCCGTGAGCGGATGGGCCACATCGAGCTCGCCGCCCCGGTCACCCACATCTGGTACTTCAAGGGTGTGCCGTCCCGGCTGGGCTACCTCCTCGACCTAGCGCCGAAGGACCTCGAGAAGATCATCTACTTCGCGGCCTACGTCATCGTGGCCGTGGACACCGAGTTGCGCCACAACGAGCTGTCCACCCTCGAGGCGGAGATGATCAGCGAGCGCAAGCACGTGGAGAGCCAGCGCGACGCTGACCTGGAGGCCAGGGCGCAGAAGCTGGAAGCCGACCTGGCCGAGATGGAGGCCGAAGGGGCCAAGGCCGACCAGCGCCGCAAGGTCAAGGACGGTGGCGAGCGGGAGATGCGTCAGCTCCGCGACCGGGCTGGCCGCGAGCTCGATCGGCTCGACGAGATCTGGACGACCTTCACCAAGCTCTCGGTCAAGCAGCTGGTCATCGACGAGCTGCTGCACCGCGAGCTGGTCGATCGCTACGGCGAATACTTCACCTCGGCCATGGGTGCGGAGTCCATCCAGAAGCTGATGGAGGTCTTCGACATCGACGCCGAGGCCGAGTTGCTGCGCGAGACCATTCGCAGCGGCAAGGGGCAGAAGAAGCTCCGCGCCCTCAAGCGCCTCAAGGTGGTCGCCGCCTTCCAGCAGACCAGGAACAACCCCCAGGGCATGGTCCTGGACTGCGTCCCGGTCATCCCGCCGGACCTGCGTCCCATGGTCCAGCTCGACGGTGGGCGTTTCGCGACGTCGGACCTCAACGACCTGTACCGCCGCGTGATCAACCGCAACAACCGTCTGAAGCGACTGATCGACCTCGGCGCGCCCGAGATTATCGTCAACAACGAGAAGCGGATGCTGCAGGAGTCCGTGGACGCCCTGTTCGACAACGGCCGTCGTGGCCGTCCGGTGACCGGTCCCGGTAATCGCCCGCTGAAGTCCCTGAGCGATCTGCTCAAGGGCAAGCAGGGGCGGTTCCGTCAAAACCTCCTCGGCAAGCGCGTGGACTACTCCGGCCGTTCGGTGATCGTCGTGGGCCCGCAGCTCAAGCTGCACCAATGTGGGCTGCCCAAGCTGATGGCCCTGGAACTGTTCAAGCCGTTCGTCATGAAGCGGCTGGTTGACCTCAATCACGCGCAGAACATCAAGTCGGCCAAGCGCATGGTGGAACGTCGCCGGGCCCAGGTCTGGGACGTGCTGGAAGAGGTCATCGCGGAGCACCCGGTGCTGCTCAACCGGGCACCGACCTTGCACCGTCTCGGCATCCAGGCCTTCGAGCCGCAACTGGTGGAGGGTAAAGCCATCCAGCTGCACCCGTTGGTGTGTGAGGCGTTCAACGCCGACTTCGACGGTGACCAGATGGCGGTGCACCTGCCGCTGAGCGCGGAGGCGCAGGCCGAGGCGCGGATTTTGATGCTGTCCTCGAACAACATCCTCTCCCCGGCCTCGGGGCGCCCCTTGGCCATGCCCCGGCTGGACATGGTCACCGGCCTGTACCACCTCACCCGCGTGGTGGACGGTGCGGTTGGTGAGCGGGCGTCGGATGCGTCGGTCACTGAGGGTGGGTTCTACTCCACCCCGGCCGAGGCGATCATGGCAATGGACCGAGGCGCGCTCTCGGTGCAGGCACAGGTCAAGATCCGGGTGCGCAACCTGCGCCCGGCACGGGCCGACGAGGCTGCGATGATCGAGAACGGCTGGAAGCCCGGCGATCCGTGGATCGCCGAGACTTCCCTCGGTCGGGTGCTGTTCAACCAGCTCCTGCCCGCGGACTACCCGTTCGTGAACGAGGCGATGCCCAAAAAGCGCCAGGCGGCGATCGTCAACGATCTCGCCGAGCGCTACCCGATGGTCGTCGTCGCCCAGACGCTGGACAAGCTGAAGGACACCGGCTTCTATTGGGCCACCCGCTCGGGTGTCACCATCGCGATCTCCGACGTGATGGTGCCGCCGAACAAGCAGCAGATCCTGGACGGCTACGAGGCGCAGGCCGACGAGATCGAGAAGAAGTTTGCCAGGGGAAAGATCGCCGCGCCGGAGCGCCAGAGCGACCTGGAGAAGATCTGGACCGCAGCCAAGGACGAGGTGGCCGCCGCGATGGAGGCCAACTTCCCCGAGGACAACCCCATCCCGATGATCGTCAAATCGGGTGCGGCCGGAAACATGAACCAGGTCGTCCAGCTGGCCGGCATGCGCGGCATGGTGGCCAACACCAAGGGCGAGAACATCGTCCGTCCCATCAAGGCGAACTTCCGCGAGGGCCTGTCCGTGCTGGAGTACTTCATCTCCACGCACGGTGCGCGTAAGGGACTGGCGGACACCGCGCTGCGTACGGCGGACTCCGGCTATCTCACCCGCCGACTGGTCGACGTGTCCCAGGATGTCATCGTGCGGGAGACCGACTGCGGCACCGAGCGCGGCATCATGATGACCATCGCCGAGCGGCAGCCGGATGGCACCTTGCTGCGGGACGCGCACGTGGAGACTTCCACTTACGCCCGCACCTTGGCTTCGGACGCAGTGGACGCGAAGGACAAGGTCGTGGTCCCCGCGGGGGCCGACCTCGGCGACCCGGCGCTGGAGGCACTGCTGGCCGGCGGCGTCACCGCGGTCCGGGTGCGCAGCGTGCTCACCTGTGAGTCGGCCACGGGCGTCTGCGCCACCTGCTACGGACGGTCCATGGCCACCGGCAAGCTGGTGGACGTCGGCGAGGCTGTCGGCATCGTGGCGGCCCAGTCCATCGGTGAGCCCGGTACGCAGCTGACCATGCGTACCTTCCACACCGGCGGCGTCGGCGGCGACGACATCACCGGCGGTCTGCCGCGTGTGCAGGAGCTGTTCGAGGCGCGGGTGCCCAAGGGAAAGACCCCGATTGCTGACGTCTCCGGGCGCATCCGGTTGGAGGACACCGACCGCTTCTACAAGATCACCATCGTCCCCGACGACGGTGGTGAAGAAGTGGTGTACGAGAAGCTGTCCAAGCGCTCGCGCTTGAAGACCATCGCGGTCGAGGGCACCGAGCGGGTGTTGGCCGACGGCGACCACGTCGAGGTCGGTGACCAGCTGCTCGAGGGTGCCTCCGACCCGCACGAGGTGCTGCGGGTGATGGGGCCGCGCGAGGTGCAGATGCACCTGGTGGACGAGGTCCAGAAGGTTTACCGCAGCCAGGGTGTGTCGATCCACGACAAGCACATCGAGGTGATCGTGCGGCAGATGCTGCGTCGCGTGACCATCATCGACTCCGGGGCCACGGAATTCCTGCCCGGTTCGCTCACCGAGCGCACCGAGTTCGAGGCGTCCAACCGGCGGGTGGTGGCCGAGGGCAACGAGCCGGCCGCCGGTCGACCGGTCCTCATGGGCATCACCAAGGCCTCGCTGGCCACCGAGTCGTGGCTCTCGGCGGCGTCCTTCCAAGAGACGACCCGCGTGCTCACCGATGCCGCCATCAACGGCAAGAGTGACAAGCTGATCGGGCTCAAGGAGAACGTGATCATCGGCAAGCTGATCCCGGCGGGTACCGGTATCAACCGGTACCGCAACATCCAGGTTCAGCCCACCGAAGAGGCTCGCGCTGCGGCGTACGCCTTGCCTGCCTTCGACGACGGGTACTTCTCGCCCGACGTCTACGGCACGGGGACCGGCGCGGCAGTGCCGCTGGATGACTACGGGTTCGGCGGCAGCGACTACCGGTGAGTGCGCTGCGCGCCTGTGCGTGAATTAGGCCCACGGGCGACGCTATTTCACGCACAGGGCGCAGCCCCGCTTTGACCGCATGGCGTGGCGACAGGTATCGTTGCCGCTCGTGCCCGATCTCGGTCGGGGTGGTCCGTGTGCCATCGTGTCCCCTCCTCGGGGGCGCGACACGCCCGACCTCGGGCGCGGCCAGCAACGGGTCGCGCGCAGAGCAAGTTCAATGCATCAGGACTTACTGATCGCACCGATCACATCAATACGAGAAAGCCGGTCTATGCCCACCATCCAGCAGCTGGTCCGCAAGGGTCGCCAGGACAAGGTCGCCAAGCTCAAGACGGCGGCGTTGAAGGGGAGTCCCCAGCGTCGTGGTGTGTGCACCCGCGTGTACACCACTACCCCGAAGAAGCCGAACTCCGCGCTGCGCAAGGTGGCCCGTGTCCGGCTGACCAGCCAGGTCGAGGTCACCGCCTACATTCCGGGTGAGGGCCACAACCTGCAGGAGCACTCCATGGTGTTGGTGCGCGGTGGCCGCGTGAAGGACCTTCCCGGTGTGCGTTACAAGATCATCCGTGGCTCGCTGGACACCCAGGGCGTCAAGGGCCGCAAGCAGGGTCGCAGTAAGTACGGCGCCAAGAAGGAGAAGAGCTAATGCCACGCAAGGGCCCAGCACCCAAGCGTCCGCTGGTCAACGACCCGGTCTACGGATCGCCGGTGGTCACCCAGCTTGTCAACAAGATTCTGCTCGACGGCAAGAAGTCGATCGCCGAGTCGATCGTCTACGGCGCCCTCGAGGGCTGCCGCGAGAAGACCGGTACTGACCCGGTGCTCACGCTGAAGAAGGCCTTGGAGAACGTCAAGCCCTCGCTGGAGGTCAAGAGCCGCCGCGTCGGCGGCGCCACGTATCAGGTGCCGATCGAGGTCAAGCCGGGACGCGCGAACACGCTGGCGCTTCGCTGGCTGGTGTCCTTCTCCCGGGCTCGCCGCGAGAAGACAATGATCGACCGCCTCGCCAACGAGTTGATGGACGCAAGCAACGGCCTCGGCGCCAGCGTGAAGCGTCGTGAGGACACCCACAAGATGGCGGAGTCCAACAAGGCCTTCGCGCACTACCGCTGGTAAGCGCCACACACCGCCCACCAATGGGCCTGCCCGATGATCTCGGAGCCGGGTCCGACCCGAAAGACGTAAGCGAGGACGACGCTCGTGGCACAGGACGTGCTCACCGACCTGAACAAGGTCCGCAACATCGGCATCATGGCCCACATCGACGCCGGCAAGACGACCACCACCGAGCGGATCCTGTTCTACACCGGTATCAGCTACAAGATCGGCGAGGTGCACGACGGTGCCGCGACGATGGACTGGATGGAGCAGGAGCAGGAGCGGGGCATCACCATCACCTCCGCGGCAACCACCTGCTTCTGGAACGACAACCAGATCAACATCATCGACACTCCCGGCCACGTCGACTTCACCGTCGAGGTCGAACGCTCGCTGCGCGTGCTCGATGGTGCCGTCGCAGTCTTCGATGGCAAGGAGGGCGTTGAGCCCCAGTCCGAGCAGGTGTGGCGCCAGGCGGACAAGTACGACGTGCCGCGGATCTGCTTCGTCAACAAGATGGACAAGCTCGGGGCGGACTTCTACTACACGGTGCGCACCATCGAAGAGCGCCTCGGTGCCCGACCATTGGTCATCCAGCTGCCCATCGGTGCCGAGAGTGACTTCACCGGGGTCATTGACCTCGTGGAGATGCGCGCACTGACGTGGCGGGGCGAGACGCCCCTTGGGGAGAAGTACTCGATCGAGGAGATTCCGGCCGACCTGCAGGAGCGGGCCGCGGAATACCGGGAGATGCTGCTGGAGACGATCGCGGAGTCCGACGAGGCGTTGTTGGAGAAACACTTCAGTGGGGACGGCCTGACGGTCGCCGAGGTCAAATCTGCCATCCGAAAGATGACGGTTAACAGCGAGCTGTACCCGGTGCTCTGTGGCTCCGCGTTCAAGAACAAGGGCGTGCAGCCCATGCTCGACGCGGTCATCGACTACCTGCCGTCCCCGCTGGATGTGGCGGCCACCATCGGGCGCGCGGTCAACAACGAGGACGAAGAAGTCATCCGTCATCCCGATGCCACCGAGCCGTTCGCGGCGCTGGCGTTCAAGGTCGCGACCCACCCGTTCTTCGGGAAGTTGACCTATGTCCGGGTGTACTCGGGAAAGGTCGACTCCGGCGCCCAGGTCATCAACTCGACCAAGGGCAAAAAGGAACGTCTGGGCAAGTTGTTCCAGATGCACTCCAACAAGGAGAACCCGGTCGCCTCGGCCAGCGCAGGACACATCTATGCCGTCATCGGGTTGAAGGACACCACCACCGGCGACACCTTGTGCGACCCCCAGCACCAGGTAGTGCTCGAGTCGATGACCTTCCCCGATCCGGTGATCGAGGTGGCCATCGAGCCCAAGACCAAGAGTGACCAGGAAAAGCTGGGCATCGCGATCCAGAAGCTCGCCGAGGAAGACCCGACCTTCAAGGTCCACCTCGACCAGGACTCCGGACAGACCGTCATCGGCGGCATGGGCGAGTTGCACCTGGACATCCTGGTGGACCGCATGCGCCGCGAGTTCAAGGTCGAGGCGAACGTGGGCAAGCCCCAGGTCGCCTACCGCGAGACGATCCGCAGGACGGTCGAGAAGCACGACTTCACCCACAAGAAGCAGACCGGTGGTTCGGGCCAGTTCGCGAAGGTGATCATCAAGCTCGAGCCGTTCGTGGCCGAGGATGGGGCGCTGTACACCTTCGAGAACAAGGTCACGGGTGGGCGCGTGCCCAGGGAGTACATCCCCTCGGTGGACGCTGGCGCGCAAGACGCACTCCAGTACGGCGTGTTGGCCGGGTATCCGCTGGTCAATCTCAAGCTGACCCTGCTCGACGGTGCCTACCACGAGGTCGACTCCTCGGAGATGGCCTTCAAGGTGGCCGGCTCCATGGCGATGAAGGAAGCCGCGCGCATGGCGAGCCCGGTCATCCTGGAGCCGCTGATGGCGGTTGAGGTGATCACCCCCGAGGACTACATGGGCGATGTGATCGGCGACCTGAACTCCCGCCGTGGCCAGATTCAGGCCATGGAGGAGCGCAGTGGTGCGCGCATCGTCAAGGCGCTCGTGCCGCTGTCGGAGATGTTCGGCTACGTCGGCGACCTGCGGTCGCGGACCCAGGGTCGAGCAAACTACTCGATGGTCTTCGACTCCTACGCCGAGGTACCTGCCAACGTGGCGAAAGAGATCATCGCGAAGGCGACCGGGGAGTGAAGGATCGAAGGCGGCCACGCCTGAGGACCGGAGCGAGCCGTGAGCCGAGCAGTGTTTTCGCGAGCAGTGTTTTCGCGAGTAGTAAGAGTTCGACACGATAGTCTGCACTACCAGCACAACCAGACCTGACAACCAGACATGCTGCACCACAGGGTGCAGCGAGCAAGTCCAGGAGGACATTCAGTGGCGAAGGCGAAGTTC
>JAABUM010006038.1_pt1 | contig 12188 bp, 11 predicted proteins | sample 5559161 | NCBI WGS metagenome assembly JAABUM01 (sample SAMN10711868, study PRJNA513369) | rock metagenome | isolation source: Antarctica rocks | place: Antarctica: Victoria Land, Siegfried Peak nord | reverse complement strand
AGCCGTTCCCACTCCCCGCGGTGGGCCGCGACGTACGCGTCCAGGTCCATGGCGCAAAGGTACGCTCAGCGGGTGTCGGATCAGCCCAGACCCGCCCCGCTCGGCGAACCTGCACGGGCGCCAGCGGCTGGGCCACCGCGTGCGTTGCGCGGCGCGGAAGCCGACACCATGGTCACCGGCGAAGCCGTCCTGATCGACATCCCGCCCGCGTCACTGCCCATCCGGGCCGTCGCCCGGGTCATCGACACCATCGCCTACGTGGTGCTGCTCGTCGCTCTCCTCGTGGTGATCTTCGCGCAGTCGCTCTCCGCGAGTGAAGCGAGCAGTGCGACGCTCGCTCTACTGAGCAGCGTCGGCTGCCTGCTCGTCATCCCCGTCGCCATCGAGACCCTCACCCGTGGCCGGTCGCTCGGCAAGCTGATCTGCTCGCTGCGTGTGGTGCGCGACGACGGCGGCCCGATCGTCTTCCGGCACGCACTGGTACGGGGTCTTGTCGGCTTCGTCGAGTTCTTCATCGCATACGGCGTACCCGCCGTCATCACGTCGATCGCCAGCATTCGCGCCAAACGGCTGGGCGACCTGGCGGCCGGCACCTACGTCGTCCAGGAGAACGTCCGCCTCACCTTGTCCGAGCCGCCCCAGGTACCGATGCGACTGGAGCGTTGGGCGCGATCTTGCGACATACCGGCTCTACCCGACGGGGTCGCGCTCGCCACGCGGCAGTTCCTGCTGCGGCGGGGCACCCTCTCACCGGCTGCGAGGACGCGGTTGTGCGCGGACCTGTCTGCGGTGGTCCGGCCGATGGTCGCGCCACCGCCCCCACGTGGAACAGACGACGAGGAGTTCCTCGCAGCGGTGCTCGCAGAGCGACGACGACGCGATCAGGACCGGATCACAGCAGACGACCGGTTGCGCGAACGCATCGTCCCGCTGGACGAATTGACCGGTCGCCGCTGACCGGCTCGCCGATCGCCTCAGCGTGCCGCGTAGCCGGGTTTGATCTGCTCGTCGATGATCGCCAGTCGCTCCTCGAACGGCAGGAACGCCGACTTCATCGCGTTGATGGTCACCCACCGCAGGTCATCGACCTCCCAGCCGGCATCCCGCACCAACAGGTCCATCTCGCGGGACATCGACGTCCCGCCCATCAGCCGGTTGTCGGTGTTCACCGTGATGCGGAACCGCAGATTGCGCAGTTGGGTGATCGGGTGCGCTGCCACGGAGGTGGCAGCGCCCGTCTGCACGTTGGACGACGGACACATCTCCAGGGGGATCCGGTTGTCGCGCACGTACGCAGCGAGCCTGCCCAGCTGCGCCGACCTTGTCCCGAGGCCTTCGATATCGTCGACGATCCGGATGCCGTGCCCGAGGCGGTCGGCTCCACACCACTGGATGGCCTCCCAGATGCTCGGCAACCCGAACGCCTCGCCCGCATGAATGGTGAAGTGCGCGTTCTCGCGTTGCAGGTACTCGAACGCATCGAGGTGCCGGGTCGGCGGATTGCCCGCCTCAGCGCCGGCGATGTCGAACCCGGCCACTTCCTGGTCGCGGTATCGCACCGCCAACTGCGCGATCTGCGAACTCTTGGCAGCGTGTCGCATAGCCGTCAGGAGGGCTCGCACCCGGATCGTCTGCCCGCGACCCGCCGCGAGGGCCTCGCCCTCGCGCATCCCTGCGTTCACGGCCTGCACCACGTCGTCCAGGTTCAATCCCTGTTCCAGGTGCTGCTCGGGCGCGTAACGGATCTCGGCGTAGACAACGCCGTCCGCAGCGAGATCTTCGACGGCTTCGCGACCGACCCGCCGCAGCGCGGACTCGGTCTGCATCACCGCGACGGTGTGCGCGAACGTTTCCAGGTACCGCACCAGCGAGCCGGAGTCCGCGTTCTGCTGGAACCACGTCGCCAACCCGTCGACGTCCGTGGTGGGCAGCCGCTCGTAGCCAACTTCGACCGCAAGTTCGGCGACTGTCCGCGGCCGAAGACCTCCATCGAGGTGATCGTGCAGCAGCACCTTGGGCAGGGCGACGATTTCGTCGAAGGTGAGTGGGGCGTTGGTTTCAGGCATCCGTCACTGTACGACGGGTCAGGTAATGCGGTCGATGAGCAGCGGTAGCCGGTCGTCCACGTCGGTGTCCGCGATCTGGAACGCCCCTTCCAGGCAGGAGAGCGCGCGGTCGAACCTTTCCGGGGTGTCGGTGTGCAGCGTCAGCAGCGGCTCCCCCACGCGCACCCGGTCACCGGGTCGCGCGTGCCACTGCACTCCCGCACCGGCTTGCACGACGTCCTCCTTGCGCGCTCTGCCCGCTCCCAGGCGCCACGCGGCCACCCCGACGGCGAGCGCATCGAGGCGGGTGAGCACGCCGTCGCGGGGGGCGTTGACCACGTGCTGTTCTCGTGCGACGGGAAGCTTCGCGGCCGGGTCGCCACCCTGCGCTGCGATCATCGACCGCCACACGTCCATCGCCCGGCCGTCCTGCAGCACGACGGCGGGATCGACGTCGGTGACCCCGGCAGCCGCGATCATCTCGGCTGCCAGGGCCAGCGTCAGCTCGCGAACGTCGGCGGGCCCGCCGCCGGCCAGCACCTCGAGGGATTCGGCGACCTCGAGCGCGTTGCCTGCCGTCAGACCCAGCGGAGTCGTCATGTCCGTCAACAACGCAACCGTCTGCACCCCGGCATCGGCGCCGAGCGCGACCATCGTGGTTGCGAGTTCCCGCGCCGACGCGACGTCCTTCATGAACGCGCCTGCACCGACCTTCACGTCCAGCACGAGTGACCCGGTGCCCTCCGCGATCTTCTTGCTCATGATCGAACTGGCGATCAGCGGGATGGCCTCGACGGTGCCGGTGACGTCCCGCAGTGCGTACAACTTCTTGTCCGCCGGAGCAAGGCCGGCGCCCGCCGCGCAGATCACCGCGCCGACCGATTCCAGCTGCGCCATCATCCGCGCGTTGGTCAGGTCCGCTCGCCAACCCGGAATCGACTCCAGTTTGTCCAGGGTGCCCCCGGTATGCCCCAGCCCTCGCCCCGACAGCTGCGGAACAGCAACACCACACGCTGCCACCAGCGGCGCGAGAGGCAACGTGATCTTGTCGCCCACTCCCCCGGTGGAGTGCTTGTCGGACGTGGGGCGCGACAGGCCGGAAAAGTCCAGGCGTTCACCCGAGGCGATCATCGCCACCGTCCAACGGCCGATCTCGCGCCGGGTCATCCCGTTCAGCAGGATCGCCATTGCGAGCGCCGACATCTGCTCATCGGCTACCACTCCGCGTGTGTAGGCGTCGATCACCCAGTCGATCTGTGCGTCGTCCAGTTCTGCGGCGTCGCGCTTGGCGCGAATGACATCGACGGTGTCGTGCGATTCGAACGTCCCGGGCATTCCTCGATCGTGCCACGTCGACCCTGCTTGAAATCGACCCTGCGGCGTTACGATTCGGGCAACCATCGGACACTTCATTCTTCACGACGAGGACTCTTCGCCATGTCAGTCATCACCCGTGCGGCCGCCACCGCGACTCTGCTCGCTCTGCCCCTCGGTCTTGCTGCCTGCGGCGGCGGCGGTGATTCGGTGAACGTGAGTCCCGCCAGTTCCACGCCCAGCGCCAGCATGTCGACGAGCAGTGCGCCCAGCAGCACCACGACGTCGAGCACGAGCACGAGCAGCGCCCCACCGACGTCGACTTCCACGAGTAGCTCCGCCTCCAGCAGCAGCTCGTCGGCGACCACCGGAAAGCCGACTAAAACCGAGGCGAGCGCGGGCCTCACGAAGGCCTTCCTGAACACCAAGACGGGCAAGTCCATCAAGCCGGATCTGGTGCAGAAGATCACGTCGTGCATTGTGAACAAGACCTACGACAAGGTCTCGGACAAGTCGTTGCGCGCATTCGCCTCCGGCAACCAGAGCGCCCAACTGGATGCCAAGGACAACACCGTCTACCTCGCGGCTGCGAAGAAGTGCGGCGAGGAAGTGGGAAAGAGTCAGTAGACAACCTCGCCCATCCCACCGCTCGAAGGAGCTACAGATGCCCGACCCGTCCCGATCCTCCCGTGTCGCCGCGTCGCTGATCGCCCTTCCACTGCTCCTTGCGGGGTGCAGTGGCAGCTCTGGAAACGCCACTTCTTCCAGTACCAGCAGGGCCACCGCCAGCGCGAAGTCGTCCGCCGCCACCACACCGTCCACCAGTACGACACCGTCCACCAGCACGACCACGACACCGTCGGCTTCGCCTGGCACCGGTGCCTCTGCCGGCAAGCCCACCAAGGCAGAGGCCGCGCAGGGCCTGCTGAAGATCTTGGGACCGAGCGGGCCCAAGTTGGGAGTTCCAGCAGCGAAGATTGCGCCGTTGAGCACCTGCATCGTGGAGAAGACCTACTCCTCCTTGTCGGCCAAGTCCCTCAGCGCGATGACCTCTGGTGACGAGACGACCTCACCGGATAAAGCTGACCAACCAAAGCTCGCCGCGGCGCTTGCTTTCCGCGGGACGACGCTCGGTATCGGCCCGTCAGCCAGCCCGACGTCCAGCCCGACGCCCTAGCTCGACCGCATCGGGCCCAGAAGAAGGTAGGCAGATGTCAGAACAGACCGCGTCCACGACACGTTGAGCCCGCGCCCCCTGAAAGCACCGGCCAGCGGCGATCCGGCGGTCAAAGGGACCAAGGACGAACCGGCTCAGAGGTTGTGCGCCCCGAAAGCTTGCGGGAGCACCTCGCTGATCGAGCGAATGCCCAGCGGCGTCTGGAGTCGGCACTCTGGGCCACCGTGTTCCCAGAGCAGTTGACGGCATCGCCCGCACGGCATCAGGGCCGTGCCTGTCCGGTCCACGCAGTACACCGCGACCAGACGTCCACCACCGGTACGCGCCAGCTCACTGACCATCCCGCATTCAGCGCACAGGCCAACGCCGTAGGACGCGTTCTCCACGTTGCAGCCCGACACGACGCGTCCGTCCTCGACCAGTCCTGCAACTCCGACAGGAAACCCGCTGTACGGCGCGTAGGCGGCCTGCATGGCGGCGACGGCCGCCTGCTGCAGTCGCTCCCAGTCCGGTTGAGCTGCAGCCTGTGTCACGAGGAACCCTTCACGTAGGGCTCGCCGTCCGCGGCAGGCGCTCGGACCCGGCCCACGAGCCCGGCCACCGCGAAAATGGTGACGAGGTAGGGGAGCATCCCCAGCAGGCTGGGGTCGATCTGCAGCGGCGTGTTGAGGATCGACAACGCCGACTGCAACGCTCCCGCGAACCCGAACAGCAACGCCGCACCGAGCGCACCGCGCGGGGTCCAACGACCGAAGATCACCGCTGCCAGAGCGATGAAGCCCTGACCTGAGGTCATGTTCTTACTGAACGAACCGACGTTCCCTATCGTCAGGAAGGCGCCGGCCAGACCTGCCACGCACCCGCCCATGACGACGTTCTGGTACCGCAGGCGCAGCACGTTGACACCGACGGTGTCCGCGGCTTGGGGATGCTCACCGACCGCGCGGGTACGTAGTCCCCACCGAGTGCGCAGCAGCGCGACATCGATCACGAGCACGATCACGTACATCGAGTAGACGAAGTAGTTCTGGTTGAAGAGCACTGGTCCGACGACGGGGATATCGCCGAGCAAGGGGATCTTGACGGGCCCGAAGAAACCGGGGTTGTTGGCCGAGTTGGAATTCGGGGCCATGATCGCGTCGAAGAAGAACCCGGTCAGCCCTAGTGCCAGGACGTTCAGCACAACCCCCAGAATCACCTGGTTGACCAGGAACTTGATCGAGAAAACTGCGAGCAGCAGCCCCAGCAGACCGCCGACGACGATTGCACCGGCGATACCGGCCAGCAGGCCGACGACCGATCCCAGCAGCGCCCCGGCGAAGGCGCCCGCCAGCATCTGCCCCTCGATCGCCACGTTGATGACGCCGGTGCGTTCACACAGGATGCCGCCCATCGCGCCGAGGATCAGCGGTGTCGCCAGCAGTAGGCCCTGCTGCAAGAGGCTGGTCACCTGCACGGTGCGCCCGCCGCTGCCTGCCCATGCGAGGAAGCTCAGCAGGAAGAGAACACCGGCAGCGGTACCCACCCACCGCAACGCAACCGGAGCGAACCCGCGCACCGCGTGGTAGAGCCCGGCGGCCGCTATCAGGACACCGAGGACCACACAGACCGGTGCCTGCGGGAATGTCAGCTCGGGCAGGTTCAGGGCGCCGCCGGCGTCGAAGCTGAACGTCGTCCGGCTCTTGTCGCCGCTGGTAGCGAGCACGACGGCGCTGAACACCCCGAACAGGATCAGCGCGGCGCCCACGGCAATCTGGCGAGCATGCGAGTTCCCATCTCGGACCTGGGTTGGGGCAACCATCAGATCGTCGTCGGTGACCGGAGTGCTCATCCGTTCCATCCTTTCGCGGCCACGGCTGTACCGCCTCCGCCGTCACCCTTGAGTCGGAAGATCAATCGGACCAAACCGGGGGCCGCGATGAACAACACGATCAAGGCCTGCAGTATCTGCACCAGATCCGGCGGGGTGCTGGTGGAAGCGAGCAGTTGCACCGACCCGGCGCGCAACGCCCCGAAGAGCATTCCCGCCCAGAACGTGCCTATTGCCGACCCCCGGCCGAGTAGCGCCACCGTGATCGCGTCGAAACCGATACCTGCGTCGATATCGGCGGTGACCTGCGGTGAGGTGCCGAGCACCTGCGCTCCCCCTGCAAGACCGGCGAGCCCGCCGACGATCAGCATCACGCCGATGTAGACCCGGGAGATGCTCATGCCTGCTGTGCGTGCGGCGTCCTGGTTGGCGCCGACCGCCCGGATGCGGAACCCGAGGGTGCTGCTCTTGAGCAGCCACCCGACCCCTGCCGCGGCAGCGATCGCAACGAGGAACGCGCAGTTCGCGCGCAGGGTGCCTCCGAGCAGGTGCGGATAGGTCGAGTTCTGATCGACCGTCGGGGAGATGGCCTGGCTGTAGGGAGGAGCCTGGAAACCTCGCACCCCGAGGAGGAATTCCACCAGCCGCAGTGCAACGTAGTTGAGCATGATCGTGGTGATCACCTCATGTGCACCGGTCTTGGCTTTGAGTACCCCGGCCAGACCGGCCCACAGCGCCCCTCCGACCACTCCGGCCAACACGGCGACGATCAGGTGCAGCACGACCGGCAGATGCCAGGCGAAACCGACATACCCGGCAAAGATGGCGGCGACCAGGATCTGGCCCTGTGCGCCGATGTTGAACAGCCCTGCCCGGAAAGCCAGGGTGACCGACAGGCCGGCGAGGATCAGCGGGGTCGCGCTGACGATGGTCTCGGAGATGGGTCCGAGGATCGTGGTGAGGCTGCCGCTGGACAAGCTCGAAGGGTTCAGGATCGAACCCTTGAAGATAGCGGCGTACGCACCCGAGACCGCTTGCCAGGCGGCCGAGACGGTGTCCATCGGAGCTGCGGTGAAGTACTTCGCGGCGTCGCGGGTCGCCTGGTCCGACACCACGACCAGGAGTGATCCGAGGACAACCGCCGCAAGGATGGCGAGCACCGTCAACACGGCCGGGTGATCGCTGCGGAAGATCTCGCGCACCTTCCAGGTGCCCTCCGATTCTTCCACCGGCCGACCGTCCGGTGGGCTCACGGGCTCGCTCACGCAGATTCCTTCGTGTCGTCGTCGCTCACAGGCGTTTCACCCACGCGCTGCCCGCCCATCAGTAGACCGAATTCCTGCGCGGACGCCGTCGGAGGTAGTTCGCCGACCAACTCCCCGCGGTACATGACGCCGATCCGGTGGGCGAGGCTGACCACCTCGTCCAACTCTGTCGAAACCAGGAGCACCGCGGCGCCCCGGTCACGTTCAGCAACGATTCTCTTGTGCACGAACTCCATCGAACCGACGTCGACGCCGCGGGTCGGCTGGGAAACGACGAGTAACCGAAGCGGCCGTGAGAGCTCACGGGCCAGCACGACCTTCTGTTGATTCCCGCCCGACAACGTCGAGGCCGCAGCCTGGTCGGACGTCGCCCGCACGTCGAACTCTTCGACCCGCTTCACCGCGTTCTCGGCAATCGCTGCGTTGTCCAACCGGAAGCGCCCGCCGAACGGCGGTCGATCGTGCAGATCGAGCACCAGATTCTCAGCGATGCTGAAGCTCGACACGAGGCCGTCGTGCGATCGGTCCTCGGGGACGTATCCGACACCTGCCCGCAGGATGTCGTAGGTCGAAGAGTCCGTGACATCCGAGCCGTCGATGACGATCTGCCCGGAGGTCGCCTCGGCCAGACCGACGATCGCCTCGGTCAGCTCGGTCTGGCCGTTGCCCTGCACCCCGGCGATGGCATAGATCTCCCCGCCGCGCACATGGAAGGAGATCCCGTCCACGAGCACCTGACCAGCCGCGTCCACGACCGTGAGATCCGTGACGTCCAGCAGCACGTCTGCTGGTTTCGCGGGCGTCTTGTCCACCTGAAGTTGGACGGTGCGACCGACCATCAACGACGCGAGTTCCGCGGCCGTGGCGGTGGGTTCCGCTGTACCCACGACCTTCCCGCGTCTGATGACCGTGATCTTGTCCGCGACAGCACGCACCTCGCGCAACTTGTGACTGATGAACACCAACGAGGTTCCCTGCTGCTTCAGCGACCGCATCACCTCCATCAGGTGATCAGTCTCCTGAGGGGTCAGTACTGCGGTCGGCTCGTCGAGGATCAGGATCTTCGCATCCCTGGCCAGTGCTTTGAGGATTTCGACCCGCTGCTGGATTCCGACGGGTAGGTCTTCCACTTTCGCGTCCGGATCGACCTGCAGGTGATGCCGTTCGGACAGTTCCCGGACCAGGGCGCGGGCGCTGCGCAGGTCGAGCATTCCGCGGGTCGTCTGCTCGGCACCGAGCACGATGTTCTCGGCGACGGTGAGCACCGGTACGAGCATGAAGTGCTGGTGGACCATACCGATGCCGGCGGCCATCGCGTCACCTGGACCGTTGAAGGTCACTGGACGATCATCCAGCAGAATCACGCCTTCGCTGGGTTCGTAGAGCCCGTAGAGAACGTTCATCAGGGTGCTTTTGCCAGCGCCGTTCTCACCGAGCAAAGCGTGGATCTCGCCTGGCTCGATGACCAGATCGATCTGATCGTTCGCAGTGAAAGCGCCGAACTTCTTGGTGATCCCCTGCAGTTGCAGCTTCATGCCCGCGTTGCCTTCCCGTCGGCGGTCCGCCCCACCCTTCACGCGCTTGCGACGATCAGCTGGTCGGCTGGCTCGGCGACGTGATCTTGATCGTGCCGGCCGCGATCTCCGCCTTGATCTTGGCCAGTTCGGCCTTCAACGCGGCGGGCTGGCTGTTGTTGTTGTCAACCAGACCGACACCGTTGTTCTTCAGGTCGCCGATGTAGTTGCCCTTGGGGTACGTGCCGTCGGCAGCCTTGGCCAGGTATGCCTGCACACCACCACTGAGGTTCTTGGTGACACTGCCGACCATGTACTTGCAGTAGGTGGCCGCACTTTCGCAACCGTTGGTGTCGACCCACATGAGCTTCAACTTGCCGCCGGCTGCCTGCGCTGCAGCACCCGCGCCCACGCCGGATCCGCCGGCGACCGGGAAGATCACGTCTGCGCCGGCGCTGGCCAACTGCTGGGTCACCGATTTGCCCTTGCCCTGGTCGGTGAAGCTGTTGGAGAAAGTGCCCTTCTTGGTCTGTTCGTTCCAGCCGAGCACCTTCACCGACTTGGACTTGGTCTTGTTGAAGTACTGCACGCCCTCCCAGAAGCCGTCCATGTAGATGGTCACCGGCGGAATCGGCAGGCCGCCCCAGGTCGCGACAGTGCCGGTCTTGGTGATGCTCGCTGCCATGTAACCGCCGAGGAAGCCGGCCTGGGCGGTGTTGTACTGGATCCCGTAGAAGTTGGCGCCCGTACCGGGAGCATCGACCTCGGCGAAATTCACCTTCGGGTGGTCGGTGGCTGCCTTCGTCATGGCCTTTGACATCAGGCCCCCGACGCCGATCACAGTGTTGCAGCCACCCGTTGCCAACTTGTCGATGTTGGGCGTGTAATCAGCGCCGGAGTTGCTCGGGACGTACTTGACGGAAACGTTCGGGTTCGACTTGTTCGCGGCCTGCATACCGGCCCACGACGACTGGTTGAACGAGCGGTCGTCGACACCACCGGTATCCAGCACCATGCAGGCACTGACCTTCTTGCCCGCCGCCTTCGCGGGTGCGCTGCCGCTGGCACCCGACGTGGGCTTGCTGCCACAGCCGGTCAGGGCAACGGAACCGAGAGCGGCAACAGCCGCGACTTTCATCACCGAACGCACAGAAACTCCTCGATAGCTAGCGGGCGCATCAACCGCTCGCGGCAAATCGGGATCAGCGGCGGCAGGTGCGGATCGCCCACAGCGTACCGACGAGTTCGATGGGGCGGCAGCCCCGGAGGCGACCGTTACCAAACGGTTGCGCCCAGGCCTCACACCGCCGCGTCGGCCACGTCGCTCGCGCCATTCGGTCGCAGCAGACAGGTCGCCGCGAGCAGCGTGGCACCCACGGTGATCGCCCGCTCGTCGACGACCAGGTCACCCTGATGCAGCTCGTAGGTGGGCCCACCGGGAGTGCGGGTACCCAGGCGACCCATCGCCCCGGGTGCACGGGTCAGCATCCAGCTGAAGTCCTCACCGCCGAGGGACTGCTTGGTGGCAACCACGGTCTCCGGCCCGACCGCCGAGCGGCACGCCGCGGTGAGCAGGTCGACCGCCACCTGATCGTTGACCACCGGGGGCACGCCGCGGGTGTACTCGATCTGGGCAGTCACGCCATAGGGGGCAACCACCTCGTGCACCAGTGACTGCACCAGATCGCCCGCCTGATCCCACGCGTCGATATCGAGCAGTCGCAGCGTGCCGACGCACTCCCCGATTGCAGGAATCACGTTGGCCGCGTTGCCCGCTACCACGGTGCCCCACACCAGAGCCGCACCCGCGCGCGGGTCGAGCCGCCGCGAGAGAGCAGCGGGCACGTCGGTGACGACCTTGGCCAACGCGTAGGTCAGATCGCCGGTCAGGTGTGGGCGACTGGTGTGGCCTCCCCTGCCGGTCAGACGAACCCGGATCGCGTCGCACGCCGCAGTGATGGCGCCGACCTTCAAGCCCACCGTCCCCACGTCGATGCTGGGGTCGCAGTGCAGCGCGAACACCTGGTCCACCTCGTCCAGTGCGTGTTCCTTCACCGCGGTGTGCGCGCCGCCAGGGACCATTTCCTCGGCGGGTTGGAAGACGAGTCGAACGGCGATATCGCGGTCGATCAGTTCCTGCTCGAACCTCTTCAGCGTCAGGCCTGCGCCCAGGACGACGGTGGTGTGCACGTCGTGCCCGCAGGCGTGCGCGATGCCGTCGATGGTCGACGAGAAGTCCAACCCGGTCCGTTCGGCCACCGGAAGTGCGTCCAGATCGGCCCGCAGTGCAACCCGGTAGGACGGGTTGGATGAGCCGATCTCAGCGGTCAGACCGGTGCCCTCGAAGGTGCTGACCTCGATTCCGGCGGAGTGCAGCACCTGGGTCACCCTTGCCGTCGAGCGGACTTCGTTGAAGCCCAGCTCGGGGTGGGCGTGCAGGTCACGTCGGATGCCGACGAGTTCGGCGGTGAGCTCCTGGACAGTCTGCGCGATTCGCGAGGACAAATTGAAAACGGTGTCGCTACGGGTCGGAAGAGTGCTCACAACTAACCGATCGTAATCGCAGAGCCTGGGTGTCGCCCCTTCGATGAGCCGTCAACAGCCCTCAGCTGAGCGTGCGTACCTGACCATCACCCCGTGAGCGGTCGGGCAGGAGGCGAGTAGGTGACGACGACCTTCAGGCCCACGACTTTCTGCAGGATGCCTGCCAGCCGCTGCCGTCCGGCGCCCGCACCCGGACCCTTCAGCCGGGTGTCGGAGGAGGTGACATCCCGTAGGTCTCGGAGTAGTGCGCACGGGCGGCAGCATCCACCGCCGGGACCATGTCGGAGGTCGCCTGGTCGAACGTCATGTCGGGTGCTCCCGGCGACGAAGAGGGAACCGACGCTTGCCCCGTGCCGGTCACGGTCTGCCTCCCGGGCTCAGTAAACGCCGACCGGGCCGGTCGTCTGCAACGATCACCGCCATTGGCACTGCGATCGTTACGTGTGGTCGCGGCCGAGCTGCACCACGACGAACGGAGCGGGACCGTCTTCTGCTCGTTCGGCGAGGATCTCGGCGGCG
>JAABUM010006037.1_pt1 | contig 12191 bp, 12 predicted proteins | sample 5559161 | NCBI WGS metagenome assembly JAABUM01 (sample SAMN10711868, study PRJNA513369) | rock metagenome | isolation source: Antarctica rocks | place: Antarctica: Victoria Land, Siegfried Peak nord | reverse complement strand
CGCGGACGGAGGCCAGGACCAATTGGTCTGACCACTCGGCTTTTGCCACCATGTGGTGCAGCGATTGATGGGCGGCTTGCACACGGCCGGGCTCGATCCGGGCCGCCATGGGCTCCACGCTCTTGCGTTGACCCGGCAAGATCAGACCAGCGCAATACGAGCGAAACGGCCCGACACGATCAGCATGCCCCAACGAAGCCGACAGCATCTCGACATAAGCCTCAAACCGCGCCTCAATGCCAGCTGATCCAAACCTGAGAGCCACGCCCGCCTCCGCAATTGAGAAGCTCAATTCGTACGTGGACGGCCCTAAAGCATACAAACTATTTATGACACAGTAAGATTAGATTGCTCCGAGCGACGGTCTTGCAGTTCGTATTTGATCAGGCATGGCAGAGTGATCCCGAGACCGTACTAACTCCCCTGCTGGTCGACCCTGACCATGGTACGGTGAGGGACGCCTGCTAGCCGTTGCGCTTCGCCAAGATAACTGACGTCGACGTATCGTTCTGGCGTGGATCCCGCAGCGATGCGTAAGTCGGCGCTCCGATCTTTCCGAATCATGTCGATAGCTGTTTCGATAGAGCGGGCATTCAGGTGTAAATCGAGCGGCAAGGCATCCCCATCAAGGTGATCGTGCCACGCACGTCGGGCATACCGCTCTTCGACGCCCATCCGTTGTCGGGCCAGCGTTACCGCCCCCTCCTCGTTCTGGGCCATCCAACGAGAAGCCTTGATCGAGGCTGCGAGAAACTTCACGAGCGTGCCAGAGTGGCCCTGCGCCCAGTCGAGCCGGACATTGATGGATGTGAACTGGAAATATGGGATCCAGTCAGACACTGCACCCAGATTCGACAACCCGGCGTCTACGGCAATGTAGTTATGCGGGTCGGTCTGCATTCCAGCGTCGATCTCACGGCGCATCAGCTTATTGTGCCGTGGCGGCACCACGCCGGCCTCCACGATCTCGTAGTCGCCAGGATAATTCAGACCGACGCCTTTTAGTATTTCGATGAATAGCGACGACGTTCCGCCCGAGAATGCGGACACACCGATCACCTTTCCCCGCAGGTCCTCGAGACACTTGATCTCTGGCTGAGCAATCAGGTCATGGGTCAACCGATTGACGTTGCCGCCGACCATCCGCAGTTGCCCGCCGGCCTCGACATCGTGGATGACGTGTTCTGGCGAGCCGATGCCAACGTCGATGCGCCCGTCCTGCAACGCCTTGGTGACCGCGTCGATACCGCCAAACGATGTAATCTCGTAAGCGGGGCAGATTCCCGGGCGAAAACGTTATTCAAATCGTTCCATACCGAAGCTGGAAAGGAATAAGCAGTGTAGTTTCAGAGCGATGGCGCGATCCGCCCATCCCGAGGTTTGTTCTGCTGCACCTGCGTGCCCGGGAATCTGCCCCGCTTACTGTAATCTCCACCTCAAGCCCTGCATTGCGGTAGAAGCCTTGCTCCTGTGCCGCCCAGTAAGGGACGTAGAAAAATGCGGGAACCACGATCCCAAGATGAAGACGGTCAGCCATCACGCGACCTCCTGCAGCGCTGCGTCGAACAGGGTTCCGCCGAAGGCCGTTCCGCATCTGGCTCCGGCCAAGCGCAGCATGGCCCAGAGCACGGCTTGGTTGCTGGTCACCACCGGCTTCTGGAGGGCCCGCTCGAGTGGCGCTGCCGCCTCGAAGCCGCGCAGGTTCGCGCAGCTCAGGAACACCCCGTCGGCCTCCGGGCAGTCCGCAGCCGCGGCTTGGGAGACCACACTCTCAGGCGGGATCCCTGCGCACAGACGTGGATTTGTTATGCCGAGCCCCACGGTCTTGACGACCTGGATCCCGGCACTCTCCAACATTGCCGCCTCGACCGCATTGAAGCAGTCGTCAAAGGGGCTGAACAGCGCGACCCGGCGAATGCCAAGCGCCCGAAACGCATCCAGCAATGCCTCCGTCGTGTTCGTCGCGGGTAGTCCGATAGCGGCCGCGATCTTTTCAGATAACGCCCGCTCGCTTCCAGCGCCGCCCATCATACTCGCGCCGGTGCAGGCCAGGCCAATCGCATCGACCCCTGCATCCGCGAGCATAGAAGCTGCTGCTGGCACGTCGTCAAGGACCCGGGAAAGCTCAGGTGCGGACGTTCCGGTCAACCGCACACGGGTCACGTGAGCAGTGACCCAAGCCGGAAGGAACCACTTGAGGTCATGCTCGATGACGACGTTCACAGAGGGGATGATCAGGCCAAGACGTTTCAGATCGTTGTCCATATGTCAGCTCGTCAAGGTTGCGCGGACGACGATGTCATCATAGTCGGCAGAGGTGGTCGCACGCCGCGCGCCAGCAAGCGATCCGAGCCAAGCCGCGAGAAATCCCACAGGGATCGAGGCGATGCCCACGTTGGCAAGCGGGAACATGGCGTTTGAACCGAGCACGGTCGGCCCGGCCAGGATCAGGCCAAGGGAGCAGGCCAGGCCAACCCAGAGTGCCGTCACCGCACCCGTGGCGTTGAACCCGCGCCAGAAGATGGTCAGCAGGATCACCGGAACATTGCCGCTTGCCGCAATGGTGAAGCTGATGATGCCGATATATGCCAGGTTGAGACGGGCCGCTCCCAAGGCGACGATGATCGCCACCACGCTGACGCCGAACGCCGCCACACGGGCGGTGATCAGGCGTTCCCGCTCACCGGAACGGGGCCGGAAGATATTCGCATAAAGATCGTGGGCAAAGGTTCCAGCCGCACTGATCGCGACTCCTGCGATGACGGCGATGATGGTCGCGAAGATCACGGCCGATGTGAAAGCTAGCAGCACTGGACCGCCCACGGCGTCGGCAAGCATTGGGGTCGCCAACGTTCCTGCGGGGTTGGCCGCGCGGATCGCGTCCGGCCCGAGCAGTACGCCGGCACCAAGGCCGATGAAGCCTATAGCGAGCAGGAAACCACTAATGATCCAGCTCGCAATAACGATCGAGCGGCGGGCAGCCTGCGCGTCCTTCACGGTCAGGAAGCGGATCAACACGTGCGGCAGGCCAAGAGGGCCGAGCGCGACACCTAGGTTCAGCGACACGTAGTCGAGCTTGGCCGCTAGACCGGGTGGATGGGGCGGAGCGAGCATGCGGGGGCCGACCTTCTGCACTGCTTGCGTGAACAACTCGTCTACGCTCCAGTGAAACCTCGTCATGGTCAGGCCAAACAGCAGGACGCAGGCGAACAGCAGCAGCCCGGTCTTCAACACTTGGATCCACGTGACGGCAACCATCCCGCCGAGCAGGACATAGACCATCATCAGGATACCCACGGCGATGACGGAAACGGTGTAGCTCGTGCCAAGCAGCAGGGTAATCAGCAGGCCGGCTCCGACGAATTGGGCGACCATGAAGAGTCCGCTCACGACCAGCGCGTTCAGGGCCGCGACGGCGCGTAGGTTACGCCCCTCAAAGCGCGCCGCGAGCATGTCGGAGAGGGTAAATTTACCAAGGTTGCGCAACGGCTCCGCGACGATCAGGGCAACGAGCACGAACGTCGTCGGGACGCTGATCGCGATGTAGAACCCTGACAGGCCTGTGAGTGCGGTCGCGCCCATGATGCCCAGGAAGGCGGCCGCGGACAGAAAGTCTCCGGCCACGGCCAAGCCGTTCTGCCAAGCGGAAACGCTCCGCTCCGCGACATAGAAACCGCCCGTCGTCGTGCTGCGTCGAGATGCCCACACTGAAATGCCAAGACCGGCCAAGATGATTGCGCCCAGGAAAGCAAGGGTAAGATACTGCGCCATTGCGATCAGCGGCTCTCAAGCGCGAGACGGCCTTTGATGGCGGCTGACGCCGAATCATAGGTCCGTGCGCGCGCCGTATAAAAGTGCAGCAAGGCCAGCGGCACGATGAATTGCGCAAAGGCATAGACCCAGCCCACGCTCAGCACGCCGATCGCCGGCCTGTCCAGCCAGGTCGTGAACACCGAAAGGACCGGCTGCAACAAGTTAAACGTCAGAAGGAGCGCACTGGCACTTATGACGAAGCGGGACCGTGAATGTAGCAGGTCACGAAACGCGACCTGTTCGGCCAACCTTGCAGGTCGGTGTTCGACCGAGTCTGTTCCGAGTTGCCCAGTCAAAGCTGTTGTATCGTCCGGCACGGTATCCTCCCTGTCGCGTCCCGGCTGCTTCCTGTTGGCCGGGTTGGCCGGTATGGCATCGTCGTCGCCGTAGCGGTCATTACGGGCCGGTTTTGATTATGGGCCGGCTTATCCATCGATTGTCAGGGTGATCTCCCCGAGGCCGTCGATGCCGCCATTTATGATTTGGCCGGGATTGACGGGTCCAACGCCTTCCGGCGTTCCCGTCATGATCAGGTCACCCGGCTTCAGGGCCATGGATCTCGAGGCTATGGCGATGATGTCTGACACGGGCCATATCAGTTTGGTGATGTCGGAATCCTGCTTTACTTGCCCGTCCACCGCGAGCCAGATGCGGCCGAAAGCCGGATGGCCGACACGTTCGACGGGGTACAGCGGCGCGATAGGGGCGGACAAGTCGAACCCCTTGCCCCAGTCCCAGGGGCGTCCCTGCTCACGTGCGGCGAGCTGCAGGTCGCGCCGGGTCAAGTCGATGCCGACAGCGTAGCCGAACACGTGGTCGAGCGCCCTATCCGCGGCGATGTCGGCGCCGCCGGTTCCGATCGCCACCACCAGCTCGATCTCGTAATGGACGTTCTTGGTCTCAGGCGGATAGGGAATGGTGGCGCCGCTTTCGACCACGGCATCCGCCGGCTTGAGGAAGAAAAACGGCGCCTCCCGGTCCGGATCACGGCCCATTTCCCGGGCGTGGGCGGCGTAGTTTCGGCCGACACAGATGATGCGGCGGATAGGGAAACGCTGCGCGCCCCCGATGACCGCGACGCTGGATGTCGCGGGAGGATCGATGACGTAATCAGGCATTGCCGCGATCCTCACGGAACAAGTGCAGCGCCTGCTGGATTGGCCGGTCGGAAAATGAGAACAGCACGCTGTCTTCCGCCGCCTCGTGCCGCACTTTTTGCCAAGACGGCACGATGAACACGTCGCGCTTGCCCCAGTCGACCACGAAATCGTCACCGCCGCCGGCACGCGGGGAGATGATGCTGCGCCCCTTGCCCTCGATCGGAACGAACACCGTCGCGTCCGTGGAGCGGTAGGCGCCCGTTGCGAAGCCTTTCGGCAGCAGCTGCACGAACGTGCCCATCGTGGCCATCGCGTGATTGCCGGTGATTGGGTTGGCGTAGCGCATCTTCAGCCCGTGGCACGCATCCCATTCGCCCAGGCGGCGCATGCGCTCCAACGCTTCGCGCGTCCGGTCAAAGGGATAGTTGAACACGGATGACGACCCGCCGCCGCCAACGTGGTCCATCGGGAGCAGGTTGGCGCCGTAGCGCGCGTCGCTGTCGCCGACCGGCCGGGTGATCGGCTGCTCGTCCTGCTCCAGGTGCTCGGCGAACGACACGTCCAGAAACGACACCACCGGGATATCCAGCCCGTCGAGCCAGAAGATCGGCTCGTCGCTGGGGTTGCCGTGATCGTGCCAAGCCATCGGCGGGGTGATGATGAAGTCGCCCTCGTGCATGATCGTCTTTTCGCCGTTCACGGCGGTGTAGGCGCCATTGCCCTCCAGAACGAACCGCAGCGCCGACTGCGTGTGGCGGTGCGCGGGGGCGACCTCGCCGGGCAGCACGAGCTGCACGCCGGCGTAGAGGTCGGTCGTGATGCGCGACTGGCCGCGCAGCCCCGGGTTCTCCAGCACCAGCACGCGCCGCTCGGCTTCCTTGGCGGTGATCAATCCACCAGCCTCCATCATAGCCGCGCGGATCGTGTCGAAGCGCCAGGAGGCAGGCTGGCACGGGCTCCGGGGCTCGGGAGTGACCAGGTTGGCGAGCGAGGTCCACAACGGCGTGAGATTGTCCTTGCCGATCCGGTCGTAGAAGGCGACCCGCTCCGGCGTGTCCGTGACGTGGGGGTTCATTCCATCCTCCGTTTTGTTAGATTGACCGTATACCCTCATTTGTCCTAGCGTCAATATTAGATGGGCCGAGAGAAGCCGAACTTGGAAACACCGACATGATCCTGCATGGCTACTTCCGCAGTGCGTCCAGTTGGCGCGTCCGCATCGCGCTCAACCTGAAACGGGTTGCGGTGCAACACGTCTTTCATCACCTCCGTCGCGGTGAACAGCGCTCATCGGAGTACCTTGCCCTCAATCCGCAAGGCTTGGTCCCGACCTTGGAGATGGAGGACGGGAGGTCGTTCACCCAGTCGCTCGCCATCATCGAGTGGCTGGACGAGGTTTACCTTGATCCGCCTTTGCTGCCCGGTGAAGCAATGCAGCGGGCGGTCGTGCGCGGGTTCGCCCTCACTCTCGCCACCGATACGCATCCGCTGCAGAACCTCGGAGTGCTGAACTCCCTTCGGAACCTTGGCATGGCTGAAACCGAGGTGACGCGATGGGCGGCGAAGGCCAACTCGACAGGCCTCGCGGCTTGCGAAGCGTTGCTAGCTCGCGAGCCCGGGCCGTTTTGTTTCGGCTCGGCACCCAGCCTCGCGGATTTGTGCCTCGTTCCCCAGTTGGGGAACGCGCGGCGGTTCGGGGTCGATGTCGGCCGTTTCCTGCGGCTGCTGGAGCGGGAAGCGGCCTGCATGGCGCTGCCAGCCTTCATCGAGGCGGCCCCCGGCCGTCAGCCTGATGCGGAGTGACCCGCCGGCTTCCCGGGTGCCTCGTCTGCGACGGACCGATCTGTTAGCAGCATGGCATGGACGATCTTTATCAAATGCCCGGCCATCTCATCCGCCGGGCACAGCAAATCGCGACGGCGCTCTTCACCGACGAATGCGCGGCCTTCGATCTGACGTCCGTGCAGTATGCCGCGCTATGCGCGATCCGCGCCAACCCACAGGTGGACGCTACGCGGTTATCGTCACTGATCGCCTTCGACCGCTCGACGATCGGGGATGTCTTGGAGCGGCTGGAAGCCAAGGGCTGGATCGTGCGGACCGCCAGCACGCAGGACCGCAGGATCAAGCTCGTACTGCTGTCCCCAGCCGGATTGAACTTGCTTCATCAGGTCGGCCCTGCGGTGCGCCGCGTGCAGGAGCGTTTGCTCGCCCCCTTGGCGCCGCAAGATCGCGGCACGATCATTCGGCTGCTCGGGGAGCTGGCCGAGCTGCACAACGACGCGACGCCAGCGCCGTTGCGGATCGACTCCCAGCGCTGATCACGGTCAAGCGACCGGGCAAGGTCCCGTTACCGCCCTGCCCCGCCCGCGCCGCGAGACGGCTCAGCCATACATCAAGGTAGAACCATCATGTCAGCATCACGAGCATTGCCGTTCATCGTCGCCGGCGGCGGCATTGGTGGATTGGCTGCCGCACTCGGCCTCGCGCGCAAGGGTGTGCCGGTCCTTGTGCTCGAGAAGGCGCCGGTGCTGGGGGAGATCGGCGCCGGCATCCAACTTGGGCCCAACGCTTTCCATTGTTTCGATAACCTGGGCATTGGCGAGGCCGCCCGCGCGATGGCCGTGTTCATCGACAACTTGCGGCTGATGGATGCGACGTCAGGCGAGGAGATCACGCGCATCCCGCTGGACGAGCCGTTCCGCATGCGCTTCGGCAATCCCTATGCGGTCGTGCACCGTGGCGACCTGCATGGCGTGTTCCTCAAAGCGTGCCGCGAGAGCGATCGCATCAAGCTGCGGACCGGGTGCGAGGTGGTCGGCTACGAGCAGGACGGCGCCGATGTCACGGCCCGCCTCGCGTCAGGCGAGACAGTGCGTGGGGCGGCGCTGATCGGATCCGACGGGCTGTGGTCCAACATCCGCAGGCAGATGGTGGGCGACGGTCCGCCCCGCGTGTCCGGCCACACGACCTACCGTTCGGTGATTCCCACGGAGATGATGCCGGAAGACCTGCGTTGGAACGCTGCCACGCTGTGGGCCGGACCGAAATGCCACATCGTGCACTACCCGCTCTCGGGCTGGAAGGTCTTCAACCTGGTCGTGACCTACCACAACCACGCCCCCGAGCCCGTCGTCGGGAAACCCTGCTCGGAAGACGAGGTGATGCGCGGCTTCGAGCATATCCACCCGCGAGCACAGAGCATCATCCGGCACGGCAAGGATTGGAAATACTGGGTGCTGTGCGACCGCGACCCGGTGGACCGCTGGGTCGACGGGCGCGTGGCCCTGCTGGGTGACGCGGCCCACCCCACGCTGCAGTATTTCGCCCAGGGCGCCTGCATGGCGATGGAGGACGGTGTCGGCCTGGCGGAGGAAGTCGCGGCGTACCCAGGCCGGATCGAAGCCGCGCTGGAGGCCTACCAGGCCCGGCGGGTGCTGCGCACCGCGCGCGTGCAGCTGCAGTCCCGCGCCATCGGCGAGCATATCTACCATCCTGCCGGCGCGCACGCGCAGCTGCGCAACGCCATCATGCGGGCGAAGACGCCCTCCCAGTGGTACGACGAGCTCGCCTGGCTGTATGGCGGCGACAAGCAGGACGCGGCCAGCGTCAACCGCGCGGCTGCTTGACGGCCCGAACGGGAAACGTGGGAGGAACAGCGTGAAACGACGCGACCTCGCCGGCGCTCTGCTCGCCGTGCTGCTGCTGGCGCCGGCCTTCGCATGGGCCGAGCTGCCGGCGACGATCAAGATCGGCGTGCTGAACGATATGTCCGGCCCCTATGCCGACCTGTCCGGCAAGGGATCCGTGCTGGCCGCGCAGATGGCGGCTGCGGATTTCGCCGCGGAGTCGGGCCCGGGCGCACCGGCGGTGGAGATCCTGTCGGCCGACCACCAGAACAAGGCTGACATCGGCGCCGGCATTGCCAGGGCCTGGGCAGACCGGGACGGCGTTGCCGCAGTGGTGGACGTGCCAAACTCCGCCGTCGCGCTGGCGGTGAACCAGATCATGCGGGAAAAGGACCGAGCCTTCCTGGCGTCCAGCAGCGCCACCTCCGACCTGACGGGGCCGCAATGCGCGCCCACCACCGTGCAGTGGACCTTTGACACCTGGGCGCTGGCGAACGGTACGGCGCGGGAGCTGACCCGGCAGGGCGCCAAGCGATGGTTCTTCATCGGCTCCGACTACGCCCTGGGCGCCTCGCTCATCCGCGACGCCACCGCCGTGATCGAGGCGAATGGCGGCCGCGTGCTCGGCGACGTGCGGGCGCCGCTCGGCACGTCGGACCTGTCGTCCTACCTGCTGCAGGCCCAATCCTCGAACGCCGACGTCATCGGCACCGCCAATGCTGGGAACGACGTGGTGAATACGGTCAAGCAGGCCGCGGAGTTCGGCGTCGGCCGCAACGGCAAGCAGCGCATGGCGGGCCTGCTGGTATTCCTGACCGACGTGCAGTCGATGGGGCTGCCCACCGCACAGGGGCTGCTCCTGACCGAGGCGTTCTACTGGGACCTGAACGATGCGACCCGGGCCTGGAGCCGCCGCTTTGCCGAGCGCAGCGGCGGCCAGATGCCGACGATGAACCATGCCGGCGTGTATTCCGAAACGCTGGCCTACCTGCGCGCCGCAAAGGCGTCCGGCAGCATCTCCGGCCGGGTCGTCGTCGCGCGAATGGGAGCGAGCCCGATCGACGACCCGCTATTCGGCCCGACGACGATCCGGCCGGACGGCCGCGCCGTACACGCGATGTATCTGTTCCAGGTCAAGACGCCGGCGCAGTCGAAGGGACCCTACGACCTTTACAACTTGGTCGCGACCATCCCGCCGGACGAGGCGTTTCGCCCGATGGGCCAGGGTGGATGCCCCGCGACGGCGCAATCGGCAGCAGTGCGGCCGTAGTATCCCACGCTTGAAAGGTCATCTCATGTGCCAAGCCACCCCTGTCGGCGACGACCACCCGACCGCGTCCGCCGTCGCCGACCACGGAGAGGGCGGCGCCGCCCCGGCGCCGGCGCTGCTCGAAGACCTGGTCGCCGCCAACCACATCCTGTTCGACCAGGGCGTCGTGGACGCTTTCGGGCACGTCAGCGTCCGGCATGACAAGCGGCCCGACCGGTTCCTGCTCGCGCGCAACATGGCGCCCGGTTCCGTGACGGCCGACGACATCGTCGAATACGATCTTGACGGCAACCCGACCAACGCCCGCGGCCGCAAAGTCTACCTCGAGCGGTTCATCCACGGCGAGCTGTTCCGCCGCCGGCCGGACGTGATGGCGGTGGTCCATAGCCATTCCCACTCCATCGTGCCGTTGAGCGTCGTGAAGGGCGCCAAGCTCCGCGCGCTGTTCCACATGGCGGGCTTCATCGGCCAGAACGCGCCCGTGTTCGAGATCCGCGACGTTGGCGGCGACGGCACCGACTTGCTGATCAGCGACAACGCACTCGGGCGGGCGCTCGCGGAGAAGTTCGACGATGCGGACATCGTGCTGATGCGAGGCCATGGCTCGACCGTAGTGGGCGGATCCATTCCGCAAGCGGTCTACCGGGCGGTCTATGCCGAGTTGAACGCGCGCTATCAGCTGGAAGCGAGCCACCTGGGCGAGATCACGTTCCTGACCGAAGCGGAGGGCCGGGCCTGCGTCGACCGCGTCGAGGGACAGGTCCAGCGCCCCTGGGATTTGTGGAAGAGCCAAGCGGCGCAGCGGCGCGGTGCCCGCAGCTAGCTTGTTTGCGGAGTGATCGACATGCGCCCCCTTCGCGAAGTCAACGTCACGGCATTGATCGACGACCGCCCGTTGTCGCCCCTGCAATGGCTCGTGTTCGTGCTGTGCGGCCTTGCCGCCTTCCTCGATGGAGCCGACAGCCAGTCGATCGGCGTGGCTGCCCCGCTCATCGCCACAGAGTTCGGCATGCCCATGGGCTCGTTTGCGCCAGCGTTCTCGGCCGGCCTGCTTGGTGCAACGATCGGCGCATTGACCTTCGGCCCCCTTGGTGACCGGTTTGGCCGCAAGCGGATGCTGATCGTGGCCGTGTTGCTGTTGTCGATGTTCACGTTGCTGACCGCAGTCGCCCGGACGTTCCCTGAGCTGCTCGTCATCCGGTTCCTCGGCGGGCTCGGGCTCGGCGGCGCGACGCCGTGCTTTATCACCCTGTGCGCCGAATACGCCCCCCGGCGCCGGCGCGCCATGCTCGCGAGCGTCTTGTGGGCAGCCTACCCGCTGGGCGCCAGCTTGGGCGGGGTCGTCAACGCCACCGTCATCCCGGCGCTCGGCTGGCAGGCGGTCTTCTACATCGGCGGCGGACTGCCGTTGCTTGTCGCACTGCTGATGGCCTTTCTGCTTCCAGAGTCGCTCGGCTATCTCGTTGCACGCGGCGTGTCGTCCTCCCAAGCCCAAATCATCGTTCGAAAGCTCGACAAGACTCTCGTTGGCCAGGACGTGCGCCTCGTCACGACTGCCGAGACGCTTGTGAAAGCCAGTCTGGGAAGCCTGTTCACGGGAGGCCGGGCAACGGGCACCATCCTGCTGTGGCTGATCTTCTTCATGGCGTTCGGAACCACGACGGTCATTGTGCTTCTGACGCCGACGCTTTTCCGGGGCAGCGGACTCTCCTTGTCGGCGGCGGCCCTGATGGTCGGCCTGAACAACTTCGTGGGAGTTGCGGGGATGGCCAGTGCCGGGCGCCTGGTGGAACGCTTCGGGCCGCTCGTGCTCGTGCCGGCCTTCTTGCTCGGCGCCGCGACCCTGGCGGTCTTGGGGTCCGTCGCGACATCCGTTACGCTGTCCGCCATCTGCATGGCGCTTTTGGGCGTGACCGTGCTTTTGGGTGCATCGGGCGGCATCGCCTTGGCGGCCACGTCCTATCCGACGGCGATCCGCTCCACCGGGGTGGGTTGGGCGATGGGAATGGGCCGTTTGGGGCAGGTCTGCAGCCCTCTGCTCGTGGGCGCCATGCTGAGGGAAGGTTGGGGAGCACCCAGGATCCTGGGTGTTATGGCGTTGCTCCCCATCCTTGCCGGGCTGTTCGTACTTCTGCGCACCCTGCAGTTGCGTCGTGCCGGCTTAACGGTCGGGCTGTAACGCATAAGCCAGACACCGTAGGCTGTCAGCCGATCGTAATGTTCACGTTCTTCAACTGCGTGCAATCCAGCATCTCGTCGAAGCTTTCTTCCCGGCCCAGGCCCGACTGCTTGTAACCACCGAACGGTGCGCCCAGGAAATGCGCGCTGGTGCTATTGACCCAAATATAACCGGCCTCAACCGCCGCCGCCGTCCGGTGC
>JAABUM010006035.1_pt1 | contig 12199 bp, 16 predicted proteins | sample 5559161 | NCBI WGS metagenome assembly JAABUM01 (sample SAMN10711868, study PRJNA513369) | rock metagenome | isolation source: Antarctica rocks | place: Antarctica: Victoria Land, Siegfried Peak nord | reverse complement strand
GAGGTTGTAAGGGTGCCGGGCCAGGCACGAAGCGCACCTTGCTCCGGTCCAGGGGCTGCCCGCGGCGGAGTGGGGTGCGGCCTTCCCGGTGCGCGAACGGGTCATGGTCAAAGCCCATGACCGGGGCAGGGCGGGGGACATGCAGCGCCAGGGCGCGGCGCAGAATGCTGGATGCGTCAGCCATAGCGGCGGCTCCGGTAGGGGTCAGGGGTGATGGCGGCCAGGGCCTCGGCGCTGAACACGGGCAGCCCTCGGCGCTGGCCCACGGCCAGCAGCAGCGCACCGGCCACGCTGTTAATCGTATCGTCGTGCCCGCCCGGCGGATGCGAAATTGAGTCCCGTCCGCTGCGCGCCGTGCGTCGCTCCAGCCCGCAGAGCTGCGAGGTGATACCCTTGAGGTCCAGCAGCTCCGCCTTGCCGCTGTTCAAGAGCGGCAGCACGTCGCGGTAGATATCCGACGCGGGCCGGTCGGACAGGTCGTAGCCGATGCCGTGGGTGCGAAACATCTCTCTAACCCATTCGCCCGCGTAACGATCTCCGGTCACACGCGCGATCCCGTAGGACTTCAACACCTCCGCAAACTCGACCACCACGCCTTCGGGGGAGAAGGGCGGCTTGCACTCCCGCACCGCATCTAGGACGGCAAGGGTCCGGTCCCGGGTGTCCTGATGGGCGATGGCCAGCGTCATGCTGTCCGACGATCCGCCGGAAGGGTCCACGAACGCCAGGTAGCGGCAGCCCGGCACGCGCGGCAGCTCATACCGCCCCGGCACCGTGCAGCCGTCCACCACCTCCCGCGTGACGAAACCGGACACATCGTCGCGGAACAACGCATCGTACTCGGCGCTGGCCCGGGCGGGGTCGTCCTCGTATGCCTTTGCGATGATCCGGGCCGGGAAGGTAGGGTTCATCTCCGCCGTGCTGCCGCGCCAGATCAACACCTCCGACGCGTCCTTTCCCCAATGGTCACGGAACAAACTGTAGAGGGCGCCACGCTTGGCGTAGGGGCTGGACGCGATCAGCAGCAACCCGCCCAGCGTGCCCAGGGCAGGGCGCAGTGCGTTCAGGATTTCCTCATCAGGGTTGGCGGACTCGTTATTAGGCCAGAACGAAACTTCATCACACAGGGCCGCAACCAGGGTGTAGCCCCGCACGGCGCGGTAGCTGGCAGTCTGCACCTCGACCATGACGCCGTTGCTCAGCGTGAGGCTTTCCGCCGTCTCCGCGGCCAGCAGCGGGGACAGCAGCGGCACGTTGACCAGCAGGCCACGGATGTAGCGGTAGATTGTCCTTGCTTGGCGCTTATCTGCCGCGATGATAGCCACGGTCGGCGTCTCGCCTGGCGCCAGGCGGTCGGCGTAGTCCGGGATGGTGGCCAGGTGAACCGCGATGGTGGCCAGCACCCGACTCTTCCCGCCTCTCCTTCCACAAATCAGGGCCACCTCGTTGAACGGGGCGGCAGGGGCTTCTGTGCGGCCGGTGTGGTGCCGGTAGTGCGCCAGGGCGTCATCCGTCATCGGCAAGCCGAACATGGCCGCCAGGAAAGCCCGCCAGCGGTCCCAGGACGCGCCCTTGAAGTGCGGGCCGAACAACTCCGGGGCGTCGAGGGCGTCTAGGATGTTCATGCCGTGGTGAACGATATGAGCTGGCCGGTCGGCGTCCCGTAGCCGTTCGCATTCTGCGGGATGATGGCGGCCCGCGGCGACGAGCTGGCCGGGCGCCCGGTGAAGGTGTAGCTATTGGTCGAGACCGTGGCGTCGGCCAGGCTGCCATAGACGGTGCCCACACCCGGTCGCGCCAGCACCCGATAGCTTGTCCCGGTCGAGGTCCAGTTCATAGTAACGCCGCTCGACGTGGCGCCGGTGTCCGCCGCCTGCGTTGGCGTGGCAGGCAGCGCGCCCGGTGCTGCCGTCACGTTGAACTGCGCGCTCTCATAGACCTTGTTGCCGGCGGTTGCTGCATCGTAGCCCCGCACGGTATAGGCTCCGGCAGTCTGCGGGACCAGCAGGGTAAGGTTGCCAGGCATCACGCTGCTTGCCCAGCGCACGCCCTCCTCGACGGCGCCGGCCACCCGGTAAAGGACAAAGTAGAGCGTGGACTGGCCGTAGGTGACGGCCGACAGGGGCTGCCCGGCAACGATGGTTGAGGGCAAGCCGGTGAGGGTGCCATCGGAAGTCGGCGCGGGCGCGGGGGGCGGCGTTGAAGTGCCGGCCAAGATGGCGCCGACCAGGGGAGCCAACAACTCCGCCACCTGCGCGGCGGTAGCACGGTTCTGGAAACCAATGGGCGGCACTGTGCCATCGGACACGAGTATGAACGTGGCGGCCGGCAAAGGCCCGGCCGGCGCCGCGCCTGCAAGCTTGGTCTGTGACGTGGTGCCTGACATCGTTGTTCTCCCTGTCCGGCGGCTAGATCACGGCTGCCGCTGCCTGCCGCTGCGCCAGGAGTTCCTTAAGCGTGGCGGGCTTCGCGTCCGGCAGCGGCACCGCGGGGCCTAGCCCACGCATGAGCCGGTCCAGCGTGCCCACCCAGGCAAGGTAAGTCCTTGAGTCGTGTTCCGTCATCGGCTTGGCCAGCGCCGTATTGCCGTCCATGGCCGCGATCCGCAGCCGCAGCCACGCGATGCGGTCAATCAGGGCGTACTGGGTGGCAGAGGGCTTGCCACCGACGTGCTGCGCCAGCTCCGCCCGGACGCGGCGCAAGAACCGGCCATCGGCGGAGCGACCGTCAATCTTCGCCATGGATGCGGGGCGTGAGTAGGGACCGATCTTGGGCATGTCGGCATGTAATGTAGGGGTGATGGTGGCTTGGTTTCAACCTTTATCATTATGCTGCAAATAACGTAACAGGTGTTACTCTCTATCTCTCTCTATCTTTCTCTACTTCTTTCTGCTTGTCTTAGTCACTATTTGCAAGTCAGTGGGAATGGTCTAGCCGCGCCAGCACGCGGCGCACTGCGGTTGCCGTCCAGGCCCCGCCGCGTGGGGTGGGGACGCTGCGGGCCGTCAACTCAGCAGCCACGTCGCGCAGGCTGGCATCAGTGCCAATGTCCTTGCGGATACGGTGTATGGCTTCCATGACGATCCCGGCCGCCTGGTCCGCCATCATACGGACGGCGGCCCCGCCCTGCTCATGCGTGCCCGGCCCCTTGGTTGGCCGGTATCCCCGGTCCCCTCCTAACTTGACGCCGCGGGCCTTGGCAGCCTGTAGCGCCACCTTCGTCCTGGTCGAGATCATCCGCCGCTCCTGTTCCGCCAGGGCGGCATAGATGTGCAGCATGAAGGGGTCGGCGTTCGGTCCCAGGTCACACACCATGAACGGCACGCGGTTTGCCATCAGGGACGCGATGAAGGCCACGTCCCGGGAAAGGCGGTCCAGTTTGGCGACCACCACGGCGCAGCCAATGCGCTTGGCGTGCGCGAGGGCGGCGGCCAGGTGCGGGCGCCGGTCCAGGGCATCGGCACCCTTGGCAGTCTCCACCTCGATGTACTCGGCAGCGATGGTGAAGCCTTCCGCCGCGCAGAACCGGGCGATGGCTTCGCGTTGTGCCTCCAAGCCCAGGCCGGACTTGCCTTGGCGGTCTGTGGAAACGCGAAGGTAGCTGACGAAGGTGTGCGGCTTTTCCATGCCGCCGACGATGCGCCAGGCCGCATGTTCGTGTCAAACCTATTCAACGTCCGTTGGTGAGGTGTGATACGAGTGCAGCAGCGCCTGGAGGCGGAAGCATTGGCAGGAAAGGCCGGGTGTGCGCGTTGCGTGGCCCTCTACGCTACCTCAGCCACATCATTGAAGCAGGGATACCCCCGCATAGAAGCGGTGCGGGGCAGGTGGGGCACATCGGGGCACGTATTCTGTATGTAGGGCACACGCGTACGCGCAGGTGTAGCCTACATACGGAAATCCTGCCCCCATCTGCCCCATCTGCCCCACTTGCCCATCTCAGTCCCGATCCCCGGCAGGTTCCTGATACGAGGATCTGGCCGGCAGCGGCTCCACTGGAATGCCGATGCCGGTGAACCCTCGCTTGCCGTGTTCACCAGGCGTGTTCTTGACCGCCACACACCCCAGCCTTGCCAGCGTTTGGGAGAACCACTTGGTAGTGCCGGGCTTTTCGCCGTTCGCTAGGGCATAGTCGCTCCAGCTCTTGAACAGCTTCGCTAGGGTGTCGGACCGCAGCGGGCCAAGGGCGCATTTCTCTTCGACCCACTGATGCACGGTGTCCTGTTCGGAGAAGTATTCAGCAGTGGCGTCCAGCACGATGGACGGCCGCACAAGTCCGTTCTTTTGCCAATCCAGGCAGCCCTTGATCATCCAGCGCAGGATTTCCGGCCACTCTGCCCGCAGCTTCGTCTCTAGCTGACGATCCACCTCTTTGGGCTTGTGGGTGAACGGAACCACGTTGAACCGGCGGCGGGCAGCATCGTCCACGTTCCGCAGCACGGGCCTATGATTGCCGATGATGGTCAGCTTGAACTGTGGCACGTACTCAAAGAAGTCCTGCCGCATGAACCGGGCCGTGATGGTGTCGCCGCCGGTCAGTGCCTTGATACGGGACTCAGCCCAGGCCCGGCCCTCCTCCGTTTCGCTGGCCGTCACCAGCCGTGCGCCGCGAAGCATGGCGAGGTCGGTAGGGTGGCGGTCGGACGTGCTGGCCGTGAAGGTTTCCATGGCGGCATTGCGGGCATACTCGCCAAGGATGCCGGCGATGGTGTTCAGAAACACGCCCTTGCCATTGCCGCCCGGTCCGTGGACGAACATGAGGGCGTGTTCCCGCGTGTCTCCGGTCAGGCAGTAGCCTGCCCACTGCTGCAAGAACCGGATCAGCTTGGGATCGTTCGCCGTTGCCTCATTCAGGAAAGCCAGCCATAGCTTGCATTCTGGCACCTTGGCTGGTGCCACCGCCGTCAACTTCGTGATGTGATCCTCGGGCACCGGGGCGCGTAGTTCCCCTGTCCGCAAGTCCACCGTGCCGCCGGGCGTGCCCAGCAAGAACGGGTCACGATCCCATATGGCGGAGGTGACGGCCAGTCCAGGATCGGATTGAGCGAACCGCTCGACCGCTGCGGCGGTTGCCGCCTTCGCCATGGTGGCCAATGTCCGATCCTGTGCGCCTTCCTGTTTCGCGAGCTGGCGGCAGATGCGGCGGGACCAGGAGAACGCGAGCTTGATTTCGTCCTGGCGCCATGCCTTGCCTGTCCAGTGGAACCAAGCGCCACGGGTATGGTCATACCGCAGTGTGTCCTGATGCGCCTTGGCGAAGGCCAGGGCTACGCCATCCTCGGTGAGGTCCTGGCCGTTCAGTCCGGTGATTGCTCCCTGTTCGTTTCGATCCAGGGCGGCTTGCGTCGAGAGTGGAGCGGATGATGCCGTGGTCGAGGTAGCAGCTTCGGGCGCAGCGTCAGCCAATGTCGTCAGTGCTGCCGCGGTGCCGCCGGCTGCAATCCAGTCGGCCACGTCGCCTTTGTCGGGCAGGTCCGGTAGAGCCAGGATGCGAAGGCGGCCGGCTTTGGTTTTTGCCGCACGCAACGCCTTCGCCACCAGTGTAGCGTGCTGTCTGCCAGGTTCATCGTTATCCGGCAGGATCACCACGTCGGCGCCGGCGAGGGGCGCCCCATACTCCTGCCGCCACTTGTTCGCGCCGCCAGGGCTGCACGTCGCCGTCATGCCTAGCGCCGCCAAGCTGTCTGCTGCCTTCTCCCCCTCCACGATGAACACGGTGCGCCCGGCCACGACGGCGGCAACCACGTCCGGCAGGCGATAGATGGCCCGTGCTACGCCGGCCATCTTCCATACCCAGCCGCCGGCTCCGTCTGGCCGGCGCTGCCGGAAGCTCTTGGGTTCCAGGCGGCATACCTGGAACAGCAGCGTGCCCTTGGCGTCGGTGTAGGGGTAGGTCGCCACGATGTTCAGGCCGGAAGCCGGCGGGATGTGCTTGTGGTCCCGCAGCCATTCCAAAGCCCCGTCCTTGTCGGTGTTGCGCCGCGCCTGCACCAGGTCAAGCACGCCACCGCCGGCGTTGCTCTCGTGGTCGAACCATGTGCCCTTATCCAAGTCCACGCACATGCTGCCGCGGGTGCCGAACCGTAGCTTGTCGTCGGTTTCCTCAGTTGGGTCGCCTAGCAGCTCTCGCGCAACAGCCCCCATGGCGCGGGCAATGACGGTCGGTTCGTGATAGGTGCTGGCGCTCACGATTGCACCTCGTCCAGGTCGAGCAACAGCACGTCAGGATCATTGTGGTGCAGGTCCTGCCACGCCGCTTCGTCGTCGTCGGACCAAGGCTTCAGCTCGGCTGGCGGAACAGGCGGGTTCAATGCACCTCTCCCTTCGCCGGCATGACAGGATGCGAACCATCGGGCGGCAGCAGCCCCATGAAGGTCAACGGCGGGGTGCGCTCGGCCAGAAACCCCGCCCATAGCTGCGCCCCGGCGCTGCTGGTCTCGATCAGCAGCAACCGGCGCATCTTGGCCGCCATGACGGCAACCATGGCGTAGTGCTGCCGCTGCCCTCCAGTCCCATGGACGACGGCGAACGCTGCCCAGCTCCGCAGCTTGTCCGCACATGCCCAGCCGTCCGGCCCGGTCGTTTGGTAATCGTCATCACTGACGACAACCACGATGGGCCGCCTGTGCTTGCCCACGCGGTAAAGTGGCGGCTGCATCGTGCCGCGCATGGGCACGATCAGGTTCAGCTCCCCACGCGAGGCCGGGCGAAGCAGCTCCGTCATGCAGCCGCCATTCATGCTGTCGCTCATGGCGATCAGGCGGGCGAACTCGCTGGAGGTGCTAATGCCCTTCATGGCGCGGCTTCCCGCATCTCGGCCGCGCGGTGCGCCAAGCGTTCGGCGGCGTCGTGGTGCCCGTGCGCCAGCTCAATGCCGGCCTCTAGGTCAAAGCGCCGGGCCAGCGTCGGCTTTGCGACTTGGCCAGTGGTGTTCAGGATGGATCGCGCGTGACGCTGCGACGCACCTGTGGTATCCGCGATCTCGCGCATGGATATGTCCGCGTGCCCCAACCGCCCGGCGGGGTGCGCGGACGACTCCGCTAGGCTGCGACGAGGTCGGCGGGGATCGTCAGGCCCAGCACGGCGGCAACTGCCGGCAGGTCAGCATCCGCAACATAGCGCCGTCCGTTCCGCTTCACGGTCGGCAGCACGCCATCCATCGCCAATTGATAGCACTTGCGGTAGCCCGGCCCGGGGTTGCCGGTCAGCGTGCGGAGCTTAGCCGCCAGGTCCGGCAGCGGGGTCATTTGCTCGGCCATGATGTGGGTCCTTCCTGTGACGTTTGTGGGAGGGACCAGGGTCGCGGCTTAGCGATACTTGAGAAATCTCTCTCTCTTGCGTATCTTCCGGGGCGTGACCCGCCGGGGCTGCTAAGCCGTGGTCCTGGATACGAGTACGCGGCGCCCTTGCAGGGGCGCCGTTCTCGTTTGTGGTGCCGGCACCTTGCGGTGCTGGAGGGCTAACAAGGATCGCAGACTGCTCCGGGCTGTCTGCACAGAGCCTTGCCGCAGCTATTACTGCGGCCTTCGTGATGACGGTTAGGCGACGGATAGCAGGCTGTTCGGACTGCTCACGCCCATTCGCTTCATCAACAAAGTACTGCTTACGTTCCGTGCCATCCTGCAATGGCGTTGTGGACCAAGCCATCAGTGGATCGAGACTGATGGTCAGCGTCCAACCATCGGGGATGTGGACGGTCGGGTCCGTGCCTCTTTGCATCTCGCGTGCAAAGCCTGCGATCATTCCTGAAAAGCCGGTGACGAAGCTGGGGTCTCCTTCCAGTGGATGCTCTGGCCACAACCGCCGCAGAGCGTAAACAGCAGCAGATGCACCACCTGACTGAGTAGCTGACATAGACAGGACAATGTTGGCTATCTCGGCATCGTTGAGGTGGACAGCGGCCTTACCGCCGCCGCGCCCTGAACGGCGCACAAACCCATCCGCCGCCAGGTCGCTGACGTAGCGGTCAAAGGTCCCCTGATGGAGACCAAAGAGCGAAGATAGCTCAGCCTTGGCTTGCGGCGCAGTGCCCATACGGCATCATGGGCGTGCGAGAGTGTGGAAGTCAACATGTTCCAACAGTCTGTGGAAACTTCCGTCTTGCTGGCTTGAGTGTGGCATATAACGATATGACCAAACTGTTATATCACCGCATCTCTACATCTTATTCCCATGTAGCGCCAGGATGTGCGCCGCTCCGTCCAGAAGTAGGTCGTTGACCTTTACCCGGTTCTTGGCTGCGATGATCTTCAACGCCTCCAGCCGCTCAGGCTCAATCCGCAAGGTAGTGGTGATCCTGCCATCCTTCGGTTTCGCCGTTGGCGCCTGTTCTGCGGCGGGTGGCGCGGTGGGCTGTTTCTGCGCCAGAGCGGCGGATAGGCTGGGCTTCTTCATCGTGCCAATTCCTTTTCAACGTAGCGCCAGAGGGCACGTATTTCGTCTGCTGCCTTTCCTCGCGGCTCGGCTTCGGTCGCCGCTAAACCGCCGACGAGGGCGTGCGAGAATGCCGCACGCTGAGCGATCGTGGTCGGGGCAACGGGAACGCCGAACGCCTTCAATGCCTGGCGCGCTTCGATAGCGGCTGGAGCCTCGACGGTTCCGCGGGGCGCTGGGCAGGCATTCAGCACGACATGCGCCTTCCTCGATCCCTTCACGATGTTCAAGGTTTCGAGGATCGCACGAAGGTCGAGGATCGCCGGCCGTGTCGGAACCACGATCACGTCGGATAGCATTGCCACCTGGACGGCATCGGCCTTGACCGAAGGCCGGGTATCCAGAACAACCAGGTCAACGCCGTCTGCACGAGCGGCATCCAGAATGCTTTGAAGCTTGCCCGGCTCTGTCTCGACGAGCTGCGGCGTGTCTGCGTCGCGTGCGCGCCACCAACCCGCCGATGACCGCTGCGGGTCAAGGTCCACCAGCAGCACGCGCTGGCCCGCCTGCTGCGCCATGACAGCGAAGTGGATGGCGAGAGTCGTCTTGCCAGCACCGCCCTTGCGGGCCAGCAGCCCGAGTACCTTCATGCAAGCCACTCACCTACTGATGTTGTGGCTTAGTTATATCATCAAGCCATGATTGCACAATACGGTTGACAGTCCGGTGCCATGATGCCGTTATACAACGGTATCGTCATTTCACGATACAGTGGCAGTCGGACCGGGTGCGTCCAACACCCGGTCCGGCCTAACCCAAGGCTAGGAGTGACCCATGCCAAAGATCTGCACCCCCAATAGCACAACCACGTCCAGAAGATCGTTGCTCGCCACGGCACCTGCTGCCCTGGCACTGTCCGGTGCTGCCGCTGCCGCGCCCGCACCGGCCAACCCCGACGCGGAGCTGATCGCGCTCTGCGCCCAACTGGACGCGCTGGAGTATGAGTTCCTCGCAACCAACTTCAGCGCCATGCCGAACACTCTGGAAGGCGACCACGCCGAAGCCGAGCAGGACCGCATCGCGGACGCGCAAGCGCCCATCGTAGATGCCATCTGCGCCCGGCCGCCGCAAACGCCAGCCGGTGCCGTGGCCGTCGCGCACAGCTTGGCCTTGTGGGATGCCGAGCTGTTCCGGGAAGGCGGGCCGGGCCGCTACACCAACGAGCGGCTGGTGCTCACCCTGGTCCGCGGCCTGACGGGGAGGGCCGGCGCATGAACCGCCGCAACCTCCTGGCCAGCGTTCCGGCCCTGGCGCTGGACGGCACCGGCATTGGCGGTGCCGTCCAGGCCCTGCCCAGCCCGGATGCCGATCTGCACGTTCTTTGCGCGACGTTTCATCGGCAGTATGCCGAGGCGCACGACGAAGCGAACCCGGCGTGGGAAGCCGCCAACGGCGCCTCCTTCGACATCTTCAAGGAATTGGACGACCTGACGCCCGCCACGGAGGCGGGGCACCGGGCCAAGGCCCGCGTCGCGGTCGTCATGCTGGCGATGTTCAACGAGGGAGATGGCTACGGCGGCGGCGACCCGCAGGCGATGTTCGCGCTGAACCTGCTGCGCGACTGGCTGGGGGAGGCGTGAGCATGGCCCAAGCCAGCGCACGCCAGCCTGAACCCAGGATGCAGTCACACCCCCTGGACCGCCTGCCGTTCGTGTTCCCTAACCCCGACAAGGAGCGGACCATGTGGGCGCCGCGTCCAACCGGGGATTACCACTTCGATTGCACGCTGGGCGTCGAGTATGCCGAGGCCGTGCTGTCCCTGATGCGCAACCCGCCGCCGAACGATCCGGGGTTGGGGCGGGGGCTGCTTCGCATGATAGTGCTGGGCATCCTGAGGCATGGCGACGAACAACGCGACCGCGGCGTGATCGTCGGCATGATGAGCCGGCTGGGGGACGTGCTGGCGTGTGGCGTGGGGAGGGCCGCGCCATGAGCTACACCGTTCCGACGCCCCGCCAGGTGGGCAACGCCCTGGCCGTGCTGCTGGCCCTGCCGGCGCCTGCGCTGGAGGCGTTGGCGGAGCGGCTGCTAGACCGGCTGGACGCCCTGGACGGCGACGCCGACGCGGAACCGGACGATGATGCCGAGGCCGATTTCGACGGCGAGGCCGACCCATGGGACGCGGACGAACACCACTGGCCGCCTGTGAAGGGGCCGGCGGAGTGTGGCGCGGTGCGACTGCGGCTGGGATAGACTGGAGCGGCCCGGTCGGCGTAGTGCTGGCCGGGCCATCGCGCGCGGCAACCTACCGGAGACACCATCCCTCCGGCGACGCCGCGATCTTGCCTGCATCCGAGTTTACGGATGCAATGGTCTGTAACACTTCCTTCCGAGTTCGTATCCAAGCCTCATAGGCAGGAATTAAGGGAGGGATACTGCGGTAGGAATTAAGGCAGGAACACCGCTCAGAGTGACATCATGCGTGTCACTAGCGTGACAGAAGGCGTGTCACTTCCGGGACTTGACCGTGACAGGCGGAGGCGATGCATCCGGGCATCTTCACAGCCATCTGCTTACCTATCTGCTTACCTTGAGTCATATGTTCCACATATGGAAAACATAGGTGTCCGGTAAGGAGAAGGAAGTTACACACCATTGCACCCTCAGCGGGTGCGGCTTCAGTGTGGCGCGTCAGGCGGTATTAGTCCGGCGTCGATAACGTCGTTAGTCCGTCACATCGGGCGTCGTTAGTCTGGCGGCGTGGACTCTGGTGACGGGGCGGTCCTACGGGGCCGCCCTTCCTCATTCAGCCCTTCGCTGGCTACGTCTGTGCTACCTTGGAGGTGGCCGGCGTCGAGTTGACGAACGCGCGCGCCGGGGGTGCGGCTGCGGAAAGTAGAAGGGGTATGATGATGAACAAGCCTATGGACCTGGATGCTATGCGGGCGGCCATGGCTGCGGTGGGTGCCACGGCTGGCGCGTCGTTGCAGGATGGCGCAGCCAAGAGCCATGCCGAATTGGTTCAAGTCAGCAGCATTGCCGGCTTTGCTGCGGACAGGCTGGAAGCGCAGCAGTGATCGCCATGCTGCGGGAGGCAGAGAGTGCGGGGCGCCAGGCGTTCCTGGCGAAGCATGGCAGCGACGCCGCTTATGAGGCCATCCGGCGGAAGGTCGAGGCCAAGTACCGCACTCCCGGCGGGCGTTGGAGGGATGCCGGCACCAAATAGGGCTTGCGTTCCGTCTGCCCTTTGTCCATCCTCTCGTTGCGTTCCATAGAGAACGATGCCCGGGTGACTGGGCCATAGGGCGGCCTTCGGGCCGCCCTTTCTCGTTTAAGCTCATCACCCGGCGCAGCAAATCCGCAGCATTGCCGTCCCCGGCGCTAGCGGCTTTCTCCAGGCGGCGAAGGCCGGCTTGAGCGGAGGTGCCGGTGGGAGCATCAGACACTGGCTTTTCAAGTTGTATATTATCCAACTTGATTTCCCCTGTCTCGGGATCGTGGTCCGGCACCTCGGCAGCAACCGCCGGCTTCCGACCCGCGCCTTCCCGTGCGCCCCCATGCTCCCCGCGCACGGCCTTGTCCCAGGCGAGCATCGCACTCTCATTGCCGGCGTTTTGAGCGGCAGTTTCGGCTGGGGTTTTGGTATGGCCTGCGACTTGGAAGATACTTCCGACCGGTCGGAAGTATCCTGTCCAGGCCGGCCAGCCGGTGCCGTGTCCAACCTGTTCCGACTGGCCGGAAGAAGTCCGGTCAATCCGCTCGCCAGCGATGGCATCCGCTTTCGACCGTCCATCCGCTTGGACGGTCGAGCCGCCTCGCGCACGGC